>Ga0272446_1005115_pt1 | contig 14744 bp, 6 predicted proteins | sample YNPCB0061_FD_194587 | JGI IMG/M metagenome (GOLD analysis project Ga0272446, IMG submission 194587) | Hot spring microbial mat communities from Yellowstone National Park, WY, United States - YNP-CB-006-1 | ecosystem: Environmental > Aquatic > Thermal springs > Hot (42-90C) > Sediment | place...
GCCGTGGCGAGCGCCTCCGCGATGTTCGTGCCTCCGCTCGCCTCGACGGCATCGATGAACCGGTGCGCCCGGTCCACGTTCTCCTTCGTCGCGGCGAGCAACTGGCGGGACAACAGGTCCGCCCCCTCGTTGAAGGTGATCAGACCGAACCGGTCCTCGGGCCGGAGAGCGCCTAGGCAGTGGTGGAGAGCCGCGCGCGCCTGATCGAGCTTGCCGGACGCCTGCATCGACCCGGTGCGGTCGAGCACGAATACCACGTGCTTGGGCCGGTACCGACCCGCGGGCATCTGGGCGCGCGGCGCCGCCACGAGCAGGAAGTACCCGTCTTTGCCCGGCGGGTCGTAGGTCAGCGTGGCGAGACCGACGTCGCCAGGCGCGACCCCGTAGTAGACGGTGAGGTCACGCTCCGGAACATCCACCCGCGACTCCCAGGAGATCGTGGCTGTTCGTTCGTCAGGCCTCCGGACGGACACGTCGTGCGACGGCGAATAGACCGTCTTCAGGGGCGCCGTCGTGCGGACTCGCACGCTCACGGCGGCGCTCGCAAGCGGTCGCGCGCTGAACCGGCCCGTCGAGAGCGGGTAGATCCATCGCCACACACCCCCTACAGGCTTCAGCACTTCCGCGTACCGGATGGTTAGTGCTCGCTCGCCGTGCGCCGGAATGGGAAAGACGGAGGCGCGGAACGCGCCGCTGCCCAGGAACTCGAGGAGCGCCGGATCGCGGCGGCGCCGCACGATCGATTCGTAGACGCTGCGCGCCTCGTCCTTGCCAAGCACACGCCCCTCGATCACCCGGTCGCCCGCCCGCAACGAGAAGGACGTGACGGTGGAGCCCTCCGGCAGCGGGAAGAGGTAGGTTCCCTCCTGTTCGACCGACGAGTTGTTGACGAAGGTCTGTTCGACGGTGATCTCGGCCGTCGCGTCGGCGATGGACCCCGTGACCCGCAGGCTCTTGACGGCAAAGGGCCATTCCCGGACGTCCGGTCGAGGAACCAGGACGCCCTGCGCCCACGCACCGCCTGCGGCAAGCGTCAGCAGCGCCGCCACGCTGGCGACCCGCGTTACGCGATCTCTCATCACCGCTCCTCCCGCGCGACCCTGCCCGGCGACCGAGCCGGCAGCGCCACCTGGAAACACAGTCCCCGGTCCGGCCGTCGAGCGGCGGACCGGTCCACAGGTTCTGTTGCAGGACCTGCGCCGAGGGTTCAGAGCGCTCGCGCAGGATGGTTCGGCGATCGAGTCGAAAACGCTCCTCGACACGGAGATGGCGCACATGGACCACGCGGCGCTGGTGCTGGCGCTGATGGGCGTCGAGGGTGTGGGCGAGGCAACGATACTGCGGCTGGCCCGGCGCGCCCGCGAGCTCGGTCAGGCGCCGGAAGACATCGTTCGCTCCGGGGCTCGCGCGCTCGAGGACCTGTACGGCCTCGCGCGAGAGCAGGCGGAGGCCATCTCGACCGAGGGCCTCCGTCGCTGGCCGCTCGCCTGCGATCAGGCGACCGCGTACCGTCGCGAGGGCGTGCGCGTCCTCCTGTCGATCGACCAGGAGTACCCCGCACGCGTTCTGCGCCGCATGCCCAGCCCGCCGCCCGTCCTGATGCTGTACGGCAATGCGGCGCTGCTGCAGGAGCCGCTCTTCGCGGTCGCCTGTTCCAACGGAGCGCCGGAGGCTGCCCTTGCCGCGATCGACGCGGCAGGCGCCGCCGCCGTGGACGCCCGGTGGCGACCCGCCACGGGCCACAATCGGGCGCCCTATCAGCGGGCGGCTCTCGCGGCGCGCCGCTACGGCGCGCCGGTGTGCTACGTCCTGGATCGCAACCTGACGGAGGGTTTCGGCGGCGATCTCCGCCGCGAGCTGTTCGGCGCCGCGCGCATCTGGAGCCCCACGTTCCAGCCCTCCGAGGATCTTGCCCTCGCTCCCGTGCTGCCGAACGAACATGGTGGGCGGGACGCCGGCAGGCGGCGTGACGAGGTGGCCTTCGCGCTCGCCAGCCTCGTACTGGCGGCCTACGTGTCGCCGGGAGGAACCATGGATCGACTCGTGCGGCGGGCGCTGGGCGACGGCGTCGCCGTCGCTGCGATCACCGAGCCGGCGGCATCGGCGACGGGACTGCCCCTTGCGCTTGCGGCCGGCCACACCCACAACGGAGGGACCCATGAGTGACGGAGGCGACAGGATTCCCGAGCACGTCCTCGACGGATTCCGCGCCCAGGACGGACGATCGCTCGGCGCGTGGTGCGACGAGCGGCCCCTGTTGCTCGTCTTCCTGCGTCACTTCGGGTGCGTGTTCTGCCGCGAGGCACTCCGGCGGACGTCGGCGCTCCGCGAGCAGATCGAGGGCTGCGGCGCGCTCGTCGGCTACGTGCACCTGGGCACGGAAGAGGAGGCCGCCCCTGTGTTCGAGCGCTACGGGCTCGAGCATACCCCGCGGTTCGCGGACCCAGAGCGCGCGCTGTATGCTGCCTTTGGGCTCCCCCGAGCCGGCCTCGCCCAGGTCTTCGGGCCGCGCCACCTGCTTCGCGGCGTGCAAGCTTTCCTGGCGGGGAACGGCGTGGGCGTCAGTGCCGGAGACAAGATGCAGTTGCCCGGCGCGTTCCTCCTGCACCGGGGCCGCATCCTGCGCGCCTACCGGCCGCAAGGCGTGAGCGACAGCCCGGACTACGTCGCCCTCGCCTGCGGGGAGCCGGGCACCGGCTCCTGAGCGAAGCCGGCGCCGCTCACGGCGCGGGATCGGGCTCGTAGTTGAGGTTCGGCGCCAGCCACCGCTCCGCCTCTGCCAGCGAGACGCCCTTTCGGGCCGCGTAGTCCATTACCTGGTCGCGCCCGATCCGGCCGACCGGGAAGTAGCGCGCGGCCGGGTGCGCGAAGTACCAGCCTGCGACAGAACTGCCGGGGTGCATCGCCAGGTTCTCGGTCAGCGTGATGCCCGTCGCGCACTCCACGTCGAGCAAGGCGAAGAGTGTCCGCTTCTGCGTATGGTCCGGGCACGCGGGGTACCCTGGGGCCGGCCGTATCCCTCGGTAACGCTCGCGAAGGATGTCCTCGGCGCTCAGGTCCTCGTCGGCGCCGTAACCCCAGTCCGCGCGCGCGATACGGTGCAGCGCCTCCGCGAAGGCCTCTGCGAGGCGGTCCGCCAGAGCCTCCGCGAGGATGGCCGAGTAGTCGTCGTGGTCCGCCCTGCGCGCGGCGACGAACTCCGCCAGCCCGTGCCCCGCCGTCACGGCGAACGCACCGATGCTGTCCCGCAGGCCAGAGGCCGCTGGCGCCACGAAGTCGGCCAGGCACCGGCACGGCTCGCCCTCGCCCCGGTCCGACTGCTGGCGGAGGCAGCATATCCGCGCCTTCTCGACGGTCCGGCTCGGGTCCTCGTAGAGGACGATGTCGTCGCCCTCACCGCTCGCCGCGAAGAAGCCATACACGCCGCGCGGCGTCAGCACGTGCTCCCGGATCAGACGATCGAGCATGCGCCGGCCGTCATCGAACAGCTCGCGCGCGCGTTCGCCCACGACGGGGTCGTCCAAAATGGCGGGGTAGCGACCCCGCAGCTCCCACGCATGGAAGAACGGCGACCAGTCGATCCAGGGAACGAGATCCTCGACGGAGCGGATCGGCGCCGGACGCGGACCCGTCCACGGCGCCTCGGAGACATCCTCCGGGCGCCAGGAGATCGCCTCCCGACGCGCGCGCGCGGCCTCGATCGGCAGGAGCGCTTTCTCCAGCCGGCGTCCCGCGTGCGCCGCGCGCAGGGTCTCCTGGTCGGCCCGCAGCGCGGCGACGTAGGGGTCCCGCTGCTCCTCGCTCAGCAACGAAGAGACGACGCCCACCGCTCGCGACGCGTCCGTCACGTGCACCACCGGTCCGGAGTACTCGGGAGCCAGCCGGATGGCCGTGTGCGCGCGGCTCGTGGTGGCGCCGCCAATGAGCAGCGGGACGGTGAAGCCGGCGCGCTCCATCTCGCGCGCCACGTGCCGCATCTCGTCGAGGGACGGCGTGATGAGGCCCGAGAGCCCGATGGCGTCCGCGTTCGCCTCCCGCGCGGCCGCCAGGATGCGCTCGCACGGGGTCATTACGCCGAGGTCCACGACCTCGTAGTGGTTACACTCGAGGACCACCCCGACGATGTTCTTGCCGATGTCGTGCACGTCGCCCTTCACGGTGGCCAGCACGATCGTCCCCTGTCGCGGCGCCGACTCGCCGGCGGCGCTCCGCAGGTGCGGCGTGAGGACAGCCACCGCCTTCTTCATCACACGCGCGCTCTTCACGACCTGGGGAAGGAACATCCGGCCGTCCGCGAACAGGTCGCCGACGGCGCTCATGCCCGTCATGAGAGGCCCTTCGATCACCGCGAGGGCGGAGCCCAGCGCCTCCATCGCCTCCAGCGCATCCGCCTCCACGTAGTCTGCGATCCCGCTGACGAGTGCGTGCTCGAGCCGGCGCTCGACGGGAGCGTGCCGCCACTCCTCCTCGCGTCGCGCGGCGCGACCGCCGCCCGTGCCGGCCGTCCGCTCAGCATAGGCGACGAGCCGGTCCCCAGCGTCCGGGCGACGGTTGAGAAGCACATCCTCCACGAGTTCGCGCAGCTCCGGGTCGATGTCCTCATAGACTGCCAGCTGTCCCGCGTTGACGATGCCCATATCGAGCCCGGCGTGGATGGCGTGGTAGAGGAACGCGGCGTGCATCGCCTCGCGCACCATGTTGTTGCCGCGGAAGCTGAAGGAGACGTTGCTGATGCCACCGCTCGTGCGACACAGAGGCATCTCCTGCTTGATGCGACGCACCGCCTCGATGAAGTCGACCCCGTACGACGCGTGCTCCTCCATGCCTGTCGCCACCGTGAGCACGTTCGGGTCGAAGATGATGTCCTCGGGAGGGAACCCCGCCTGCTCCGTGAGCACCCGGTAGGCGCGCCGGCACACCTCCAGCTTGCGGTCGAGCGTGTCCGCCTGGCCGCGCTCGTCGAAGGCCATCACGACCACCGCCGCGCCGTAGGCGCGCACCTGACGCGCGCGCCGCACCAGCTCCTCCTCGCCCTCCTTCAGGCTGAGCGAGTTCACCACCCCCTTGCCCTGCAGGCAGCGAAGGCCGGCCTCGAGCACGGACCAGCGCGAGCTGTCCACCATAACGGGCACCCGCGCGACCTCCGGCTCCGCGGCGACCAGGTTCAGGAAGCGAACCATCGCCTCCTCGGAGTCGAGAAGCCCTTCGTCGGTGTTCACGTCGATGAGATTGGCGCCGTTGCGCACCTGCTGTCGCGCGACGGCGAGCGCTCCTTCGTAGTCGCCCTGCCGGATGAGGCGCGCGAAGCGAGGCGAACCGGTGACGTTCGTGCGCTCGCCGATGAGCAGGAAGTTCTGGTCCGGCCGAACCACCAGCGGCTCAAGGCCCGACAGCCGCAGCGTCCGCTCGGGCTCTGGCGGAACCCGGGGCGGCATGCCGGCGACGGCCGACGCGATGGCGGCGATGTGCTCCGGCGTCGATCCGCAGCAGCCTCCGGCCACGTTGAGCCACCCCTGGCGCGCCCACTCGCCGAGATGCGCCGCCATCCCCTCCGGTGTCTCGTCGAAGCCCGTGGGCGAGAGGGGGTTCGGCAGCCCGGCGTTCGGGTAGGCGGCCGTCAGCGACGGGCAGATGCCCGCCAGCTCCTCCACGTACGGGCGCATCTCGGCAGGGCCGAGCGAGCAGTTCAGGCCAACCGCCCAGGGATCGGCATGCGCGACAGAGATCCAGAAGGCGCCGAGCGTCTGACCCGAGAGCGTGCGGCCGCTCTGGTCCACGATCGTGGCGGAGACGAGAACGGGCGTCGACCTGCCGACCTCGTCGAACGCCTCCCGTATCGCGTAGAGGGCGGCCTTGGCCACCAGCGTGTCGAAGACGGTCTCCACCAGAAGGAGGTCGACGCCTCCCCGCAGCAGCGCGCGCGCCTGCTCGAGGTAGGCGCGCCGGAAGCTCTCGAACGAGTGCGGGCGCGCGCCCGCGTTCTCGACATCCACCGCCAGCGAGGCGGTCGCGTTCGTCGGCCCCATCGTGCCGGCCACCCACCGGGGGCGCGACGGGTCCACGCGCACGGCGTCCTCCACCGCCCTTCGGGCGATCGCCGCGGCGGCAAGGTTCATCTCCTCGACGAGGTGCTCCGTGCCGAAGTCCGCCTGGGAGATCGCGTTGCCGTTGAAGGTGTTCGTGCCGACGATGTCGGCGCCGGCCGCCAGGAAGGCCGCATGGATGTCGCCGATGAGGTCCGGCAGGGTGAGGTTGAGGGCCTCGTTGTTGTTGCGCAGGTCGCGCGCATGCTGTCCGAAGCGGCCGCCCCGATAGGCCGCCTCGTCGAGCCCGGCACGCTGGATCATCGTGCCCTTGGGGCCCTCGATGACGAGGATGCGCTGGCGCGCGACGGTGCTGAGGTCAGAGGCTGCGGTCATCTCGGCCGTCGTCAGCTCCCTTCAGAGGGCACGCCGATCCGCAGCAGGCGGCCGCGAAAGCCCCGCGGCAAGCACGGCTGGCGTCGGACGCGTGCCACACCTCATCGCGGCTCCGGCGTGTCGGGCGCTTCGACGTCGAGACCGGCGCCCCGGACGCTCGCGAAAGCGGGCCGGCCCGACTGCTCCATCGTCCACGAGGCGCCGTTCGCACACCACGGCTGATCCGCCGGGTAGGTGTCCGTCCCGCCCGTGTCCAGGAACAGCCCCAGCGTCAGGTTCCGCTCTCGCAGCGTGCCGCGCACGCCGTCCTCCACCGCGGCCCGGCCTAGCGTTGTGGACCGGCGGACCACATACACGTCGTTGCCCCCGCGGTCCCAGAAGAAGCCGAAGCCGTTCGCATTCCCGCCGCCCAGCGACAGGTTGGGCGCCTCGTACCGGTCGTCGCCCGCCGCGTCGTAGAGGAACCCCGGGCCGAAGTCGTGGCCGGCGCCCTGCGCCATGTTCATCGACGCTCGGTACCGGTCGTCTCCCCCTTCGTCGTAGAGAGCGCCCACCGCGAAATGCGCGGAGGCGCCCTGAACGTACCACACGCCATCATACTGGTCGCTGCCAGGGCCGCTGCACAGCAGCCCCACGCCATACCAGTAGCCCGCGCCCTGCCCGAACACGCCGCACGAGAACCGGTTGTTGCCGCCCATGTCGAGAAGCGCTCCCACCCCGCCGGCCAGCGACCTGCCGTCGAGGTAGTCCGCCCGCCGCCCGAAGCCGCATCCCTGGGCCAGCGACGCGTTGTGCTCGCGGCTCTGAGGCGACGGGAAGTCGAGCACCGTGTCGTTGGCCTCGTAGAGGTCGTCTTCGGCGCCGCCGTCCAACAGAAGACCGCAGCCCTTCGTCGCGCCGAAGCCCTGGGAACCGGCGAAGCAGCGGTACTCGTCCGCCCCCGCACCGTCGCACAGAGCGCCCAGGCCGAACTCCGCGCTCCCCTGCGCGGAGGCATACGCGTCGTAGCGGTCGGCCCCCTCGCCGTCCACAAGGACGCCCACTCCGAGCGCGCCGCGACCCTGAGTGTGACAGAGGCTCGCGTAGCGGTCGTCACCCGCAGCGTCCGCCAGAATACCGATGCCCAGCACGCCCGCACCAAACACCGGCCGCTTGCTGCCAGCACGGCGCCCCCCGTAGCGAGCGACCCCGCCCTCCATCAGCTCTGGACGCTCGCTGTAGCGGTCGGACCCCGACAGGTCGAGCAGGACCGATACGGGGTGTCGGGCCGAGTAGGTCGCACCGCCCCCGGCGTACTGGTCGTTTCCCGAAGTATCGAGGATGAGCAGGTAGGGCCGATCTCCCGCCGTCACATCGTCCGTCCCACCGCGGAGTACGATCCAGCCGTAGGGCGTGTTCCAGGAGAAGGAGAAGCGCTCGCGCACGGGCCGCCCGAGCAGCGCGTCCCGCGCGGCGTCCACGGCCAGCGCAAGGTCGACGGCGCCGGTGAAGAGGTAGTCGAGGTCGGCGCCAGCGCGCAGAGCCTCCACCTCGCGGCTTACCGCCTCCTCTGCGGCGGGCAGGGACGCGATGAGGCGATCGAAGGCGCGGTCGAGTTGGGCCGGCGACGCGCTCGCGAACGCCTGCTGGCGTCGCCGGAGGGCCTTCATCTCCACGAGGAGGAGGAACGCTGCCTGCCGCGCCGCCTCCGCCGGAACCGCCCGGGTCGTGCGCACGAGCACCGCCTCCTGCTCCGGCGTCAGGGAGCGCCCGCCCGTGCGGAGCACACCCTTCACGGCCACCGCCAGCGCGTCCGGGGCAGCCGCGCGGCGCGCCTCCTCCGCGTTCGGGTCCCCCAGCAGCGTGCGCCGCACGCCATGGCCGATCCGCGCCCCTCCGCGCATCACCGCCTCGCCCGCGGAGCGGCACGCCGGCGCAAACGTGAGCCGGAAGGACCGCGCGGCGAACGGGACCCGCAGCGGGTCCTTGTGCAGCGCATCGAAGTAGGGCAGCAGATGCCGGTAGCCGCCGAACTGCGCCATGTCCAGCGTGTCGAAGCGGCAGGTCTCCCGCGTCAGGCCCGCCAGGCCGAGGAGCCGGTCCCAGGCATCCGGGCGTGCGGAGGGGGCGCAGGTGAAGCCCAGGAGCACCAGAGCCGCTGCCGCGGAGGCGCCTGTGCGGCGGCGCGTGCTTCCTCGGATCGTGCGCATGTCGAACCTCCCCAGAGACAGGCCGCGCGGCCCGCGCCGGGCCCTCTCAGGCGCGGTGGAACCGCCGGTCGATCTCGGCAAAGGACAGCGTTACCACGATGGGCCGACCGTGGGGGCACAGGTAGGGGTTGCGGGTGTCGGCCAGTTGCGACAGCAGGGCCTCCATCTCCTCGCGCTCGAGCGGGTCGCCCTGCTTCACCGCCATCTTGCAGGCGTTCGTGATGGTCACGTGGTCGCGCTGCACGAGCAGCCGGCGCGACAGCGACAGGTAGGCCAGCTCGTCGACCACATCGCGGAAGAGCGCGTCCGGCGCCCGGCGCGGCCCGATGGCCGGCACGCCGCGAACCAGGATCTCGTTCGCCCCGAAAGGCTCGATCTCCCATCCCGCCGCCTCGAGATCCTCGCGGCGGGCGACCGCCAGAGCAGCCTCTGCGGGCCCGAGCGCGACCGTGAAGGGCACGACGAGCCGCTGCCGCGGCGCCCCGCCCGCGTTTCTCGCCTCCAGGAGCCGCTCGAAGAGCACGCGCTCGTGCGCCGTGTGCTGGTCCACCAGGGCGAGGCCCTCCGACGTCTGGGCCACGATGTACGTGCGCCGCAGTTGCCCGATGACGCGGAAGCCGCGCAACTGCTCCGCGAAGGGGAGCGCGACGCTCGGAGACCCGCCGCTCGCACTGCCGACGGCGCCCTCCGGCGAGGTGGTGCCGTCCGGCGAGGCGTCGCCCTCCAGCGCGGCGGCGCCCTTGCGCTCCGAACCCGCCGCGGCGGCGCCCGGTCCCCCGGCCTCGTAGGCCAGCGCCCCGCGCGGGTCGCGCGCCACCGCTGCGCCGCCCGGAAGAGCCTCACCGCGACCGGCAGAGCCCGCGACCGTGGCGCCAGTCGCGGTCGCGTCCTCGGAGGGCCAGGACCCCTCCCCATCGAGCCCTTCGCCGAGTGACCCGCCCGGGCGCGCCGACGAGCCGCTCCCTTCCAGAGGCCCGGAGAGGCCGGACTCGCGAAGGCCGGGCAGCGTGAGCGCGCCGCCGCCCTGCAGGCGCGACCCTTCCTCGCGGGCGGTCGCGGCGGCACCGCCCAACACGCCGAGGGCGCTCCGGTCCAGCGATGGCACGAGGCCATGCTGCGCCAGCGCCGTGCGGACGGCCGATGACACCGCGCGGTGCACCGCGCTGTCCTCGCGGAACCGCACCTCCAGCTTCGCCGGGTGGACGTTCACGTCGACGAGCGCCGCCGGCACCTCCAGCAGCAGCGCCGCCACCGGGAAGCGGACCTCCGGCGTGAGCGCGCGCACAGCGCTCTCCAGGGCGTGCGAGAGAAGCCGGTGGCGCACCGGCCGGCGGTTCACGAAGAACAGCTCGTGCGAGCGGCCCGGCCGCGTCACATCGGGCGGGCAGATCCATCCCGCGACCCCGACGCCCGCCGACTCGCCCTCGACGCCCAGCAGGCGCCGGGCGTGGTCCCGCCCCCACACCGCCGCCAGCGCGGCGCGCCGGTCCCCTCCGCCCGGGGTCGTGAGCAGCGGCTGGTCGTGGTGCAGCACGCGGAAGGCCACCTCCGGGTAGGCGACGGCCAGCTGCCCCACCGCGTCGAGCGCCCTCGCCAGCTCCGCGGACGACGATTTCAAGAAGGCGCGGCGCGCGGGCGTGTTGTGGAAGAGCTCCTCCACCCGTACGACGGTTCCCTCCGGACCGCCCGTCTCCTCCACCTCCACGATCTCGCCGCCGCGCACGCGGAGGCGCCACCCTGTGGGCTCGCCGGCCGCTCGGGTCGTGAGCGTCAGGCGGGAGACGGAGGCGATGCTGGGCAGCGCCTCTCCGCGGAACCCCAGCGTGCGCACGGCGGCGAGGTCCTCCGCCGTGCGGATCTTGGAGGTGGCATGGCGCTGCAGCGAGAGCACGGCGTCGTCACGACCCATGCCGCACCCGTCGTCCGCAACCTCGATGAGCCGCTTGCCTCCCTCCTCGAGCCGTATTACGATGGAGCGCGCCCCGGCATCGATCGCGTTCTCCACCAGCTCCTTCACGGCCGAGGAGGGACGCTCCACGACCTCTCCCGCGGCGATCCGGTTGCAGGTGCCCTCGTCCAGCAGCGCGATGCGCGGCGTCATCGTCCCCACCTCCTGACCGTCGGTTGCCGATCCCGCGACATGCCAGCGGTCGCCTCGGCGACCGCCCGGCTCAAAACGACGCCCGTCGAACCGACACCGACGCCCGTCGATGCGACGACGGTGCGCGTCCTGCCCGCCACGAGGCCCGGCGGACCGGCGACGCCACCCCCGAGCCCGATGCCATCGCGCGAGCGCCCCGCGACGGCGCCGTCTTGCCCGACGACGCTCCTCGCGCGCCGCGCACCACCGGCACCCGCCGCGCGCGAGCGAACGGCGAGCGCCCTCACGCTCGCACCTCCCGCGCGCGCCGCTGCAGCCGCTCCAGGGTTACGATCGCCTCCACCGGCGTGAGCGACGTGACGTCCAGCTGCAGGAGTTCCTCGATCACCGGGTCGGGCGCCAGATCGAAGAGCGTGAGCTGGACCGACCGGGTCGAGGGAGGCACGACGGTGCCGCGGTCGGGTCCCGCGGCCCGGCGGCGCCCTCGGACCTCCGTCGCCCCTGTCGCCGCCGCGCCGCCCTCCCCGTCCCGATGGGCCTGAACCCCGCCGCCGTTCGCCTCCGTCGCGCGGGCCGCGCGGGGGGCAACGATGTCCTCACGCTCCAGCGCCTGCAGAATCTCCTGCGCCCGCTCCACTACCCGCGGCGGCACGCCGGCCATCCGCGCCACGTGCAGGCCATAGGAGCGGTCCGTCCCGCCGGGCACCAGCCGGTGCAGCCAGATGACGGAGCCGCCGCGTTCTTTGACCGCCACGCGGTAGTTCCGGACGCCTTCCCTCTGGGACGCCAGATCGTTGAGGTGGTGGAAGTGCGTGGCGAAGAGCGTCCGGCACCCGATGTCCAGCAACCGCTCGGCCACCGCCCACGCGATGGAGAGGCCGTCATAGGTACTCGTACCGCGCCCGATCTCGTCCAGCAGCACGAGGCTCCGCGCCGTCGCGTTGTTCAGAATGGAGGCGGCCTCGGTCATCTCCACCATGAAGGTCGATTGGCCGGACGCCAGCTCATCGTGCGCGCCGACGCGCGTGAACACCCGGTCCACCACACCGATCCGCGCCGAGTCGGCGGGCACGAAGCTTCCCGCCTGCGCCAGGATGACGATGAGCGCGACCTGACGCAGCGCCGTCGACTTGCCCGCCATGTTCGGTCCCGTGATGACATGAAGGCGCTGCCCCCTCCCGTCCAGCGCACAGTCGTTCGGGACGAACGAGCCCGGCGGCAGCAGCGCCTCGATGACCGGGTGTCGGCCGGCGCGTATCTCGATCTCGTCCCCCGTGTCCACCTTCGGCCGGCAGTAGCGCCGCTCGACCGCCGTCTCGGCCAGCCCCTGGGCCACATCGATCTCGGCAACGGCCCGCGCCGCTGCCAGCAGACCCGCGCCGCGCGCGGCGACCGCCGACCGCAGTCGCTCGAACAGCTCCGCCTCCAGCGCCAGCGCCCTCTCGTCCGCCCCCAGAACCCGGCTCTCCCACTCCTTCAGCTCGGGCGTGACGTACCGCTCCCCGCCGGCGGTCGTCTGCTTGCGCACGTAGTCGGCCGGCACGCGCTCCAGGTGCGTCCGCGTCACCTCGAGGTAGTACCCGAACACGGAGTTGTAGCCGACCTTGAGGCTCGGAATACCGGTGCGCGCCCGCTCGCGCGCCTCCAGGCCGGCGATCCAGGTGCGCCCGTCCGCCGCGCCCCGCCGCAGTGCGTCCAGCTCGGGCGAGTGCCCGGGGCGGATCACCCCTCCGTCGCGCAGCGAGGCAGGCGGATCGTCCACCAGCCCGGCCTCCAGCAGCGCGAGCGCTTCCGCAGCGGCGGCCCCCTCCCCGGAGGCGCTGCCCGCCTCGCCGTCGCTGCCCTCCTCGGCGACGCTGGCCGCACCGGAGGCGCTGCCCACCCCGGCGGCGGGCGCGCCCTCGCCGTGGGCCGCCCGCCACAGAACCTCGCGGGCGTCGGCGAGGCGCCGCGCCGTCGCGCCCTCCAGCGCCTCCGCCAGTGGAACGAGCGCGCGCAACGACGTTCGGAGAGCCGCGAGATCCCGCGGGGTCGCCAGCCCGCTCGCGCAGCGCGTCGCCAGCCGCTCGATGTCTGCAATGGGACGCAGCGCCGCGCGGACGTCGCCCCGTCGCACGGCGTCGGTCGTCAGCGCGGCCACCGCGTCCAGCCGCTCCTCGATCCGCTCGGGGTCCAGGAGCGGCTGCTCGATCCGTCGCCGCAGCAGGCGCGCCCCTATCGGCGTCACCGTCCGGTCCACGGTCTCCAGCAACGTCGCGCAGCGCGCCCCCTCCCGCGCGGGGCGAACGAGCTCCAGGTTCCGGCGCGCCGTCTCGTCGACCCACAGCCGGTCGCTGGTTGTGTAGACGCCCAGCGAGCGCAAGTGCCCCAGCGCCGCCGGCGTCGTCGCGTGCAGATAGGCGAGGAGGAGCGCTGCGGCCTCCAGGCCGGCGCTCATCTCCTCGCAACCGAAACCGCGCAGGGAGGGCGTGCCGAAGTGCCGGCAGAGCGCCTCCCGGGTCGTGCGACCCGAGAGCCACTCGGAGGGGTCGACGGTGGTCGGCGGACCGCCGAGGCGCGCCGCGATGGCCGCAATGAGCGACGACGTCCCCTCCGCGGGCGGCCGCGTCGGGTCGCCCCGGCGCGGATCCGGCACGGACGACCCGTCTCCGCCTCCTGCCGGAGCCTCCCCCGAGGACGGAACCACCGTCTCCGCGGGCTCCAGTCGGCCGAGCTCCTCGAGGAGCCGGTCGCGGGCATCCCCGCCCCGGAACTCCGTCACGAAGAACTCCGCCGTGGAGACATCCGCCACGGCCAGGCCCGCCGCGACCTCGCCCAGCCACACCGCCGCCAGGTGGTTGTTCGCTCCCGCGTCGAGGAGCGAGTCCTCGAGCGCGGTGCCGCGCGACAGCACCCGCGTGACGCGGCGCCGCACGAGCCCGCGCGCCTGTCGCGGGTCCTCCACCTGGTCCATCAGGGCCACCCGGTGGCCCAGGCGCACCAGCCGCGCGACATAGCGCTCGACGGCATGGTGGGGTACGCCGGCCATCGCGACCCGCTCGCCCTGATCGTCGCGGCCCGTCAGCGTGATCTGGAGCGCGGCGGCGATCGTCTCCGCGTCCTCTCCGTAGGCCTCGTAGAAGTCGCCCACCCGCATCAACAGTAGCGCGCCCGGGTGCTCCTCGCGCGCCTGGAAGTACTGCCGCATGAGCGGCGTCCGGGGTTCGCGGGCAGCCGGAGATGGCGGGCGACGGGCGGTCTTCATGCCCTTCAGTGTAGGCCCCGGAGAGCCCCGCGGTCAAGAGCGACCGCCGGGCGGGCTCCCGCGCCAGCGCGGTGCGTCCGGTGTGCAGCGCAGGGCGCGCCGCTCAGGGCGCTCCGTGCGCCCGGCCCGGCGCGGCAGACGCGCCCCCGACCAGCTCCCCGACGAACCCCGTCAGCCCCGCCTCCGTGAGGCGCACTCGCACCAGCGTCCCCGCCAAGGAGCCCGGCCCGTCGAAGCGCACGGACTTGAACGTGCGCGTCAGGCCCTGCGCCTGGCGCGGGTCGCGCGGCGTGGGGCCCTCCACGAGGACCTCCGCCACCGTTCCCAAAAGCGACTCGTTCCTCTCGACCGTGATCGCGTTCTGCAGGTCGATCAGCCGCTCCAGCCGGGCGATCCGCTCCTCGACCGGCACGGCGCCCGGCATCCTCGCCGCGCGGGTGCCCGGCCGCTCCGAATACGCGAACATGAACGCGGCGTCGAACCGCATCGCCGCGACGAACGCGAGGGTGCGCTCCGCCTGCTCCGCCGTCTCGCCCGGGAAGCCCACCATCAGGTCCGTCGTGATCGCGACGCCCGGGATCGCACGCCGCAGGCTCTCGACAAGCGCACGGTACGCCTCGACCGTGTAGCCCCGCCGCATCGCGCGAAGCACCGCGTCGTCGCCGGCCTGCACCGGAAGATGGACGTGCTCGCAGACCTCCGGCGTGGAGGCGATCGCCTCCACCACTTCCTCGGTGAAATCCGCCGGGTGGGGCGAGGTGAACCTGACCCGCTCGATGCCCGGAACCTCC
>Ga0272446_1005116_pt1 | contig 14744 bp, 9 predicted proteins | sample YNPCB0061_FD_194587 | JGI IMG/M metagenome (GOLD analysis project Ga0272446, IMG submission 194587) | Hot spring microbial mat communities from Yellowstone National Park, WY, United States - YNP-CB-006-1 | ecosystem: Environmental > Aquatic > Thermal springs > Hot (42-90C) > Sediment | place...
AATCGCCCGCTGAACTCCTTACCACTCAAACTAGCAATCGCCCCGAAGAAACGCTCGAAACCATTGCAGCAGAAATCTGGGAACTTACGAAGGATCGAACCCTCGAACGGGTAGAACTATTGGCAAGCAGTGTTCAAGCCCTGGCCGCCGAGACCTTGGATGAAGAGCGATATCTTCAGGCAAGGCAAACTGCTCATAAGCTTGCAGGCTCTCTAGGAACATTTGGGTTTAACTTGGGGTCGCAAATTGCCCGACAAATTGAAGAGTATTTTGAACCCGCACTGAATGCTCAAGTGCAATCAGCCCTTGCGGTTCAAGTTGCGCCCTTAGTCACAGCGTTACGGCAGCAGTTAGAGCAAGGTCCCAGCCCTTCCAGTTCGGAACTCGACTCAGAGAGTTTAGCCATTAACCGGCTATCATCTCAGCAATTTAGCTTGCTGATTGTTGATATGGATAGTCAAGCGGCCAATCGTTTGGTGATAGCTGCGGCTGGGCTTAACATTCAGGCTGCAATTGCCCCTGACTTGGAGTCAGCCCAGGCCCAGATCCAGGCGATCGCCCCTGAGGTGATCGTGATCGATGTTGAACTGCTCACAGAAGCAAACGTTGCACGTGTGGCAGAACTCCAGCCGCAAAGACCACTACCCTTGATAATCATAAGGGGTACCAGGACAAGTACCCGCGATCGCCTGTTAGCTCTACGTTTTGGCTGTCAGTGCTTTATCCCACGGGAGCTAGCCCCCGTGGAAACCCTGCAAGCGATTAGGGCCACCCTACTTGCGTCAACGTCTCCTCCTGCAGTTGTTTTAGCCGTTGACGACGATACCCAGATTTTAACGGCCATTCGGTTAATTCTAGAACCTTATAATATCCAACTAACTTGCTTGAATGACCCGGCCCAATTCTGGGAAACGCTCACCCATCTGCAGCCTGACTTAGTCATTGTAGATTGGAATATGCCCCAAATCAGTGGGATTGAACTCTGCCAGTCGCTCCGCCAAGATCTGACATGGAACTGGTTACCCGTGATTTGCCTGACCTCAGAAGCCAGCCCGGAAAGCAGACAACAGGCATTGAGTGCAGGAGTTGATGACTACCTGGTAAAGCCTATCATTCCAGCGGAACTGACCCTTTGCCTCCTAAATCGGCTGCAGCGAGTGCGGCAGGGGAAACCCACTGCACCAGAAAACCTGTAGTTTTCTGCAGGCAAACCCTTCGCTTTCACCTTAAACTAAGTCTATGGTTGGCACGACGAAGCGGAAGTCCCCCACTGATTGGCCAAGGCGGAACCCCTTAGGATTCTTGAATCCCCTTCCTATTCTTCTAACTGTGCTCGATGACTCGACTCATCTTGCCGCAGTCTCAGCATAGACGCAGCCCCACATCCTTCTGTCTTGCAGTACCAGCCCTGGAAACTGGATTATTCTTCCCATTCGTGTTAATTTTTCGAATTTTAGGGAATATTAGAGAATAATGCATTGCAGCGAATGATTTGGTAATCTGTGCAACTGCGTCTAAACTCATCTCCTTCCTAGCGTTGAAGCTTGTCACTCTAGCCTTCTATTGTTCTAGAGAGGCAGTGTGAAAGGAGAATAACCGGGGCCACTCCTTGCGAGATCAAAACGTCTCTCAATAACGAGAAACCCTGAATGAAGCCTTTCACTCGTATAGCTTTGCTTGAATGGGTAAAGGCTATATTTTCTAATGACCTCTAACAGACAGGCTACGTGCTATCAAAGTAGCAATAGCTGTTCTCATCACATTGCCGGAGAGATTGTTGTGTCAGCTAAGCGAATCTTAATTATTGATGATGAGGATGACATCAGAGAAATTGCCCAGGCAAGCCTGGAGCTGATGGCCGGGCTACAGGTATTGGTTGCCTGCTCAAGTCAAGAAGGGTTACTCAAGGCAGTGGCGGAACAACCAGATGCTATCTTATTGGATGTCATGCTGCCGGATATGGATGGAGTTAGCACTTTTCAACAGTTGCAGGCAAATCCTAAAACTCGTCATATCCCCGTAATTTTACTCACAGCAAGAGTACAACCCTCTGACCAAAGCCGGTTCGCAGCGCTGGGAGTAACTGCAGTGATTACAAAACCCTTTAAACCAACAAAGCTGGCAACCCAGTTATTAGAGCTGCTCCACTGGAAACAGACTCCTTCTTCAAGTTTGTAGAGTCCTGCTTCCATATCGATATTTCCACGATATTTCCATGACTTGCGCTGCTTTCAGCAAAGTGGGTCTGACCCATGAAATTGAGAAATTCTTGACCTTGGCTCACTAAAGTATGAGTTTTTTGCAAAGACTCCAGGATTTATCCCAGTGTTTTCTCTGTGATGTTCTATAGTTCCCCTAGATTTGATTAGGTTTACAGTAATTCTTGGCTTAGCCTGGTTCTCTAAGAGGCATTGCCAGTTATACCGGGGACTCAAGTCATCAACGAGTTGTCGTAGTTTGTCTGGTTTGCCCTGCTCAGAATCACAGCTCAAATAACTGAGCCGAATGGTCTATGGGTAGCCGGTATAGGTTTCCTCCTACTGGTGGGCGAGTGCTTCTCGTGATTTATTCGGTATTTTTATCTAAGTTCTATGAGTAACTTGCGCATTTCCTGGCTGCTTCCTGTCGCGTGGTTTTACTGGCAACCCGCACTCGCTGAGTTTTCCCAACAGTTTCCAGAGACAACAGTCTACACGGGGCTTTTTCCTGGGTTTGCCCGAGGGTTGGAGGGAAAGCTTAAGGTTGAGGTTGTTGGCCAGTTTAGGGTGATTGAAATCAGTAAAGATGAGGGTAGCTACGGCGATAACTTTACTTATCTATCTCCTGGGATTGTCGGACATCTCCTGCGCTTACGTCCCCATGTGGTGATTACCAGTTCCTTTGGTATCTGGAGCATCCTGGCACTGATGCTAAAGCCATTGCTCTGGTATCGGGTGATTATTGCCTATGAGGGCAGTTCTCCGGGGGTTGACTATCGCCACTCAGCCCTTCGGTTGTTTGTGCGTCGGATGATGGTATGGTTGGCCGATGCCTGCATTACCAATAGCCAGGGGGGCAAAGCTTACTTACTCGATTGCTTGCACGCCAGAGCCGATCGCGTCTTTGTCCAGCCTTACGAAATTCCTGATGAAAAGACCTTGCCAGGAAACACGGGTGAGGTCGATCTTGAGGTTTTTGCTAGCTTAAAGCGACCGATCTTTTTGTTTGTGGGGCACTTGGTATCTCGTAAGGGTTTACCTCTGTTGCTAGAGGCTTGTGCCCTGTTACAAGAACGGGGTTATGACTATTACACTCTGCTGGTTGTCGGGAGCGGAGAACAACGGGCGGAGCTAGAGGCCTTCTGCGAGGCCCGTCACCTCAGCGATCGCGTGCAGTGGGCTGGGCGCATCCCCTATGACCAGATTGGCACCTATTTTGAGCAGGCGGATGTGTTTGTTTTTCCCACGTTGGAAGATACCTGGGGTGTGGTGACCTTGGAGGCCATGTTGCTGGGCAAGCCAATTCTTTGCTCTAAGGGCGCAGGCACCTCGGAACTGGTGGTGCATGGGGAAAATGGCTATGTTTTTGCCCCCCACGATCCTCAGGAGTTAGCGGATCTGATGCAGAAGTTTCTGGATAATCCGGCGGCGATCGCGACGATGGGTGAGCGCTCAAGGCAGATCATGGCGGAATATACCCCGGAGGCCGCAGCTCAATGTCTGGCTCAGGTGGTACAGACCGTGATGGGCTAGGCATTGTGGCTCTGCTCAGTGGATGGAACCTGGCTCGGTTGCAACCGTAATTTGATGTTAAGCATTTGCTGAAAACCAATGAGCGTACCCAAAATTTCCATCCTCACTCATGATATCGGCGGAGGTACGTTTACAAACCTCTGTACAGCCCTGGTACGAGGATTTCGGGAGTTAGGAGCCGACTGTCAACTGGTGGTTCTCAAAGCCAGTGATGAAGAAATGGCCCGCTATCCAGATGTCCCAATTGTGAGCCTGAATGTGCAGCGCACCGCCTTTTCACTGCAACCCACTGTGCGCTACTTGCGAGCCTATCAGCCCGACCTGCTCTTTCCCATGCCCTGGTACTTTAATGTGGTGGCTGTTTGGGCGCGTTATCTGGCGGGCGTTTCCACTAAGGTGGTTTTGGGCGAACATAACATCATTAGCTTAGAAGCTGGAATTGAGCATCGAGATAAGCCTCATTTGCGATTTTTGCCGGTACTGATGCGCTATACCTATCCCCATGGGGATGGGTTGATTGGTGTTTCAAAGGATACGATTACGGATCTGGTAGAGACCCTCAAGATTCCGGCAAAGATTCCGATGCGGGTGGTGCTGAACCCCATTAACCGCGATCGCGTGGAGCAACTGGCACAAGCCCCGATTGAGCACCCTTGGTTTCACCATCAGAATGTGCCGGTGATTGTGACCGCTGCACGCTTAGCGAAGCAAAAACAGTTGGATGGGCTGTTGCGGGCCTTTGCGCAGGTTAATCAGGTCATGCCAGCGCGACTGGTGATTTTAGGAGAAGGCCCATTGAGGGCTGAGCTGGAGCGTCTCTGCCAGGAATTGGGCGTGGCTGAGGCCGTGTGGATGCCGGGGTATGACACCAACCCCTACCGTTACATGGCGGCGGCAGATGTGTTTGTGCTGGCATCGGCCTGGGAGGGGTGCCCCATTGCTTTGCAGGAAGCCATGGCCTGTGGGGCACCCGTTGTCGTCACCGATGCCCCTGGGGGCATGAAGGATATTGTTGAATATGGACAACACGGGGTGTTAGTGCCTACTGGGGAACCGCAGGCGCTGACTCGGGGTCTGCTGCAAATTTTGCAAAATCCAGACCTAAAACAGCACTATCGCCAGCAGTCTTTGCTGCGATCGCAGGATTTTCACTATCTGAACACGAGCCGCCAGTACCTTGAGTTTGGCCAATCCCTCTTAGGTGTAAGCTCGCCAGCGCAGGAGGTGATAGTGCCATGAAAATCTTAATCTCGGCCTATGCTTGTGAACCCGGACGCGGTACCGAACTGGGAGTCGGTTGGAATACCGTCCGCGAGGTCGCCCGCTATCACGAAGTTTGGGTATTAACCCGCCCTGATGACGGACGCGAAGCCATTGAAGCTGAGCTAGCCCGCAACCCGATTCCTAACCTGCACTTCGTTTACTTTACCTTGCCCATCTGGGGCAGTGGCTGGAAGTGGGGGCAGGGCGCGTTTCAGATTCACTACTACCTCTGGCAAATTCAAGCCTATTTTGTTGCCCGCAAATTGCATCAAGCGATTGGCTTTGACCTTGCTCACCACGTTACCTTTGTCAAGTACTCTACCCCGAGTTTTCTTTGCCTGTTGCCCATTCCGTTTATTTTTGGCCCAGTGGGTGGCGGAGAAACGGCCCCTCAGCCGTTTTATCGAGATTTCAGTTGGAAGGCCAAAATCTATGAGTTGCTGCGGGATTTAACCCGCTGGCTAGGAGAGATCGATCCTTTTACCCAGCTAACCGTACGGCGGAGTGCTCTAGTGTGGGCGACAACAGCAGATACGGCCAAACGTCTAGAAGCCATGGGCGGCAAAAATGTGAAGGTTCTCTCTCAAGTAGGGTTGCTACCCGAAGAGGTTGAGCAATTGAGCCAGTTCTCTGTCACTGACCCAGTCCCCCTCCGATTTATCAGTGTTGGTCGCTTTTTACACTGGAAGGGGTTTCATTTGGGGTTACGCGCCTTTGCCCAAGCGAATTTGCCGCCGGAAGCCGAGTACTGGTTGGTGGGTAAGGGGCCAGAAGCGGCAACTTTGCGAGCGTTGGCCAGCGATTTAGGGATTATTTCCCAGGTGCAGTTTTTAGATGAAATGCCCCGGGCCGATTTGATGCATAAGTTGGGAACCTGTCTAGCTCTAGTGCATCCCAGCCTGCACGATTCGGGAGCGTTTGTTTGCTTAGAGGCGATGGCAGCCGGGCGTCCAGTGATTTGTCTTGATCTGGGTGGTCCAGCGGTGCAGGTGACCGAGACAACGGGCTTTAAGGTTCCGGCTGAGAACCCGGAACAGGCGATCGCTGGGATGGCCGCCGCCATGCAACGATTAGCGACGGAGCCAGAGTTGCGATCGCGATTGGGAGCCAGCGGACGTCAGCGGGTAAATGAGTGGTTTAACTGGGAAACCAAAGGTCAGGCTTTGGTCGGCGTTTACGAAACCATGCGATCGCAGCAGGGAGAACAACATGCGGATTCTAGCGGTTCATAACTATTACCAGCAGCCCGGCGGCGAAGAGCAAATCTTCAATACGGAAGCAACCCTGCTGCAATCCTATGGTCATGAGGTAGTGCGCTATACCCTCAATAACGACCAGATCACAGGAATGAATCCACTGATGCTGGCTAAAAACACCCTGTGGAATCAGGCCGTTTATCAAGAACTGCGATCGCTCATTCGCAAAGAAAAGCCGGAGGTTGCCCATTTTCACAATACCTTTCCCCTGATTTCTCCAGCGGCCTACTATGCCGCCAAAGATGAGGGCGTCGCTGTGGTTCAAACCCTACATAACTATCGCCTACTCTGTCCCAATGCTCTCTTCTTCCGCGCGGGACGTATTTGCGAAGACTGCCTGGGCAAGCCCTTCCCCCTACCAGGGATTATCCATGGCTGTTATCGCGGCAGTCGCAGTGCTAGTGCAATGGTGGCAAGCACTGTCAGTTTTCACTCCCTTCTGGGCACCTGGAGCAAGGCCGTTGATGTGTTCATTGTCTATAGCCAGTTTGCCATCAAAAAATTTATCCAGGGCGGCTTACCCCAAGAGAAGATTATGTTCAAAACCAACTTTCTTTACCCGGCGCCAGCGCAAGGGGAGGGAAAAGGTGGCTACGGACTCTTTGTAGGGCGGCTTTCTGTAGAAAAAGGGTTAGGCGTGATGCTAGACGCTTGGCGGCAGTTGGGTGGAAAAATTCCCCTCAAAATCTTGGGAGATGGCCCGATGGCAGGACTGGTTAAGGAAGCGATGCAGGAGATGCCAGAAATTGAATGGCTGGGGCGAAAATCCTTAGAAGAAGTCTACGAAGTCATGGGGAATGCGGCATTCCTGGTTTTTCCGTCAGAGTGGTACGAAACCTTTGGGCGCGTCGCAATCGAAGCCTTTGCCAAAGGAACCCCGGTGGTTGCCTCTAATATTGGGGCGATCGCTGAACTGATTGACCACGAACGTACAGGACTCCTGTTTCGACCCAGCGACCCAGCGGATCTGGCTGAAAAGGTGCGTTGGCTGCTCGATCATCCCCAAAACCTTACTCAGATGCGGCAGGAAGTCCGTGTAGAATTTGATACAAAGTATACGGCAGACAACAACTGCAAGCGATTGCTTGAAATTTACCAAGTAGCCAGTAAGAGATATAGCTGTCGCCAGGTTACTTAGGACACTGGGTTTAAGGGGGTGTGGGGGCTTCGCCCCCAGCCAAGGGTCCACCCCTGCACCCCGTCCTAAGTCTGGTGACTATGGCTATAACTAAACAAGACTGAAACCTAGTGCCTACTGTGAGGTAAACCTCCTGCACTATTTGAAGGAGACCAACAGACGATGGGAATCAACTATTTATATTCCCTCTCACATCTGCGCATCAACAACTTACATCCGCTTGGTCAACTAGGGACGCGAGTGGTGAATAAGGTGCTCAGCCTTCCCTCTGATATCGCCTGTAGCATTCACGACACCGATTGGTTTGAAAAGTCGTTTTTGCTCCCGCGGTATCAAGAACAACGTCAAAAACATAAAGAGCATCTACCTCGACTTAATGGAAATGAATATGCCATTGCCGAGGCTCTTGAACGGCAGGGAGTTTGCATCACATCATTAGAGGCACTAGATATTCCCAACACTCAGTCCTTTTTGGCATCAGCTGAGCAAATCACTGCCGAATTGGCTGAGAAATCAAAGATGTCAGGCTACAGCCATAAACACACGCTAATGGCAGGTGCTAGCCAGCTCATGGCATACCCTAACACCTTCTTCTGGGGCTTATCAGAAAGAATTCTGAGAATTGTAGAGTGCTATCTCGGATTGCCGGTTGCCTATGATGGTGCAGCCTTCTATTACAGCGTGGCAGATGGTAGAGACGTTGGCCCCCGGGTATGGCATCGCGACAAAGAAGACTGGCGGATGACGAAAGTTGCTGTTTATTTCAATGATGTCGATGAGCTTGGGGGGCCTTTTCAAACGGTAATACCTGAGGCGAATGACTGGCTAATTAAGACCCTCCCTTCCTACAAAGGATTAACCCATTCAAAGTTAAAGGAATTGCTCAATGAAAACTTTAAAGACTGGCTAGTTTCTTGTACGGGCAAAGCGGGAACGGTGATTTTTACAGATACAGCTCGTTGCTACCATAGGGGTAAGCCACCGATTGCCCAGAATCGTTCAGCGATATTTTTTCACTATTTTAGTCAATGTCCAAAAAATCCTTTCTACTGCGAGCGATCGCTTCTATCTCGTTCACAAAAAGCTGAACTCAGCCAACAACTGCCCCCCTCTCTCCAGCAACATATCACCTGGAGAAACCGCTATCCAGGCATAGGTCGATATATTCCTAAAAACTACATGCGAGTAGACAACTGGTGATTTTCTCCCCAAAGTCATCGCTCCCTAGTCAAGGTGCAGGGACAACAATGGAGCGAAGAGAGCAGAAAGCTTGACTAGTAGGAGATTTGACAAGTCGTTTGATTGGATGGGTTGTTTCTAGGGCTTGAATCCCAATGGTTTTTCGACGACAAACGCGATCGCTCCAGCGGTTTTTGGCGTTAATGCTGCTGGCTTCTCTTCTATTCATTGCCTGTTGCGCTGGTGACCCAGCCACGGTGACAGGCAGTGAACCCTTTGCCCGGAAAGTTGCGGCGGCGGCAGAGGTGACTTTTCCTAAAGATGCCGGGGTAATTAATGTCAAAACCCAGTACGGGGCTAAGGGCGATGGCATCACAGACGATACGGCAGCGATTCAGGCCGCATTGAATGCCCACCCCAATGCCATGCGGATTATTTATTTACCCAGGGGCACCTATCTGGTTTCTGATACACTCACTTGGCCGGCAGGCACCAGAGGCGGTGACGACTATAAAAACGTAATTTTGCAGGGACAAAGTGAAAAAGGTACCATCATCAAGCTCAAGGATCGTAGCCCCGGCTTTACCGACGTCAACAAACTCAAAGCTGTGATCTTCACTGGCCCCGCCCCCGCTCAGCGATTTGGTAACTCCATTCGCACACTGACCGTCGATACAGGCATTGGTAATCCAGGAGCCTGCGGCATTCAGTTTAACGCAAGTAATCAAGGCTCTTTGCGTCAGGTCACAATTCGCTCAGGGGACGGGCAGGGCGTTAACGGGTTAGATATGAATTTCACCGATGAGATTGGCCCCCTACTGGTGAAGGAGGTGACTGTTCAGGGCTTTCAGTACGGCATCCGGACAGGGTTTAACGTTAACAGTCAGACGTTTGAGCATGTCCTGCTGGAAAATCAGCAGATCTACGGATTTTATAATACCGGCCAGGTAATCAATGTGCGAGGATTAACCAGCAAGAATGCGGTTCCGGCAATTTACAATGGTGGTGGGCGGTTCACTCTTGTTGATTCTAGCCTCCAAGGCACAGGCGAGGCGGCCAACCTGCCAGCAATCAAGAGCGCTTATGCCGATGTTATGGTTCGCAATGTCAAAACGTCAGGGTATCAGGTGGCACTTCAAGTTTCAGAAACAACCACTCTACCAGGGCCAGACATTACAGAATTTGTTGGCGGAGATCTCATTATCAGCCAGTTTCCATCCCCTTCCCGCAGCTTAAACCTGCCTATTCGGGAAACTCCAGAAATTCCCTGGGATAATCCCGATAAAACGCCGTGGGCCAATGTGGTGGCCTATGGAGCCGTTCCTAACGATGGCCAGGATGATACAGCCGCAATTCAGGCCGCGATCGACTCGGGGCGCACAACCGTTTATTTTCCTGCTGGTGGCTACAACCTACAAGGAACGGTATTGGTACGCAATCAGGTGCGTCGTTTGATTGGCACAGAGGCTTACATTGAAGTGCCGAAAACCGTCAATCCAGGGTTTAAGATTGTGGATGGTAAGGCTCCTGTTGTGGTCTTTGAGCGCGTTCGCTCCTGGTATTTTGGCACCCCCACGGTGGAAAATGCCTCTTCTCGAACGTTTGTTGTCCGTGATGCCACGGATGTAGCCCTAAAGCTAACGGGGTCAGGGGATATCTACATTGAGAATCTTGCCACCAGTGCTTTGACTATTAATGGTCAAAGGGTCTGGGCACGTCAGTTAAATATTGAAAATCTGGGCACTAAAATCATCAATAACGGGGGGCAACTCTGGATCTTAGGGCTAAAGACAGAACGGGGAGGAACCCTGATTGATACGCGCAGGGGTGGCACAACGGAACTCCTGGGAGGTTTTGCCTATACGACGACCGCTGCTGCTAATGGTCAACAAAATGAGCCGATGTTAATTAACCATGAGTCAAATATTTCTGCTACTTTGGGCGAAATTAATTTTGGCGGTGGCCCTCCTTACACCATTTATGTTCGGGAAACACGGAATGGCATCACCCGTGACTTGCTAGCAGAGAAAGTACCTATCTATGTTGGTGGGGGGCGACACATTCCCCTGTATGTGGGATATTCGGGAAGTCAGGGGAAGTAGTCGGAACTTTACTAGCATCTGGGAACTGCGATCGCGCGATCGCCCAGTCAGTGACCTCTTACCAGTCAAATCCTGCTAGTCAAGTCCCCATTTCTATAAGTACATTGTTGGATAGCTGGGTAATATTGCCTCAACTTCTTCCGTAGAGGCATTCAGTTCTTTCCCATCCTGCGGAAATGCCACAGAGCCATCAATAATCCTTATACCTGGGGTGCTTGTTTCAATGATAGAAGGCCCAAGCGAGGGGCTAACGGAGGGCTTAGCCTGAGAAAACTTGGTTTCATCAAAGGTTAGATAAAAGAATGCGATATTTTCCATAGGACACCAGTATGAAACAGGTAGATAAGTCACAAGACGATATTGAGAAGGGGCCGTTCCGTAAACGACTGTATTTCCGCCTATTGGAAGACCCAACTCTGGCCAAACAACTTACTTAAGTCTTCGACCAGTTTTTCAGCCGTCCGTAGTTTTTTTGAACTTTTTGTTAAAAAACTGTGAAGCTTTCCCGTTTTTTCCTATTTTTTTCCTTATCTCCGACTAATTTGAGCAGCAGGATAAGGCAGGTCAACGATTAAGAGCCGCAGAGTGCACCCTCTGAAGGGCCTCGTTCTGAAGAACCTCGTTGCTGGCCCAGAAGTCGTTTGCTTTACTCCATCAAAACCGGATGCATCGAGCCAGCAAAACCCTATGAAAAATTATCAAGACGCTTTTATTTCCTATGGCAGGGCTGATAGTAAACAGTTTGCGATTCATTTACACCAGCGTCTGACTGACCAGGGCTACAACATCTGGTTGGATCAAAATGACATTCCCTTGGGGGTTGATTTTCAAAATCAGATTGATGCTGGGATTACCACATCTGACAACTTTCTGTTTATCATTGCGCCCCACGCAGTCAACTCTCCCTATTGCCTGAAAGAAATTGAAGCAGCGGTGCAGTTGAATAAACGAATTATTCCCTTACTCCATGTCGAACAGATTGATCAGGCAACCTGGCAACAACGCTACCCGAATAAACCCCTCGAAGCCTGGGAAGAATATCAGGCAAAAGGATTGCATTCTAGCTTTGGCAATTTACATCCGGCGATCGCCCGCATTAACTGGGTCTATTTCCGTGAGGGCATCGACGATTTTGAAAAATCCCTGGCAGGGTTGGTTGAGATTTTTTCACGTCAGAAAGATTATGTGCGCCAACATACCCAGCTCTTGGTAAAGGCCCAGGAATGGGAGCAGTACCAGCGACAATCGAGCTATTTGCTGGTGGGTGAAGCCAGAGCCGCTGCAGAAGCTTGGCTCAGAACCCGCTTTGATCAAGAGCAGCCCCCCTGTGAACCAACAGATTTGCATTGTGAATATATTTGCGAAAGTACAAAAAATGCCGATAACTTGATGACCGATGTCTTTCTCAGTTTTGCTGAGGCGGATGGAGCAACAATGCAGAGGCTAGCCCGTCATTTACAGCGGCAGGCGTTTACCCTCTGGCGGAGGCAATCTGATGTGGCCAGTGGCGACGAATATCAGGAGCAGATGAATCGAGGGATTGAAGAAGCAACCAACATCGTTTTCTTAATGTCGTCAGTTTCGGTAAAATCGCCCCTTTGCCTAGGGGAAATTGCCTATGCTGCTAGCCTAAAAAAGCGGATAATTCCGATTCAACTTGCAGCGATCCTAGCCAATGAAATACCTGCAGCCCTCCAGGGAATTCAAACAATTGCACTAGATCTCAGCCAGGATGAAGCAGCCTATCCCAAAAAGGTGGCTGATTTGATTCGAGTGCTGCGCCAGGATGCGACCTATTACGAACAGCGAAAAATTCTTTTGTCAAAGGCGCTTAAGTGGAAGCGCCAGAAATACAATCCCAGTATTTTGTTACGTGGACGCAACTTGCAACAGGCTCAGGCATGGCTTGAAGCCGCTCGTAACCATCCACAGAATCCCCCGATCCCGATTCTGGAGGAATTCATCACTGCAAGCACTCAACTGCCTCCCGATACTGCTCTTGATGCATTCCTCTGCTATTCCCGCTCTGATGTTGATTTTGCCCGCAAGCTCAACAGTGGGTTACAGATTCAGGGTAAAACGACCTGGTTTGATCAGGAATTAATCAGTGGCACAACTCAGGCCCAATCCGATGGCTCGCTCGACTTTCAAGCAGAGGTCGCCAAAGGAATTGAACAGGCCAATAATTTTTTAATCATTCTTTCAGCCAACTCGGTTTACTCAACCCGTTGTTTAGGGCAGTTAGAGCAGGCCCAAAAACTAGGTAAACGGCTTGTCCCCTTGCTATTGCAGGATATGGAAACGGCGATTCTACCTCCGGCACTGGTTAAAGTGCCCTGGGTGGATTTTCGTAAGCATGGCGGCGACTTTTTTACTAATTTTGGCGAATTAACTCGTAGCCTGGATGCCGACCCAGAGCATGTGCGCCAGCATACGCGGCTGTTGCTCAAAGCCCTGGAATGGGAGCGAGAGGGCAAAGATGATGACTACCTGCTGCGGGGAAAAGAACTACCCCTGGCAACTAACTGGCTGGGACAGGCACCAGGTAAAGAACCGCCCCCGACAGATTTACAACGGTTGTATATTCAGCAGAGTGAGGCCCTGCCGCACCGCACCCTAAAGCCTGTAACTGCAGCCTTCACCAGCTTAGTGGCGGGGGTTATGGTTTGTTTATTGCGTTGGGGCGGATTGTTGCAAGCGGGGGAGATTGCCGCCTATGACCAGCTACTGCGATCGCGCCCTTCAGAACCCCCCGATTCCCGAATTACAGTGGTGGCTGTGGATGAAATTAGTATTCAAATGCTGAATGATCGCTATGAGCCGGGACGGGGGACGCTTCCCGATCCGGCGCTTGACGATCTATTGCGGCTACTCCATCAACATCGGCCCCAGCTTATTGGCCTCGACTTTATTCGCGACTATCCGGCCCAGCCAGGTTTGGCAAAACGGTTGCAACAAATTCCGAATCTAATGGGTGTATGTCAACTAGGTGTAGAGGAGGGCAATATTTCCAGCAGTAGCCTGCGACCGATGCCAGAGTTGCCACCAGAGCGGGTAGGTTTTGCTAATCTAGTCAGCGATCGCGGCAGCTATATCCGACGCCAAAATTTAATCCAGGCTCCGGATGGGGCAAATTGCAATACCCTGGAGGCATTTGGGCTTTTATTAACGCGGCAGTACCTTGAAAAGCTGGGTATAGCCTATACCTCGCCCCTAGATGAAAATAATGAGCTGACGAAAGTGATGAAATTTGGCAATGTGCTCGTACCTTCTTTATGGGATGGCACAGCCTATGGCCAAAACCAAGTGGCGGGCGGCTATCAGGCGATGGTAAATTACCGTACCCCCGGCGGAGATGCCAGTAAGTTTGCCACAGTGGTGAGTGTCAGGGACGTACTGACCAATCAAGTGGATCCCAATTTTATTCGCGATCGCATTGTGCTCATCGGATACACCGCTACGACCATTGCCAAGGCCGACTACTTCAACACACCCTATGGTGGCATGCCGGGGGTAATGGTGCACGGTCAGATGGTAAGTCAGTTGATTAGCGCTGTGCTAGATGGTCGCCCCTTAATTTGGTGGCTGCCGCGCTGGGGTGAAACGCTTTGGATTTTTGCCTGGACAACGCTGGGAGGCTTAATTGGTTGGCGATCGCCCCGGTTGTTGGTACTACTCGTTGCCTTAGGTGGTACCGCAGTCTTACTCTACCTATGTTGCTTCATCTTACTAACGGCAACCGGTGGCTGGCTGCCTCTATTACCGGCAGCTCTTGCCCTCTTTGCTGCCAGCTTTGGAGTAGGGTTTTTAACCTACCGATTGCGTCACTAGGCACGATTCAAATATGGAAATTTAATCAACCAAAGGAGTGGCCAAAGCATTGATCGGCTGTGAGTTTCACCCAGATTCCTTCACAAATTACCAGGGCTTCGGGGGTGATTGGGCGAGTATCCGATCCACCCCGCGCTCTCGCTGCGCCAGTTCTCCCTGCTGCCGCTGGTCATAGGCCAACACCTCTGCGACCGCCAGCATGCGTCGCCGCTGGTCGCGCCGAATCCCCCGCTCCGTATTACCT
>Ga0272446_1005117_pt1 | contig 14740 bp, 12 predicted proteins | sample YNPCB0061_FD_194587 | JGI IMG/M metagenome (GOLD analysis project Ga0272446, IMG submission 194587) | Hot spring microbial mat communities from Yellowstone National Park, WY, United States - YNP-CB-006-1 | ecosystem: Environmental > Aquatic > Thermal springs > Hot (42-90C) > Sediment | place...
CGCCGGCCAGCGCGCGGAAGTCCAGACAGATCGTCGCGTCGAGCAGCGCCTTGGGGTCGGAGTTGGCGAGCCAGCCGTCCAGCTTCGCCTTCCACTCCGCCGACGACAGGCACAGATCCGGATTGGACGCCATCACGTTGCCCTTGCACAGCGGGTAACCGCAGGCATCGAGCGCCTCGTTGACGGCGCGGGCGAAGGGCAGCACTTGTGCGCGGACTTCGCGCGCGTCCGCGGCGGCCTCGAACAGCAGCCCGTTGTCCTGGTCGGTGGCGAAGGTCTGTTCGAGTCGGCCCTCGCTGCCGAACGCCAGCCAGCACCACGCGATGCGGTCCCACGCGTATCGCTTGCGGACGATCTCGACGATGCGCTGGCAGATGCGGTCGTTGAGCAGCGAAACGTACAGCGTCAACGGTTCGGCAGCCACGCCCTGGTCGACCAGCAGCTTCGTCAGCCGCCGCACGCGAGCGGCGAGCTGGGCGAGCGCATCGACTTCGCGCGCCAGGCGGATTTCCATCGTCAGCTCGCCCAGCCCGAGCCGCTGCAGCGAAAACAGGTCGCGCTCGGAGACCACGCCGACCAGCACATCGTTCTCCGTCACCAGCACGTGCCGGATGTGCAGCTCGATCATCGCCAGCGCCGCTTCGTACGCCGGTGTATCGGCCGCGAGCGCGAGCGGATCGCGCGTCATCACGGCGCCGACCGGTCCGTCCAGCGTGCCGTCGAGCGCGACATGGATCAGGTCGCGCTCCGTGAAGATGCCGACCGGGCGCTGCCTGTCGTCGACGATGACGATGCTGCCCACGCCCTCGGTCCGCATGCGCGCCGCTGCGGCGCGCACGGTATCCGCCTCGCCGCACACGACCGGCGGGCGACGCAGCAACGCGCGCAGCGCGAACGCGAGCGCCTTCTGTTCGGCCGCCAGGCGGCTTTCGATCGGTCCTTTGGTGTCTTCCATCGATGCACTTCCGGTCTAGTACTGCAGCCGTGCGAGGTACGTCGAGCGCGAGGCCTCGAGCGCCTGGCCGAGCGTGACGATGCCGCGCTCGGCGAGCAACGGCAACAGTCGCAGGAATACCTCGCCGGTGACGAGCGCGTCGCCCAGCGCCGTATGGCGGCCGATCACGCGCACGCCAAGCCGCTCGGCGATCGTGTCCAGGCTGTGGTTGTCCTGGCTCGGATGGACGATCGCCGACAGCAGCAGCGTGTCGAGCACCGGCTGGTCGAATCGCACCCCGGTCGCCGCCTCCTTCAATTCGAGGAAGCGCATGTCGAATGCGGCGTTGTGTGCCACCAGAACGGTGTCCTCGCAGAAGCGATGAAAGCGCGGCAGCACTTCCTCGATCGTCGGCTCGTTGGCGAGCGCGCGCGCGTCGATGCCGTGCACCTGCGTCGACGCGCGGCTGATCGGACGGCGCGGGTTGACGAGCTGCTCGAAGACCTCGTGCTTCAGCAGCCGCCCGTTGACGATGCGCACCGCGCCGATCGAGATGATTTCGTCGCCCGCCGAGGGTTCCAGCCCGGTCGTCTCGGTGTCGAAGACGGTATAGGTGAGGGCGGCGAGCGGCCGCTCGGCCAGTGCGCCGCGCGCGTCGACGCGTTCGAACAGGTCGAAGTCGTAATACTCGGGCCGCGCGGCGACGGCGGCTGTGCGCGGTGCGGGCCGCATTGCGGCTTCGCCGAGCGGCAGCAGCAGACGGAACCATGCCGTCTGGCGCGGCCGGTCCGTCTCGTACCAGATCTCGCCGCCGTGTCGTTCGAGCACGTCCTTCAGGGTCAGCGGCGTCTCGTCGCGCCCGCTGGCGAGCGGCTCGTTCTCCCACAGCAGCAGCACGTCGCTCGCAACCATCGTGCCGGGCCAGACGAGGTCGATCTGCGCGAAGCGGCCTTGCGCTGCGGCGCGCAGCCTGAAGTTGCGTACCTTGTAGTCGGCTTGCAGCCGCGCGGCGAGTGAGGCGATCGCGTGCACGATGGCGAAGCTGTCGACGCGCACCCACCACTCGGCTGCCGGCTCCCCGACGTCGGCGGCAACGCCGACGACGTCGGTCAAGCGCCGGCGCGCGACCTCCAGCAGATCCGCAACGCGCATGTCGTCGAGCGTCAGGCCGCTTTTCAGCGCGTCGGCATACTCGTTCAACGCCGCGTTCAGCCGTTCGGTCAGCACGCGCGCTTCGGCGGCGACGATGTCGACGAAACGATCGCGCTGCGCCGGCGGCATGTCGGGCGACGACGCCAGACTTTCGGCCGCGGCGCGCAGGTTGGCCAGTGGCGCGCGCATGCCGGTGGCGAGCGACTGCAGCAGCTTCAGGCGTTGGTCTTCGCGTCCGAGCAGGCCGCCGACGTCGTCGAGCGTGAACACCATGCCGGCGACCTGCCGCTCGGCGCCGGACAGGAACGGCGTCACGCGCACGCGCAGCGCGCGCCCGCTCGGCGCGGCGGCGACGAAGCTCGCGTGAGGGCGGTCTTCGGCGCGGTCGAACTGCTGGTGGATCTTGTCGAACGCGTGCGCCACCTGCTCACGGTCGAGCAAGCCAAATACCGAGCGCCCGAGGCCGATCGGCGCATAGTCCCCGCCCTCGCACAGCAGGGCCGCGGCGCGTGCGTTGTACAGCAGGATGCGGCCGTCGACGTTGCACACGACGACCCCCTCGGTCAGCTCCGACATCAGCGCCGCGAAGCGGTCGCGCTCCTCTTCGACCCGCGCGCGGGTCTCCGCGCTTTTCGCATCGAGTTCGCGTTCGCTCTGCCGGTAGCGCGCCGCGAGCCGGTTGACGGCGGTCGCGACCTCGACGACTTCCGGCGCGCCGCGGGCGACGATCTCATGATCGGCCGGAACCGAAAGCAGCACTCGGGTCTGCTCGGCCAGTTGTCGAATCGCCAGCGGATAGCGCCGGAACAGCCAGTGCGCCGCGGCGCCGACCGCAACGAGCATCAGCGTCACGCCGAAAGCGAGCGCGGGGCCCGCCTCGGCCGCCAGCGCGCGCAGCGCGGTGCGCTCGCTTTCGGGAAGGCTGACATCGAAGAACCACGCAAAACCGGCCAACAGCGCCAGCGCCGCAGCGCAGGCCGCGGCGATCCACGTGAGCCGGCGCAGCGCGGCTTTCATTCGGGCCGGGCGAGCAGCCGATCGACGGCGGCGATCAACTCCTGCGTCGAGAACGGTTTCGTCACGTACAGATCGGCGCCGAGCGACATCCCCTTGCTGATCTCGGCGTCGCGTCCTTTCGCGCTGACCATCACGATCTTCACGTGCCGCCACTCGGGCCGCTCGCGAATCCGCTGGCATACCTCGTAGCCGCTCTTGCCGGGCATCATGATGTCGATCAGCACGAGATCGGGCGCGAACGATTCGATCAGCGCCAGCGCCTCGTCGCCGTTGGCGGCGCATCGCACTTCGTAGCCGGCGCGCCCGAGCAGAAACTCCAGCGCCGTGACGATGTTCGGTTCGTCGTCTGCGATCAGGACCTTGCGCTTGTTTTCGGCCACGATACCTCCTTCGTTTCGCCCGCCGCGGCCGGCGCGGCGGCGACCGGCAGCGTGAACGAAAAGCATGCGCCTTCGCCGGGCCGGCTCTCGACCCACAGCCGGCCGCCGAAGTGCTCGACGATCTGGCGGCTGATGTGCAGTCCCAGCCCGGTTCCCGCCGGCTTGTTCGTCAGCGTATCGCCGACCTGGCGGAACTTGTCGAAGATCACGGCCTGGTCCTCCGGACGGATCCCGGGGCCGTTGTCGCGCACGTCGACGCGTACGGCGCCATCGATGGCCGTGACGTCGACGTCGACCCGGCCGCTGCCGGCGGGGCTGAACTTCAGCGCGTTGGACAACAGGTTCAGCAGCACCTGCAGGAGCCGGTCCTCGTCCACGTCGACCCATACCGCGTGCGGCGGCAGCCGCATGTTCAGCGCGACCGACTTTTCCTTGAATACCTGGCTCATCTGCGTGACGACGTCGCTGACGGTCGTGCACAGATCGACGCGGGTGATCCGCCATTCGGCGCGGCCAGACTCGATCTTGGCAAGATCCAGCACCTGGTTGATGAGCCGCGTCAAACGTTCGGTTTCGCGCGTGATGATGCCGAGGAATTTCTTGCGCTCGGCCAGGTCGACCTTCGGGTCCGCGAGCAGGATTTCCGAGAACGCCCGAATCGACGTGAGCGGCGTACGCAGTTCGTGCGTCACGGTGGACATGAAGTCGTCCTTCAGCCGATCCAGCTCCTTCAGCCTTTCGTTGGCGGCGCGCAGCTCGGCGGTGGCCGCTTCCAGCTCGCGCGACTTCTGCTCCAGCTTGTGGCTGTAGACGACCACCTGCGAGGCCTCGTCCAGCAGCTCGCTGACTTCGTCCAGCGTCAGCGCCTCTTCCTTGGCGACCGACGCGACCATGATGCGCGCCGAGGCCGCGCCGATCGCGCCCGCCAACTGCGTCTCGACAAAGTGAACGAACTCGGCATCGACCACCGGCTCCTGCTCCGGCCAGCGGGTGCCGGTGGCGCGCGCGTACTCGGCGAACGCGGCATCCGCGCCGGCGCCACCGATGAAGCGCGCAAGCAGGCTGTAGAGGTCGCGCGCGGAAGCCGTGCCACGCCAGAAGCGCGCGCCGCCGGCCTCGTAGCGGAACACGTCGACGAAGACGCTCGCCTGCCGGCGCTCCTCGGCGCTCTGCGTGCCGGCAAGCGAAACACCGACATACAGGCCGACGTTGGCGATCATGCTCCACAGCATCGCGTGCGTGATCTGGTCCAGCCCCGCCAGTCCGAACAGCGCCAGCGGCTTCAGCAGCTCGATCCCGAACGGGCCGTGTTCCAGCAGCGAAAGCGGCAGCCAGCCCGAACGCGCGAACGCCGGCAGCAGCAGCGTGTAGAGCCAGACGCCGAAGCCGGCCAGCAGCCCGGCCAGCGCACCGCGCCGCGTGCCGCCTTTCCAGAAGATGCCGCCGAGGATCGCAGGCGCGAACTGTGCCACCGCGGCGAACGAAATCAGCCCGATCGACACCAGCGCATAGGCCTCGCCGGCAAGGCGGAAGTAAAGGTAACCGAGCAGCAGCACCAGGATGATCGCGCCGCGGCGGATGCCGAGCAGCAGCCCCGTCAGGTCCGGGCGTTCGTTCAGCCGCAGCCGCTTCATCCGCAGCAGCACCGGCATCACGAGGTCGTTGCACACCATCGTGGACAGCGCGATCGTTTCGACGATCACCATGCCGGTGGCGGCCGACAGCCCGCCGATGAACACCAGCAGCGCCAGCAGTTCCTTCCGCTCCACCATCGGCAACGTCAGCACGAAGGTATCGGCATCGACGTCGCCGGCGGGGAAGTGCAGGCGTCCGCCGAAGGCGATCGGCAGCACGAAGATGTTGATCGCCAGCATGTAGGCCGGGAACAGCCAGATCGCCTTTTTCAGGTGCCTTTCGTCGAGGTTCTCGATGACGGCGACCTGGAACTGGCGCGGCAGGAACATGATCGCCAGCATCGACAGGATCGTCAGCCACACCCAGCTCGCGTAGCCGCCGGCCACGCCCTCCAGCGGCGTCAGCAGCGGCAGCAGCTTCGGATCGGCCGCGGCGCGTGCGAACACGTCGCCAAAACCGTCGTAGATGCCGAACGTGACGAATGCGCCGACGGCGAGAAACGCCAGCAGCTTGACCAGCGATTCGAACGCGATCGCCGCCACCATCCCCTGGTGGTGCTCTGCGGCGTCGAGGTGCCGCGTGCCGAACGCGATCGTGAACAGCGCCAGGATCAGCGCGACCCACAGCGCCGTGTCCGCGAAAACGGGCTGAGCGGCCACCTTGGCCGGCATCACGATCTCGGGGTACTGCACCAGGATCGTGAAGCTGTTCGACACCGCCTTCAGTTGCAGCGAGATGTACGGAATGATGCCGATCACCGCGATGATGGTCACCACTCCGCCCAGCAGCGCACTCTTGCCATAGCGGGATGCGACGAAATCCGCCAGCGACGTGATGCGGTTGCGCTTGGAGATGCGAAGGATCTTGCGCAGCACGATCCACCACAGCGCGATCATCAGCGTCGGCCCAAGGTAGATCGGCAGGAAGCCGACGCCGTCGTTAGCCGCGCGTCCGACGCTGCCGTAGAACGTCCACGCGGTTGCGTACACCGCGAGCGACAGGCTGTAGATGTACGGACTCGCGATGACCGACTGGCCGGCGTCGGCGCGCTTGTCTGCGTAGTACGCGATCGCGAACAGCAGCCCGAGATAGGCGAACGACGTGGCGACGATGACCCAGCCGTGCAACATCGTTCGCGTCGCGGGGCCTAGTCGCCGCCGCGTTCCACCGCGAGCGCCATCAGCGCGATCAGCACGACCCAGGCGGTAAAGATGTACACGTACAGGATCGGGACGCCCAACAGGGCCCCCGGTACGTTGAACAGCGCCAGGATCGGATAGTTGAACAACAGGCAGCCGAGCATGCACAGGGCTACCAGACGCGGCGCACGTTTCTCCGGCTCGGTCATCGGTGTGGTCCCACCACGCGGTGTTCGCCGCTAAGGTAAGCGGCGGCGCGCGGCATTGTCAAACGGACACGTCGACGCGCACACGCCTTCGGCAGTCGCCGCCGCGCGCGGCCCGTGCCTTCTCGGCCGTGCGCTCGTGGCTTCGGCCGTCGCTGCGCGACTTCACTTCGCTGCGCGAAGTGAGCCTGCGCCGAAAGAGGGCCGATCAGCGGGTTCGCTGTTTCAAAAGTCTGCTCTGCTCTCGCTTCCAGGCCTTTTCCGCCTCGTCGGCCCTCTTTTGGCTACGGCCGCTCACGCGGCTCGCTTGACCGGCGCTGCCGGTCAGCCTGCGCCGCAAGCGCGCTCTGGTCTCACTTTTGCCGAGTTTTCAGCAGTCGCTGCTGCTCGCGCTTCCAGTCCTTTTCCCTTTCAGCCGCGCGCTTGTCAAACTGCCGTTTGCCTTTGGCGAGGCCCAGCGCAAGCTTGATGCGGCCCTTGCTGTAGTGCAGGTCGAGCGGCACGAGCGAATAGCCGGCGCGCTCGACTTTGCCGATCAGTTTGCGGATCTCCTCGGCACGCATCAGCAGCTTGCGCGTGCGCGTCGGGTCGGGCGTGACGTGCGTCGACGCGGTCTTCAGCGGCGTGATGTGCGCGTTCAGCAGGAACAGCTCGGCGTCGCGCACGATCACGTAGGCCTCCTTCAGATGGACCTGACCGGCACGGATCGCCTTGACCTCCCAGCCTTCGAGGGCAAGGCCCGCCTCGAAGCGCTCCTCGATCGTGTAGTCGTGAAACGCCTTCTTGTTCTGGACGATCGACATGGACGTCGGGCCTGCTCCGAGGATGCCTCTGATCGAGCATTACGAATCTTCGCGACACCACCGACCGCCTGGCGCTCGCATCCGTCGCGCTTTGTCATTCCGAGCCGCAGGCGAGGGATCTGCGTCGCTTGCGCCGCCGGGATCCCTCGCGCTGCTCGGGATGACGGAACCGTTGTCCACACGGGTGACTCGAACTTGCGGGGTCCGCGGTGTAACGCGCTTGCGCAACTGTCAATACAATCGCCGGCATCTTAGCAATCGCATCCGAATGCACCGCGTCGAGAAGTCCGTGTTCCTGCCGTACACGGCGGAGCAGATGTTCGGCCTGGTTGCCGCGGTCAAGGAGTATCCGCGCTTCCTGCCGTGGTGCGCGGCGAGCCGCGAACACGTGTTGCCGGACGGTCGCGTCGAGGCAACCGTCGAAATCCACTATCGTGGCGTACGCAGTCGCTTTACGACGCGCAACGAACACGTCCGGCCCTCGCTGATCCGCATGCAGCTCGTCGACGGCCCGTTCCGTCGGCTGCACGGCGAGTGGCGTTTCGTACAGCTTCGCGACGACGCCTGCAAGGTCCATCTGAACCTGCACTATCAGTTCGAAAGCGGGCTGCTCGGGCGGGCGGTCGCGCCAGTGTTCGAGACGATCGCGGGCTCGTTGATCGATTCGTTCACCCGCCGCGCGGAAGCGCTATATGAACCGCTCGGCTGAGGCCACGGTGCGGGCGACCGTCGTGTACTGCGCCCCCGACCGACAGTGGGTCGTCGGCGTCGAAGTGCCGGCGGGCAGCACGCTGCGCGACGCGGTCGTCGCCTCGGGCTTGCCGTCGCAGGTGCCGCAGCTCGATTGCGCTGCGCTGGATCTCGGGGTGTTCAACCGCCTGCGCAATCCGGACGAACCGGTCCGCGAGGGCGACCGGATCGAGATCTACCGTCCGCTCGCGATTGATCCGAAGCAGGCGCGGCGCATCCGCGCCGAGATCCGGCGTCGCCGCAAAGGCTAGGGTCTGTTGACATGTGCTTCAGGGTCCGCGTGGTCCGCGCCACCGCCGGCGGGTCGCTGCGTCGCGTTTGCGTGAAAGCGGGGCGAAAGCGCCGCGTGCCCCATGGGGCGACGGCGGGGATCACCCTGCGGGGCGGGCCGCCTTGGTCCGCATGGCGGCGTTGCGGCTCGGGGCCATGGCTGCCGCCAATGGTCCCCTCGCCGCGCCTGGCCCTGCGACCCAATCCGACCCGCCGCAGACCCGATCCATATGCCAACAGACCCTAGTTACAGCTGCGCGCGACGACGTCGCGCATGCGCTGAATCTCCGCGGCGCGCTGCGCGTCGTCCAGGACCTCGCGGTTGCCTTGCGCGTCGGTGCGCGCGATGCGGTGCCCCTCCTCGAGCGAGCGCAGATAACCCCGCGCGCGTTCGCAGTCCTGCGCCTTGCGCGCCGCTTGCGCCTGTTCCTCGGCCTGTTTTTTCTCCGCCTCGGCGCGCTCCTGCTGGCGCTTGCGAAACTCCATCTCACGGTCGGCGATCGTCTTCGGTCCGGCCTTCGGCTCGGCCTTGGTGCCGGCCTTGGCGCCGTCGGCGTCGCTCGAAGCCGGAAGCGGCGCCGGCTGCGCAGCGGGCTGGCGCACGATGTGCTCGGACTTGACGCCAGAGGGTGGCGGGCGATCCGAAAACACCAATCGACCGTTTTCGTCGCGCCAGGCCCATTGGCCCGCGGCGGGCGCGGTGAGCAGCAGACACACGAGCAGGCACCCTGCAAGGCGGATGCGTTCGGCAGGAATACCCATGACGTCTCCCGAGAAGTGGGCCGATTGTATTGATCCGGAAGCGCGCGGCAATCGTCCGTTTGTCGTGGAAACGCCCGCCAGATGGGCGTTTCCGGCAAGGCTCCGTATAATCCGCTTTTGCGTCTCGAGGATCCCCATGAGGTTGACACAGAAGGCGCTCACCTTCGACGACGTTCTTCTGCTGCCCGCGTACTCGGCCATCCTGCCGCGCGAAACGCAGCTCGCCACCCGACTCTCCCGCCGCATTTCGCTGAACCTGCCGCTCGTGTCCGCCGCGATGGACACGGTGACGGAGGCGCGTCTGGCCATTGCGCTGGCGCAGGAGGGCGGCATCGGCATCGTGCACAAGAACCTGACGCCGCAGCAGCAGGCGGCCGAGGTGCTCAAGGTCAAGCGCCACGAGGCCGGCGTGCTGCGCGATCCGATCACGATTTCGCCCGATCTGCCGGTGCGCGAGGCCATCGAGCTGCAGCGCGCGAACAAGATTTCCGGCCTGCCTGTCGTCGAAGGCAAGCGCGTGGTCGGCATCGTCACCAACCGTGACCTGCGCTTCGAGACGCGGCTCGACGCGAAGGTGCGCGAGATCATGACGCCGCGCGAGCGGCTGGTCACGGTGCGCGAGGGCGCGAGCCTGGACGAGGCCAAGGCGCTGATGCACAAGCACCGGCTGGAGCGGGTGCTCGTGGTCGACGGCAACTTCGAGCTGCGCGGTCTGATCACGGTCAAGGACATCACCAAGGCCGTCGAGCATCCGCTGGCCGCGAAGGACGAGCAGGGCAAGCTGCGCGTGGGTGCCGCCATCGGCGTCGGTCCCGACAACGACGAGCGCGCCGAGCTGCTGGTCAAGGCGGGCGTGGACGTTCTGGTCGTCGACACCGCGCACGGTCACAGCAAGGGCGTGCTCGACCGCGTCAGGTGGGTGAAACACAACTATCCGCAGGTCGATGTGATCGGCGGCAATATCGCCACGGCCGACGCAGCGCGCGCGCTGGTGGAACATGGAGCCGACGGCGTCAAGGTCGGCATCGGCCCGGGCTCGATCTGCACGACGCGCATCGTCGCCGGTGTCGGCGTACCGCAGATCACCGCAATCGCCGAAGTCGCGCGCGCGCTCGATGGCACGGGTGTGCCGCTGTGCGCCGACGGCGGCATCCGTTACTCCGGCGACATCGCCAAGGCGCTTGCCGCGGGCGCACACACCGTGATGATGGGCAGCATGTTCGCAGGCACCGACGAGGCACCCGGCGAGGTGATCCTGTACCAGGGCCGCTCGTACAAGACCTATCGCGGCATGGGCAGCCTCGGCGCGATGAGCAAGGGTTCGGCCGAGCGCTACTTCCAGGACAACGACGCGAACGTCGACAAGTTCGTTCCCGAAGGCATCGAAGGCATGGTGCCGTACAAGGGCAGCGTGCTGAACATCGTGTTCCAGCTCGCCGGCGGCATCCGCTCCGCGATGGGCTATTGCGGGTGCGGAACGATCGACGAGATGCGCACGCGCGCGCAGTTCGTCGAGATCACCAGCGCAGGCATGCGCGAGTCGCACGTGCACGATGTGACGATCACCAAGGAAGCGCCGAACTACCGAGTCGAGTAGGCGACACTCCGGCATCGGCGTCGGGCGGCGCGGGTTTGCCGATCCCGGGCGCCGGACTCCCGGCATCCGGTGCGAAACGCGATGAGCCACGAAAAGATCCTGATCCTCGATTTTGGCTCGCAGGTCACGCAGCTGATCGCGCGCCGCGTTCGCGAGGCCAGGGTGTATTGCGAGATCCACCCGTACGACGTCAGCGCGGATTTCATCCGCGCGTTCGCGCCGAAGGGTGTGATCCTGTCCGGCAGCCACATGTCGGCATACGAGGAGACGAGTGCGGCCGCCCCGCCCGTCGTTTTCGAGCTCGGCGTGCCGGTGCTGGGCATCTGTTACGGCATGCAGACGATGGCGCAGCAGTTGGGCGGCAAGGTCGAGGCCGGGCACAAGCGCGAGTTCGGCTACGCCGAGGTGCGCGCGCACGGGCACACGCGGCTGCTGGAGGGCATCGAGGACTTCCGCACGCCGGAAGGGCACGGCATGCTGAAAGTCTGGATGAGCCACGGCGACCGCGTCGTCGAGCTGCCGCCGGGCTTCAAACGGATGGCCTCCACCGACACCTGCCCGATCGCGGCAATGGCCGATGAGACGCGGCGCTTCTACGGCGTGCAGTTCCATCCGGAGGTCACGCACACGCTGCAGGGACAGGCGATCCTCACGCGCTTCGTGCGCGAGATTTGCGGTTGCCGCGGTGACTGGAACATGCCCGACTACGTGACCGAGGCGGTCGCGCGCATCCGCGAGCAGGTCGGCGACGAGGAGGTGATCCTTGGGCTGTCCGGCGGCGTGGACTCGTCGGTCGCGGCCGCGTTGATCCACCGGGCGATCGGCCGGCAACTGCACTGCGTGTTCGTCGACACGGGTCTGCTGCGCTTGAACGAAGCCGAACAGGTGATCGACACCTTCGGCCGCCACATGGGACTGCACCTGATCCATGTCGATGCGACCGCGCGCTTCATGAAGGCGCTGGCCGGCATCACCGATCCCGAGGCCAAGCGCAAGATCATCGGCGCCGAGTTCGTGCACGTCTTCCAGGAAGAAGCGGCCAAACTGCCGAATGCCAAATGGCTCGCGCAGGGAACGATCTACCCGGACGTGATCGAGTCGGCCGGCGCCAAGACCAAGAAGGCGACCACGATCAAGAGCCACCACAACGTCGGTGGGCTGCCCGAGACCCTGCACCTGAAGCTGCTGGAGCCGTTGCGCGAACTGTTCAAGGACGAAGTGCGCGCGCTGGGCGAAACGCTCGGGCTGCCGCACGAGATGGTGTATCGCCACCCGTTTCCGGGGCCGGGTCTCGGTGTGCGCATCCTCGGCGAGGTCAAGCAGGAGTACGCCGAATTGCTGCGGCGGGCGGATGCGATTTTCATCGACGAACTGCGCTGCACGCTGGAGCCCGTCAGCGGAAGGCGCTGGTACGACCTGACCAGCCAGGCGTTCGCGGTGTTTCTGCCGGTGAAGAGCGTGGGCGTGATGGGTGACGGCCGCACCTACGAATGGGTCGTGGCGCTGCGCGCGGTGCAGACGAGCGACTTCATGACCGCGCAGTGGGCGCCGCTGCCGCACGACCTGCTCGGCCGCGTGTCCAATCGCATCATCAACGAGGTGCGCGGCATCAACCGCGTCGTCTACGACATCTCCGGCAAGCCGCCGGCGACGATCGAGTGGGAGTAGGGGGTTGCAGGGCGCGTCAAAAATACAAATAGAACAATGACTTAGACTATCCCATTGATGATGTGCCGTGAATCGTCAATTGGATTCAAGGTGGCCGGATCGCCTTGATCTGAAACGAGTATGCGGCCTTTGCGCAGACTGGGCCCGATGAGGGGATCCTGCGGAAGTTGACGGTATTTCTGTCGTGATATGCGGCGACTGGCCGCCGTTGTCCGCAGCGTCCAGAAGCCCGCTACGGCGATTGGTCATCGAGTTCTGCGGTGCGGCGATAACGCTCTATTGCACGATAACAAGAGTCGTGTTATCGTGCTTTTTCTATGTTAAATAGAACCCCCGCCATGCGTGCCGACGACGCTGCCGTCCACGCGTATCTGCATGAAACCTTGGGAATCGCGCCCAAGGTTCGCCCATGGGCGGGTGCCGGCAAACTACCGTATTTCCTGCAGGAAGCCTTCGAGGTCCGGGAACTGAAACTCCTGGATCGCCAGGTGCTTCTGGCGATCGATCAGCGGGCCAACCGGGCGGGGCTGGCCAACGTTCGAGGCCAGCTGGACAAGCTGCGACAGCTGGCCGGGATGCCGGTGGTCTACGTCACCCGCACGCTCGCATCGTACGAACGCAAGCGCCTCATCGAGCAGAAGGTGCCGTTCCTGGTGCCGGGCAACCAACTCTATCTGCCGGATCTCGGGATCGACCTGCGCGAGTACTTTCGCAAGCCGACAATCGCTGCCCAGACCGCGCTCAGCCCGGCGACGCAGGCGATGCTGATCGCTGTCCTGCTGCGCAGGCCTTGGCGCGCCGAGTGGCAGCCCGCCGCGGTGGTCGGCGAGCTGGGCTACACCGCGATGACCCTTTCGCGAGCGGTCAAGGAGCTGACGGCCGCAGGCCTCGCGACCTTGCGCATCGAGGGTAGGGCGCGCTGGCTCCGTACGGAGCGCACCGCCGCGGAGACCTGGGAGCGCGCGACGCCCATGCTGCGCAGCCCGGTCAAGCGACGAGTCTGGGTCCTTCCCCCTCCGAAGTCGAGGCAGCGCCCGTTGAGACTTGCGGGTCTGAGCGCGCTCGCGCGATTTTCGATGCTCACTGAACCTCAGTGGCCGACCTACGCCGTCGCACAGGCGGAGTGGAAGGCGGCGACACAGGCCGGCTTCGAGACGCTGCCCGAGCCGCTCCCGGGTGCCTGCGAATGGGAACTCTGGCACTACAGCCCAGCACTCGTGCGAGACGGCGACACGGTCGATCCGCTCTCCTTGACCCTCAGCCTGCAGGGTAACCAGGACGAGCGCGTTCAACTCGCGCTGGATGAACTCAAGGGGCACTTTCCGTGGTGAGGGGACTGGACGTCTTTCGCGAGCACTTCGCCGGCCACGCCGATCAATTCGTGCTGATCGGCGGCACGGCCGCGACGCTTGCGATGGAAGAGGCGGGGCTCGAGTTCCGGGCCACGAAGGACCTGGACATCGTCCTTCACATAGAAGCGCTCAGCCCGTCATTCGGCGAAGTGTTCTGGCACTTCATCGAGGCGGGCCGCTACGAAATCCGACAGGCCAGTGTCACCGGGAAGCCAGTCTTCTATCGATTCCAGAAGCCGGCCGATGAGCGCTTTCCCGTCATGATCGAGCTGTTCTGCCGGGCCCCCGAGGGGATCAGGCTGGCCGAAGGAAGCCACCTCACGCCGGTTCCTATCGACGAGGCGGTGGCGAGCTTGTCCGCGATCCTGCTCGACGATGCGTACTACGAGTTCATCCTTGCAGGGCGCAGGGAAGTCGACGGCCTGCCGTGGGTGGGCGAGGACAGGCTGATCCCGCTGAAGGCCAGCGCCTGGCTGGACCTCGGCGAACGTCAGGCCAAGGGTGAGCTGATCGACACCAAGAACATCCGCAAGCACGCGAACGACGTACTCCGCCTGTCGCAGTTGCTCGCCCCGGACACTCGAATACCAGTCGCCGAGCGAATCGCGCAGGACCTGAACCGCTTCCTCGACGCAATCGAGGCAGATCGCGCGATCGATCCGAAGTCGCTCAAGATCAACAGCAGCGTCGGAGAGATTGCCGAACGGATCGCGCGGGCCTACGGCTTGAGTCGACCGCGCAAGGCGTGATTGTCGTCCGGTGACCGGGCAGCGGCTATTCGGCCCAGATCGCGTCCCCGAGCCTCTCTGCATTGCTGACGAGCAACTGGAACTCCGGTGGCTTGTGCTTGGCCGGGTTGGTCGCCAGCCGCAGGTGTTGAACGATGTACCCGACGAGGCAGCGGCGCACGCTCAGCTGACGTGCACTGGCCCCGGGGAAGTACTCGGCCGCGATCATGCTCTGCTGCTCGGCCGTGAGATCGGGATGCGCCACGATCGTTACGGTGGTGATCTCGTTCCAGCCTTTGTCGTCCGATCGCCGCGCTGGCGCTGGCGATTCCACGAGGCGGGCGTTC
>Ga0272446_1005118_pt1 | contig 14734 bp, 11 predicted proteins | sample YNPCB0061_FD_194587 | JGI IMG/M metagenome (GOLD analysis project Ga0272446, IMG submission 194587) | Hot spring microbial mat communities from Yellowstone National Park, WY, United States - YNP-CB-006-1 | ecosystem: Environmental > Aquatic > Thermal springs > Hot (42-90C) > Sediment | place...
CTCAGTTATCCCTCAAATCTAATTTGATAAACCACTAGGCATATGGCGGATGGCGCTTCTCAAATAACTGATCCAGCAGTCGTGGACTTGCCAACTGTGGTTGAAACCCATGAGTTGAGTAAAATCTATCGCACTGGGTTTTGGCTTAACCAAAAGGTGACCTCCCTAAAGGCTTGTACGCTGAGGGTGACCCAAGGGGAAACCTTTGGGTTGCTGGGGCCAAACGGGGCTGGTAAAACTACCCTGCTGAAAACCCTGCTGGGGATTACTCGTCCCTCTAGTGGAAGTGGCACTGTTTTAGGAAGACCCCTGGGCGATCGCGGGGTGAAACAGCGGGTGGGTTATTTACCAGAGAATCCTTATTTTTATGACTATCTTACGGGCTGGGAAATGGTGCAGTTTACCGCTGGTTTATTCCAGATTCCAGCGACGGTGCAGCGTCGCCGCATTCCAGAGTTGTTGGATCTAGTCGGTCTGGCTCAGTCAGCCGCCAAGGGCAAACAACTGCGGCAATATTCTAAGGGGATGCTGCAACGGATTGGGATGGCCCAGGCACTGATTAATGACCCAGAGGTGGTGTTTTTAGATGAGCCGATGTCAGGGTTAGATCCCCTGGGACGCTACCAGATTCGGGAAATTATTCAATCACTCAAGGCCCAGGGTAAGACGATTTTCTTTAACAGCCATGTGTTGTCAGATGTGGAGCGCATTTGCGATCGCGTCGCGATTTTAGCCCAGGGCGAGTTGCTCTGCATCGGTTCCCTGCGAGAGCTGTTGGGGAAAGCCGATACTTATTTTGTGCGGGTGCGGGGTGGCAACCCGACGGTGCTCAAGCAGCGCGTCGCCGATTTAACCTTTGACGAGGGTACCTGGCAGGGCCATTTGATTGGTAGTCCTCAGGATTTTCTGGCGAGCCTTCACTTAATGGGTGGTCAATTGGTTTCTCTAGAGTTGGCGCGCTCATCCCTGGAAGAGTTCTTTGTCGATCAACTCCGACAGCGCGGTATTCTCGTGAGTAGTTAAGCCACAAACTGGCAAATTTCCATGAAAAAGGCACAGCCAATTTTATCCGGGTTGCTGTTTTTGGGGCTGGGGGCTGCCATTGTTTGCTTGATTCCAGTCCGCCTATTGTTTGACCAGGCGCAACTGAGTCACTATTTGGAAGCCAACGAACGCTGGGCCGCTGTTTTATATCTGGGCATTTTTGTGGGAGCCACGGTTTTAGGCTTTCCTGGCAATGTGTTAACCATTGCAGGAGGGGCTGTGTTTGGCCTAGAGTGGGGCATTTTGCTCTCTCAATTGGGAGCAACTCTTGGGGCTATTGGGGCTTTTGGTGTTGCCCGCTATCTGCTCCATGGTTGGCTTCAGCGCTGGTTTCAACATCACCGCATTTGGCACCAGTTGACTCGGGCGATCGCCCAACGACCTCTGAGCACCGTCTTAGCCAGCCGCATTAGCCCTCTTGCCCCTTTTAGTTTGGTAAATTTTTTGTTTGGGCTGACCGCTGTTGACCTAAAGACCTATGTGATTGGCACTTTTTGGGGAATTTTGCCTCTAACGGTGGTGTATACCTGGCTGGGGGTGAGTGGCAAAACAATGCTCAGCGGAGGTGATCGCCTGCCGCTGATTCTGGCATTGAGTTCTTTATCCCTATTGGCGCTGCTACCCGGCCTCCGACGGCGATCGCGGTCAAGCCCTTAGTCTTGGGGCTGGGGTCAATTCCTCCACGGTTCTGGGAAACGTGCGATCGCCCGGCCAGAAGCCCGGCCTGCCGTCGATAGGCGACCGTTTTCTTGAGCCTATTCCAGGGTACGTTTGTGATTCACGTAGTAATCGCGGGTTCCTTTGGCGCTGATGGCATCCCCCAGGCGACTGAGGGCATGGACGTACCCTGCTGTGCGCAGATCAATTCCCAGATGTTGGGCGATTGCCCAGATTTGCTCCGCTTCCTCCACCATGCGTTGCTGTAACCGCTGGTGAATTTCATCAATCGTCCAATATAAACCACTCCGGTTTTGCACCCACTCAAAGTAGCTAACAGTCACCCCACCGGCATTCACCAAAATATCTGGAAAAACATATATGCCCTTCTGATTCAGAATTTGATCCGCAGCAGAGGTAATTGGCCCATTGGCTACTTCATAAATGAACCGGGCTTGAATTTTGTTCGCATTGGCTTCGGTAATCTGGTTTTCTAGGGCCGCTGGTACCAATATATCTACGTCCAGTTCTAGCAAGTCGGCATTGGTCAGGACGATCTCAGCCGCTGTGTGGCACACCGTATCATTGCAATACATCGCCTGGATGCGGCGGCTGGATTCCTTAAACTGGCGAACGCTGGGGATATCTAGCCCTTGGGGAGAATAAATCCCGCCCTGGGAGTCGCTGACAGCAACAACCCGATAACCCGCATGGAACAGTAAATCGGCCAGGATGCCACCTGCATTCCCAAACCCCTGAATCGCCACGGTCGTTTCTTGAGGAGCGCGGTCAAATTTAGGCATCATCGCCTCAATCACATAGAAAGCCCCCATCGCTGTGGCACTCTCACGTCCTAGGCTGCCACCCATTGTCACTGGTTTGCCGGTCACCACGGCTGGCGAAAACTGGCGCTTGATAATGCTGTACTGATCCATCATCCAACCCATTACCATCGCGTTGGTGTAGACATCCGGCGCCAGGATATCTACATCTGGTCCAATGAAGTCGGCGATCGCATCAATATAGCCCCGACTCAGCCGCTCTAGCTCCATGCGGGAGAGTTCCTTTGGGTTCACCGTAATGCCCCCCTTTGCTCCCCCAAACGGGAGGTTCAATGCGGCGCACTTAAAGGTCATCCAAAAGGCCAGAGATTGGACTTCATCCAGGGTGACATGGGGATGATAACGGACTCCTCCCTTCCCAGGCCCACGGGTATCGTCATAACGCACCCGGTAACCTTGAAACACCTTGAGAGAGCCATCATCCATTCGTACGGGAATCGAGACCGTCAAGCTCATTTGGGGATGCTTGAGCGACTCTACGGCATCTTCAGAAATTGTGGCGTATTTTAAGGCTCTTTCCAGGCGTTGGCCCGCATCGGCCAGGAGTGAATCTATCATGGCAAAATCCTTTTTCTCTCAGTAGCATTGCTGGGCGGCATTGGGTTCAATGCAAAGTAAGCTAGTATTCCGTCAGAAGAACTTTGAGAGTCTGCGACCGAATCAAAATTTAACCCTTATTACCTTTCTGGCACTTAGTTACCCCTCCAATCTAATTTGATAAACACCCAGGCCAGGGCCGTGTTAGCGGGATGGAGTGTGTCGATGAGGGGGTAAATTTTAATTTCTGGCGCTTTACTCCCCTGCTCCTCCACTTCGCTACTGGTCGCATCGCAGGTAACTTGAAGAGAGCTATGGCACTACGAAAGTGTGTGAGGACGTGTGGGCAAAGGAGATCATATCGAAACCAAGTCCTTAGTATGGGTGAAACCCGCAAATCTCGTCCTAACCTTAGTTCGCGCTGCGATAACAAGTTCTGAACTGGAATTGAGACGATTCCAAATTGATCAGCGTTTCCTGCGGCTCTGATCTCCATTGTGCCCAGAGTGGGGGCTATTTTTAGTTAAATCACCCCTTGGCAAAGGCAAAGAAACATCTCTACTTTTCAAGAAAAATAGAGATTGTGTATCTTAAGCTACTAATTGTGTTAAGGGAGCGATTGCAGAAGGCGATCGTTCAAAGACAGGCTAACGCCCCTTGTTCAGATAGCACCTGTTGCCGTGCCCAGTGATCGGCAGACAGGATATCCTCCAGGGTGGGGTCGGAACGATTATGAGCATGGTAGCGATCGCAGGTTTGCTCAATTAAGCGGGGAATATCCAGGAAAGCGATTTTTTCTTCTAGAAACAGTGCAACTGCCTGCTCATTGGCTGCATTTAACACCGCTGGCAAACAACCCGCTGCCCGTCCAGCGGCGTAAGCCAGTTGCATACAGGGATATTTTTGGTGGTCAGGTTCACGAAAGGTCAACGTACCAACTTTCACCAGATCGAGGGGTTCCCAATGGGTATACAGCCGCTCCGGGTAAGAGAGTGCATAGAGCAAAGGCAGCCGCATATCAGCCCAGCCCAATTGGGCCAGCATTGAGGTATCCTGCACCTCAATCAGGGAATGGATAATGCTCTGGGGATGAATCACGATATCAATGTGGTCATAGTCCAGCCCAAACAGATAGTGAGCTTCAATGACTTCCAACCCTTTGTTCATCAAAGTGGCAGAATCGATGGTAATTTTGCGCCCCATCGACCAGTTGGGATGTTTCAGGGCATCGGCCACGGTGACCTGCGCCAGCTTCTCCACAGGCAAATCTCGAAAAGCTCCCCCCGAAGCGGTTAGTAAAATGCGCCGCAACCCGCTAGGGGGGACTCCCTGCAAGCACTGAAAGATGGCTGAATGCTCTGAATCGGCAGGCAACAGTTTTACTCCATGCTCTTGCACTAAGGGCAGCACCACTGGCCCCCCGGCGATGAGGGTTTCTTTGTTGGCTAGGGCAATGTCTTTCCCTGCTTTGATGGCGGCGATGGTGGGCAGCAAGCCCGCACAACCGACAATGCCAGTAACCACGACATCGGCTGCAGCAAACCGGGCTACCTCAATCACACCCTCCTCACCCGCCAAGAGTATTGGTTGGGGGTTAAGGTCGGCGATCGCAGCTTTTAGTTCGGGTAGTTTGGCGGCCTCCCAAATGGCGGCCATTTCGGGGCGAAACTGCCGGATTTGTTGGGCCATCAACTCCACATTACGACCTGCTGCCAGTGCCACCAAGCGAAACTGATCGGGATGACTTGCCACAATATCAAGGGTTTGAGTCCCAATGGAGCCTGTTGAACCGAGGAGGGAAATTGCTTTCACGATCGCCACGCTACGCTTACGCCTTCCCTATCTTACGATTTGGTGGCACAAACCTTAAGCAATTCTGATGAAGCAGGGGCAAAGCGCCTCGATTTTGCTTGATTGCGGCAGAGCTGATCGTCAAACAGCCACCTTGGGTGCTCAAGCGTGCATTTACCGCGATCGCCCCCAGAGGCGTTTCACCTCTTCTAATACAGATGTATTTGGAGTTGGAAGTACCTGCCCTGCTGGATTTGCCTCTGCACCAGGGATATTTTGACTCCAGGGACTACCGGGCACTGACTGCACATCCACATTACTCACCACAGGCCGAAACCCAAATTGCACAAAGACGGCTTGCTGCTCTGGTTGGGTCAAAAAGTCCAGAAACTGGCGGGCGGCATCGGCGGTGCGGCCATTCACATTGCGACGGGCGATCGCGGCGGTGGAAACGGTTTCAATAGTAGGGTTGAGGTAAAAAATCTGGTAGGATGCGCCCTTGCTGGCACTGGCCTGTTGCCAACGATGCAAGGCAATACTTTCATAGACTGTAGCCACATCCGCGTCATTTGGCCCTCGACTAATGAATTCTTGCAGGAGAATGTCGGTCGAGCGGGGTGGATTGTAGACTGATTTATGTACCAGACTAAACAGTGATTGCACAGGCGGTGTCGCTAAATTACCAGGGTTAAGCGGGCTACCTCCCAACTTGGCCTGTCCCCATAAAGCCATCGTCAATTGGCCGCTGTTGGAGCGTTCGGGGTCGGTCATCACAAAGTCAAAGCTTCCCCAATTAGGCTGGCCCCCAAGGGCACTCCAGTTTTGCCCCTGCATCGCCTGCTCAAGACGTTCCCAACGAAACTTGCCATCGGGAAACAGCACCTGCGCACGTTCTGGCCAGGCTACCGCAACCATCTGGGTTTTGGCCACAGGGCGGGGGGCTTCATAGAATGCAGGTTCGCTATTCTGCGTTTGCCAGCGCTGGCTAAGTTCCTGCAAGATTTCTCCATTTGCTGGAATCAGCACCGTCGGTTGAAAGTCGTTGCGCTCGTTGAAGTAGCGATCGGCCACTTCCTGAGAACCTTGAAACTTCAGATCCACCTTGATGTTGGGATTTTGCTGCTGAAACTTACTCTGGAGAGCCATGAGTGGTTCTTGCAACTCTGTCCCTGCGACGACTGTGATCGTGCGACTCACTCCTGGCAAGGGCGCATAGGCTAACCCCAAAGCGGCGGCAATGATGCCCAATGAAGTCACTACTTTTGTATTCATCGGTGTTCCTTGTGGTATCCCTTTTACACCAGTAAATCCACATTTTCTTGAAATAACTTCAGCTCGTCGCTGAGAGTTTGCAGTTCCTCCGTCGCCGCCGCATCTTGGAGATTGGCCGTGCGGAGTTGATTTTGCATGGATTGTAATACCCCTGCCGAGTCGAGGATTAGTCGTGAGAGGCTAACAACCTGAGCTTGCCGGGCATCCTGCCCCTGTTTTGCCAGTTGAATATTGCGCTCTAAACTCTGGATGAGCTGGCGTAGTTGGTCTTTCGCTGCTCCATCGGTCGTGTTGCGCAGTCGCATCTGGGCAGTGGTGAGTTGTTTTTGCAGATCGGCCACTGCAAGCAGCGAATCTTTGCCCTGCAGCCGTCGGGCAAGCTGGTCAAGTTTGCCGGGCAACTCTAGGGCGCGATCGCAGGCAAACTGCACCGTCGAAAGCAACTCCATCTGCATCGAGCTAGTGAGTAACCGACCAGCTTCAGCCCGCAGTTCAGTCGCCTTTTCGGCTAGGGCTTTAGCTTGCTGCTTGACCCCCAATAGCTCTCGCTCTAGTTCTGGGTTACCCAGGTTCAGTCGCTCTGGTTCCCTAGACTGCAACACCGCCGCTCCTACGGTTGCCACAATGGCTGAGAGGGGCAAGACGAGCGCACTGGGTAGGTTGGCAAACCGAACTCCCGCGACTAACAAAAGACCGCCAGCCGCAACGGCTAAGGGATAGTTGAGAGGGTTCGCGAGTTTCATCCCCTTAAAACTCCAATTGAAGGTTAGCCATCACCTGGGCGATCGTTGCCGGGTCTCCTTTAGAGTAGTAGCCCCCATTGAACTCTGCAATGGTTTGCAGTGCCTGGGGGTTAAATTCGCCCTCGCCCCCATAACCAATGGTAAAAAAGGCAATGCGCTGCGCATTATCAGATGAAAAACCTGACTTTCTCAGCTCTTCACCCAACTGGTTTAGGCGAATCGTCGAACCCTCATCCATGCCATCGGTTAGCACTAAGACGGCATTAATTGCATCAGGACGCAGATTCTTTTGCAGCCAGTTGCGGGCAAACAGGCTGGCATCATAAAGTCGGGTGCCGCCCCGCGCCTGCAGACTGCTGATGTAGGCTAACCCCTGCTCTTTACCCTGGGGGGTACCCTCGATCACGACGGGTTCACCAATATCTGAGCTAAAACGAATCAGGGCAACTTTTTCCTTTGGCCCCAGGTTCTCAATGTAGGTCTTTAGGGTGCTCTGTACCGCAGTTAATTTATTCCCCGTCATGGAGCCAGAGGTATCCACCACGATCGCCACCAGAGATGGCTTTTTCGTCACTTCTTGCCAAGATTTCAGCATCGCATCCACCACTTCAGGGCGGGGCGGACGGTAGGAATCATAGGCAGGCTGAGGAGTGACCCCATTTTCTGGGGTAAACTTAGCTCCCAAGGCGACCCCCGGTACACCCGGTCGTAGGCCCAAGTTAACAGCAATTTCTTGAGCTGCGGGCGATCGCAAAAACGCAATCACCTGTTCCGCCGCTTTTTTCTCCTCGGCACTGACCCAGGGCGCATTAGGTAAAATTGCCCGCATATTGGAGGAGAAAGTCGCCTTAGGATAAACCGCCTCATAGCGGGCCTGCCCCGGTTGTAGATTGCTATTAGCCTCAATCACCGAAGATTCATAGACTGAACCCATCGAGGCCCAGAAGGGGCCATTCTGCACCATTGCTTTAGCCAGAGAAGTGGTAGAAACGCCATAGCGCGTCACTTTTTTCTGAATTTGCTCAATTTGGGGCTGGTATTTCTTCACATCCTCTAGTGTCAGCTCCTCAGGACGTTTGCCCGAAACCGAGGCATACTGGGCCACCAGGGCCTGCAAACCAGAGTTAGAGCGAGTCGGAGCCGTATGGACATAGTGAACCGTCAGCGGTGGGCTAGAAGGCTCCATATCCCGGTGAGTTTTGGCATTCACCAGAGACTTAAACGGGTCGGGTAATTTGCGCAACCCAGCGGCGACATCCGATTGAGCCATAAACACCAGGGGACTGTTGACCAGCAGCGGTGCCTCGGTAATATCAGGAATATAGTTTTGCCCAGGGAAGAGCTGATTCATTTCATAGACCAACTGACTCTGGTAAATCTCCCCATCCACGGAAATCAACACCGGAAATTCGGGGGAATCTACCGGCAATGTTCCGGCTTTCAATTGCTGGGCTAAGCTCAAGGTTTTATTCACCACATCTCCGCTACCCAGAGCCTCGCAGGTGATGTAGAAGCGTTTGCCATCATCCAGCTTAGGGCCTTGCTGGTTAAACTTTTCAGCCGCCTGATCGCAAAAGTGATGCAGAGCGCTACCGACCAGTAACTTCACTTCAAACCCCTGGGGCGTGGCATTTGGGGGAGAGCCAGCAGGCCCGCAGGCTGTGAGCAGAAGCAGGCCAAGGGGTAGAATTCGTTGCGGAGTCAACAGGCGAATACGGGATTTCATAGGCATTACCAGATTGGCGTTTGGAGAGACACACGATGACTCAACTGTTTCAAGTATTCCCACCTTTAGGGGCTTAGTCTGGTTTCTCAATGCTTAGGCCAAGTCCAACGCGATACTCCGGGTTTCCCAAAGACCAACTGGCTGAACCTGGACAAAGTGAATTGGGATTTTAGGAACTCCTTACTTCTTTCTACAAGCCCAATCACCTCACTTACGGACAATCGCTCCCACAACATTGACGTTGACACAGTAAAAGTGCAAACCATGACTTTGGATCTGTCCAAGTGGCAAGGGGGCGGAGGGCATGAGCCTCTAAATCGTTAGAGAGCGTGGGTAAATGAAACTTCCGGGAGATTTCTGTCAAAATCACCTCCTCAGGTTCGAGGGCAACTTGCGCCTTTAATTGAGTCAGGACTGCCGTCTGAGCGCAGCGACTGCGCAAATACATTTCAATTTGGTGGGCTTGGGCATTGTACGGAGCCCAATGGTCAAACTGCTCTAGTACAAAGTCACCCCCAAAGCGGCGATTAAGGTGGGTGAGAATATTGCGGTTGAAGGCAGCGGTGACTCCTTGGCTATCATTGTAAGCCGCAGTAATAATCGCTGGATCTTTTTGCAAATCGACCCCTAACAAAAAGAATTCCCCTGGTGTTAGCGCCTGCTGAATCTGGGTAAGGAAGCGATCGCACTGGCTGGGGTCAAAGTTACCCAGAGTGCTGCCCAAAAAAATGAGCATCCGATTATCCATACCTCTAGGAGGTAGCTCAGCCAGAGCCTGGTCGTAGGTGCCCGCTAGCCCACAAACTCGCAATCGGGGATATTGCAGCAGCAGGCGTAATGCGGCCATGCGGAGCATGCCTGCGCTGACATCAATTGGGCAATACTGCACCTCTGACTGGAGTTGGCTGTAGGCATTTAGCAGCAGCCTGGTTTTGCGCGAGCTGCCACTACCCAGTTCCACCAACTCACAGGCACCCGTTAAAGCCGCCATTTCAGTGGCGTATGCCTCTAAAATGGCCTCTTCGGTGCGAGTGGGGTAGTATTCCGGCAGGTCACAGATTTGTTCAAATAACTCTGAGCCGCGATCGTCATAGAAGTAGCGGCAGGGCAGCGCTTTAGGAATCTGTTGCAAACCTATCACCACATCTTCCCCCGCTGGGGTTTGCTCTGCTGGAGAAAAGGTAATCCAGCGTAGACGGGCCGTTTCTGTTTGCTCAATCCCCACGATTAGACTCCTGACTAACACCTGGGATTACCCTAACAGGTGGGGGAACCTGGTTAAGGTTAAGTTTTGGCTATGGCATTGCGAAACTCAACACCAGGGATAGGCCCCAAAAATCAAGCGGGGAACCCAGCAATCCCCCGCTTCGATTAATCCTGCTGATTGGCTCTACTGTTCTACTTAGCCGAGTTCAACACAACCAACTTGGGCGTGTCTTGTAGAACCGAAACAGTGCAAACCTACGGGTTAACTTCTCCGTTTCTCGGCGTGCTCCTGGCAGGTAAGGATGACGCACCAGCAACCAGGAACCATCGCTAGGGCAGTCCGTGAAAGCTCCACTCCACCACTCGCTGCAAACTTTTTTAAGGTTTAAAGACGCTCCTGCGATTAGAGTGATCAATCAATGCCACTACTTAAGCAACCTCAGCAGCTTGGAAGTTCTATAGGGAATGAAAGGGTAGTGCATGGTACCCTTTCATTGGCAAACTGGATGAGTCTTTTCCAGGCTAAGGGGAGTCATTGGGATGCTCCCCTTACCGCTAAATCATGCGCAGACCAGAGTATTGCACCAGCATATCTTCACTGCTAAGAACATCACCCTCGGCTTGAGGAGTCCATAGCACTTCTAAAGCCAGCAAGCGATCGCTGGGCACCCCGCCTAACTGCTGCAATGCCTGACGCAAATCAGCATCATTGGTAATCGCAGGTAGCTTGAAGTCACCTTCCACTGCCGCCAAAATTGTGACCACAATGTACTCACCCGGTTGCCCCGTCGCCGCTGCGACCAACTCACCGCCCGCACCGGTTAGCACTGCTTTCGGCTCGGTTTGGCGCAACTGATTATTGACATTCGAGAGGGTTTCACCCGTGAACTTGCTGCGCTCGGTGAGCGCCATACGATTAAACTCAGCCTCGGCCAGAGCTAATCGGGAGGATTGGGTGCTTGCGCCAGCATAAACCCAATATTCGGGGTGGCGCAGCAAAGCCAGGGAGGTTTCCTGCAGCACATCGGCTAACCCTTCGCTAGAGCTGGTATCTGCTTTGATGGCTAACTTGTTGAGGTCAGCTTGCAGCGCACGCGCATTAGCCAGCAGCCCCACCTGCAGTTTTGTCACACTTACGGTTGGGTTCGGCGTGCTGTAACCCAGCTCATCTCCCCCTTGAGCGCGACGGAAGCTCTGGAACAAAAAGCTGGCAATCATGAGAAAGACCAGCAGGCCAAACAAGCCGCCCCCACCGACAAAGAAAACTGGCGAAGGGAAGACAAAGGGAAAGCCAATGCCTCCACCAGGATAGGGGGAATAGCCACCCCCACCCGGAGCTGGAGCATAGGTTCGGGGCATTGGCCGAGCCGGAGCGCGGAAAGATCCACCGCCAATACGCCCACCCCCTGCGGCAAGAGCAGGGCTGGCAGCCCCCATCATCAGCGTCACGATCAGGGCGATCGCTACTAGGGGTTTGAGGAAGCGTTTAATTAAAGAAGCCAATATTTTTTGCATAGTCTTGACCCAGATGCTTGTGACAGCCTGGCTGTCGTTCAAACCAACCCCCATTCTGGATGGTTCTGAGTCTCTGCGCTGTCATGAAAGGTAAAATACCTTTCGACCGCGTGGGCAAATCACCAGTCAGAATGGCTCATCTCTCTTGTTAAGAGTTGTATATTTGGTTTCATTTCTACTTTAACGTCTCTGCCCTTGCTTGCCTATCTGCCAATGCCCAGAGCAGGTGGTGAATGCCGTACTATTAGCGTCGATTTTTTCCCAAGCAAGCCGCGATCTCGGCGCAGAAGCAACGTCTGTCTGTGCTGATCTGCTCAGTTGTAGCCGGTTAAAGATATCCCCCGTGGAAATACCCCCCAGTACAAATATAGGAGGGGTTGGATGCGCTACACTTTACCCAGCCTAGAGGCCTTAAGAACACCTACCCCTTTGCTTTGAATTATTGCCCCTTCACAGCAACCCGCGTACCAAACCAACATAGACCCCTTCAATCACCAAACTCTCAGCACGTACCGGAATAGGAGGATAGTTTGGGTTGGCAGGCCGAAGGATGATCTGCTCCCCTTCCTGGCAAAAATACTTTAGCGTTGTTTGGGTCTCTACCCGGGCAGCAACAATTTGTCCGGACTTTACTGCCTGGGGGTCAAACTCCTGGCGCAAAATCACCACATCCCCATCGGCGATCGCGGCCCCAATCATGCTATCCCCTTGCACTTTTAAGGCGAAGTGTTGGGCAATTTGCTGACGCGATCGATGGGCAAAGTAGGAAAGGCTGGTCACGTCAATATAATTTTTCACCCCTTCGTTGACAAAGGTTTCTACCAAACCACCTGCTGCGATTGTCCCTAAAATAGGCACACGCCCCAACCGGGGACGACAAATTTGAAGCGAACGGGCACTTCCCTCTGGCCAGGTAATGTAGCCGAGATCGCGCAAGTCATTCAGTTGAACCCGCACTGTATTCTTAGATCGATAACCCATCGCCTCGGCCATTTCTTCGTAGGAAGGCACACAATGGTGGGTATAGATATGGTCTTCTAACCAATCCAGGAGGCGTTGCTTTTTGGGGGGAAGGGGTGGCATCATGTGAATACAGAGCGTTTGTACTATACTCTAAGACATTTTCAATCAAATAGCACTAAAAATCGGTCAAATTCTTTTGCCTAAAGTTCCCCTCCGGTGCTTTGAACTCTGAAGCGGTTTCCTATCAGGAATACCTCAACCACTTTCCCCAGGCTAGTTGCTCCATCAGGAACACTTGGATGGGTCACAGACCCACAAAATTTCACCAGCAGCAACCGTTCCGGCACTCAGTTCCCCCTTAAATCTAACTTGGCAAAGCATTCGCGGCATTCTGGCGAGAGTGCTAGCTGCCAGTGCTAACGGGCTGGCGCGAGAGTTTGAACCGTTAAAACCTGAGGTGGTGTGGAGTCGGGAGGGTAGAGAAAATCAACCTGAACCAGTCGGCGATCGCCGGGTCGCATGTTGAGTGTAATCAGCGGCTCCCCTTCCTGCCCCCGCATTTGCACCAGGTGGACAAAGCGCGTTCTCGGAAGCCCCTCATCATCGGTATAGCGCAACCGCACAGGCCCACGAAAAAAGACCCGTTGTTCTGGCGGTTGAGCAAACAGCAACCCCGCTGCCCTGGCATCATCCTTTAACGGGGTTTGCATCAAGATGGCAACCGACTGAGTTTGCCGGGAGGGGTTCAATAATGGCAATGTCAGACTGTACTGAATTCCATAATTGCCATTCGCCTGGTAAGCCGTATCAGGGTAGCGCACTGCCATGCGCGCACTTTGAATCTGCGCCGTCCCAAAGGTACCCCGGTACAGAGTACTTAGCCCATAAGAGAAAGCTCGCCCCGGCGATGGGATAGTGAGGTAATCAACCTTAGGGTTGTCTGTCAAATTTGCCTGCCACTGGGAGCCAATCGCCACTCCAGCAACCCTACCATAGGTAATACGAGCAAAGTTGCCAACCTGAGCAACTGGCGTAGGCGGCACATCCCGCGGGCCTGACAAATTGCCCCGCACTAACAAATCTTGCCACTCCTCTAAGGTCGGAGGGCGCTCCCCGCCATTGCCATTTGGAGGCGCATACATTGCCAGATTCGCTACATACAGAGGCCCACTACTCCATAGCCGCAACAAGGTGCTGCGCCCATTAGAAGTCGGAGTTACCGTGCCAGCCGGGATAGGGAGATTCATCAACATTCGAGCTGTTCCTGGTGGAATCTCCATCAAAGGCAACCAAATCCCCTGGCGTCGCCCTCGCAAAATATCGTTGACTACACGACTACCTGGGCCAGAGAAAACCGTACCCAGCGGATCTTCCTTGTAGGGAGGAAGATCGATAAAAATCGCATCAGGACGAGTCAGATAGCTAGCTCCCTGCAAAACTTCTAGCTTGACAGTCTCTAGCGTTGGGTTATAAACAATCACCCCCTGAAACAGGCTGCGAGTCTCGCCAGCGTTTCTGGCTCTGGAGATATGGTGAGAAAAGAAATCAAACCGACCTTGAAAGGGATAGTTCAAGTGGGCGTTGGGGTAAAGCTTGCCCGCTGGCGGAAAGGTGGATAGCAATATCCCTTCTGTTTGCACAACCTCCGGGCTATTACTGTTGAAGACAGGCACCTCATCTAATCGACCCGGCAAAGGGCGCACTTCTTGCGGACGAAAAACTTCCAATGGTTGCAGAGACTCTTGCCCAGGGAAGCTGGGCTGGGGCGGCATCACTTCAACGGGTGGAATCACTCGTTGCGGAGCAGGGCTAGTCGTAGGAGCAGGCTTGGGAGGTGGCGGTGGAGCCGAAATGGTTGTTTGAGCAAGGGTAAGGGTGGTGAGCAGCGGTAACATGAGCAAATTAGCAGAAAACTCCAAACAGGTGAATCCAAAAAATAAATCGTGTCCAAATCTAAACTGTGTCCAAATCCAGACCGATTCTCCCGTATTAATGGCCAGAAAGGTAGCTTGCGCTACTATTTTGATTCCCCAAATGACCCACAAGCTAAATTTTCTTGAGAATGAGCTTGACTTCTCACTAAGAACGCGGAGATCTAGCGAGACCTAAAGTTCTGTCTTTTTGGAAAATGACAGGCTTTGAACTCGGTCTGGGTTACCTCTAGGTCATCAACCAACAGGTACTCAAGCCGGTTTGAACACTTTATTCACAGTAATATTTACCTTTTCCGCAGGGTTTAACCAGAAAAAAGCAAAATCGAACCTTATCCAATCCAGAAAAGTTGACTGGCCCGGGCCAAATTGCAACTTGTCGGCTAACCATGGTTTCAGTTTGAACGATACTCATCGAACAACTCAGTTAGCTAATGGATTTTACAAGGAAGTGGGCGCTTTTACCAAAAAGATGAGCTTCATTATCTTATTTTTTGATTACAAGAA
>Ga0272446_1005119_pt1 | contig 14732 bp, 12 predicted proteins | sample YNPCB0061_FD_194587 | JGI IMG/M metagenome (GOLD analysis project Ga0272446, IMG submission 194587) | Hot spring microbial mat communities from Yellowstone National Park, WY, United States - YNP-CB-006-1 | ecosystem: Environmental > Aquatic > Thermal springs > Hot (42-90C) > Sediment | place...
ATGTCACGCTCCTTCCAGAATCTGACAAGTCAGTCCAAAGCCAGTAAAAGATTTGACCGCAGGATCTGTTGGTGTAGTCAGACTTTCGAGATGAGGTATTGGGTCTAGGTGCGGTGGGGTTCTGCTAAATTGACAAAGCGAATGTACTGACTTTCAAACAATAATTTAATTGTGCCGGTGGGCCCATTGCGATGTTTGGCAATGATCACCTCGGCGATTCCCCGCTCAGGGGTGTTGGGATCATAGTATTCGGGGCGGTAGAGCATCATGACAATGTCTGCATCTTGCTCGATACTGTTATGGACTAAAATTCCGTTGGCCACAAAATTATGGTGACGGGGCATTTCTAAGTCAAAAACAGGTACAGACTCTGCTTCCTCAATGCTGACAACGGGATCCCAGAGAAGCTCATCATCGGTTGTTTTCACACCAATCCCTTCTTCGAGTTGCAAATCATCAAGGGGCTGCCATCCCCGCTGGGTATAAAAGGGGTGGGATCCCGTGGCCAGAATCTGGTAATTCAAAAGGGTTTTTAGACAGTAGACTTTCTGGATCCCGGTGGCAAAGACTTTAGTGGGTTGCTGGGGGACTAACCGTCCCCGGCTATTGAGGCTGAGGATCCTGGGCAAGGGACGCCCGCTGAGGGACGCTAACTGTTCTAGGGTCCAGAGTTTGCCTGTGTCCACATCTTCGACCGTGGTATCCCCGCTCAAGCAGCCAGATTCCCGCAGATCTGAGAGTTGGGGGCGTTTATCGGAGCGGCTTTCTACGGCCCGGCTCAACTGGGACAACACGACAACGGGTGCTTCCAGTTCTTTGGCTAGCCCTTTGAGACCGCGGGTGATGCGAGATAGCTCTTGGACGCGGTTGTCGGATGTGCCTTCCATCAGTTGCAAGTAATCGAGCAGGACCATGCCCAAGCGTTGCCCTTGTTCTGCTTGCAGGCGGCGGGCCTTGGAGCGGATCTCGGCAATGGTGGCATTGGCGGTGTCATCAATAAAAATGGGTAGTTGGGCCAAGGTGCCAATGGCCTGGCTCAAGCGCGGCCAGAGATGCTCTGGGATGCGGCCGGAGCGCAGCCGACTGCCTTCGACCCGGGCTTCGCTGGCTAATAAGCGCTGCACCAATTGTTCGCGGGACATTTCCAGACTAAAAATCGCTACGGGCGCTCGTACCCGCGCGGCGACATTGTGGGCTATGGAGAGGGAAAAAGCGGTTTTCCCCATGGAGGGCCGACCAGCCACAATGATCAGATCGGAGCGCTGCAACCCTTGGGTCATGGCATCGAGGTCATAAAAGGCGGTGGGCACCCCTGGTAGGTAGCTGCCGTCATCGCTGTAACGCTGCTCTAAATCGGTGAAGGTCTTTAGAAGGATGTCGCTAATGGGCACAAGGGAGCGCTGGGCCCGCACTTGGCTGATTTCAAAGATGCGTTGTTCGGCCTGATCCATGACTTGGGCAATGCTGAGGCTGGCATCGTAGGCCAGACGAGCAATTTCTTGGGTGGTTTGAATCAGGCGCCGGCGGAGGTACTTTTCCTGGACGAGGCGGGCGTATTCATCAATGTTGATGCTGCTGATGGTGCGCTCGACCAATTGCCGCAGGATGCTGACGCCGCCGATTTTTTCCAGTTTGCCCTGGTCATCGAGCCAGGCGGCGACACTGGTTAAATCGGTGGGCCGCCCGGCGCTATGGAGCATCAAGGCGGCGCGATAAATTTCTTGATGGGCAGATAAATAAAAGGCTTCCGCAACCAGGATCTCTGCCACTCGTGTCATGGCCTCAGGATCGAGGAGGATCCCCCCTAAAATTTCCTCTTCAGCTTCCAGACTTTGGGGGGGTAGCCGCTCACCACCGGTGAGATCAAAGTCACGCACCATATCGCCTGGCAGGATGTCCTCCCTCATCCTAAGTCAGGGGAGTGATCTTGCTCACAGCCTCAGGCCGGGCCGGGGCGCAGGGAAATAATACTTTGGTTAAGAATCCTGGCGGGTCAAGGGTTTTTCGTTAAGGTGACAGAGATGGCAGCCTAGGAATGTATCCATGACAATAGCTATAAGCTTGGGGATCGCAGCAGTCGGACTGCTGGTGCTGGGTGCGGAACTCTGGCGAACCCGGACAGCTTGGCCCTGGGATCCCGGACTGCTGCGCCTTGTGCCTGGGGGTCTACTCCTCTTGCTGGTGCTGGGATGGGGGGTGGGGCTGCCGGTGCGCTTGGGCATGGGGCTGGGGGCAGGGTTGGGTCTGCTCTTGCTGGCTTTGGCTCCCTATGGGCGGGCGGGGCAGGGGTTGGTGGTGCTGGTGAGCGCGGCGGCACTGCTGTTGCCTGGGGATCCCCAAGGGGTGATGCCGCTGCTGGCGGGGGTGGGGGTGGGGGTGGGCGGGGTCACCATCCCCATGGTGGGCCGCTGGCCAGGACTGGGAATGACGCTCACACAAGTATGGTTGAGTATAGCCGGTATGGTCTGGGGATCCCGGTTGATGCAGATTGCTAGTGGGGAGGAGCGCTGGCTGCTGGAGGGGATCCCGGTGGTCATGGCGCTGGTGGTGGGGGCAGGATCTTTGTTGATGGGGTGGCAGGATCAGCCTCGTTGGCAGCTTGGTCTGGCTAGGGTTTTGGCGGCAGGACTGGCAGTGTTTGCGGGTCTGATTGTGGAGCGCAATCTCCTGGGGCAGTCGGGATCCCTGACCCTGTTTATGGCAGTGGGGATGATTCTGGCTGTGATTGTGGGCACCTGGGAGGCGGGGCAGGAAACGGATTATCTCTGGCGGGGTGGGGTGACGCTGGCGGTGGCGGGGGGAGCAGCGCTGTTGGCTTTGCGCTTGGGGGGATCCCACGGGGCAGCGGTAATGGGGCTGGGATGTTTGCTGGTGCCGGGAGCGGAAGCGATTGCCCTGTTTTTGGGGATCCGGCCCCTGGTGCAGAGTTTGATCGATGGCTATGGTCTGACGAATATCAGCTTGACCCACAGCTACACCAATGCTGGGCTGTTTTTGGGTATTGCCGCCGTCGCTTTGGGGGGCATCCTCTGGGGCCGTTATCAAGGCAGCTGGCGAAGCATACTCTTGGCGGCGGTGACCCTGGGTGGGGTTGTCGGTGTGGGTTATTTTTTCCATACCCAACCCCAAGCCGCTTTTCTCTTGGGATCCCTGATGGCCGCTTTTGTGGTGGCTGTGTTGGCTCCCCTCACCCCTTTGCCGTGGCAGTCCTGGGGAATCATGGCCTTGATCTTGGTGGGCTGGGGATCCCTGATTGCCTTGGTGACACCTGAAATTCTCCAAGCCGGTATTGATGCGAGCCGTTGGCAGCGCTTGCTGGTTTTGGCAGTAGCTACCATCCTGGTGGGGATCCTGGCTGGGGGCATTGGGCTGGCTCAACAGGGGCGGTCACACACCGCTGTAGAATCCCAGGTGAGGTGATGGCTTTCCTCCTCAACCCTTCTGGAGAGAGCCGCCCTAGGGCAGATACCTCTGGGATAATCCCATGGGATAGTCGCGAGATGGCCCCTGGTGGAAAAGCCACATAATAGAATTGAGAATTGCCCATGGTTAGGGATTGTGCAAGCTAGAATCAAAGCATTATTGCTGTCTGGGATCCTGGAATCTTTCCCTGAGGGCAGAGTAGCATAGGTAAAGCCGAGCAAAGGAGTGCAGGTCGCATGGGACTGTTTGATCGCGTCGGACGAATTATCAAAGCCAACCTTAACTCCCTGGTGAGTGCGGCGGAGGATCCCGAAAAGATTCTCAATCAGACCATCGAGGATATGCAAGAAGATCTGATTCAAATGCGCCAATCCGTAGCCCAAGCCATGGCCAGCCAGAAACGCATGGAAAAGCAATACGAACAAGCCAAGCAAAATGCGGATGAATGGCAAAAGCGAGCTGAACTGGCCCTGCGCAACAACAACGAGCAACTGGCCCGGGAAGCCCTGATGCGGCGGAAGACCTTTGTGGAAACGGCAGCCAGCATGAAAAAACAACTGGACGATCAAAACGCCCAGCTCATGCTCCTCCGGGACAACATGGCTAAGCTGGAAAGCAAAATTGCCGAAGCCAAGACCAAGAAGGACATGCTCATTGCCCGGGCCCGCTCTGCCAAGGCAACCGAACAAATCAACCAAGTCATCGGCAAGGTCAACACCAGTTCGGCGGTAGCAGCCTTTGACCGCATGGAAGAAAAAGTCGAGCAACTGGAAGCCCGTTCCGCCGCTGTAGCAGAATTAGCCACAGATAGCCTAGAACAGAAATTTGCCCTGTTGGAATCCGGTTCGGGATCCGGCATTGACGATGAACTGGCTCTGCTCAAAGCCAAGATCCTGCCTAGCAGCGGGCAGCCCCAGGGATCCCTGACCTCTGGCAGTTCCAGTCGTGATGTCAACACGGCTGCTGTTGATCAGGATCTCGAAGATCTGAAGCGCAGCATCGACCAGATCTAGCAGATCTAAACCCCATCCAACACCCTCCATGGTGACCGGGCCTTCCTGCCGGTCGTGCTTGGCTCGTGGTTGGCTTGCAGGGTGACTGTTACATTCTGTGAGCATTTCTGGCAGGACACCTAAAAACATTGGGATCCCCTAGCCAATTTGCAAATATCGGCTTTATTTACAGTGAGAAGTCATCAAGCGGTTCAGGGCCAAGCAGGCTGCTGCACCTTGATTCTTTTCAGCCTGTGTTGATGTGAGGGTGTGTGAGGATGAATACCAACCGTTTTGTCAGCCAACTGATCCTGGGGGTGGCGTTGAGTATGCCCTTCCTCCTTACGGAAATAGCCGCCAGCCAGTCCCAAGTCAGTAGTTTACCGGCCAGCCGCAATCAAATTACCGGGATCCGCTTGGTGCCCAGTGGTGGCCGGATGAAGCTCGAGATTGATACCGCTGGGGGGGCTCGGCCCCAGGTGTTTTTTACCCAGCAGGGCAACACCTGGGTGGGGGATATTACCAATGCCGAACTCAAAATCACAGAAGGAACCCGCCAAGAAAAACCCTTACCTGGGGTGAAGCTCCTGGAAGCGACTCAGTTGGATAAAACCAGTGTGCGGGTACAGATTGTCGGTGAGACCCGTGCTCCCCAAGGGCTTTTGGCAGAACGCACATCTAGCCGCCTTGTCTTTGACTTTAATAGCCTCGAAACAGCCCCCACAGTGGTTGCTAGCCAGCCTACAGCTCCGGCCTTGCCAACAGTCCCCACCGCGGCCCCAGCCAATCCTTCAGGCAAGCCGACAGCTCCCCTTGGGGCCGCTCCTGTCGCCCCTGCTGTGCCGGCGCCAAAACCCACCTTACTTTCTCTACCACCGCGGTCAGCCCAGCCCCCCATTCCCGTGGCTGCCGCTCCAACAATCACCTCGGTAACCACCAGCTCACCGGCAACCTCAACCCCTGCTACAACCACGACTACGACTCCCATAACCCCAGCCAAACCAGCCCTCTTAGCCCCCCAGCCCCGCTCCCCTGTGGCGCCAACTACGCCTGTTTCCGTCTCCCCGGCCGCGGCTAGCCCAGGAGCACCTATGACCGTCGCTCAGGCTAGTCCCCCACCTCGCCCGGTGGAAGTGGCGACTCGTCCTAGTTTTGCTGCCCGGGCTGTGGCCCCCCCCTCTGGGGATATTGCCATCAGTGATATTCAAATCCCCTTAAATACCGTAGATTTGGGCAGTACCCGCACCATCAGTCTGACTCTGCGCAACGCGCCTGTGGGGGATGTGTTGAGCCTGCTGATTCGCCGCGCAGGATTAAATATCGTCCTCAATGACGTACCTGCTGCAACCGAAGCGGATGGTGTTATTTCCCTCGATGTCAAGGACTCCCCTTTACAAGACACATTTGACTTTATTCTGCGCTTGAAGGGTCTGCAAGCGATTCGCCGGGAACAAACCGTTTTTGTGGGGCGCACCTTGCCAGGTATTGATCAGCAGATCGTCCGCAACTACCGCATCAACCAATCAACCCCAGGGAACATTGTCAATTTCTTGCAATCCTTGGCGGTGGAAGGGGGCCCCTTGGCTGGTGCTCAGTTTATTACAGATGAACGGACGAATTCTCTCACGGCCATTGCCACCAACAACCAGCAAGCTGTGATTGCCGCTCAAATTGCCCAACTGGATGTGCGGGAGTGGCAGGTGCTAGTGGATGTCCAGGTTCTGGAGATCCGGGATGACCAACCTCTAGCGACCCTCTTTGAGGTGACAGGGGCGCAGTCAGGGGACTTTGTCTACAACCAAGGTGGGATTACTTTCACCTCTTTAGGGGATGCAGTTCCGAGTGACATTACGGCAGTATTGAGACGTAAAAATGAAAACTTTGCTCGTACAGTAGCTAACCCCAAAATTGTCTGTGCCCAGGGGGAAGACTGTAGGATTGACATTGGCACAAGTGTTGTCACCAACGTGCAAACTACCACAGATCCTGCCACTGGAGTGACAACCCAAACCCTGGTCTTTGATACGGCTGGTGTGATTTTGGAATTGTCGAAAACTCGCGTGGATGGCAATGGATTTGTTAGTTTTGATAGCTTCCAGCCTTCTTTGAACACCCCAGGTACAACTAATGTTCTGCCGGGTGGCACAGTCATTAGTCAGTTGGATAAGAAAAGCGTGAGACTGGGGAAAGTGCGTTTCCGGGATGGGGAAACCTATGTGCTTTCTGGCTTGATTCAAGAGGATCAACGCCAGAGTATTAGTAAGGTGCCTATTTTGGGAGATATTCCCATTTTAGGTCAGCTCTTTAGAACGGAAACCAATTCAACCATTCGTTCTGAGATTGTTTTTCTGATTACTCCCTACATTCTGCGGGATGGACTCACCCGGGAAGGGGTGCCTATCAGCCAAGCTCCTGTTGCGCCTTTGGTTGCGACACAACCCTAATTCCTATCCTCCTTTTCAACACCCTTTCGCCCCTCTGACAGGGGCTTTTTTGTCGGGAGCTAAAAGGCTAAGATCACGGCGGTGATGTTGGGGATCCCCTGTGTTTCAGATTGTCTCGCCTTATCAACCCACTGGAGATCAACCCCAGGCGATTGCCCAGTTGGTGACTTCGTTGCAGGCGGGCAATCGCTTTCAAACTTTGCTGGGGGCAACGGGAACAGGCAAAACCTTCACCATGGCGCATGTGATTGCACAGGTGAATAAACCTACTTTGGTGATGGCTCCCAATAAAACTTTGGCGGCACAATTGTGTAATGAATTGCGGGAGCTATTCCCAGATAATGCTGTGGAATACTTTATTAGCTATTACGACTATTACCAACCCGAAGCTTATGTCCCTAAGACGGATACTTACATTGCTAAGTCTGCATCCATCAATGATGAAATTGATATGCTGCGCCACTCGGCAACCCGGTCACTTTTTGAACGACGGGATGTGATTGTTGTTGCGTCTGTCAGCTGTATTTACGGTTTGGGTATGCCGGAGGAATACCTCAAGGCTTCGATCCCTTTTCAGGTAGGACAAACTTTGAATCAGCGAGAGGTTTTGCGACAGTTGGCTACTGTCCAGTATGAGCGCAATGACCTGGAATTGATTCGGGGACGGTTTCGCCTCAAGGGGGATGTGCTAGAGATTGTCCCTGCCTATGAGGATCGGGTGATTCGGGTGGAGTTTTTCGGCGATGAAATTGAGGCGATTCGACTCCTCGATCCTGTGACAGGGGAGATTTTACAAAGTCTGGGATCCCTGAGGCTCTATCCGGCTCGCCACTTTGTCACTCCAGAGGAACATCTGCACAAAGCGATTGCGGCGATTCAGGCAGAACTGGAGGAGCGGGTGGAAGAATTGCAGCGGGAAGGGAAACTTTTGGAAGCCCAAAGAATCGAACAACGCACAAAATATGATTTGGAAATGCTCAGGGAAGTGGGCTATTGCAATGGGATTGAGAACTATTCCCGACATTTAACCGGACGGCAACCTGGGGATCCCCCGTCGTGTTTGGTGGATTATTTTCCGCAGGGGGATTGGCTGTTGGTGGTGGATGAGTCCCATGTGTCTGTACCGCAAATTCAGGGGATGTACAATGGGGATCGCTCTCGTAAGCAGGTGTTGGTGGATCATGGTTTTCGGTTACCCAGTGCGATGGATAATCGCCCCTTGAAAGCCAGTGAATTTTGGCAGAAAGTCCATCAAGCGGTATTTGTTTCTGCGACTCCAGGAAACTGGGAGTTGGAGCAGTCAGGGGCTGAATTTCAAGTGCACCTAGATGCTGACCAAAAGGATGGCAAAACCAGAAAAGATTCCCAACAGGTTAAGGTTTATATCAGTGGTACGGGACGGGTGGTGGAGCAGGTGATCCGCCCGACTGGGGTGGTGGATCCCGAAGTGATGGTGCGTCCTACCCACGGGCAAGTGGATGATTTGTTGACGGAAATTTATGAACGCTTGGAGCGCTCTCAGGTAGGGCCGGCAGAGCGGGTGATCATTACGACACTCACGAAAAAAATGGCGGAGGATCTGACCGAATATTTACAGGAACGGGGGATCCGGGTACGGTATTTACATTCAGAAATTACTTCGATTGAACGAATTGAGATTTTACAGGATTTTCGCGAGGGCGCTTTTGACGTTTTGGTTGGGGTAAATTTGTTACGGGAAGGTTTGGATCTGCCGGAAGTCTCTTTGGTGGCGATTTTGGATGCGGATAAGGAAGGGTTTTTGCGGGCGGATCGTTCTTTGATTCAGATTATTGGGCGGGCAGCACGAAATGTGCGGGGGCAGGTGATTATGTATGCGGATACGATCACGGGCAGTATGGAACGGGCTATTGCAGAAACTCAGCGCCGCCGTCAGATCCAGTTGGCTTATAATGCTCGCTACGGGATTGTGCCCAAACCAATTGTGAAGAAAGCTAGTAATGCGATTTTGTCGTTTTTGTCCATTTCCCGTAAGCTCAATCAACAGGAGATTGAAAATCTTTTTCTTCATAGTGAGGAGATTCCCCTCGATAGTATTCCTGAGTTGATTCAAGATCTGGAACTGAAAATGAAAGAGGCTGCCCGAAAATTAGAGTATGAAACGGCGGCAGATCTGCGGGATAAAATAAAAAAATTGCGGCAACGTTTACTCGGACATCAAACCAAGGATCAGTGACATACTCCCTGCCCCTCTCCCGAAATGCGAGGGGAGTCTGAAATGACCAAAATGTGACGGGTTTCAAGCCCTGCCCTTCAGGGCATAAAAATGATAAAATTGTACTAGCGGCAGGGCATGTCGTCTTTAATGGGCGTGTGAGCCAGTGTAAGACCCCAATCGGGGCGGTTGGCGATGATCCGTCTACCCATCAGGAGGCTGTGTAATGCAGCCAGACTGGGAATCCCCGTCGCTTCAGCGCGGGGAGGATGTCAAAAAGCGCAGATCAAAAGCCTGGCGGTAGTCCATGCCTGTGGGGATCCCGCCGGTGGTCATGAGTAAGTCCGCCAATTCTTGCCAGCGCTGGGGATCCATGATGCCGATGGGCTGACCACTGGAAAGGATCTGCTGCTCAATCATGGTGCGGTGGGCATAAGCTAATAAGCCATCGGTCATGTTGGGATTATTCTGCTTGATTAAGACATTGCCTGGACCGGGATCCCGAAGATAACTCTGCCACCCCTGGATGGATGCCTGCACAAAACGCTGCACTAGATCCGGTTTTTCTTGGAGGAGTTCCCGCCGGGTCTCGATGGTGGTGGCATAAGGGGCATAGCCATAGTCAGCCAGCAGGATCACCCCCGGCTTAAAGCCCGCTTCCTGCTCTACCCGGTAGGGTTCGGAGGTGAGATACCCCTGCTGGGCGCTTTCGGGATCCAATAAAAAGGGAGTCAGGCTGCCGGTATAGGGGCGTTTTTGGCTGTCATCAAAGCCGTAGCGCTGCCGTAAAAAGGGCCAATAGGTGATATTCGCTCCAGCGGAAACATAGATGGGATGCCCCTTCAAGTCGGGCAGGGTGTAGGGAGGGGTATGGGGATGGGTGAGTAGGATCTGGGGGCTTTTTTGAAAAATCGCCGCTACAGTGACTACCGGGATCCCGGCAGCTAGGGCTTGCAGGGCACTGACGGAAGCTCCCATGGCAAAATCCACGGCGCGGGCTGCCAAAAGCTGCATGATGCTGGAGGAGGTATTGCCAATTTGGATCTTCACGTCTAATCCGACTTGGGCATAGAGTCCGGTGGCAATGGCTTGGTAAAACCCACCGTGTTCGGCTTGGGCATACCAATCGGAAGCTAAGATCACCCGCTGCAGTGGCTTGGCTCCAACCACTCCCAAAGCCAGGGATCCCGCTAATAGGGCCCGCCGTCTCATCATGGCTCACTCCTGAAACAAAATAATCTAAGCAGTCTCAGATGTCCTCACCGATCAAGCATCATAATTAAGCATCAAAATAGCGATCCAAAGCCCGGCACAACTCATCAAGTTCTACCTGCATCTGTTCGGGATCCCTGGCGGCATGGGCCAGGCAGTGGCGAATGTGATCGTCTAGGATCAGGCGGGCAACCTTGTCAAGAGCGCCTCGCACCGCGGCAATTTGCAGCAGCACATCCGGACAAGGGGATCCCTGGCTAACCATGGTCTTAATCCCACGCACATGCCCTTCAATCCGCGCCAGCCGATTCAGGAGCTTCTGCTGGGACTCTGCATCGTGGTGGTGGGGATGGGCACGGCTGGGGAAAGCAGGAATTTCGGGATCCATTCCAGCCATCTAGAGCCATTGTTGGGCAAACAACCGCTGCACAATGTAAAAACTAATCAGTTCTGCACCGGGCTTGCGTTCATCGATCATAAAGGATTCCCAAGAGCCACTGGGGATCCCATCTGTTGAGCAGGTAAAAAACTTTGCCCCCTCCAAAGACCCTTCCGCAAAGATCACTTCAAAGGAGCGAGTTCCAAACCGACCCACCAAAACCTGGCCGCTGAGTTCCAACTTCAGATCAGTCACGCCCCGCTTGGCAAAAGCAGCCTGGGTCAGGGGAATCAAGTCTTCTTGGATAGCGGCGGCAAAGGGCTTTTCCACTTTGGCCGGGGGCTTTTTCGCCTTAGCAGCAGGAGAGGCAGGAGCTGGAGTGGTTTCAGATGTCGTTTCAGACATGGCAGGGATCCCTCAAAATTATCTTTCACTGTAGCGCAACCCTATCCCAGGGACAGCACTAACCCCAGGGTATTCCCCAACCACGTCAGTCCGACTCCCAGGCCCAAAAATGGCAAGGGAAGAACCCAGAGCAAGCGCCGCCACGAAAGATCCAGAGCAACACTGGTGGCCCAAACCTGCCAGGTCACAAACCAGACCCCCACCCCCACCGCCAGCAGGGATCCCCAAAAGCTCCCCCAGGCTTGAGCAGGCAGCCACAACAGCCAGGGAGCACTGGCAAACCCCGTCAAAGTCAGCAAAACTGACCCCTGGGGATCCCGACCCAAACTATAGGCCATTAACCAGAGGATGCCATTCAGGGTCACCCAGCCCAAAAGTCCCTCCAAGCCCATTGCTAACAGAGACCCCACACTGGGATCTCCCAGTCCCAAGCTACTGACCAGGAGTACCAGCACTGCCGCCCCTAGAACCTGAGGTCTTTGGCGGAGGGCCGCAAAAGTTGAAGCCGGCTGCACAAGAACACCGTAAATGGCGTCCAGGAAAGCTCCCATGCTAGATGCCCTCTTCCAAGACCCGGTCAATCAAGCCGTAGGTGACAGCATCCTGAGCTGACATGTAGTAATCTCGCTCCACATCCCGCTCAATTTTTTCCAAGGGTTGCCCAGTGTGGGCTGCCAGCAGTTCATTGAGTTTACGTTTGATGCGCAGGGTTTCCTTGGCGCGAATGGCAATATCACTGGCTTGTCCTTGTGCCCCCCCAGAGGGTTGGTGGATCATAATCCGGGAGTGGGGCAGGGCAAAGCGTTTCCCCTTGGTGCCCGCCGCCAACAGAAAAGCTCCCATGGAAGCAGCTAAACCCACACAAACCGTGACCACATTGGCCTTAATGTGCTGCATGGTGTCGTAAATCGCCAGCCCCGCCGTCACTGATCCCCCAGGGGAATTGATGTACATGATGATGTCTTTGTTTTGATCCTGGGAATTGAGATAGAGCATCACCGCCACAACAGTATTGGCCACGTTATCGTCAATGGGCTCCCCCACAAAAATAATCCGTTCTTGATAGAGGCGGTTGTAAATACTGATCCACTGGGTGTAAGCTTCTCCCGGCAGCCGGTAGGGAACGCTGGGAACTCCGATGGGCATGGCCATTCACCAAATAGGGCTTGATTCCCATCTTAGCTCAGCTGCCCTCACCTCATTGGCCCTAAACCTCAGGCACATCCCAAGCACCGGCGAAGTCCTTAGGGAGATTCTCAGAAAATTCTCTGGCAGGCAGGATTAGGGAGAGCATTCTCACAAGGGATCCCGAATCCCCCACTCTGTATGAATCTCAGGAGGCTATCCCTGAGCTGGGAGTAAAGTCGCGGCGTTGCGCACCGTTTCAAAATAAACCATGACATTCTCCTCAGGGGTGGTGTGATGGATCCCATGCCCCAAATTCATAATATGACCCCGGCATCCTGCCTTGCGAATCACCTCCAGGGTGCGCTTGCGAATCACCTCCGGGGATCCCAACAGCACCATCGGCTCTAAGTTACCTTGCACTGCCAAAGCGCCGAGACGGTGACGAGCCTCTGCCATATCGCTCATCCAATCCAGGCTGACCACATCGATCCCGGTTTTACCAAGGACATCCAAAAGATGGTTACTACCGTTGATGTACAAAATCAAAGGGACTGTGGGAAATTGAGCTTTGACTTTTTCCACAATCAGACGCTCATAGGGCAAAGCAAACTGCTGATAATCTTGGAGAGAAAGTTGCCCTGCCCAGGTATCAAAAAGCTGCACTGCCTGCGCCCCAGACTCAATTTGATAGCACACATAACGGGCGATATTCTCTGCCAAAACAGTCAACAGCCGCTCTAACAGAGCCGGTTCTCGAAAAGCCATTTCCTTGATCACAGCATAATCTTTACTGCCCCTGCCCTCCACCATGTAGCACGCCAACGTCCAGGGAGCGCCCACAAACCCCAAGACCGCCGCCTGATCCCCCACCGCTTGCCGCAGCCCCTGCAAAATGATTTTGATAAAAGGCAAACTGGTTTCGGGATCCAACTCCTGGATCTGGTCAATTTGACTGCCCGTGCGAATGGGGGGGTCAATCACCGGCCCCCGGCTTTCCACCAGATCAAAATGAACCCCCATGCCATCCAAGGGCGTGAGAATATCAGAAAACATAATCACCCCATCCGGGCGATAAGCCTCAAAAGGCTGGAGGGAAATCTCAATCGCCAGTTCCGGTCGTTCACAGCGCTCCTTAAAGCCATACTGATCCCGCAGCCGCCGATAGGCAGCCATGTACCGTCCCGCCTGGCGCATCATCCACACCGGGGGGCGTTCCAAAGGCTCACCCGCTACGGCACGCAACAAAAGGGGCATCCTGGCAGCGGACATAGCACAACTCAACAGATAGCCCATTGATTATACGGCTTTGGGGGGTGCCCTCGGGTAAGTACTCTTGACTAGAGCCACGTCAGAATGATTACTCTAAAGAAGACGTACTCACGGGTTGGTTGCTCCCTATGCAGACTCCCCCTCCCACCCAGGAAGTGGAGATCCCCCGTCCCAAACCGACCCTCAGGGAATCCCTCCGGGGGCTGGATCTGGATATTTTGCAAGAACTGGAAGCCTTTCGCTCCTGGCAGCACCACCATTTACCCGCTTCGACTCCCTCCCTGATCGAAGACCTGGATGAAGAGATTGCCCAAGACCGCTTCGGTTGGGTCTCTCATACGCTGCTGCTATTCTCCGTGTGGTTAGCCTCCTGTGCCGGCTTGATCCTGGGCATTTGGTGGCTCTTTACACCGGGATCCCCAAACCAAGTCCGCCGTCCCCCCCAGATTGAGCCGATTGACCTAATCCGTGTGGATCTCGCCAACCTCCCCCTTGTCCCGCCGGTTGAACTCGACACGCTCCCGATTATTCCCTGGATTGACTTAGCCACCCTGCCCCTGCTCCCGGAAGTGGATCTGGATCTGCTGCTGGCTCAAGCAACCCCCTTACCCTCCCCCACCCCTGCTCCCACGCAAGCCCCCACCCCCCCTCCCCCCCCTGCCGCTCCCCAGGTGGCTTTTCGCCCTCCCCTTCCCCCGGATCAAGTTGCGGTTTTACCCAGCCAAAGCGAAGGAACCTTCATTGTGGTGGTCACCTATGAGGATGAAACCTCGCTGCAGCGGGTGCGCCAGCAGTCTCCTAACGCCTTTGTCAAAACCATTGGTGGGCAACGCTACGTCCAAGTCGCCTCATTTCAGCAGGTGGAATACGCCCGCTTTCTTGCCGAAGAGCTGCGGCAGCAAGGATTTAATGCCCTGATTTCCCAGTCTTAGCCCCCGGGCTTTCCCAGCCGACCTTAACTAAAAATCCATTGTTGTTCACATTAAAAATAAAACACTATCATGTGTAGTAGGCGGTCAAGAGAAGTCTTAGGCTTGGCATTCATTCGCCGTTTCTTGAGGACAGCAAAGTCAGGCTCTATCACAAGAAAAAACATCTCATATCCAAGCTATATCCTCTAACCTTTTCCACTGATGAATTCACCCATAAGCCTAACTCAGGACTCTCTAATCTTTCTGCATTTAACTAATGAGGGGTACGGGGAGCTATAAGTCCCGCGCTGTATGCGAAGCAACCCTGCGGGAAGCTAGCTACAGCGTCGGGATACATGGACTCCCCGCGCTTGT
>Ga0272446_1005121_pt1 | contig 14731 bp, 13 predicted proteins | sample YNPCB0061_FD_194587 | JGI IMG/M metagenome (GOLD analysis project Ga0272446, IMG submission 194587) | Hot spring microbial mat communities from Yellowstone National Park, WY, United States - YNP-CB-006-1 | ecosystem: Environmental > Aquatic > Thermal springs > Hot (42-90C) > Sediment | place...
GCTTAAATCAAGTTGTCCGTTGTTCTTCAAGCCCAATTTCCGAAGCACCATCTCGTCTAATTTTTCTTCGTGCAAGAGTAGCGGCACTTCGTAAATCGTTTCTGCGTCGCGTAAGCCCACGACATCGGTATCGGAGAGGTTGCAGAAGAGACCGATTTTATGTTTGATTTCTTTGGAGAGGGCTTTTTCACTGCGGCAAACCAGCACATCAGGCTGAACCCCGATTTCAAGCAAAAGCCTGACGCTGTGTTGTGTGGGTTTGGTTTTCAGTTCGGAGGCTGACTTGATGTAAGGCACAAGCGTCAGATGAATGTTCATTGCGTTTTTCGGTCCGAGATGAAGTTTGAGCTGACGCATGGCTTCCAAGAACGGCTGTGATTCAATATCGCCCACCGTGCCGCCGATTTCCGTAATCACGACATCATATTTCCCCGAGCTTGCCAGTTCCATCATTCTCATTTTGATTTCATCAATCACGTGCGGCACGACTTGCACGGTTGCGCCCAAGTAGTCGCCGCGCCGTTCTTTATCAATCACATCTTTGTAGATGCGTCCCATCGTTACATTGTTGGCTTGTGAGGTGGAGATATCGAGAAATCGCTCGTAGTAGCCTAAATCCAAGTCGGTTTCCGCGCCGTCGTCTGTTACATAGACTTCGCCGTGTTGATAGGGCGACATCGTGCCGGGGTCGACATTGATATACGGGTCAAACTTTTGAATCGTAACGCGCAAGCCTTTGGCTTTGAGCAACGCGCCAAGCGAGGCAGAAAGAATCCCTTTGCCCAGCGACGAGACCACACCGCCCGTTACAAAAATATGTTTGACCGATTTTGTCCGCGCCATACCAAGAAGTAATCGTGTTAGATGTGATCTAGATGAGAACGCCTGAAACTTGCGATGAATTTAATACTTTTTTATTCGCCGTTAAATGTGTTCGGCTATTGTTTCGGAATATGCCTTGTCAATGCTTTTTGTATATTTACAAACCCTCGCTGCATACTTTGTCAAATAAAATTCTTTGTTGTCATGCCAGTTCATCGACTCCTTGTTATTGATGATGATGCCCGTATTCACCAAACGTTCAAAGCGATATTAGCCAAGTATCCGATTGAATTTGAGAGTGCCTTTGGCGCGGAAGAAGCCTTGGAAAAACTGCGCTCTGAAAGTTACAGTTTGGTATTGCTCGATATCATCATGCCCGAAGTTGATGGGATTGAGTTCTTAGAGCGTGCGTCTCGCGAAGGATTTTTTCTCCCGCCAGTTATCGTCGTCAGTTCCGCCACCGATAAAGCCTTTGTGATGCAAGCCCTCTCATTTGGGGCGAGCAGTTATCTCTTCAAGCCGATTGACGTGGCTAAATTTCGGTCGGCAGTTCGCGACTATTTGGGAATCAGCACGATAGTGTCTGATGATTCCGTTGTAACTCCCGCACCACTTTCTGAGCCACTTTCTAAAACGCCCGAACAATCTCCGCCTCCCCTCTCGCTGAAACCGCCGCCGCTACCGATTGAAACGTCATCGGAATTCACCAGCATTTCGCGTGCGATGGGCAATATGGTCTTTCATCGCCGAACCGCAACGCTCTACGTGCATACCAATATGAGTGGCATCGGCGAACTCGTCTACAAAGACGGCAAACTCAAAAGTGTCTCCTTCAACGGCATGACGGGCATCGACGCGCTTGAAGCCATGAAGTCGGTGCATATTGAAAAAATCATCATCAAGGGATAGCGGCGTGTGATTACTGCTTGCGAAGCGTCACACGTGCTCGCGGCAAGTTGAGGTCGCGTTGAAGGTCAAACACATCGCTTTGCGTTGCGGTGCCGGGTATGTCGCGATAAAGCAGTCGAATCGCGCAATGCGTCGAGGGGGTGTGAATCGGACGAACCACGAGTTCGACGCGTGTTGTTCCATTGGCTAAATTCCTTCCTGCTTCAAATACTCTTCCAATCAAATGGTTTGGCGGATTGATAACGGCAGACGGGTGAGTAAAACTCATCACGGTATCAATGGTATTTGAGCCGACATTCACTACACGTGCTTCGTAGAGCCATCGTGGAGTCGTGAGAAATCGCAGGTTCAACGTGTTTTGAAATTGTGCATTCGCAAACCAAACCCCACGACGAAAATCACCGCTTTCTGCATACAGCCGAAACGCGCCGCTTGGATTAAGAAGCGAATTTCCGAAGGCGTCAAAATCGTTGGTGGTTAGTTCTGCCGTTCCGACGGTAGCATCGCCGCGAAATGCGCCCCCACAAACGCGCGCAAACATCGTATCCACGCCACTCGGCTGAAAGGTAATGACGGCATCTATGGCAAATTGCAAGTTTTTTCCTTCGGGCAAGTTGAATTGAACGGGCGCACCCTGAGGCGAAATCACCTGTCCCTCTCTGACATTAAATTTTCCAACGCTGACAAACTCTTCATCGCCGTGAAGCGTCGTCGGCGTTGAGCCAAGCGGGCGCGAGGCAAGGTCGGGAAAGCTCAACCAAAGTTCGTAGGTGCCGTTTCGCGCTTCCGAAAAATGCTCAACGGAAAGGTCAATGCCCTTTGAGGACGGCGTTTGGCTCTCGGAGCAAGAAGCCAGCAAGAAGAAAAGAGAAAAGAAAACTAAATCACGTTGTCTCATTGAGCGGCATGATGATGGTTGCAGTGGAGTTCTAATTAAGAAAAATGTTCAGTGAAAAAAATATGGCCTCGATAAAGTCGATAAAGCCGAAGGCATTTTGCTTGTGTTACGCTTTGCTTTGTGTAACTTATTTCAGTCAAAAATGAACAGTCAAACTGAAAAAGGAGAACGCTATATGTCGCTACTCAAAAGAATTTTCAAGGGGTTCAAAGGGCATTACGCTTACGACGAAAATTATCTCACCCAACTCATTGAGGAAGAGAAGAAGCATGGCTACATGAAAAACCTGATTGAAATCAGCGACAAAATCATCGAAGAAAACCCCAATTTCATTGATGAAGTTAAAAAGAGCGAAACAGGCTGTTGGATGGAGCAAGTTTATGGCACGCACCATTGCAACATCTGCGATTTCGTTGACGATTGTCCGACGAAGCTCGAAGAAGATTTCCAAGCCTACCTTCAAACGCTTTCCGAAGAAGAGCGCGCCCAAGTGCTTGCGCTCATTGCGCACAAAGAAGAAGTGATGAAATCGGCGCAATCCATCAAGCAAAGCAAACAAGGCTGATTACACATACTCGACGGGCATGCCGAATTTTCGGCAAAGCAGATGCACGCACGAAACGCCCGAATAGGTTACGGCAATCACACCTTGACCTGGAAAGCAACTATCTCCAACGGCATAGAGGTTTTTTATGGGAGTCGAGTTTTGCGGTTTTTGCAAGACGATTTGCCCCGGCTTCAAGAGCGGACCATATGAGCCGCGATACCGCTTCAAGTATCGCTTATGGGTGAGCGGTGTGGCGATGTAACTGCGCTCAATCGCCGAGCTCAACTTTGGCAAAATTTTTTCGGTGCGGCGAATCAAGGCTTCGGCAGCACGGGCTTTGGCGGCTTCGTATTCCTCATCTTTTGGATAGCGTTTCTTCCACTCATCGACCGTGCTGGTTGTAAAGACGTGCAACGTGTGTTTGCCTTCGGGAGCGCAGGTTCTATCGAGCAGGCTTGGTGCAGAAAAGCGAATCGTGCCGCCGAGTTCGCGATAGGTTTTCCAATCTTCAACAATGATGTGATGCACATGAAAGCCTTCGGGGAAAATAGAGGCATCAACGCCCAGATGCAGTTGAAACCAACTCGGAGAAATCTCAAACTTTGACTCATCAATTCGATATCGCTCATCTTTGACAAGGTGTCCGAAGGTATCCCAAATAGTCGCGTTGCTGACAACGGCTTTGGCGTAATGTTCATCGCCGTTAGCAAGCCTCACGCCGAGTGCGCGTCCATTTTTGATAATGATTTCGTCGACCGTTTGTCCGAATTTGACTGTGCCGCCGAATTTGCGAATGCCATCAACTAAGGCTTTGGCAATCGCACCCGAACTTCCTACTGGATAGCGAATCCCGCCATGATGTCTATCTGCCAAACAAATCCCCGCATTCACAAACGGCGTGGCGTTGGCATCTTGCAATGCCCACGACTCACATTCAATATCTATGAATCGCAGAAGTTCTTCGTTCTTGATAAAATTTCTTGCCACTTCACCCATAGATTTGAAGGTGTAATAGGAGAGCATGGCGACTTTCTTCGGATACTTGAACGCCAAAGACGCAAGATGGCGCGGGTCTTCGAGCGAACCGGCAGGAAACGCGCTGATGATGTCGAAGACTTTTTCCAATTCGTCATAAAACTTTCTGATGCCATCGGCTTCGCGAGGAAATCGTGCGATGAGTTCGGCTAAAAATTTTTCGCGCTCATAGTGTGTTGCCACCTCAAAGCCGTTGGGAAGATGGTAGTGAATTTGAACGGGGTCGTGAATCGTTGGCACATGTATTCCGAGTTTCTGAAAAATGCGCGTGTGTAAATTCAGCGTGCCGCTTTGTTCATTCGTGCCGAAGCCATAGAACATAGACGCGCCAGCATCGAAGGTGTATCCTTTTTTGCGAAAGAGCGACGCGCTTCCGCCCGGAACGGTGTGTTGTTCAAACGTGATGGTTGAAAGCCCACGTGCCTGCATTAAAGCGGCAACGGTCAATCCGCCAATGCCTGCACCAATAACAATAAGGTCGTGTTGTGTCATGGAAGTTGAGATAGTTCTAATTGCGAAGTTATATCACTTGGTTGAGAGCGTAAAATTCACTTGCATTATTTTCAATGGCACTAAATCCAGCGTGATTGCGTATAATAATTGTGCGTTCCATTAGCAACTCTGAATAAATCTTCATAGTTTGTCCGTATAGTATGAATTAGCAACGCAGTGAGCAGTGAAATTAAACGAAAGGATACTTTTCAAATGCCAACGAAAGTCGATAGCAAAGCCAATAAAAAGCAAGCGGAAACACAGACCGCCGCAAAGTCTAAACCTGCTTCAACTAAAAAGGATTCTTCAGAGGATATGGCTTCCGTAAAATCTTCACAGAAACCGAAATCGCAAAAGAAAGCCAACGCTGTCAAAGCCGACGAGCAAAAGCGCGAGCAAAAGCTCACCCCTGCGAAGGTATCGCACAACGCTCAAGCACAAGAAGAAGTGGATTATGAAAAGATAGAGGCTTTTTCTGATGAAGAGCTTTCAGCGGTGGAACAGCAGTCGCAAGAAAAGCAATCTACCAAGCTCACGCGCTCCGAGATTGAACGGCAGATGGATTTCAAAAACGAGGCAATGATTCACATTGATGCACTCTACAACTACGCCGTCCGCATGACGGGCGACCCTGAAGATGCCAACGATCTCGTTCAAGAAACCTACATGAAAGCCTATCGATTCTTCGACTCCTTCGAGAAAGGAACGAACTGCAAAGCGTGGCTGTTTCGGATTCTTAAGAACAGCTACATCAACCGTTATCGTAAAGAGTCCAAAGAACCTGATAAAGTTGATTACGACGAAATCAAGGAGTTTTATCACACGGTTAAGCACAGTTCGCTTGACTCAAACGATATGCAAGAAAAATGGTATGGTGAGTTGCTCGATGATGAAATCTCGCGCGCGCTCGATAGCCTGCCCGAAGACTTTCGCGAAGTGGTGCAACTGTGCGACATCGAAGGATTTACTTATGAAGAAATCGCCAATATGGTTGATTGCCCAATTGGAACAGTTCGCTCTCGCTTGCACAGAGGAAGAAAAATTTTAAGAGAGAAATTACTTGATTATGCCCGATATCACGGTTACAAGCCTAACCCCGATGAATGGGACGATTGAGGTAAAAGTGTTCCAACAACTTGGAACAGTAGTCTTTTTCCTAACGCTAAACAGAGGGGAGTTTCAAGCGTGACCTGCAAAGAAGCCCAAGCCCTGATTTCTGCCGCCGTAGACGGCGAACTTGATGATAACACCATGCGCGAGTTCCTCATCGCGATAGAACAGTGTGAGCATTGCCGTGCGGAATATGAAGCCGAGAAGCAAACCAAAAAATTGCTTCGCGAAAAACTCAAAAGAATCAAAGCTCCAAAAAGCCTTGTTGATGCCATTACGCGCCAAACGATTGAAAGAGGGAAACCGTCCACAACACAGTTCAACGCCATGACCGCCCCACAAGGCACGGCTGAACTGCCAAAGCCAGGTCTGGAAAGTTGGAAGCGCGCCTTGATGGAAGCGATTTACATCAACCCCAATCTCAATAGCAAAGCACACCCGATTTTCGCCATTGTGTTAGGAACTTGCATTTTGGCAATGCTTATTTTCGCAAGTTTTGTGCGCGAAGAGCGAAACGTCTTCGACGCACCCGCTTATCTTGAAACACATGCTCAATCCAACATCTTCGACGCAACCAGCCGACTTTTCTCAGACGCTCAAAATCCCGACATCAAAACCAAAGATGCCAGCGTCATTGCCAATCATATCGAAAAAGTGTTCGGCGTGTCGCCCGTTATTCCGAAAGTCAAGTTGTTTCAGCCCAGTTCGGTGCGCGTTGCCGCTTTCGGCTCGGCTCATGTAGGTGAAGTGAGATTCGTTCATGAGAAAGACCCGAAAACAGTCGTCGCCATCTACATCGCACGAGAAAGCGATGTGCTTAAAAACGCAACCGTAGAACGCGACGTGATGCAATACATCTCTGAAAACGGACGCAACTTTTATCGCAAAACCTGTCCAAGCGGAAATCAAGTCGTTGTCTGGAAATGGGGCGAAATGATTTATATGGCAACCGCAAACAACCCCGACATCAATTTGCTTTCCGACATCTCCAACCCGCACTGGGTTAATTGACAATTCGTAGTGGTTTTGTAGATTGATTCAACTTCATCAACATGACCACTACAACTATGCCAATCGTGAAATTTCTTCGCCTTCACCCTGACGCACAAATTCCCAAATATGCCACCGCACACGCCGCCGGACTTGATGTCTGCGCCTGCAACGACGAGGACATTGTGATTGCTCCGCAAACCGTTGCACTCATTCCAACAGGCTTTGCGATTGAACTGCCCATCGGCTACGAAGCCCAACTGCGACCGCGTAGCGGACTTGCCCTCAAACACGCCATCTCTCTTCCCAATACGCCCGGCACCATCGATGCCGATTATCGCGGCGAAGTCAAAATCATTCTCATCAATCACGGCAAAGAACCTTTCACAGTCAAAAAAGGTGATAGAATTGCGCAAATGGTCATCGCAAAATATGAACAAGTAGATTTTGTAGAAGTTGACTTGCTTTCCGACACTGAGCGCGGCGCAGGCGGGTTTGGACATACTGGCGTAAGCCTCGCTTAATCCGATTCTCAAAAAACGCTATCTTATCCCCTTGCTTAAACGATTAAAATCATATCACCGCCATGAATCGCCTGCTTGTCGTGCTTCTTTTTGCTTTATTATCACTCACTTCTTCCCCAAGTGTTGTGTGCGCCCAAGTAACATCGGTCAGAACCTCATCGCATACTGTTTATCTTTACGGCAACCTGCGAAGTTTCAAGCCATTGTTAGGCACGCGCACCGTTGAACAAGGGCTTGACCTCGTTACGCTTACCCTTGAATCCAACACACACGACACACTGCCCGCAGGATTGACGCTTGCTTTCTCGCACCCGATTGTTGATGTGCAATCAAACTGGCACCCCTCGATGCTCTTCTCGCGACATTTGCGCATCACTTGGCAAGAAGGATTTTTTTCAAACTCAACGCACGACGCACCGCTCATGACGGCGCACAACGCCAACGGCGAAAACAAACTCACCTTCGCTTGTTCCGATGCGGTTTCTCCCATCACCGTGCGCATGGGCGTCAATGAAGAAACATCAAGTCTGGAATGTAAAGCCGAACTCTTCGGACTGCACGGCGCACTCGCCAAGACTTACACGCTTGAACTCCGCATTGACACGCGCCCGAAACCGCTTTACGAAACGCTTGACGATTGCCGCAAGTGGTATGAGCAGTTCTATCCGCCAATGCCTGTTCCGAATGTCGGACGATTGCCGTTTTACTCCTCGTGGTATTCCTTTCACAAAGCCCTCAATGCCGATACGCTCCTGCTTCAATGCCGCGTCGCAAAATCATTTGGGTGTGATGCCGTGATTATCGATGATGGTTGGCAGACAACCGACGCACGAAGCATTTACGAAGACTGCGGCGATTGGGAAGTTCAGCCCGAAATTTTTCCTGACCTCAAAAAAACCGTTGAGCAACTTCATGCATTGGGCATGAAAGTTCTGCTCTGGTATGCCGTGCCGTTTGCAGGCGTGCGTAGTAAGGCGGCACAAACCTTCAAAGACAAAATGCTCTACACCGATTGGGGATTGAGAACTCATGTGTTTGATGTTCGTTTTCCCGATGTGCGCGAACACATCATCTCGCGATTGGAAGATGGCGTTAAGCAATACGACCTTGACGGATTAAAACTCGATTTCATCGATATGCTTCGCTCGCCCAATTTGAACACCACACAAATCGGCAACGGACGCGATTACGAATCGGTTGAAGAGGCAACCGTAAAATTGATGAGCGACATTCGCACGCGACTTGAAAAAATCAAACCCGACCTGATGATTGAATTTCGTCAATCATACATTTCGCCCGTGATGCGCCGTTATGGCAATCTCTTCCGTGCTGGCGATTGCGCCAACGATGCGATTGAAAACCGCGTGCGCACGATTGATATTCGCTTGCTTTCAGGCGCGACTGCCGTTCATAGCGATATGCTCACTTGGAATGTGAATGAGCCCGTTGAACTCGCCGCCGACCAAATCACTAACGTTCTCTTTTCCGTGCCACAACTTTCCAACCGCTTCGAGAAATTGCCGACCGACCATTCCGAGATGATTCGCTACTGGCTTCGCTTTTGGCGCGAACATCGCGACGTGCTTCTCGATGGCGACTTCCGCCCGAAACACCCCGAACTGAACTATCCGATGGTCATCGCAACCACGAACACAAAACGCATCATCGCCCTTTATGCCGATATGGTCATCAACCCTGAACGCAATGTGCCGAATGAACTTTACCTCATCAACGGCTCGCACAAACCCTCGATGGTGCTGAAACTTGAATCGCCATTGGGAACGCGAACGATTGAAGTGCGCGACTGCAAGGGAAACCTTGTAAGAACTGAACGAAAAATCTTGTCAAAAGGCGTTCATCAACTTGATGTGCCGCTGTCGGGCGTTGTGAAAATTTCCAAGCCTTAAACAATGAGGAATGAACAGTGAGGAATGAAGAATGAGAAGACTGTAAAACGATGGTGAGTTTGCAACTTCTGTAAGCGTGTATTTCTTTTATCTTCGAGGTGCAACACGTGTTTATCAATTTGCTTTAACTTTTACCGCGCCTTGCTGACGACAACACCACAAGTTTCTCCAAACCCGCGCTCCGCCGAAGACGACGCATTGCTTTCAAAAGCGCGTGGATTGCTTCGTTATCTTTTCGGCTATGAATCGTTCAGAGGTGAGCAAGAGAAAGTCATTCTCTCGTTGCTCAAAGGCAAGGATACACTTGCGATTATGCCGACAGGACAAGGCAAATCGCTCTGCTATCAAATTCCTGCTCAACTCTTTTCAGGCTTAACGCTGGTCATTTCGCCGCTGATTGCGTTGATGAAAGACCAAGTCGATTCGCTCAAAGCGATTGGATACCCTGCCGCCGCCATCAACAGCCAAACAAGTCTCGGTGCAGTTCAACGCACGTTGCTTGAAATTTATCAAGGCAAATTGAAAGTGCTTTTCGTTGCACCGGAGCGATTGGAGACGAAGAGTTTTATTTCAGCGATGCAAGGCGTTGAGATTTCGCTGGTCGCCGTTGATGAAGCGCATTGCATTTCGGAATGGGGCTACGATTTCCGTCCGAGTTATCAGCGCATTGCGGAAGGGATTGCGGCGATTTCGCCGAACAAGCGTCCCGTGATGCTTGCCCTGACGGCAACAGCGACGGAAGAAGTCGTTGAGGATATTCAAACCTTCTTGCAGTTGCAATCGCCAACGGTCATTGTCGGCGGCTTTGAGCGCACGAACCTTTCGCTCTCAATTTTTGCATTAGAAAACAAGCGGCAGAAACTACTTGAAATTTTGAACGCGGTGCAGGGCGCGGCAATGGTTTATACGATGAGCCGAAAACTTGCGGAAGAGACCGCAAAATTTCTCCAACAACACAACATACCAGCAACTTATTACCACGCGGGACTTTCCGATGTGGAGCGGTCGCGCATTCAAGAAGCATTTTTCAGAAACGAGTATCGTGTAGTGTGTGCAACGAATGCGTTTGGAATGGGTGTCAATAAAAGCGATGTCCGCGTGGTCGTGCATCTTGAACTGCCTGAAACGATTGAATCTTACTACCAAGAAGCCGGAAGAGCAGGAAGAGACGGCAAGAAAAGTTACGCCGTTCTCCTTTACTCGCCACGCGATATTGAAAAAGGCGATTACCTTCTTGCGCAATCCTACCCAAGCAAAGAAGATGTCGAACTGACCTATCACGAACTCCGCACGCGATTAGGCAAAAGCGACACACAAACGCTCACTGCGGAACGACAATCACTCATCAGTGCGCTGCAAGCCAAGCAAGGAAAGGTATTTGGCTCGATTAAACTTGATGCCGCATTAGATATTCTTGAAAAAGCAGGTATCATTGAGCGACTGCACAGCGACCTTGAACGCGAACTGCTTCGCGTAGTGGTGTATCGTGAAGTTCTCGCCGAATGGGTTGAGCGAAGTCGAAGCGCGGTTCAGCAAAAACTGTATGAGCAACTCTTGCGCTCTTTCGGAAACGAGTGTTTCTCTACAAGCGTGCAGTTTGAACTGTCTCAATTTGCATTTAAGGCAGGATTAGAAGAGAAGGAAGCATTGAAGACTTTTCAAGAGTGGCATCACGCAGGATTGGTAGAGTTTTATTCAGGAGAACTTGTTTCAGTGATTTTGCATGTGCCGAACTTAAATCCGAAAAAACTGCCGATAGATTGGAAAGCGATTGAACGCCGAAAGAGTGTCGCCGAAAAAAAATTTCGAAGCATCAAGAACTACATTCGCTACACAAAATGCCGCCGCAATTACATCTTGGATTACTTCGGCGAGACGCGCTACACCGAGCGGTGCGGCATTTGCGATAACTGTTTAGGACGGCACGAAAAATAACGCTATCTTTTCGCTCACCGCTGTCACTTTCACGCCGAAACACAAGTCTTTCAACTCAATTTTACAACCATGCTGCTTGACGATGCCTTGCTTGAAGTATTGAAATCATGTTGCAAAGACGACGATGCGTTTGGGCGCGCCCGCACCTTATTTGAATCTCAAGTTGCAAAGTCTAATGAAAGTGAAGCAACGCTTCAACACACGATTGATGTCTTGCAAGGAGAAGTGCGTGAACGGCTCAAACTGGAAGCAGACCTTGCCGCACAAGAACACTTTTACCGCACCATGTTTGAAAACGCGAACATCGGACTTGCGTTCAAAAAGCACGATAAGATTGAACGCGCTAATCAGGTTTATCTCGAGATGCTTGGCTACGCTGCCGATGAACTTTCGCAATTCACACTTACGGACATCACACACCCCGACGACCTCCCGCAACAACAAGCATTGGACGCACAACTTGAGCGCGGTGAAATTTCTCATTACACGTTGGTCAAACGCTACTTGCGAAAAGACGGCTCAACCGTTTGGGCAGAAACCCATGTTTCAGCATTGCACGACACAACGGGCGCACTCATCAGCCTTGTTGCCGCACGCGATATTACTCAAGAACGACTCACACAGGAAAAAATCCAACAGAGCGAAGCCCAACTGGCTTGGCTTTTGAACGCACTTCCCTTCGCGATTGCGGTTTACAAAAACCAAGCCCCGATTTTCGGCAATCGTGTGTTCTTCGAATCACGCGGCTTGCGCGACCTGAACCACTGGCTTGAAGCAAAAGCCCAAGAGCCTATCAACGACGATTACGCGCTCATTCACCCCGATGACTACAACGACTTCATCGCTAACCTCGACGACTACCGACAACGCGTGGATAGTGGCGAACTCTTGAAAGTTGAGCGACGCATTCGCCGATACCAAGAATCAAATTACATCTGGTATGACTGTAGCATTCTCAAAGGCATTTATATTGATGGCGAAAAAGTGATCGTGGAAGCTGATGTATCAATTCAAGCCCGCAAAGAAGCCGAACTGATGCTCAAACAAAGCCAAGCCATGCTCTCGGATACTGAACAACTCTTGAACATAGGCAGTTGGAGTTTTGATGTTGAACGGCAAACGATTGATTGGTCTGATGGAACTTATCGCCTTTACGAGCGCGACAAAGCACAAGGCATGCCGACCTTTGCCGACATATTCCAAGCGACACCGTCTCAATACCATACGCTCCTGCAAACCGCGATTGATGAAGCAATTTCACAACAAAAACATTACGCGATTGCATTTCCAATTCTGACGGCATCAGGCACCGAAAAGTGGCTTCGTGCGGTCGGACAGCCACTGACCGATGCACAAGGCAAGGTCATTAAACTTTACGGCTATGTGATTGATATTACCGAACAAAAACGATTAGAAGTCGAGAAAGAAGCCTTGTATCAACAACTGCTTCAATCGCAAAAGTTGGAGTCGATTGGCGTGCTGGCAAGCGGCATTGCCCACGAGTTCAACAACATTTTGACGGGCATTTTAGGGTTTGCCTCACTTCTTCACAAAGAGGTGGCGGGGAATGCCAACGGCGAGAAGCGTGTCGCTCAAATTGAAACGGCTTCACTACGGGCGGCAACCATTGTTAAACAGATGCTCGGCTTTGCGCGGCAGGGCAAAATGCAAGTTCAAGCGATTGATTTGCGCGATTGTGTCCATAGCATTATCAGCATGGTTGAGCCAACGCTCGATAAACGCATTCGCTTGACGACCGATTTTCGAGTTGATGAGCGCAGTTGTGTGATGAACGGCGATAAAGGGCAACTTGAACAAGTGATTTTGAACCTTGTCGTCAATGCCCGTGACGCGTTGATGGAAAAACTCTCCGAGATAGCCCATGCAGAAATTTCCTTTACGCTCACCTGCGAGCCACTACCGAAATCGTTTGTCGTTGATGTGCCATCTGGCTCTCCGTTTTTCATTTGCCTGACCGTTCGCGATAACGGCATTGGCATTCCAAAAGACATTCAAGAGAAAATTTTTGAGCCGTTTTTCACCACGAAAGAAGTGGGCAAAGGCACAGGGCTTGGGCTTTCAATGGTCTATGGGATTGTGAAGAATCATCAAGGATTTATTGCGGTCGAGAGCGAGGTTGGCAAAGGCACGGCGTTTCGGCTCTATTTTCCGTTGAGCGACGCACACATCGGTCAGCAACCGAGCGCAGATACTGCTGATGTGAGAGGCGGAATCAATGCCACGATTTTAGTGGTTGATGATGAGCCATTCATTCGTGAGTTTCTCACCGAACTGCTTGAAGGGAACGGATACTCGGTTTATACGGCAAGCAACGGCGCAGAAGGGCTTGCGTTTTTTGAGGCGCATCAAGACGACATTGATTTAGCAATTATTGATAAAAATATGCCTGAACGCAGTGGAGAGGAGCTTTTATTGAAACTCAACTCCCTTCGCCCCAAGTTGCGTGTGATATTAATGACCGGCTTTTTGGAAAATGAAGTGGTTGCCGCACTGATGCAAAAAGGCGCGTATCAAGTGCTTATTAAGCCATTTGAGCCAACGCAACTACTTTCCGCTGTGGCTTCGGCATTGCAATGAAACGCAGTAAAAACCGGGCGAAGTTATGCGTAACAACAAGTATATTTCGCCCTAAAAAACTCTAAATCTGCTTGCATATGCGCTTGCTTTGTTTCGTTTCCCTCATCAGTTGTTTTACATTTCTTGCCGCTTCCACCGTTGCCCAAGAACGCCGTTCGGGAGAGGATTTCGGAGGCATTGCGTTTAAGGTTGCGTCGCCTGTCGGCACGTTTGGTAACGATTTCAACATCGGTTGGGGCATTTCGGCGATGAACGAGTATGTGCTTTCTAAAAATTGGAGTATTTCGTTTGATATTACTTATCTGCGTTGGAGCGCAAAGCCCAATGAACTCATTGACAACTTCACGATGATTGCCTTTACTGCCGCGCCGAAAGTGTATGTGTGGGGCGATGTATATGTTTCGCTTGAAGTGGGCGGATTTTACGGCACAACCGAAGCCCAGCGCGGTCCGCGATTTGAAGAGCGGTATCAATTCGGTATGGTGCCAGCGATTGGCTATCACAGGGGCACGTGGGATTTCGCCCTCGAGTATGTGCTCGTAAGCAATCGAAATTGGGTGAATCTGCGTGCGGGATTCTATCTCTTTGATTTTCAGTTGAATTGATTTCAAGAACCTTTCTCAATGGAACACGCTCTTTTAACGATGGCTTTGGCAAAAGAATATGAAGCCAAACGCCGTGCGGTCAATGATGCTCTTTCCAAACTTTTCCACCACAAACCTGACGAACTCTACGCGCCGGCGCGATACATTCTCGAAGGCAAAGGCAAGCGCATTCGTCCGATGTTTGTGCTCTTCGGCGCGGAATCGATTTCAGGCAATTCCAAAAATGCGATGCCGCTCGCACTCGCCGTTGAAGTCTTGCATAACTTCACGCTCATTCACGACGACATTATGGACAAAGCCGAGCTCCGACACGGCAGAGCCACTGTGCATAAAAAGTGGGATATCGATACTGCCATTCT
>Ga0272446_1005122_pt1 | contig 14729 bp, 13 predicted proteins | sample YNPCB0061_FD_194587 | JGI IMG/M metagenome (GOLD analysis project Ga0272446, IMG submission 194587) | Hot spring microbial mat communities from Yellowstone National Park, WY, United States - YNP-CB-006-1 | ecosystem: Environmental > Aquatic > Thermal springs > Hot (42-90C) > Sediment | place...
ATCTGGTTGGTCATCATCACCCAGAAGATCATCGAGCCGAGGCTGGCCACGGTGAACAGCGCGGGCGCCGTCCAGCCCTCCACGTCGAGGGGGATCAGCACCAGCATCGCCGCGACCGGCACGGCCACCATGCAGTTCGCGCCGTTGGTCTCGATGTAGTCGTGCCGGGTGATGGCCTTCTCGTCGACGTGGTGCTCTCGGAAGGGGCGAATGAGCGCCTTGCCGAGGATCGGCATCTCCGTCGAGCCCCAGGTGTCGCCCAGCCAGTGCACGAAGCCGCCGACGAAGTCCGCGAGGATGAAGCCGAACGTCAGCGCGGCGACGAGCAGCCAGCCATACGCGTGCGCGTACGGCCACAGGCGCCACGCGATGGTGAAGGACAGCGCCCAGAACGTGAGGATGCTCAGGATCTCCACGAGCCGGAACGTGCGGCTGTAGCCCGCGGCGAGCGCCTTGGCGTCCTGCTGTCGGATGTCGAGGTTGCTCATGGGGTTCATCCTCTCCAGTAATGACCTCGGCCTACCATGCTTGAGGCATGTCATGAACCCGTCACCGGAGTCCTTGACGTAAGTCAGCCGGAGACCCGGTCGCCCCCGGCGTACCACTGGGCCGTGCCGCGCCGCGCGAAGGCGGCCAGCACCAGGCCGGAGCGGCGCGCCAGGTCGATCGCCAGCGAGCTCGCCGCGGACACGGAGACCACGGCGGCCAGCCGCGCCACCGCGGCCTTCTGGACGATCTCGAAGCTGGCGCGGCCGCTCACCACCAACACCTCTGGCCCGCCCGGCGCGCGCACCGCGGGGATCTGCCGCTGCCGGAGCAGGCTGCCGATGGCCTTGTCCACGGCGTTGTGACGGCCCACGTCCTCGGCGGAGGCCAGCACCACGCCCTCGCGCGACAGCACCGCCGCCGCGTGCACGCCGCCCGTGGCGTCGAACGCCGCCTGCCGGGGGCGTAGCAGCTCGGGCGCGCGCAGCAGGAGCTCGCGGGGCAGCGGCGTGAACTCGGGCACGGGGCCGCACTGCTCGAGCAGGTCGTCGATGCTCTGCCGCCCGCAGATGCCGCAGGCGGCGGTGGTCAACGTGCCGCGCCGCGCCGCGTCCACCCGCTTGAGCACCAGGTGTGCGCCGGGCGCCGGCGTCACCTCGATGGCGTTGCCGTAGCCGTCGTCGTCCGAGCGCCCGCAGTGAAAGACCTGGCCCACGTCGTCCAGCTCCCGCAGGACGCCCTCGGCGAAGAGGAAGCCCAGCGCCAGCTCATGGTCGGCCCCCGGACTGCGCATGGTGACCGCCACCGTCTCGCCGGCCACGCGGATGTCGAGGGGCTCCTCCACGGCCACCACGTCCTCGCCGGCGGCGCCGGCGCGGCGGGTGACGGCCTTGCGCTCGATGCTCATGCGGTCGCCGAGGGATCTTCGAGGCGGTCCTTGAGCAGCTCGAGCCCCTTGGCGCAGTACAGGCCGTCCTCGATGCGCTCGTCGAACGTGTACTTGATGCTGCAGACCCGCTTCGTCCCGTCGGGCGTGACGATTTCCTTGGTGCGGCCGACCGCGGCGAAGAAGGGGCAGTTGCCCCACTCGTAGAGGTGGTGGAACGCGGAGTCGAGTCGCACGCTGCCCAGGTTCGCGATGAACATGCTCGCGTACATCGGGTCGGGGTGGATGAAGCTGCCCGGCAGCAGGTTCCAGCGATCGAGCCAGCGCAGGAGCGCCACGCCCAGGCGCAGCAACGGGCCCGGCAGCGCGAGGAACAGCCCCAGCTCCTTGTCCACGTGCGACGGCCGGTCGCTGCGGCCTTCCTTCACGTCGCCGTAGATGAGGTCGACGCACTCGGCCAGCGTGAGGTTCGGCTCGAAGCGCCGCTTGATCACCACCAGCGGCGCGCCGTCCTTCAGCTCTTTCTTCGCGCTGAAGCTGATCCAGATGCCGTCGCGCTGCCAGATGCGGCTGCCCATGACGAAACGGTTGAGGCGCGGCCGCTCGCCCAGGGCGCGCACCGCCGCCCAGGTGAAGATGTGGAAGACCGTGATCTTCCGCTCGGGCTTCGCCGCGTTCCACGCCTCGATGAACGGCAGCGTCTTCGTGAGGTCGATCATCTGCTCGAAGTAGACCGCCGACTGCGTCCGCGTCGGCATGATGAACGGCATGATCCGCCGCGACGGCGCCACGTCGCGCACAAGGGTGCCGTCTGGCCGGGAGAAGAGCACGCGTCCCCCCTAGTACTTCTCGTAGTCGGACTTCTTCTTCTTCTGGACCGGGTTGGACAGCTTGCCGTCCTTGAAGATCTCGACGCGGTTGGCGCCCGGAGACGCGAGCCCCTTGGCCGTACCCACCAGCGGCTTCGAGTCGGGCGGGTGGTACACCACGCGCAGCGTCTTCCCGGCGGGCAGGTTGCCGATGTTCGCGTCGATGAGCAGATACACGCTGGTGCCCTCCGCCAGCACGCGCTCGGAGTCCACCTTTGGATCCAGCTCGGCCAGGGACAGCCCTTGCTCGACGCTGGTCGCGTCCTCGGCGTACTGCACCACCTTCACCTTCAGCGTGGGCAGGCGCACGCCCCCGCTCAGCTCCTTCGTGCCCTGGACGGTGAGCGCCAGGTCCGCGCCCGTCTCGGGCGCCTTCGCGTCGGACAGCTTGAGGCCCGTCGCCTTGTTGTTGTCGGTGTCCAGGAACAGGGTCGCGTTCGCGCAGCGCGTGCCGCAGCCTTCGCCCCAGGGCTCCTTGTTGAACTCGATCTTCAACGCGTAGTCGCTGCCCTGTGGGCCCACCACCACGGACACCATCACCGGGCGCTCGTCGTCGCCCCGCGGTGGGCTCTTGTAGACCAGGGTGGGCTTCTCACCGGCCAGCGCGGGCGCGGCGAGGAGGGCGCAGAGGGGCAGCAGGGCTCGCATGGGGTGGACGATCGCAAAGACGCCCCACGCGCGCCAGTCGCGCGAGTACACTCAGCCCTTCATGACTCAGCGCCTCGCCTTCCTCGTCGCGTGCTCGTCCACGCCGCCCGCGGGCAGCTGTACCGCCGACACCCAGTGCAGCGGGGGCCGCTGCCTGTCGGGCCAGTGCGTCGAGAACGCGTGCGTGGGCGTCACCTGTGACGCCGGCACCGCCTGCGCGGGCGGCGCCTGCATGAGCACCGCGTGCGCGGGGGTGACGTGCGACGGCGGGGTCTGCGTGAACGGCAGCTGCGTCGAGACGGCGTGCGTGCCGGTGACCTGCGACGCCGGCGCAACCTGCCAGGGCGGCGCGTGCGTGGAGAACGCCTGCCTCTCGGTGAGCTGCGACGCGGGCACGCTGTGCAGCGCGGGCGCGTGCGTGTCGGCGTGCTCGGTCAGCTGCGCGGCGCCGTGTCCGTCGTGCGCCAACGGCCGGAGCTGCGCCGGCAACCTCGAGTGCGACTCGCGCTTCTGCTCGTCCGGCGTGTGCACGGCGTGCAGCGGCACCATGAACAACTGCCCCAACGGCGGGCTGTGCATGAACGGCGTGTGCCGCTCGGGCCTCGAGGGGCCGTGCGCCTCGACGTTGGACTGCCAGACCGGCCTCACGTGCGACCAGGGCACGTGCCGGCGGGGGCAGGGCGGGACGTGCGCCAACGACAACCAGTGCATCTCCAGCCTGCGCTGCGAGAACCTGATCTGCCAGCGGCCGCGCTGCATGCTGCAGACCATCGAGACGCAGACGGTGCCGGGGGTGGTGGCCGGCTTCGCCGCGATGGCCTACGGCCTGTCGCCGGTGGGAGAGCTCCTCGTCACGCACGGCCAGTGGGACAACAACTACACGAACTCCAACATCCGCCGGTTCTTCGTGTCCCCCGGCGTCGTCACGGAGCTCGATCCCAAGCCGCCGAACCCGCTCATCGCCCTGCCCAACAACTCGCCCGTGCCCGCTGGGCACTCGGACGCGCCGGGCTCCGCGCAGGCCAACCCTACGAGCCGCCACTTCTACTGGTACCCGGCGGGCGGGCCCTTCGACGGGCGACTGGCGGTCGACATCCAGTTCACCGGCTTCGACAACGACGTGACGGTCGACTTCAACGGCGGTTTCGGCGGCGGCGGCTTCGCGAAGTGCGGCGATCACTTCTTCTTCTTCGGTAACCGGAGCGGCGGCCAGGTGATGCTGCACTACCGCACGCCGAACCCGATCGGCTCGGGCACGACGGCGCAGGTCCTCAACGACTCGAACTCGGACCGCCGCGACAGCTGGCCGCTGCAGGGCATCTACGACATCAACTGCACCCCCACCGCGCTGTACGTGCTGGGGCGCGACAGCCTCGGCGTGCGGATCCAGAAGCTCGATTACAACCTCGTCAACGTGGGGTCGCCGCTCGCGGTCCCTGGCAGCCTGCTCAACAGCCAGCCGCACGAGTGGGCCATGGCCGTCGTCGACGACACGGTCCAGTTCCCCATCAACCGTTCAGGCGTCGTCAACCAGATCGTCGACGGCGGGGTCAGCACGCTGTCGAACATCGGCAGCATCAGCACCGACTACGTCAACATGTCGACGCCCGACGTCATCGTCATCTACGGCGGCGGCACCGTGCGGCGCATCAAGCGGGTGATGATGAACGGCAGCGTGCCCCCGCTCGACCTCGACTGCCAATGGCAGTGAGCCGCCATGGCTGACGCGCTCTTCGTTCGCCAGCTGGCGCTGGGGCCGATGAAGAACTTCGTCTACCTCGTGGGGCCTGCCGAGGTGGCCGTGGTGGACCCGGCGTGGGACGTGCCGGCGATCCTCCAGGCGGTGGAGGCTGAGGGGCGCACGCTGGTCGCGGCGTTCCTCTCGCACCACCACTTCGATCACATCAACGGCGTGCCCGCGCTCCTCGCCGCGCGCGACGTGCCGGTCTACGCGCAGGCCGCGGAGGTCGACTTCGCCGACGCGCTCAAGCCCTTCGGGGGCGCCCTGCGCGCGGTGAAGCCGGGCGACGCCGTGCACGTGGGCGCGCTGCCGGTGACGTGCATTCACACGCCGGGGCACACGCCGGGCAGCCAGTGCCTGCACTGCGGCGGCGCGCTGGTGTCGGGCGACACGGTCTTCGTGAACGCGTGCGGGCGGTGCGATCTCTCGGGGGGCAGCGCGGAGCAGATGTTCGACTCGCTCCACCGGGTGCTGGGCGCGCTGCCGGGCGACACGCGCCTGTACCCGGGGCACGACTACGGCGACGTCGCCGTCTCCAGCCTGGCCCGAGAGCGCGAGCGCAACCCCTACTTCCAGCTCACGGCGCTGCCGGACTTCGTGCGCCACCGGCTGCGGCCGCGCTCGTGAGCCCCTTCGGCTTCTCGCGCAGCGCCACCCACGCGCCGAACAGCACCACGGCCACCGACACCAACGTCCACAGCGCGGCCCACACCGCCGCGGGCACGATGGTGACGTCGGCGAGCAGCTGGGCGTCGGACTGGCTGCGCACCGCGCCGTTCCACAAGTCATCCTTCAGGTCGACCAGCGCGTAGAGCGCGGTAAAGCCGGCGATGAAGAGGTTCAAGACGCCCACCGCCGCGTCCGGCAGCCACTTCGCGCCGGCCGCGAACAGCGCCGCCATCACCGCGCAGAAGGCGAACGTGAAGGCGTCGCGGGCGTAGAGGAGGCCCATCACCACCAGCCACGCGCAGGCCGCGCCGAGCATGAAGCGCCGTGCGTTGAAGCGGTAGGTGAGCAGCAGCAGGGCCACCGCGATGAGCGCGCTGCCCACGTAGCCGCCGGAGTAGACGAGCACCTTCGCGAAGAAGGACTGGGGGATCTTCGACAGGCACTGGCCGGACTCGTCGGGGCGCAGCGTCACCGAGTCCACCGAGCCGCCGGCGATGAGCGAGGCGACCGCGTGGCCCGTCTCGTGGCCCATCACCGACAGCAGCTTGAACGGCAGCACCACCGGCGAGTCCCAGAAGAAGAGGCCCGCCGCGAGAATGCCGAGGAGGAGCGCCGCGCGCCTCGGGTGGAGCTCCGAGCGACTCATGTCCGTTCGCGACAGGGAACGCGCGAACGCGCCCGCCTGTTCCTCGAGTCAGAGGCCGGGGACGCCCGTGGTGCCGCAGAAGACGTCGCGGTCGAGCTGGTTGGCCACCGCCGGCAGCCGGGCCGGCATCGCGCGCAAAGCCGGGTAGTCGCGCAACAGCTCGTGCAGGTCCTTGTGCGGCAGCACCGACAGCGTGGCGTACTCAGGCGCGAAGACGCGCATGCGCGACGGCAGGCCGCTCATCGCGCAGGTGACCGCGAGGAACTGCCCCTGCGTCACCTCGAAGTGGCGCGGCGGCTTGCCGGCCTGGGCGCGCTCCTCGAGCACCAGCGTGCCGTGTGTCACCACCGCGAGCAGGTTGCCGACCTCGCCGGGGTTGAGCAGCGTGACGCCCGCCTCGAGCTCCTGGTGCACGAAGCGGCCGATGAGGCGCGCCCGCGCGATGGAGTCGATGTCGGCGAACAACTTCGAGGCCATGAAGCCCTCGACCGTCCGCTCCCGGTAGAAGCGCAGGAGCCGCGCGTGCAGCTGGTCATCGGTCTCGAGCAGCGCCTGCAGGCGCTCGCCGGAGATCTCCAGCACCGTGCAGTCGCCGATCGCCCGCACCGACGCGGCGCGCAGCTGCGCGGAGAACAGGCCGAACAGGCCGAAGGCCTCGCCGCGGCTCACGTGGCGCATGCGCACCTCGCGGCCCTCGCGCACGCGGAACAGCTCCAGCGTGCCGTCGATGACGACGAAGAAGGACACGGCGTCGTCGCCTTCGTTGAACAGCCGCTCGCCGTCCGGCACCTCGAGCTGCACCGCGTCCTTCACCAGCGCCTCGAGCGACGCGGTGGGCAGGTCCTTGAACAGCTGCACCTGGGTGAGCGCGAACAGGCCCACCTCGAGATCCGCCGTCACATGCCCCAGCACGGGGATGTCGTCGGGCACCGGGATGGGCGCGGTGCGGATCTCCGGGTCCAGCACCGCCTCGGGCACCGGCGCGGCCTGCGCCTCGCGCTTCGCGTCCTGCATCACGTCGTGCGGGATCAGCGACGGCCTCAGCACCGGCGGCGGCATGGGCACCGCGACGCGGGTCCGCAGGGAAGACGGCACGATGGGAGGCAGGTTGTCGTCCATGTCGCTCGTGGGCCCAGACTCGAAAAGTGTGAACGGTGACCGAACAGTGCGAGAACGTCCGACACCGTGTACGGACATCGCATGGTTCCCGTCAAGGAGGCCCCCCCGGTCACCTTCGTGGTCCAGGCCGGCGGCCGCGGCACCCGCCTGGGAGGGGCCGCCAAGGGGCTGATCCGCCTGGGGAATGAGCGAATCGTCGACCGGCTGCTGGGGCTGTCGCGGGGCTGGCCGACGTGGCTGGTGGCGAATGATCCCCGGGCCTACGAGGACCTGGCGGTGCCGATCGTCGGCGACGTGGTGCCTGGACGGGGCGCGCCGGGCGGGGTGGTGACGGCGCTGGCGATCGCCGCCACTGAGTGGGTGGTGACGGTCGCCTGCGACATGCCCTTCGTGACGCACGCCGCCATCGACGCGCTGGTGGCGGCGGCGGGTGACGACGTCGACGTGGTGTGCTTCGAGCGGGGCGGGCGGCTCGAGCCGTTGCTGGGGCTGTACCGGCGGGCGCTGGTGACCCGGTGGGGCGAGGCGCTCGAGGCGGAGCCGTCGCTGCAGGCGCTGATCCGCTCGGTGCGTGCGCGGGTGCTGACGCCGGGCGATCCCGCGGTGCTGGACAGCCTCAACACGCCGGACGACCTCGCGCGCGCGGGCGCGACGACGGCGTGATTTCGCGAAGGAAGATTCGGTTGCGGGGCCGGGCTTTGCTACGTTGAGCACCTCAGCCCATGGCCAAGACGTTCGAGAAAGCCGTCACCGGCTTCAACCACAACATCAAGCACAAGGGGAAGGTCTACCACGTCCAGACGGAAGACTCGGGCGTGTCGAACCCCCACATCATCACGCACCTCTTCGTGGGCGGGAACATCCTCGCGACCAAGAAGTCGTCGTACGCGGACATCGTGAAGAGCGAGAACCTCCAGGAGCTCGTGCGCGAGCTGATGGAGGAGCAGCACAAGGAGATGCTGCGGAACCTGATCAACGGCGCGTACGAGAACGTCGATCGCGGCGCTCCGTCGTACCAGCCCGGCCAGTTGGCGCCCGACGCGCCGAAGGCGGCGCCCCGTCCCTCTCAGCCCGCGCCCCTGCCGCTCACGCAGGTGGCCCCGCCCGCCGCCACGCTGCCGCCCGAGGTGCTCGCGGCACGGCAGCTGGCCGAGGCGCCGAAGGAGAACAACGTCGGCGTCGAGACGCTCTTCGGCGAGGACCTGATCAGCGAGAAGAGCCTCGACGAGGTGATCTTGAGCTACCTCGCCGGCGACGGCAGCTGATCAGGCTTCGTCCGCGCGCAGGCGTGCGGTATCTGCGGTGTCATGACCGCGGCCTCCGGCACCGATCTCCTCTGCATCAACACGCTGCGCACGCTCGCCATCGACGTCATCCAGAAGGCGGACTCCGGGCACCCGGGCCTGCCGCTGGGCGCCGCGCCGATGGCCTACGTGCTGTGGGATCGCCACCTCAAGCACTGTCCGACGGATCCCTCGTGGGCCGATCGCGATCGCTTCGTCCTCTCGGCCGGCCACGGCTCGATGCTGCTGTACGGGCTGCTCCACCTCACCGGCTACCCGCTGTCGAAGGACGAGGTGCTGAACTTCCGCCAGTGGGGCTCGAAGACGCCGGGGCACCCCGAGTACGGCCTGACGCCGGGCGTGGAGGCCACCACGGGGCCGCTGGGCCAGGGGCACGCGAACGCGGTGGGCATGGCGATCGCCGAGCGCGCGCTGGCCGCCCGCTTCAACAAGCCCGGGCACGAGCTGTTCAACCACTTCACCTACGCGCTGGTGGGCGACGGTGACGTGATGGAGGGCGTGGCGCAGGAGGCCGCGTCGCTCGCCGGCCACCTGAAGCTGGGCAAGTTGATCTGCCTGTACGACGCGAACGACGTGACGCTCGACGGGCCCGCTTCGCTGTCCTTCTCGGAGGACGTGGGCCAGCGCTACGCGGCCTACGGCTGGCACGTGCAGACGGTGAAGGACGGCAACTCGGATCTCGCCGCGCTCGACGCCGCCATCGCCGCGGCGAAGGCCGAGACGGGCCGCCCGTCGCTCATCGTGGTGAAGACGACCATCGGCTTCGGCTCGCCGAACAAGGCCGGCAAGTCGTCGGCGCACGGCAGCCCGCTGGGCAACGACGAGATCGCGCTCACCAAGAAAGCGCTCGGCTGGACGCACGACGAGAAGTACTTCATCCCCGACGAGGCGCTGGCCCACTTCCGCCAGGCCGTGAAGCGCGGGGAGGCGGCGCGCGACGCATGGAAGGCGAAGCTCGCGGCGTACGCGAAGGACTTCCCGGCAGAGGCGAAGGAGCTGGAGCGCTGCCTGTCGGGCGGGCTGCCGGCGGATCTCGCCAGCGCGCTGCCCGGCTTCCCCGCGGGCCAGGGCGTGGAGACGCGCACCGCGGCGGGCCAGGCGTTGAACGCGCTGGCGAAGAAGGTGCCGGAGCTCATCGGCGGCGACGCGGATCTCGGCGGCTCGACGAAGACGGTGCTGAAGGACGCCGGCTCCTTCAACGGCCAGACGGGGCAGGGGCGCAACATCCACTTCGGGGTGCGCGAGCACGCCATGGCGGCGATCGCCAACGGCATCAGCTACCACGGCGGCCTGCGGCCCTTCACCGCGACCTTCTTCTGCTTCGTCGACTACATGCGGCCGGCGGTGCGCCTGGCGGCGATGAACCACCTGCCGGTCATCCACGTGTGGACGCACGACTCCATCGGCCTGGGCGAGGACGGGCCCACGCACCAGCCGGTCGAGCACCTCATGGCGGTGCGCACGCTGCCCAACCTGCACACGCTGCGGCCGGCGGACGCGGCGGAGGCGGCGGAGGCGTGGCGCTACGCGCTGGAGCGCACGAAGGGCCCGACCGGGCTGGTGCTGACGCGCCAGAAGGTGCCGGTGCTCGATCGATCGAAGCTGGGGGCGGCGGCGGGGCTGCACCGGGGCGCGTACGTGCTCGCCGACGCGTCGAGCGGCGCGCCAGCGGTGCTGCTGATCGCCACCGGCTCGGAGGTGGCGCTCGCGCTCGCGGCGAAGGAGCAGCTGGACGCGCAGGGCCTGCCCACGCGCGTGGTGTCGATGCCGTGCATGGAGGCCTTCCGCGCGCAGGACGCGGCGTACCGCGAGGCGGTGCTGCCGAAGGCGGTGAAGGCGCGCGTGTCCATCGAGGCCGGCGTGACGTTCGGCTGGCAGGAGTGGGTGGGCGACGCCGGCGCCTCCATCGGCGTGGACCGGTTCGGCGCGTCGGCGCCCGACAAGGTGCTGTACGAGCAGTACGGCCTCTCGGTGCCCGCCATCGTCGCCGCCGCGAGGCGCGTCGCCGGAAAGTAACAATCACGTCACGGCCCGGTAGACTCGGGCGGGCGTGGGTGAGCAACGGCGGGCCGTCAGCATCTGGTGGTGGGCGTTCGGCTACTTCGCCGCGTACGCGCCCTACAGCGCGCTGACCAAGGCGCTGTCGGACGGGCACCTCGGCGCGAAGGTGCCGGGGAACACCATCCTCCCGCTCAGCACCTTCACCTCGCTCGTGGTGATGATGATCTTCACGTGGGCCACCGGCTGGTGGCGCTATGCGACGCAACGACGGGTGGGCGGGCTGACGCTGCCGACGCCCACGCGGTGGACGGCGCTGTCCGGGCTGTGCGGCGCCACCATCCTCACCACCACCACGCTCGCGTACACCATCAGCGGCGTGAGCATCGTCTTCATGATGCTCCTGATGCGCGGCGGCATGCTGGCCATGGCGCCGATCGTCGATGCGGTCAGCGGCCGCAAGGTGCGCTGGTTCTCGTGGGTGGCGCTGGGGCTGACGCTGTCGGCGCTGGTGGTGGCGGTGCTCGGGCACGACGGCGACGTGCGGCTGCCCTTCGTGGCGATGCTCGACGTGACGGCGTACCTCGCGGCGTACTTCATCCGCCTGCGCTTCATGTCGAAGCTGGCCAAGAGCGACTCGGTCGAGGTCACCTTGCGCTACTTCGTCGAGGAGCAGCTGGTGTCGACACCCTCCGCGCTGTTGGCGCTGGGGCTCATCGCGCTGTCTGGCGCTGGAGAGCTGCGCGCGGGCTTCACCGAGCTGCCGTTCACCGCGCAGTGGCCGTGGGCGGTGGTGATCGGCGCGCTGTCGCAGGGCACGGGGATCTTCGGCGCGCTGGTGCTGCTGGACAAGTCGGAGAACTCGTTCTCGGTGCCGGTGAACCGCGCGTCCAGCGTCCTGGCGGGCGTGCTGGCCACGTTGACGCTGTGGGCGCTGGGCATGGGCCACGCGCTGCCGTGGCAGGAAGCGGTGGGCGCAGGCCTGGTCATCTCGGCGATCGTCGTGTTGAGCGTGCCGGGCCTCCTCCAGCGCCCCGCGGCGCCGTGAGCTGATCGACCGCGGCGGGTGTCGAACACCTCACCTCGGGATCGCGCCAGCGAGTGAACTTTGCTAGCAGTCCAGCCGTTGAGGTGCCTGTAGGCGGGTAGCCCCCGTGACTTGCTCGAGGTGAGCCATGCGGAAGTTCTTGATCTCCCTGGTCGTGTGCGGCGCGTTGTCGGCCTTCGCGGCGGTGACGCCATCGGCCGCGGCGAAGTCGGCGTTCGAGAAGGGTGAGAAGGCGCTCGAGGCCCAGAAGTACGACGAGGCGATCGCCGCGTACCAGGACGCGCTGAAGGCGACGCCCGGCTACGCCGCGGCGCTCAACGGAATGGGCAGCGCGCTCTTCAAGCAGAAGAAGCAGGACGAGGCGATCGCCCAGTTCCGCGCGGCCACCGAGGCCGATCCGTCCTTCAAGCTGGCCTGGTTCAACCTGGGCTACGCGACGCGCAAGACGCAGGACTTCGCCACCGCCGCCACGGCGTACGAGAAGTACACCGCGCTCGATCCGAACGATCCCGACGGCTTCTATGGCCTCGGGGAGTCGTACAAGGCGCTGGGGAAGAACGACAAGGCGATCGCCGCCTACGAGACGTACCTGGCGAAGGAGAAGCGCCCCTCGGAGCAGAAGTGGATCGACCGGGCGAAGGAGTCCATCGCGCAGCTGAAGGCAGCTCCCCAGCCTGCGCCCGCGGCGGCGGCGGTTGCGGCAGCGGCTCCGGCGGCAGCGGCTCCGGCGGCAGCGGCTCCGGCGGCAGCGGCGGCGGCGCCCACCACCGCGCCTCCCCCGGCGGGCACGCTGGCCGCGCAGGCGGCGCAGAAGGTGGCCGAAGGCGACAAGCTGTGGGCCGAGAAGAAGTACCGCGAGGCGTCCTTCGCCTACCAGGACGCGGTCAACGCGGACCCGAACAACATCGAGTCGCTCTTCAAGCTGGGCAATGCCTACGCCGTGCTGGGCTACTACTCCCAGGCGATCGATCGCTGGGCGAAGGTGCAGCAGCTGTCGCCGGATCCCGCGGTGCGCAAGAGCGCGGCGGACAACATCGCCCGCGCGCAGCAGAAGATGGCGCAGGCCGGCGGCGCGACGCCCCAGGAAGCGAACAAGCCGCCCGGCTCCGGGCCCGTGGCCGACTCGACGCGCACGCAGGCGCGGCAGCACTATGAGACCGGCGTGCAGCTGATCGGCCAGCGCCGCTACGGCGAGGCGCTCAACTCCCTCAACGAGTGCCTGCGCCTCGAGCCGGCGCTCACCGTCGGCTACATCGCGCGCGGCTCGACGCTCATCGGCCTGCGGCGCTTCGCCGAGGCGGCCGTGGACTACCAGTACGCGCTGCGGCTCGACCCGTCGCTGTCCTCGCCGCTCTACGGCCTGGCCGAGGCGTACCGGGGCATGAACCGCGTCGACGACGCGCGCGGCTACTACCAGAAGTACGTCGCCTCCACGGCGCCCGACGTGCGGCCCGAGCTGCAGAGCGACGCGCGAACCAAGCTGGACCAGCTGCGCTAGGGCCAACGCCATGAACACCGACATCCGGGCCATCACCGAGGCGGTGCAGAAGGAGAGCGCCTTCGTCGAGCCGCTCTTTCTCGAGACGGGGAAGGTCATCGTCGGCCAGAAGCCGATGCTCGAGCGCGTGTTGATCGGGCTGTTGTGCAACGGTCACGTGCTCCTCGAAGGCGTGCCGGGCCTCGCCAAGACGCTCACCGTGCGCACCTTCGCGGACGCGATCTCCGCGGCGTTTCAGCGCATCCAGTTCACGCCGGACCTGCTGCCGGCCGATCTCATCGGCACCGTCATCTACAACCAGCAGACGGCCAGCTTCGCGGTGCGCAAGGGGCCGATCTTCGCCAACGTGATCCTCGCCGACGAGATCAACCGCGCGCCGGCCAAGGTGCAGTCGGCGCTGCTCGAGGCGATGCAGGAGCGGCAGGTCACGATCGGCAACAACACGTTCCCCCTGCCGTCGCCGTTCATCGTGCTCGCCACGCAGAACCCGATCGAGCAGGAAGGCACGTACCCGCTGCCCGAGGCGCAGGTCGACCGCTTCATGCTGAAGGTGAAGGTCGGCTACCCGACGCGCGAAGAAGAGAAGGAGATCATGAACCGCATGGCGGGGGACGCGGCGCCGAAGGCGTCGAAGGTCATCTCGCCCGAGCACATCGCCAACGCGCGCGCGGTGCTGCACCGCATCTACGTCGACGAGAAGGTGAAGGACTACATCCTCAACATCGTGTTCGCGACGCGCGAGCCGCTCAAGTACGGGCTCAAGGACCTTCCCGACTTCATCCAGTACGGGGCGAGCCCCCGCGCGACCATCTCGCTGACCCAGGCGGCGCGGGCGCACGCGTTCCTGCGGCACCGCGGCTTCGTCACGCCGGAAGACGTGAAGGCGATCGGCATGGACGTGCTGCGGCACCGCGTGGCGCTCACCTACGAGGCCGAGGCCGAGGAGCTGACGCCGGAGCGCATCATCCAGCGGGTGTTCGAGCGCGTCGAAGTGCCCTGACGAGGTGCCTCGTGCTGCCGCGCGACCTCATCAAGCGCATCCGCAAGCTGGAGATCTCCACCCGCAAGGTGGTCTCCAGCGTGCTGTCGGGCCAGTACCACTCGGTCTTCAAGGGCCGCGGCATGGCCTTTTCCGAGGTGCGGCAGTACCAGCCCGGCGACGAGGTGCGCACCATCGACTGGAACGTCACGGCGCGCATGCACGACGCCTACGTGAAGGTCTTCACCGAGGAGCGCGAGCTGACGGTGATGCTGCTGGTCGACGTGTCGGCGTCGGGCATCTTCGGCAGCCGCGAGCGCAGCAAGGCCGAGATCGCCGCCGAGGTCGCGGCGCAGATCGCCTTCTCGGCCATCGCCAACAACGATCGCGTCGGGTTGATCCTCTTCTCGGATCGCGTGGAGAAGGTGGTGCCGCCGCGCAAGGGCCGCTCGCACGTGCTGCGGCTGATCACCGACATCCTCACCACGAAGCCGGTGGGCCACGGCACCGATCTCGACGCCGGCCTCACGTACCTGAGCCACGTCGCCAAGCGGAAGACGGTGGCCTTCCTGGTGTCGGACTTCCTGGCGAAGGACTTCGAGAAGCCGCTGCGCATCGTCGCGCGCAAGCACGACCTGGTGCCGGTGGTGGTGCTCGACCCCTTCGAGGAGAAGTTCCCCGCGCTGGGCATCGTCGACCTGGAGGATCCCGAGACCGGCGAGCGCTTCACGGTGGACACGTCGGACCCGCGAATCCGCGGGCGCTTCATGCGCTTCATGTCCGAGCGGCGCGACGAGCGGAACCGGCTGTTCAAGAAGCTGCAGCTCGACTCCGTGGA
>Ga0272446_1005123_pt1 | contig 14725 bp, 17 predicted proteins | sample YNPCB0061_FD_194587 | JGI IMG/M metagenome (GOLD analysis project Ga0272446, IMG submission 194587) | Hot spring microbial mat communities from Yellowstone National Park, WY, United States - YNP-CB-006-1 | ecosystem: Environmental > Aquatic > Thermal springs > Hot (42-90C) > Sediment | place...
CACCCGACTCAAGCGGAAATTGACCCCATCCCGGCCGCGCGGTATAGTTTCGACCTTCTGGATCGTGCCCGTGCGCGGTCCCGATTGCTCGGGGTGTAGCGCAGTCCGGTAGCGCGCTTGCTTTGGGAGCAAGATGTCGGAGGTTCGAATCCTCTCACCCCGACCACCCCGTCGCCACCCCATGGGATGGCTGCTTCGTGTGCCGGAAGACGCACGGAAAGATCGTATGCCCGAGGAACGCTGCCCGTAGCTCAACCGGATAGAGCACCAGCCTTCTAAGCTGGGGGTTACAGGTTCGATTCCTGTCGGGCAGGCCACTGGTTTCCGGTGGTGGATGTAGCTCAGTTGGTAGAGTCCAGGATTGTGATTCCTGTTGTCGTGGGTTCGAGTCCCATCATCCACCCCACCCTCCTCCCAAAGCCCGCGCCTGCGGGCTTTGTCACGTCGTGCCCCGCCAACCGGGTTGGCCGCCCCGGTTGCGACCCGGTTGCTTACCGGCGCCACCCCCCGCGCCTACCCTGACGTCATGTTCGCCGCACGGTGCGGTGGACCCAACGACGAAGGAGCGCAACATGAACTACACAGTGATCTTATCGATGGTGGCGATGCTCGGCGCCGGACAGGCGGCGGCCGAGTCGGTCAAACCGGGTTTCGACCGCGTCGGGCTGGTCTCCGCCGACTTTCGTCACGACCAGCGACCCAATCACGGCGGACTGTCGCAGGCGCGCTTCACCGCAACCCGCGGCGAGGGCAACGCCCTACGTGCCGACAGCTTGCCGCAGCGCCGCGTCGAGCTCGCCCGCCGCCTGGTCTGGCTGATGCTCTCGGCACGCTGATGCCCGCCGCAATCCGGTCTAAGATAGGGCATCATCCCCGCTGAGAGGAGCGCCCATGAACCACGCCGTCACCTTGCTCATGACCCAGTTCGTCACGCACGACGTCAGGCGCTTCATCGTCAGCAAGCCCGAGGGTTTCACGATCACGCCCGGCCAGGGTGTCGAACTGGCGATCGATCGACCCGGGCTCGCGGAGCAGGGCCGGCCGTTCACACCGACCAACCTTGCCGCCGACCGCGTGCTGGAATTCACCATCAAGGCCTACCGCGACCATGCGGGCGTGACCCAGGCACTGCACGCGCTGGAGCCCGGCGCACGGCTTTTGATGTCGGAACCCTTTGGCAGCATCCGCTACCAGGGGCCTGGCGTCTTCATCGCGGGTGGCGCAGGCATCACGCCCTTTCTTGCCATTTTGCGCGAGCTGGCGCGCACTGGCCAGACAGCCGGGCAAACGCTCATTTTTTCCAACAAGACACCGCGCGACGTCATCTGCGAAAAGGAGCTGCGGCACATGCTCGACGCGCGCTGCATCCTCCTCACCACGGCCGTCGAGGCACCGGGATACGTGCATCGCCGGATCGACCGCGATTTCTTGCAGGAGCACATCGCCGATTTCGACCAGCGTTTCTACGTCTGCGGCCCACCCGCCTTCATGGACGCGGTCAACGGCGCCCTGAGCGCGCTTGGCGTGCGCGCGGAGAGCCTGGTTTTCGAGCGCTAGCAGGTCATGACGAACGGCAACGCGCCGCCGCCGGCAGCGATCCGCCTGCCGCGCAGTCTCGCTGCCTGGGGCACCCCGCGCTTTGCCGCAACGCTCAAGGCCGAACTCGAAGCCGTCGATCCGGGCAGTTTGCCTTTGCAGGAGGCGCTGACCTCGAGCAGCGCCGTGGCGCCGGGCGGCTTTACGGTGATGGTGCGTGGCGCGACCGCAGATGCCGAGGCCCTGCGCGTGAACGCCGGGATTTTTTACGCCGGCATCATCGGCGGCTGCAGTTGCGCCGACGATCCCACGCCGGTCAACGAACAGGACGAGTATTGCCAGGTGCGGATCGACATCGACAGGCGGACGGCGCAGGCGCGCATCGCGCTGGTTGACCCGTAATGCGCGCCGCAGGATGCGGCTGGCCGCGTGCTCAGCCGACGCTGGCGATGACGCTCGCGTCGAGCCCCGCGGCGATCGCCGCAAGCGCGACCGCCGCGGGGCTCGAAGGCGCCGCCTGCAGCAGGAGCTGGCGGCGCATGATCGCCTGGCGCACCTGCGGATCGAGCGGAATGTCGCCGAGGTGTACCAGCCGGACCGCCCGCGCCGGGTCCGTGGCGACGAAGCGGTCGAGCACCGTCTGCAGTTGCCGGGTGATGGCCTCGCCCGCGCCAGGGCGGACGGCCTGATTGACGATGATGCGCAGCGTCTGGCGCTGTTGCTGACCCACCAGGACCTTGATCGTGGCGTACGCGTCGGTGAGCGAGGTCGGCTCCGGCGTCGCGACCATCACCACCTCGGACGCCAGCGAAACCGCGAACAGCACCACATCGGAAATCCCCGCTCCGGTGTCGAGCAGCACGACGTCATAGCGTGGCACCAGCTCGGTGACGACACGCAGGAATTCGCTGCGCACATCCGGCGTGAGGCGCGAATACTCGACCATGCCGGACCCGGCGAGGAGCACGGAGAACCCGCCAGGCGCGGCAAGGATCGCCTCATCGAGCGTGGCCTTGCCGGTGAACACGTCGTGCAGCGTGATCTTCGGGTAAAGGTTGAGCACGACATCGAGATTCGCCAGCCCGAGATCGGCATCGAGTACCAGCACGCGGTGACCGCGGCTGGCGAGCGCCGCGGCGAGGTTGGCGGACACGAAGGTCTTGCCGACGCCGCCCTTGCCGCTGGTCACGGCCAGGACCTTGCCGTGCGGCGGCACGGCGGCCGGCTGTTGCGAGGAAGATGCGTCGTTCATGGGTGCGGGGTATCCGAGAGGTGTCCACCGGCATCGCGCGCTGCGGCCGCGACGCCGGCTTCATTGACCATCGCCGCATCGAGGGCGAGCTGGCTGAACAGCAGCCCGCGCTCCTCGGCGCTCACCGAGACCTGCGCCGGCGTCTCGATCACGGCGCGGTTGCGGCCCGTCGTCTTGGCGCGATAGAGATTCTGGTCGGCGCGGTCGATCCACAGTTCGGGCGTCGAGCGCACCCATTCCGGCGCATAGGCGCCGCCGATGCTGACCGTGACGCTGACGTTCAGGCGCGGCGCGACCGCGATCGACAAGCCGGCGATCGTCTGGCGGATGCGTTCGGCGACGGCAATGCCGAAAGCCGGGCGGCAACTGGGCAGAATGACCGCGAATTCCTCCCCGCCGTAGCGGGCAACGGTATCCATGGGGCGCACGCACCGGGCAAGGGTCGCGCCGATGGCGCGCAGCACCTGGTCACCCGCCGCGTGTCCGTGGGTATCGTTGATGGACTTGAAATGATCGATGTCGAGCATCAGGAGGAGCATCGTTTCCCCTGCGCGCGCGACGCTGTCGAGCGATCGCTCGATGACCGCATGGAACTGGCGGCGGTTGGCAAGCCCGGTCAGGGGATCCCTCAGGGAGAGCTCGCACAAGCCGTCGATGACCTTTTGCAGATAGCCCAGCGCGGATTCGCCCGCCTGCGGCTCACCCCCCTTGCCGGCATGCGCGAGCAGCGCCAGCGCGTCGTCGAGACGCAGCGCGCGCAGGTCGATCGAATCGGTTTCGGTTGGCGTCATGGCCGGATTTTCTCAAAAATGGGCAGCCGAAGTTGGACTATATTGCAAACACGACCAACACATCCAAGGAGAATTGCCATGAACGCACTGCATCGCATCGAGCGTTATCTCGACCGGCATATGATTCCCTTCGAAGTCATCGTCCATCCGCACACCGCGACCAGCGCCGAGACGGCGCGTGCGGCCGGCATCGCCCCCGCTCGCCTGGCCAAGGGCGTGCTGCTCGACGGCGCGGGGTGCCAGATGGTGGCCCTGATCCCCGCCGACCAGGAAGTCCATCTCGGCAAACTCGGCCGCGATCACGGCATGGAATTCCACCTCGCCGACGCCACGGGCGCGGCCAGGCTGTTCGCCGACTGCGAACCAGGGGTGATTCCGGGTCTGCCCAATGCCTGGGGCGTCGAGATGGTATGGGACGACGACCTGATGGCCGAGCCCGATGTCTACCTGGAGGCAGGCGATCACCGGCGCCTGGTGCATGTCCGGACGCGCTACCTGCGTGCGCTGTTCGGCGATGCGCCGCACTGCCATTTTTCCGCACCGCGCATGCGCCACTGAAGCCCCGCCGCCCCGCACGCCGTCGCCGGCCGTTGCCGGCGACATTTTTGTCGATCCCCGCCCGCCATGCGCCTGCCCATCAGCCTGAAGATCTTCAGTGTCACCAGCGCACTCCTCGTGCTCATGGTCATCGTCACTTGGCTGTCGGTCGCCAACTTCCGCCAGCTCAACGGCCAGGTCGCCGCGCTCGCCGACGACTACCTGCCCTTGCAGCAGCAGGTGGCCAGCGTGGAGATCCTCATCCGCCAGCAGATGGTGCACATGGAACGCGTCATGGCGGGACTGGACGCGGCGCGACCGGACCGCGAGTTCCTCGCCCGCGAATCCAATCTCTTCGACCTGCGCGGCATCAACGCCGACCAGATCATCGATTCATCGCTGCGCCTGCTGGCCGAGGCGCAGGCATCCGGGAACGTCGCGCTGGACCGCGTCACGCTGGCCGTCCTCGAACGCCAGTTGCCGGCGATCCAGACCGCCCGCCAGCATTTCCATGCGACGTTCCGGCAGTTCCAGATCGAGGCCGAAGAAGGCAACCCGCGCTCGATCGCGCGCGTTCGCGAAGTCCTCCTGCGCGAGAAGGACAACGTCGACGCCGAAATCCAGAAAGCCATCGACCTGCTCAACAAGCTCACCCAGGACACCGCCTTGCGCGCCAAGGCGGAGGAAGCACGCGCCACGAAGCTGAACTGGATCGTTACCGGCCTTGCCACGCTGCTCGGGCTGATTTTCGCGTCACTGGTGACCCGTTCGCTGGTCGACCCGATCCGGCGGCTGCTCGGCGGGACCCAGGCGGTCGAGCACGGCGACCTGGACGTGGAAATCCACGTCAAGACCCACGACGAGCTGGCGATGCTCGCCGAATCGTTCAACCACATGGTGCTCGGACTCAAGGAAAAGGAACGCATCAAGGCCACGTTCGGCCAGTACATCGACCCGCGGATCGTCCGGGGCCTGCTGGAAAAACGGCTGCCGGACGACGGCGGCGAACGCCGCGTGATGTCGGTGTTTTTTTCCGACCTCGCCGGGTTCACCCGCATGTGCGAAGGACTCACCCCGGATGCCGCGGTGCGCCTGCTCAACCGCTATTTCTCGCTCATGGCGGAAGTGATCCGCGAGCAGGAGGGCATCGTCGACAAATACATCGGCGACTCGGTCATGGCATTCTGGGGTCCGCCGTTCACCGACGCGGCCGACCACGCGCGGCTTTGCTGCACGGCCGCGCTGGAACAGGTGCGGCGTCTGGAGACGTTCCGTGCGCAGTTGCCGGACATCCTCGGCTTTCGCCGCAATCTGCCCAGCGTCGACGTCCGCATGGGCATCGCCAGCGGCGAGGTGACGGTCGGCAGCATCGGCTCGGAAACCTCGCGCAGCTTCACCGTCATCGGCGATACCGTCAATCTGGCGTCGCGGCTGGAACAGGCCAACAAGCTCTATCGCACCCGCATCCTGGTCGCCGGAACGACACGCGACATGGCGGGCGAAACGCTGGTGTTCCGCGAAATCGACAGCCTGCGGGTCGCCGGCAAGACCGAAGCGGCGCGGGTGTTCGAGCTCGTCGACTATCGCGACGCGGTCGACGCCGACACGTTGCGCTTCATCGAACGCTACGAAGCGGGGCTCGGCCACTACCGCAACCGCGACTGGGACGCTGCCGAGACGGCTTTCCGCCAGTGCCTCGCATGGCGTGCCGTGGATGGCCCGAGCGCAGTCATGCTCGAGCGCATCGCGGCGTTCCGCCAGGCGCCCCCTGCAGACGACTGGGATGGCGCGTGGACGGCGGCGAGCAAGAACGGTTAGTTCTCGGGCGCCGATTCGCCGTGGCAGGTGCAGGCCGGGACCTTGCTGACGCTGCCGTCGCAACATACGATCTTGCCGGCGCGACAGCCGCACACACCCTTGTTGGCCTTGCAGCAGTCCAGCGGCGAGGCTTGCGCCAGCAAGGCATCGAGACCCCTGGCCGGGGCGCAGACCGGCGCGGGATCGCGCTCGCGCACGACCGCCGCCGCGCCGCTGTCGCCCGCCGCCGCCGGCCAGGCGAGCAGCGGGGCCGCAAGCAGAAAAACGAAGGCCAGAAATGGTTTCACAGCGCGCTCCTTTGACGAGGACGGGCTTTCACTATACCGCCGATTGCCCGCCATGGAAGCGCTTCCCGACCACCCCCCGCGCCCGGCACGACGCGACCTGCCCGTCGTGCTGTTCGGCGCATTCGACCGCCACAACCTGGGCGACCTGTTGTTTCCGCACATCCTCACGGCGTGCCTGCCCGGCCATGCGTTTGCCTATGCCGGACTCGCCAGGCGCGATCTCGGCGCCTTCGGCGGACACCGCGTCGCGCCGCTCGACGCCGTCCTCGCCGAAGGCTGCGCGCATCTCGTCCATGTCGGCGGCGAGCTCCTCACCTGCAGCGCCTACCAGGCTGCCGTCATGCTCCTGCCCGCCGACGCGGCGCGCGCCGCGGTCGCCCGCTACGACGGCAGTCCCGACGCAGCGGCGTGGGCGGCACGGCAGCTCGGCACCGCGCGGCGCATCCCCTACGTCGTGCACAAGCCCGCGCGCGCCGGGCGCGTGATCTTCAACGCCGTGGGCGGCGTCGATTGGGCTACGCTCGACGCCGCGCAGCGTGCCGAAGTCAGCGCTGCGCTGGGCGCCGCAGACTGGGTCGGCGTGCGCGATCACCTGACGCACGCCGCGCTTGCCGGCGCCGGCATTGACGCCCAGTGCTGCCCCGACCCGGTGGTCATGGTCAAGGAATGCCATGCCGAGCGCATCCGCGCGCGTCAGTCGCAGGGCGAGGTGCAGGCGGTACGCGCGCGCACCCCGCGCGGCTTCCTGGCCTGCCAGTTCAGCGTCGATTTCGCCGACGACCGCACGCTCGCCGCGCTCGCGCGCGGGCTCTCCGACGTCGCGCGGCACGCCGGCCTGGCGCTCGTGTTCTTTCGCGCCGGCGCCGCGTTCTGGCACGACGACCTCGGTCTCTACGAAAAGCTGCGCCGGCAGTTGCGCGGCGTACCTGGCCACCTGTTCCGCTCCCTCGATATCTGGGACATCTGTGCCCTCATCGCCAGCAGCCGCGGCGTCGTCTGCAGCAGCCTGCACGGCCGCATCGTCGCCACCGCCTGGGGCCTGCCGCGCGTCAGCTTGCGCCCGCCGCAGATCGGCGTGCGCCCGGACAAGGTTGCCGCCTACGCCGCGACCTGGGAGCCGGCGTCGATCCCGCACAGCGTCGATGTCGCCGACCTCGCGCCGGCGCTCATCCAGGCGCTGGCGCTGCCGCGCGCACCCCTGGAAGAGACCGCGCGCCGCCTCACCGCACGTTACCGGGAGTGCCTGGCGCAATGGCGGCCCCTGGTGGAGCATAATCACGGCTGATCCCCATTCCGCTCAAGCCGCATCCCCCTCATGCCCCCTGCCGAGCTGTCTGTCACCGATCTTGGCCTGACCATCGATCCCGCAAGCCTGGGGTTTTCCGACACCGCGGAACTCCTCGACGAGCCCCTGCCATGGATCGGCCAGGCGCGGGCCGAGCGGGCCGCCCGCTTTGGTCTTGCCATGCAGCAGCGCGGCTACAACCTTTTCGTACTCGGTGAAGTCGGCAGTGGCCGCGCTTCCCTGCTCAGACAGGCGATGCAGGCAGCGGCGGCGGAGCGGCCGGTTCCGCCCGATCTCTGCTATCTGCACAACTTCGACGCCCCGGAAAGACCCATCGCGCTGCGCCTGCCGGCGGGCGGTGGCCGGCAGTTCCGGCAGTTGCTCGCGCAGGCGGTCAAGGCACTGCAGGAGGAAATCCCCCGACAACTGGCGAGCCAGGCGTTCAAGGACGAGGCCGAACGCATCGAGCGCGTCTACAAGGACGAGGAGGCCCGCGCCTATGCGACGCTTTCGGCATTTGCCGAAGCGCGCAACTTTGCGCTGCACCGTGACGAGGGCCGCCTGGTTTTCACCCTCACCGGGAAATCCGGACAGGCACTCACCCAGGAGGAGGTGCTGGCCCTGCCCAAGGCGGAGCGCGCCCGCATCGAGACCGACGAGCAGGCGCTGCGCGCCGAGATCGCGCATTACTTCGAGACCGTCCGTCCCCTGGAGCGGCGCCGCAACGAGGCGCTCGCCCAGTTGCGGCGCAAGCTCGTCGAACCCCTCCTCGCGCGCCAGTGGCAGGACATCCGCGCGGCGCTGGGCGACGTGGCCACGGCCGACGGGCGGCTGGACGCTTACCTCGCTGCCCTGACCCGCGACGTGCTCGACAAGGTCGAACTGTTCGAGGCCAGCGACGAGGAAGACGGCCGCGAAGCCGAGCTCGACGCCGCGCTCGCCCGCTGGCGTGTGAACCTCGTGGTCGACAATGCCGGGCTCGCCGGCGCGCCGGTGATCGTCGAGGACAACCCCCTGTTCCGCTCGCTGTTCGGCAGCATCGAATACCAGTCCGAGAACGACGTGCTGGTGACCGATTTCTCGCGCATCCGCGCCGGCAGCCTCCTGCAGGCGCATGGCGGCTTCCTGATGCTGCATCTGCGCGATCTGGTGACCGACCCGCTGGTGTGGGAGAAGCTGCGCCGCCTGCTGCGCAGCTCGCGGCTGCAGATCGAGGAACCGGGAACGGCGTTCTCGCCGATCGCCGCGGTCTCGTTGGTGCCCGAGGCCGTCGACGTCGAGGTCAAGATCGTCCTCGTCGGTTCGCGCGAGCAGTATTACGACCTGCAGGACGCGGATCCCGAGTTCGCTCGCCACTTCCGCGTCAAAGTGGATTTCGCCGACAGCTTCTCGACCTCGGACACGACCCGCCATGCCACTGCGGTCTTCGTCGCCCATGTCTGCAAGCAAAACGCGCTGCCCCATTTTTCCGCTGCCGCTGTGGCGCGCGTCATCGAAGCGACGCACCGCGCCGTCGCCGATCAGGCCCGGCAAAGCGCGGTGTTTGCGCACACCGAGGCGCTGGTTCTGGAAAGCGCCGCGCGCTGCCGTGATCGCGCGGCGTGCCGGGTCGAGGCGATCGACGTCGAGGCGGCGCTGGCCGAGCGCCACGCCCGCCACGACTACCCCGAACAGCGCCTGCGCGAAGCCATCGTCGATGGCGATGTGCTCATCGAGGTCGACGGCGAACGCGTCGGGCGCCTCAATGCGCTCTCCGAAATCGACCTTGGCGACCATCGCTTCGGCCATCCCGTGCGGATTTCCGCGCACGCCCTGGCGGGTGACTTCGGCCTGCTCAACATCGAGCGCGAGGTGAAGCTGTCCGGCCCGATCCACGACAAGGGTGTGTTCATTCTGCACACCTACCTCGCCTCGTGCTTTGCCGCGCAGGCGCCGCTCTCGCTCGCCGCGTCGATCGTGTTCGAACAGCAGTACGACGGCGTGGAGGGCGACTCCGCTTCCTGCGCGGAACTCTACGCGCTGCTTTCCGCGCTCTCCGGCCTGCCGCTGCGCCAGGACATCGGCGTCACCGGCGCGATCAACGCGCATGGCGAGGTCCTCCCGGTGGGCGCGATCAACGAGAAAATCGAGGGCTTCTTCCGGGTCTGCGAGGCGCTCGGCCTCACCGGCCGGCAGGGCGTCCTCATTCCGCGCCGCAACCGCCGCCACCTGATGCTCGACCGCCGGGTACGCGACGCGGTGGCCGCGGGGATGTTCCACATTCATGCGGTCGATCATGTCGGCCAAGGCATCGAATGCCTGACGCGCACGCCCGCCGGCGAAGCCGACACGGCCGGCCGCTACCCCGCCGGAAGCGTTCTGGGACGGGCGCAACGCACCCTCACGCGCTTCCGCCGTGCCGCCGCGCACGCCCGTGCGCAAGCCAGGAATTCGCACCACGCCTGAAAATCAACCCGAGGAGAAGACGATGCCCGACACCAAGATCCTGCTCGACGAAAAGGACATTCCCACCCACTGGTACAACGTCGTTGCCGACATGCCCAACCGTCCCGCGCCGCCCCTCGGCCCGGATGGCAAACCGGTCGGCCCCGAGGCGCTGGCGGCGATTTTCCCCATGGCGCTGATCGAACAGGAAGTGTCCGCCGAACGCTGGCTGCCGATCCCCGACGCGGTGCGCGAGGCGTATCGCATGTACCGGCCGTCGCCGATGTTTCGCGCGCATCGACTGGAAGCGGCGCTCGGCACGCCGGCGCGCATCTACTACAAGTACGAAGGGGTGTCGCCTGCGGGCTCGCACAAGGTCAATACCGCCATCGCCCAGGCCTGGTACAACGCCCAGGCCGGCATCAAACGGCTGGCAACCGAAACCGGCGCCGGCCAATGGGGATCCAGCCTGGCGCTGGCGGGGCAGATGTTCGGGCTTGCGGTGCGCGTCTACATGGTGCGCATTTCCTACGACCAGAAGCCTTTCCGGCGTTCGATGATGCAGACCTGGGGTGCCGAGGTGTTCGCCAGCCCGTCGCCGCACACTGCAGCCGGCCGCCGGGTGCTGGAAGCCGACCCGGACTCCAACGGCAGTCTGGGCATCGCCATTTCGGAAGCGGTCGAGGAAGCCGCGGGCCGTGCGGATACGAACTACGCGCTGGGCTCGGTGCTCAACCATGTCTGCCACCACCAGACCGTGATCGGGCTGGAAGCGAAGAAGCAGTTCGAAAAGGTCGGCGAATACCCGGACATGGTGTTCGCCTGCTGTGGCGGCGGATCGAACTTCGCCGGCACGGCCTTTCCCTTCCTGGCGGACAAGGCAGCGGGCGACGCGCGTGCGCAGGGCCTGCGGCTCGTGGCCGCGGAACCCACGTCATGCCCGACGCTGACGCGCGGGCATTACGCCTACGACTTCGGCGACGCCGTGGGGCTCACGCCGCTGATGCTGATGTATACCCTGGGACACGACTTCATGCCGCCCGGCATCCATGCCGGAGGACTGCGCTACCACGGCGATTCGCCGCTCGTCTCGCAGCTCTATCACGAGAAGCTGATCGAGGCGGTCGCCGTCCCCCAGCTCGCCACCTTCGAGGCAGGCGTGACCTTCGCACGCGCCGAAGGCATCATCCCCGCACCCGAATCCTGCCACGCCATCCGCGCCTGCCTCGACGAGGCGCTGCGCTGCAAGGCGACCGGCGAACCCAAGGTGTTGTTCTTCAACCTGTCCGGTCACGGCCACTTCGACATGGCGTCCTACGACAAATACTTCGCCGGACAGCTCGAGGACTACGCCTATCCGGAAGCCGCCATCGAAGCGGCGCTGGCGCATTTGCCCAAGCTGCCCGCCTGAGCGCCGCCAAAGTCGTTCCGCCCGTCAGTCGATGAAGCGCGGGCGCAGTTCTTGAAGCTGCAGGGCCTCGAGGATCGCCTCGCTGCGTGCGCGCGCGTTGCCGCGCGGCGCGCCGGCATGGGTGGCGATGATCAGCTCGTTCTTCATCGAGTGCTCCCAGCCGACGAGCTCGGTCACCGTCACCCGATAGCCGTGGGACTCCAGGCGCAGGCAACGCAACACGTTGGTGACGTGGCTGCCGAATTCGCGGGTGTGGAGCGGGTGGCGCCACAGCTCGGCCAGCGCCGTCGCCGACAGCGACGCGTTCTTGTGGCGGCGCAACACGCTCGCCACCTCCGCCTGGCAGCAGGGCACGAGGACGATGTGCCGTGCCCGCTTGGCAAGCGCGAAATCGATCGCGTCGTCGGTTGCCGTATCGCACGCGTGGAGGGCGGTCACGATATCGAAGCGTTGCGGCAGCGCCGGGTGCCCGATCGCCTCGGCCACCGTCAGATCGAGAAAGCGCATGCGCGAAAACCCCAGCGCTTCGGCGAGTGCGCGCGATTTCTCGACCAGCTCGGCGCGCGCCTCGATACCCCACACCTCGCCCGCGGCGCGCGGTTTGAGGAACAGGTCGTAGAGAATGAACCCCAGATACGACTTGCCGGCGCCGTGGTCGGCCAGCGTCAGCGTGCCGTTCGTCTCCAGCACCTCGGCAAGCAGGGGCTCGATGAAATGGTACAGGTGATAGACCTGTTTGAGCTTGCGCCGGCTGTCCTGGTTGAGCTTGCCGTCGCGCGTCAGGATGTGCAGCGCCTTGAGGAGCTCGGGCGACTGCCCCGGCTTGATGTCTGGAACGAATTTCACGGTGTGGCGTGCTGATAGGAACGGGTGAGCCGGCAGGCATCGGCGATGTGCGGCGGGTCGATTAGAATACAACGTTTCCATTCCGAGAGAAGCGCCATGGCCAAACCCAATTACTCGTTCGCAAAACGCCAGCGCGAACTCGAAAAGAAACAGAAGAAGGAAGACAAACGCAGGCAGAAACTGGAAGGCCGCGAGGCTGCGGAAACCCAGCCGACGGACGACGCCGGCGCCGCGACCAACCCGGACGCGGCCAACGCCCAGGCGCCGACACCGCCGGCATCCTGACCTGCTGCCAGGCGCTGACGGACGGCGTTTTTTGGCATCCGTTGCCAGTTCCGGTATAATCCGCGGTTCTCTTCATTCCAGGCAGGTTTGTGACATGGTCGTGATTCGTCTTTCTCGTGGCGGCGCCAAGAACCGCCCGTTCTACAACGTCGTGGTGGCCGATTCGCGCTGCCGGCGCGATGGCCGCTTCATCGAGCGGGTCGGTTTCTACAACCCGGTCGCCAAGGAAGGCACCGAGGCGCTGCGCCTGAACCAGGACCGTATCGGCTATTGGGTGGCAAACGGTGCGCAGCTTTCCGACACCGTCGCGCGGCTGGTCAAGCAGGGTAAAGCGGCGGCTTGACACCCCGGCACGGGTGAAGCCTTCGTCGCGAGCGGGCTGCGGGCAGGACGCGTCGGGCGCCGCGACCGAAAGCGGGCGGGGTGAACAGCACGCAGCCGCGCGGCTCGAACCCGCGGCCGATTCCCTCGCAGGTGCTGCGGACTGGGTGGTGATGGGGCGCGTCGCAGCGCCCTTTGGCGTCAAAGGCTGGATCAAGGTCCAGCCCTTCTGCGAAAACCCGGAAACCCTGATGGACAACGCGTTTTGGCGCATCGGACGGGACGATGCCCAGCGCAGCTTCGAGGTGGTGGCGGTGCAGCCGCACGGCAAGGCGCTCATCGCCCGGCTCGCCGGCGTCGACGACCGCGAAGCGGCGTTCGCACTGCGCGGACTGGACATCGCGCTGCCGCGCGCCGTGTTGCCCGAACCGGAAGCAGACACGTTCTACTGGGCGGATCTGCTGGGCCTTGCGGTCTTCAACCGCGAGGGTGTGGCGCTGGGCCATGTCGAGCGGCTGCTCGAAACCGGTGCCCACGACGTGCTGGTCGTCAAGGGACGGCGGGAGCACCTGATTCCCTTCGTCGCCCCCATCGTTGGCGACGTCGACCTCGAAACGCGGCGCATCGAGGTCGACTGGGGCGAGGATTACTGAGTGCGTTTCGACGCGGTCAGCATCTTCCCGGAAATGTTCGACGCGGTGCTGGACTTCGGCATCTCGCGGCGGGCGCTGGATCGCGGGCTGTTCCGCTTCCGGGCATGGAACCCGCGCGACTTCACTGCCGATGCGCACCGCACCGTCGACGACCGCCCTTACGGCGGCGGGCCGGGGATGGTGATGCAGCCGGAACCGCTGGAACGAACGCTGGCTGCGGTCGAGGCGGATCTGGCGCAGGAAGGACTGGCGCCGTGGGTGGTGCATTTTTCGCCACGCGGTGCGCCGCTCGACCACGAGCGCGTCATGGCGTTGCAGCGGCGCCCCGCCCTGGTGCTGCTGTGCGGACGCTACGAAGGGATCGACGAGCGCTTGTTGCAGGCGCGCGTCGACGAGGAAATCTCGCTGGGTGACTTCGTGCTGTCCGGCGGCGAGTTGCCAGCGATGGCGCTGATGGACGCGATCATCCGCCAGTTGCCGGGGGCCTTGAACGATGCCGAATCGGCGGCGCAGGATTCCTTCGTCGCCGGGCTTCTGGATTGCCCGCACTACACGCGGCCGGAGGTCTGGCGCGGCATTGCCGTCCCTGCCGTTCTCAAGGGCGGCGACCATGCGGCGATCGCGCGCTGGCGGCGCATGCAGAGCCTGGGCATCACCGCGCGCCTGCGCCCCGACCTGCTGCAAAAGCGCGGTCTGACCGCGCAGGACAAGGATTTGCTCGACGCGTACCGCGAGGCCACGCGCCGGGATTAGCGCCCGCCGACGTTTGGCGGGTTATGTCGAACGGTGTCACGTCTGCCGGCTGACCGGCAAACCTCTGCCACCCGGTTTTTGAAGGAAACCACATGAACATCATCGAGCAACTGGAAAAAGAGGAAATCGCCCGTCTCAACAAGACCATCCCCGACTTCGCCCCCGGCGACACCGTCGTGGTCCAGGTCAAGGTCAAGGAAGGCAACCGCGAGCGTCTGCAGGCTTATGAGGGCGTGGTCATCGCCAAGCGCAACCGCGGCCTCAATTCGAGTTTCATCGTGCGCAAGATTTCCGCCGGCGAAGGCGTCGAGCGAACCTTCCAGACCTACTCGCCCCTGGTCGCGTCGATCGAGATCAAGCGCCGCGGCGACGTGCGCCGTGCCAAGCTCTACTACCTGCGCGAGCGTTCCGGCAAGAGCGCGCGCATCAAGGAAAAGCTCCCGGCACGCAAGGCCAAGGGCGCCAGCGCACCCGCGGCCTGAGCCACCGGCAAGCACAGACGCCCGCAGCATGCGGGCGTTTTTCA
>Ga0272446_1005124_pt1 | contig 14725 bp, 9 predicted proteins | sample YNPCB0061_FD_194587 | JGI IMG/M metagenome (GOLD analysis project Ga0272446, IMG submission 194587) | Hot spring microbial mat communities from Yellowstone National Park, WY, United States - YNP-CB-006-1 | ecosystem: Environmental > Aquatic > Thermal springs > Hot (42-90C) > Sediment | place...
ACGCCTTGCACATGTCTGAACGCATCCTCAAAACGGCCCAACATGCTGAATTGAGGGCGTTAGCCGAAGGCATTATCAAGGCCCAAACGGCGGAAATTGCACTGATGGAATCGCTCATTAAGGAAATTGGCGGCTAGCCTAACTTCACCAGATTTCGCAGTTTGAACAGCCTTACGCCTTTGGGCAAGGCTGTTCTTTGGGTGGCCGTGCGGGGATGGGGCCTCCCACGTGTAGCATGTGGCGGGGGCGAATATGGTAAAATGAATCGATGATATTCATAAGGGACGCCCAAAACGCCAGATGCACTCAGTGATGACCCCCTTCACCCCCGACCTGATCGTAATCGGCGGCGGGTTGGCCGGAACCGAAGCCGCCTACCAAGCCGCTGAGCGCGGCGTCCGGGTGGCGCTCTACGAGATGCGCCCGCACCGCACCACGCCCGCCCATCAAACCGACCACCTCGCGGAGTTGGTGTGCAGCAATTCGCTCGGCTCTAACCTGCCTGACCGTGCGCCCGGCTTGCTCAAAAACGAACTCCGCCGCCTGAACTCGCTCTTGTTGCGGGCGGCAGATGCCGCCGCTGTACCGGCGGGCGGCGCGTTGGCCGTTGACCGTGCCGTGTTCGCCCAGACCGTCATGCGGGCCATCGAAAACCACCCCAACATCCGCCTGATCCGCGAGGAGGTCACCCGCATTCCGGCAACGCCGTGCATCATCGCCTCTGGCCCGCTGACGGCGGCGGCATTGGCAGGCGAGATTGCGGCGCTGATCGGGAGCGAATATTTGTACTTCTACGACGCCCTGTCCCCCATCGTCTCGGCGGAGTCGATCAACATGGAGGTGGCCTACCGCGCCAGCCGCTACGGGCGCGGGGAGGAAGACGCGGGTGATTACATCAACTGCCCCCTCAACAAGGATGAATATTACGCCTTCGTCGATGCGCTGCTGACGGCGGAAACCTACCCCCTGCACGACTTTGAACGAGAAGACCCTAAGTTCTTTGAGGCGTGCCTGCCCATCGAACAGATTGCCAAGCGCGGGCGGGATGCGCTCGCCTTCGGCCCGATGCGCCCCGTCGGCCTGCGCGATCCGCGCACTGGGCGGCGGCCCTACGCCGTCGTCCAGTTGCGGCAAGATAACCTCGCCGGGACGTTGTATAACATCGTCGGCTTCCAAACCAACCTGAAATGGGGCGAACAGGATCGGGTCTTCCGGCTGATCCCCGGCCTCGAAAATGCCGAGATTCTGCGGCATGGTCAGATGCACCGCAACACATACATCAATGCGCCCGCCAGCCTGCTGCCCACCTTGCAATACCGCGCCCGGCCCGATCTGTTCTTCGCCGGACAGATCACGGGGGTAGAAGGCTACGTCGGGAATATCGGAACCGGCCTGCTGGCCGGAATCAATGCGGCGCGGTGGTTTCATGGGCAAGCGCCCCTCTCGCTGCCCCAAACCACCATGCTTGGCGCGTTATGTTGGTACGTCACCCACGCGGAGGCGGGCCATTTTGAGCCGATGAAGGCCAATTACGGCATCCTGCCGCCGTTGGATGCCCCCCCACACGGCAAGCGCGAACGCGCCGCCGCCTACAGTGCCCGCGCCCTCGCCGATTTAGAGGCATACCTTGCCGCCAACGGCTTAGGCGAAGGCCAAAAAGTGTAATTTGTATTCAGACTCAACAGGATAGGAACCCTAAAATGACTTCCCAAACCGCTTACACCCTCCCCCGCGTTGCAGCCCGCCTAGACCGAATGCCACCCTACGGCTTCGAACTGCTCAACCGCAAGATCGGCCAACTGACCGCCGCCGGAAAAGATGTCATCCGCATAGACATTGGCAGCCCAGATATGCCCCCCGCCCCCTTCGTTATCGACGCCCTGAAGCGCAGCGCCGACAACCCTAAGCACCACACCTACGGCAGCTATCGCGGCTTTTCGGGCTTTCGGAAGGCCGTTGCCGACTACTACAAGCGCCGCTTCAACGTCGAACTGGATTCGGATCGGGAAGTCCTGCCCCTGATCGGCTCTAAAGAGGGGTTGGTGAACCTCGCCCTCGCCTTCATCGATCATGGCGATGCCGCCATTTGCCCAGACCTGAACTACCCGGCCTATACGATGGGGACGATCATGGCGGGCGGAGAAACGATCACGATGCGGCTCGACCCCGAACGCGACTACCGCCCCGATCTGGATGCGCTGCGGCGGGAACCGGCCCTAAGCCGCGCCAAATTGCTGTGGGTCAATTACCCCAACAACCCGACGGGCGCAGTATGCGATCTGAGCCTATACCAAGAATTGGTCGATTTTTGTCAGGAGCATAACCTCCTGCTCTGCTCTGATAACCCGTATAGCGAAGTCGTGTTTGACGGGTACACCGCCCCGAGCGCCCTACAAGCATCTGGCGCTAAGATGTGTACCGTCGAATTTATGTCGTTCTCCAAGACGTATAATATGGCTGGCTGGCGGTTAGGGGCGGCTGTCGGAAATGCGAGCGCCCTCGACGCCCTGTTGACCATCAAAAGCAACATGGATTCCGCCCATTGGCGGGCGGTGTACGATGGCGGGATCGCCGCCCTGAACGAGACGACCCAAGCATGGCTAGACGCCCGCAATGCGGTTTATCAGGCCCGGCGCGATAAACTCTATGCGGCGTGTGCCCACATCGGCCTGACGCCGTACCGCTCACACGGGTCGCTGTACGTGTGGGCGAAGGTCGATAGCGGCGATGATGCCGCCTATGTAAACTCCGCCCTTGAAACGGCGCACGTCTCCATCACGCCCGGCACGATGTACGGGCCAGCGGGGGCCGGGTGGGTGCGGCTCAGCATCGGGATTGAAGATTCCCGCCTCGATGAGGCGATCCAACGTCTGACGGCGTGGTACGCCAAACGCTAACGAAGTGGCCATGGTAGGCGAAAAGAGGATACCCCCGTGAGGCAGCTTGAAACATTTGCACCGCTGATCGTGGTTGCCCTCTTTGGCTTTAGCCTGTTGCTGTTGGTCTTGGCCGTCTTGCGATTCCGCCAAAGCCGTCGAGGGGCGTATTGGCGCTTCCGGCGGATGGCCGGACGGCGTGGCCTTCAGCTGCTTGTGTTGTCGGTGGTGCTGGCCGGAGTCGCCCTGATCGGCTTCATGGGGATGGGTATCCTCTCCCTCCTCCGGCCCGCCCCGCCCGCTACCCCCACCCTGACCGAGATCGCCGCTAACCCGACCCCTACGCGCATCCCGCCGACGGACATTCCCACCGTACCCGCTATCGAAGGCGAACTCACAGCCACGCCGACGGCCCTGCTTCTAGCCCTCGCCACCTTCACAAGTATGCCCACCCCGCTGGAACCGACCTCTGCTGCGGCTGCGGTGGGCATCCCGACGGCGGCCCCAACAGGGATTACCCCCACGGAGCGCCCCACCCGCCGCCCGACGGAGACGGAATCGCCAACGCCGAGCCGTACTTCCCTCCCCACCGAGACTTCAACGCCCACCAGCAGCCCGACCTCGGCTCCAACCGCGACGGAGACCCCCACCAACAGCCCGACGCCCTCTCCAACCGCGACGGAGACCCCCCTCCCAACCCCGACTTTCCTGCCCCTGAGTGTGCTGGTCGCCGCTTTACCGCCCCTCACCGTCACGCCGCCCGCAGAAGCGACCCTGACGATCACGGCCCTAGCAACGGCGGTCACGCTGAACGGGGAGCCTGCGGATGCGGGCGAATCGTTCCCGGCGGGCTTCACCCGCCTGTACTTCTGGGTAGATTATGCTGGGTTACAATCGGGGGTGTTGGTGCGGCGCGTCTTGCGGCGGGATGGGCAGATTGTGGCCGAAAGTAGCGCTTTGTGGGGGTTGGGGAGCACGGGGAAAACCTACTTTTTTATCGGGCTGCCAGCAGGCTTCGCGGCGGGGCGGTACGAAGTCTTGCTGTATCTGGGTGATGTCGGCGTGCCGACGGCCCGCGCCGTCTTCACCATCTCCTGACCCATCTGGCTACAATCTCCTTGCAAGTTTAATACAGGGGTTTTATCGTTCCGGGCGTATTTGATTGCTACACTATGCATGATAAGCATGATAAAATGCCTGTGGTTAAACTCTGTGGAGCGAAGAAATGCCGAACCCCTCCGTACTAGTAAACGCCGCAGTCATGATCGGCAGCACTGTGGTGGGGCTGCCCGCGCATCGCAAAGCCACCCTCGACGCGGTGTGGCGGTGCGGCCTCACGCCCATCCTCGCAACCGCTGGCGACCCGGCCCTGCCGTCGTTGGTGGAGCAGTGTGCCGCTTACCTGACCATCGTCTCCTCTGAACAGGATAACACCCCAAGCGTCGCTGAAGAATACCGACTCGCCGCCGGACGCGGTTTACCCGCCCTCATCTTCCATGCCTCAACCGTCAAACCCAACTTCGCCCGCTCCGATGAGTGGATCCCTTACCAGTCTGTGCCGCAATTGGGGGGCGAAATCGCTCGGCGGTTGTCCCTGTTGTTCCCAGTGGGCGATGCGGCGGCCCCCTACCTCGTCGGGATTCCCGAACGGCCTACGCCGTATTTGGCCCACCCCCATTTTATGAGCCGTCGCCTGATCGGGCGGGGAGCCGAACTCGCCCAGATCGAGCGTTGGTACACCACAACCGATCCACTCTTGGTCATCGATGGGGTCAGCGGCATCGGCAAAAGTGCACTGCTGTGGCATTGGGCGCTCAGTATGGCTGAACGGCATAGCCGCGTTGGGTTAATGGTCTGGAATTTCGCCGATATGGACGGGGAATTTGAGAATTTTGTCCGTCATGCGTGGGCCTACTTTACGAACCGTCCCCTCTCCCCCTACGACCCAACCCGTGTTTGGGAACGGCTGCGCGAACTCACTGCTTACCTTGACGAAAACCCGGCGTTGCTCTTGCTGGATAGCGTGGATCGGTTGTTTACCGTGGGCGAGGCCCTCCGTCCTGAGTTGCAGCGCACCCCCACTGCCGATTCGGAATGGCAACGGGCCTTTGCCGGGCCAGACATCACCGCCTTTTTTGACTCGCTAGCGAAATCGAAATCGACGAAGACGGTCCTCGCTTGTCGCTGGTTGCCGGTGAGCTTGCAGGCTTCCCCCAACACCCCCCAAACGGGGGTTTACCGCCTGACGCTGGAAGGGCTGGATACGAACGACACGCTGGCCCTGATGTCTGCCTACGGCGTGCAGGCGAAGGCCGAAGGGCTGGCCGACCTCGCCCAAGCGCTGGGCAGTAACCCATTGTTCATTGGCCTTATCTGTGGGCGGATCGCTGGCTATAAAGACAGCATCACCCACTGGCTGCAAGATACGGCGCACGGTTGGCACGTCCTCCGGTTAGCCAGCGCCGAACCCGCCGAGAAGATTACCGGGCTGGTGGCTTACGCGATGAGCGACATCAGCCTAGAACAAACTTCTGTGCTGTACACCCTTTCCGCCCTGCGCCAGCCCGCCGATTGGCCGACCCTGTATGCCCTCAGCCCGTATCAGGTCGGACGGCCCGCCGACCAACCCCAGTCGAGCCGTTCACCATCGGCCCTAGACACAGCGGCTTTGCAGCGCGAAGAGCGGGATTTCCCCGCCCGCTATGCAGATTCGGTGGGGCGGATACACATGGCGCTCAACGACCTTGAGGCTCGAGGGTTGCTGCAATGGGATCGGGCCACGAATCGTTACACCGTCCACGCCCTTATACGGGCGGGGGTTACGGCACGCTGGGCTGGTGATGCCCGCCAAACGATCTTCAACCGCATCCGGCGGTATTTTGAAAAACAGATGCCGGAATTGCTACAGGTGCAGTCGCCACAGGCCCTTGCCCCTGCCCTAGAAGTCTACAACGCCCTGATGGGGAGTGGGCTGCTCGATGAAGCCGCCCAATTCTACCGCGACGCCCTGAGCCGCCCGCTGCTCAGCCGCTTTGCGGATTACCGCTTGGTGGTGAACCTGCTCATGCCGATGTTCAAGAACGGGCCGAGTAGCCTCCCCGTACTCGGGAGCCGAAAAGACCAGAGCTATTTCGCCAATGAAATGGCCCTTGCCCTCGGCAATCTGGGGCAGAAGAAGGAAGCCCAAGCCCTACTTGGCGAGGCGTTCCGGCTGTTCATGGAGGAAGACGAATCAACGCGGCTGTGTGTGGCTCTGATCAACTACAGTGGCATGTTGGAGAACCAACTGGCCCTTCGGGTGCGGCTGTTTGAGATGGCCCGCAAGCTGGCTACCGCCATTGATGATGTGGAGAACCTCGCCGTTTGCAACTTCCACTTGCTCCGCTCCTATGTCGATATGGGGCAGTGGCAAGCCGCAGAAGAAGCCTATCTCACCTTTGGGCAGAGTGCGGCCCGCTACCGCACCAACAGTCGGCAATCGGCGGCGGAGCGGGCCATTGCCCGCATGTTGTTGGCGCAGGGCCAAGACCCCACCAATACCCTGAACCTTGCATGGGAACTCGGTTTGCAAAGCCAATCGCAAACCGAACAGCGGGCCATTCACGGCCTATGGGGGGAGGCCGCCCTGCACCAACTCAACCGCCCCGATGCTGCCGAACGCTTCTTTGAAGAAGCCCTCCGCACGACGGATCCGAGCCAACCCGCCGCCGCCCAATATCGGGGGGGGTTAGCCCGCGCCTACGCCCTACAAGGCCGCGCCGATGCCGCCCGCGCCCTGCTTGAAAAGGGTGTCCCCAGCCTTGCGGCAGCCTATGTGTACCAGACGTTGGGCGCAAAAGATCAGGCGGTGGCGGCGGCCCTTGAAGCCTACCGCCAAGCGTGGGGAGACGGCCCGCCCTTCATTTTGTGGTGGGAATTGGAACAAGCCCGCGCAATCTTGGCGGCGCTTGAGGTCTCTGAGCCAGTGTTGAAGCCGTTTGCGATTTCGTCGTTGCCGCCCATCCCGTATGAAGCAGAAATCCGGACCTACATTAGCCGTCTGGAACGGGCCAAATCCCCACTTGGGGAGATGGGAACGCCCCAGTAGGGCGCAACGCACCGAATTTCTCGAAATTTATCGAAATAAGGGCGGCCTGCGTGTCGCCCTTATCTGGGGCTGTTACGAAGGATCACACGGAACCCGACGCCGGAATACAGGTTCGTCGGCCCGTCGCTATACCGCACCGCGATCCGCGCCCCCGAGGCATAGTACCCCCAGTTGCCGCCCCGTAGCGCCCGCGAATAATTCCCCCCCAGCGAAGCAAGGGCGGGGTTATCGTAGGGGTTTAAGCACCACTCCAGCACATTCCCCGCCATGTCAAATACCCCGAAGCGGCTGACGCCACTCGGATAATAATCTACCGGCGTCGTGCGGAGGATGTTGCTCTCATAGGTGTTGCAGCGGGAGGGGTCGTAGGTGTTGCCCCAAGGATACAGGCGGTTATCGTCGCCTTGCGCGGCAAATTGCCATTGCGCTTCTGTCGGCAGGCTCAGTGGGAGGCCCGTCCGGTGGCTCAGCCAGCGGGTAAAAGCGACGGCCTCATACCAACAGACCATCTCACGCGGATGTTTATCCCCACTGAACTCACTCGGGTGGGGGTGAGGGTGGAGACGCCGCCAATCGCGCCCTTCTACAGAAAAGTTCCACCAATCGGGGTTGCTGTAGCCATCGGCGGCCTTAATGAAGGCGTTAAATTGGGCGTTGGTCACGGGGTATTTGCCGATCTCAAAAGCCTCTACCCAGTATAAGTTCTCCCCAATGCGGGTATACCCGCTCGGGATCGGGCAAAATTCCAAGATGGGGATTTCCGTGTTGTAGCGGAGGATGGTGGTCTGGTCGCGGACGGGGATAATCGTCTCGATCAACTCCATCATGCCGCCGAAGCGTTTGGCGGGCGTGCTGCGATCCGGGTCGGGGCGGAGGCGTTCACGCAGGTTGGCCGTGTCATCTGTGAAGTTCGGATACTGCTGTTGGAAGGCTTGCCACGCTTTGCGGGCCTGCACTAACATGGCCGGGTCGTCGGCAAGGCGGACGACGGCATAGTAAGCGCGGTGCGCTGCCGCCGCCTGCGCCGCCAGATCGCGTTTTTCGTAGGCGAATTGGAGCAGCCCTTCGATAGAGGCCGTTCTGAGGTCTACGCGGCGGTGTAGGGCGATCTCATGCTTCGTATATTGGATCAGGCGCTCGAGCGAGATGGCCTGTCGGGGGAGCTTATAGCCCGCATCGCGCAGGGTTTCCAACAAGAAGATGGCCTTGTCATCGTTGCCGATGGTGAGGAGTTCAATGGCCTCGTCGAGCATCTCTTGGTAGGCAAGGGATTCCTGCAATGTCTGATGCGAGCGGGTGAGGCGGGTGGTTTCTTGCCACGTCGGGCGGCTGGGCAGAAACTTGGAAATAAACCCGATCAGGCGTTTAATGGCGGCCTCAAAGTAATCTGGGTAGAACATCACGCCCTGAATGGACGCGATCTCGGCAATATCCGGCGGGAGGTCGGCTGGCGGGGTCAGGCCGTCCACGCACACCAGAACGATCGGCTTCCGCATTTCCAACGCCATGCGGATTTCGCGGCGCACCCAGTCATCGGGGCGGTGAATTTGCGGGGCGAAGGTGTGTTCCGAGACGACGACCAGTACCACGTTACTTTCGCGCAGGTGGCGCGAGATGCTGGCGACAAAGTTTGGCTCATCGATGCCTTGATAATCGATAAAGACTTCCCCTCCCGTATGGCGGCGGAGTTCGTCGGCCATGTGGTGGGCGAACGGCCAACTCTTTCTACGGTAGCTGACGAAAAATTTCATAGGGTGGGTGTCGCAATTCTGATAAACTAGCTTACTCTATAGGATCGTACAGAATCTTTACGATAAGCAAATCACAAAGTTGGATCAAGATTACAGATGGGTTAGAAAGTCATCAAAAAAGCCTCAACGCTCAGGTGGGGTCATTAACGTTGCACCAAAACCAATTCCTTGCATTGACCCTTGATCAGATCCAAATTTTCCACTTCTTAGAAAAAGCGATGCGCAAATACCATCTCTTGCTTTTGGAACCCTACGATACCGGCTCTCACGCGGCGTGGCTACGCGGCTACCAACGCGCCAGCCGCCATGATGTCCGCCTGCTGACGTTGCCCGGTGCATGGTGGCAATGGCGGATGCAGGGCGGGGCCGTCTCTTTGGCGCGGTTGTTCATGGAATCCGACCTGCGCCCCGACCTGATCATTGCTTCTGATATGCTAGACTTAACGACGTTTTTAGCCCTGACCCGCCCGCGCACGGCCCACCTCCGGACAGCGGTCTACTTCCACGAAAACCAGCTGACCTACCCGCCCGGCCCCCGCATCAAGCGCGATTTGAAGCTCGGCTTCATCAATTATGCCAGCGCCCTCAGCGCGGATTGGGTCTACTTCAACAGCGCCTTCCACCGGACGGCCTTCTTGGAAGAATTGCCGCGCCTGCTGCGCCACTATCCGGATTACAACGAACTCCAGACGGTGGGCCAGATCGCGGCGAAGTCGTCGGTCTTGCCCGTCGGCATGGACTTGGCCCGCTTCGATGCGTACACCGCCCCCAAGCCCACCCACCGCCCAGTGATCCTCTGGAATCACCGTTGGGAGTACGACAAGGGGCCGGAGGTATTTCTGAAGGTGCTGTTCAAATTGGCCGATTCCGGCGTGGATTTCGGCGTTATCTTGGCGGGGGAGAAGGTCTCCCACACGGATACCCTGTTCGAAGCGGCGCGGGAACGGTTGGGGGCGCGGGTGTTGCACTTCGGTTACGCGCCAGACTTCCCCACCTACGCCCGCCTATTGTGGACGGCCACCCATGCCGTCAGCACTGCCTATCAGGACTTCTTCGGGATCAGCACCTGCGAGGCGATCTATTGCGGGTGCGTGCCGATCCTGCCGCGCCGCCTGAACTACCCCGACCTGATCCCGACGGCGTATCACGGCATGTGCTTGTATAATGAGGGGGAGTTGTTCGGGGCGCTGTTGGCCGCCTTCGGTCAGACCGCCCCGCCCGCCCTACGCGAACATGTGGCCGGGTTTGACTGGGGCCAGTTCGCCCCGCATTATGATGCAACCTTTGAAGGCTTGATCGAAGCACCATGAAAGCAGGGTTCCCATGCATAAGTTTGTTCGCCGCGCATTGAAGGAAGGGACGCCCCTCATCGACAAGGGCAAAGCAACTTTTGTTTGGGAGGGCGAAACTGCGCCCGTCCTCGCGGGGGATTTCAGCCATTGGCAGCCCGTGACGATGGAACCGATTGAGGCGGGGGCATTTGCCTATACGGTCAACCTGCCCAACGACGCCTACATTGAGTACAGTTACTTTGTTGGCAGCACCACAGGCGAACGCCTGCGCGACCCCCACAATAAACGCCGCACCTCGAACGGGATGGGCAAGTATAACCATTACTTTCGCATGAAGGACGCCAAACATACTGATTTGGTGAGGGCTAAGAAGGGCGTTCAGCGCGGAACCGTCACCGAGATCAAACTGGTGAACCCGATGTTCTTTGGCGGGACGCATGGCAAGCGCCGACTCTGGCTGTATCAGCCGCCCGTAGAACAGCCTGTCCCCCTCTTGTTCGTGTGGGATGGGAACGATTACTACCGCCGCGCCAAACTCACCACCGTGCTCGATAACCTGATCGCCCATGGGCGGATTCGTCCGGTGGCCGCTGCCATGCTGGAAAACGGAAAAGCCGCCCGCTTCGTCGAATATGCCTGTAGCGAGGCGGCGCTTGGGGCCTTTCAATACGAAGTCTTGCCGTTGGCACAGCAACACCTCCGGCTGTGCCCCCCCAGCGAGCAATCTTACGGGGTGTTGGGGGCTTCAATGGGCGGCCTGATGGCCCTTTACGCCGGGTTACGGCTGTCGGCGACGTTCGGGCGGGTGTTCAGCCAATCGGGGGCGTTCGTGCTAGACGGTTACGAGATGCCCGTGGTGAGCATGGTTAAGCATCAGCCCAAAGTCGACCTCAAAATCTGGCTAGACTGGGGCCAGTACGAGGATTTGGCGGCGTGCAACCGCCAAATGGCAGCCCTCCTCAAAGAAAAAGATTATTCTGTTAACTACCGCGAATACGCAGGCGGGCATAATTATACCATGTGGCGGGATGATCTCTGGCGGGGGCTGGAATATCTGTTCGGGAAGTGAGGGGAGGGAAGCATGAAAATTCTGGTTGTCGATGATGAGCAGCCCATTCGGGAGTCGTTAGGGCGCAAGCTCCGGCGGGAGGGGTACACCGTCTATACGGCGGGCAACGGCCTCGAGGGGCTGAAGTTGTTCCACGCCGAACGGCCCGATTTGCTGGTGATCGATATTGTCATGCCGGAGATGGACGGCCTGACGGTCTGCCAGCGCGTGCGGGAGGTGGCCGAGACGCCGATCATGATGCTTTCGGCCAATGCCATCACCGAAGAAGACGTGATTCGCGGCCTGAACGAAGGGGCCGACGAATACCTGTACAAGCCCGTCCGCCTAGAGGAATTTGCGGCGCGGGTCAAGGCCTTGCTCCGCCGTGCCCAGATGAGCGGAACCGAAGACGAAATGACCTACAACGACGGTCATCTAAGCGTTGACCTTCGGCGGCGGCATGTGTACGTCAACGGCACTCGCGTTCACCTCACGCCGACGGAGTTCAAGCTGCTGGCGGTGCTCATGGAGAATGCCGGGCGGGTGGTCACGCAGCGAGAATTGCTGGAACAGGTCTGGGGCCAAGAATACGTGGAGGATATTTACTACCCCCGCGTCTACATCAGCCAGTTGCGGCGCAAAATTGAGCCAGATGCCGCCAACCCCACCTACATTCTGACGGAGCACCGGGTTGGCTACCGCTTTGAAAAGCAAGCCACCCCCTAGCCGTTAACCGTTCACAGCATGTCCGGCTGGAACACGCTCACCCTGCTCGTCAATGGCAGCGCAACGGTGCTGGCGTTGGTGATGCTCGTCCTGATCCTCTGGCAAGATTCGCGCAGCCGCACCAACCTGACCTTCGCCGCCTTCATCCTGATGGCGGTGGTCTGGTCGGTAGGGACATTGCTCAGCCGGATTTCGGCCTATGTCGGCGGCCCGAACGCGCTCACGGGGCTGGGCATCCGGCTATTAGAGGTCGGGTTTACGGGGGCGTGTCTGGGCTTGTACATGTTCGCCCTAACGGCGACGGGTGGCCAACGCCGCATCATCACACAGATTGCGGCTACAGGGGCGGCCTTCGCCTTCGTCTACCAAATCGGCCTGATCATGGCCTCTGGCCTGCCCGAATTTGCCATCCGTGAAGACGGTACGCTGGTCTTTACCTTCAACCCGCTTTCGGCCTTGTTATACATCACCTTTACGGGGGCAACCCTCTTGCTGCTGGCCCAACGGCGGCGCAAACTCCCGTCGATGGCGCTGTTTTGGGGCCTGACTGGGTATGGGGTGGGTTTGCTGATTGAGTTGATCAGCCCCGAATTGCGGAGCCGGGCCGTTGGCGTCAACCTGAGCGCCCTCGCCGCGTTGTTGTCCAGCTATGCCGTGATGCGGGCGCAGATCATCGAGCCGCTGTCTGGGCGGGCGGCGCAGTTACAGGCCGTGCGCGATGTCGGGCTAGCCATCACCAGCAGCCTCCGCCTCGAGGACGTGCTGGATACGATTGCGGGGCAAGCCGCCCAAATCTTGAAGGCCAGTGGTGCGGCTATCTACCTCAACCAGCAGGGCAGCCTAGAACTGGCTGCCGAGTACAACATGACCCCCGCTTTTCGTGGGTATACCCTCCCACCCGGCGAGGGGCTGGTGGGCAAAGTGGCCGGGCTTCGGCAGGCTATCCGGCTGGACGATTACCGGCGGGAATGGACAGGCTACCCCGATGTGCCCTACGCCAAAGACGGATTCGGGTCGGTGGTAGCGGCCCCGCTGGTCGTCGATCAAGATGTGATGGGCGTCTTGTTGGTGGCGGAGGGGCCAGCCGGGAAGCGCTTCACCCGCGATGACGTGCAACTTTTGGAACTGATCGGCCCACAGGCCGCCGTCGCCATCTCTAACAGCCGCCGCTACGAAACGGAACGCACGTTGGCCGCCGAACTCAGTGTGACCTCCCAACGGCTAGACGCCGTGTTAGCCAGCACCGATAACCCCGTGATCGCCCTGAACCACCGCCTAGAGGTGATCTTCGCCAACCGCGCCGCCGGACGGCTGATCCCGTTGCCAGAGGGGACGCCGATCCGGGCGGCGAACGTCTTGCCGCCGTCGGGGTTGCGGGCGCGGCGGGCGCTCCGGACGGGGGGGGCCTACACCTACGAACTCACCCTTAAAGAACGTACCTACCTGTGCCACGTCAGTTTGTTGGGGGAGCCACGCGGCTATGTGGCCGTCTTGAACGACATCAGCCAACTCAAAGAGTTAGACCGCCTCAAAACCCAGATGATCCAAATGACCAGCCACCAACTCAAAAACCCGCTGTTTGGGGCCATGTCGACGATGGAGAATCTTCGGGCGGATTTCGGAGCTGACCTGTCCGAAGCCGTGAATGCCGACCTAGAGACGATCTGGACGGAATTGCGGCGGATGGAGCGCATCATCACCAACATCCTGAACTTGGAGCGCGTCCAGACCGGGACGGTGGCCCTTGAAGAAGTGGCGATTGGGGCGTTACTAGAAACCACCCTGCGCGATTTCACCTCCCAAGCGGAGCGCAAGGGCCTCCACTTAGTGAACGAGATCGCCCCCGATCTGCCCGTCATACAGGGAGATCGGCACTACCTGACCCAAGCCTTCGCCAACCTGATCGAAAATGCGGTGAAATTTACCCCCGCTGAAGGGCAGATCACGGTACGGGCCACCCCCACCCCAGACGCCCTGATCGTCGCAGTGGCGGACACGGGCATTGGCATCCCGCCGGAGGCGCTTTCGCGGGTCTTCGAACGGTTTTTCCGGGTACAACAGCGGGCGGCGGAGGCTGGGCGCGGCTCAGGGTTGGGGCTGAGCCTTGTGCGGGCCGTCGTCGAGGCGCATCATGGGCGGGTGTGGGTCGAGAGCAAGGTCGGGGCGGGGACAACGTTCTTTGTGGCGTTACCGATCCCGCGCTAGGGACAGCGCGGCGGGGCACGCCTCAGAATGCCCCGTCGTCACGTGGCTTACGCCTTCTGGTCACGCAGCATCCGCATCACGATCCACAGCAGGCCAATCCCCAAAGCAAGGATGATCAGGGTGGGCAACGGGCTGACAGGGCGCTTTAGGGCATCGTCGTGCAGTTGGATCGGGGTGGCGGCAGGGGCGGGAGTCGGCGTGGCGGCGGCGGGCGCAGCGTCCGCCTTGAACGGTTCGGCGAGGGGCGTTTTGGGGGCCTCTGCAGGGGCAACTTTAGTAGCCATTTGGAAGATTCCTTTCGGGAGGGTACCGGTATCGGCTAACCGGACGGGTTCTGGGCGGGCGACGGGCTTAGCGAGTGCCGCTCGGAAAGCGGCGGCCAGTTCCCCCGCCGAGTTATAGCGTAGGTCGCGGTCTTTTTCCATCGCTTTGGCAAGGACGGGTTCGAGGGCAGGCGGCAAATCCCGCCGAATTTCCATCAGCGACTTCGGCGAAGTCATGAGGTGTTGCAGATGGACGAACATCAGGCTGGTGGGGCGCTCGAAAGGCAATTCGCCCGTCAGCATCTCAAACAGCAGCACACCGAGGGCGTAAATATCGGTGCGGGCGTCGGGTTCCCGGCCCTGCCATTCTTCGGGGGCCATGTACAGCGGGTTGCCCTGTTCAAGACCGGCCTTGCTGCGGGCATGTTCAGCGTTCTTGGTCTTGGTGATGCCAAGGTCGCTGAGGGCGGCGCGGCC
>Ga0272446_1005125_pt1 | contig 14722 bp, 14 predicted proteins | sample YNPCB0061_FD_194587 | JGI IMG/M metagenome (GOLD analysis project Ga0272446, IMG submission 194587) | Hot spring microbial mat communities from Yellowstone National Park, WY, United States - YNP-CB-006-1 | ecosystem: Environmental > Aquatic > Thermal springs > Hot (42-90C) > Sediment | place...
TGATATGAAATCCTTCTGAATCGTTCTCTTAGCATCCCCCCGGCCACCAATGAAACAGGGTGTAGCTCTGTATGAGCGCAGGCTGGGTCTGCAGGTAGGCGCAGCGGGCTTCCACCTTGCTCCACAGCGCCTCTTCGTCCTCCACCTGCCCATTGGCCACCACCCCATCGATCAGCCCCCAGGTTCGCTCCACTGGCTGCAGCTCAGGCGAGTAGGGTGGCAGAAAACAAAGCCCCACACCCTCTGGCACCTGTACCTGTCTGGAGGTGTGCCAGCCCGCCCGATCCAGCACCAGCAGCACCAGCTTGCCCTCCCCAGCCCCCCTCATTCGGGCAAAAGAGGACAGCACCAGGTTGAAGGCCTCCGTCGAGACCGAGGGCAGCAGCCAGTACTCGCTTTCCCCGGTTCCGGGTCTTACGAAGGCATACACATACAGCCAGCGATAGCGGGGCCGCTCCCGGGCCAGCGGGGTCTGCCCGCGCGGGGCCCATACCCGTTGGCGGATGGGCTTGAGCCCCAGCCGGTGCTCATCAAAAGCCCATACCTCCAGCTGCAGCCAGGGGAAGAGCAGTTTCAACCAGAAAACCATCAGGAAGAGTTTTTTTGAAAGCGGCCTGCGCCTCGGGGTCGGCCTGCCGGTGGCGGGGTCGTGGGCGCAGGGGGGCAAAGCCCAGGCGGCGCATCCAGCTCCAGGCCCGCCGGGGGTCCACCGGACGTCCCAGCCGCTGGCTAAGCCACTCGGCGGCATTGCGTATGTTCCAAAGCCCATCCCTGGGATGAGGCTGGAGCAGGACCTGATAGAAGGCCTCCTGGAGTTCGGGGGATAGGAGAGGGGCCTGGCCTTTGTTCTGGTGCCGGAGGTTCTTCATGGGCAGGCCCTGGTTGTAGCGGTGGATCAGCGAACGAACCCAGCGTTCGCTATAGCCGAGGTTGCTGGCGACCTGGGGGATGGACTGGCCTTTGGCCAGCAGCCAGAGGGCCTGCCAGCGGGCGCGTTCGATGGGGTCCTGGGACTCGCGGTAGAGGGCCTGGAGGTTATCCGGAAGGTGCCGCAGTTGCAGTTCCAGGCGCGGGCGGCGTTGGTGTTTGGTGAGTTGCATGACTCCATACTAATGGATAGAGTCCAGGGGATTTCTTATGATTACCCCAAAGCCCTTCGCCAGGATAGAGAATGGAACCATCGGGCAAAAAACGGTTTTTATAGCCCGACTCGCCCCGGTCAACCAGCAGGCTGTCCTTACCAATCCCACGAAGGGTTTTATGCTCGGCAAGCACCTCTTTCCAGATCAACATGCTTGACACCCAATAGGCCAACCGCTATTATCCTATGTGCCTGTACGGGCGATTCCGATACAGCGCAACAACTTGCTCCGGTGGTGTAGTTGGTTAACATACCCGCCTGTCACGTGGGAGATCGCGGGTTCAAGTCCCGTCCGGAGCGCCAAACTTGCGCCGTGCCATGAGCTGCGTCCGGCGCATCTTATGCCAAGGTAGCTCAGTCGGTAGAGCATGCGACTGAAAATCGCAGTGTCGGCGGTTCGATTCCGCCCCTTGGCACCAGAAACAACGCCATACCACAACAACCCCCTGAGCCGATTGGGGGTTTTTGTTTGTGATATGAACCCCGCCTGAATCGTTCCGTTAGGGATTGTTGGAGCACCATCGTTTTTCAGGCTGTTGCTACCCGCGCTTCAGGCGGGGGCCCCAGAAAAAGAACAAGACAAAGACATTTCTTATGACCAGCGGCGCGTGCGCTTGCATTTCATTGCTATCGCCCATGCCCATCCAAGTTGCGCCAGGGTAGATTGGCAAAGCCCCGCAGAATGAGTCTATGCGTACCTGGCGCAATTCCTAAAAGCGATCTTTCGGAACAGCATCTTGCATTTCAACTCTGGAGAAACTCAGTACCGTGCGGCCAAGATGAGCACACCAGGCACGATCTATTTTTCCGCAACCCGAAGCGGGGTTTTTTCTGGCTTAGCCGGCTGTGATTCCCCTGCGCCCATTTGCACATCGAAACCGGCAAACTTCCGGATAAGATATGAGGGTTGAGGTGGCTCATGGCCCTGACTTCCCCTGCGCGCATTCCAAAACGCTCTCTGCGAAAACAAATGATCGACCTATTTAGCGCTGCTCTCAAGCCCCTGTACTGGTGGTACGAAAAGCGCATCGAGGCCGAGGTGCGACGGGGGCATGCCCCCAGGCATCTGGGGCTGATCCTGGACGGCAACCGTCGCTTTGCCAGGGAGCTGGGCCTGGACGGGCACCACGGCCACGAATTCGGGGTGCAGAAGGCCTACGAGGTCCTGGAGTGGTGTTTGGAGCTCAACATTCCCACCGTGACCATCTGGGTCTTCTCTACCGACAACTTCAACCGCAGCCAGGTCGAGGTAGAGACCCTCATGCAGCTCTTCGTAAAGGAGGCCAGGCGCATGGCCCAGGATCCCCGTATCCACGCCAACAAGGTGCGGGTCAAGGTGATTGGGCGGCACGACCGCTTCCCCCCTAAGGTGCTGGAAGCACTGGAGGAGCTAGAAAAAGCCACCGAGCACCACAACGGCATGCTCCTGAACATCGCCATGGGCTACGGTGGGCGGGAAGAAATTGTAGATGCCGTCAAAAGCCTGTTGCTGGAAGCTGCCCAGACCGGCAAGTCGCTGGAAAAGCTGGCCGCCGAGCTGGACCTCGAGCACATCTCTGAGCGGCTTTATACTGCCGGCGTACCCGACCCCGACTTCATTATTCGCACCTCGGGCGAGATTCGTCTATCGGGCTTCCTGCTGTGGCAGGCTGCGTACAGCGAATACTACTTCTTCGATGCGTTCTGGCCTGCCTTCCGCAAGGTAGATTTTCTGCGGGCAGTACGCGACTACCAGAAACGTGAGCGGCGCTTTGGTAAGTGAGGCCTAGCTCAAAGCACCATCAGCAAAGCCAGCAGCCCGCCCGGGAGCAGCCCCAGCGCCACATATAAGCCGAGTCCCCGGGTTCCAAATGACAGCGCGGTTTTGAATACGGTGTTGCTCAGGGCAGCCACCACGATGGCGATGGAAGCAACCGACAGCATCAGTTGTTTGTTGGCCGTCAGACGGGTCAGCGAGAGCGAGATGGCGTCCACATCGGCCACTCCCGAAAGGGCGCTTACCACGTAGACCCCAGCATTACCGAAGACCTCGAGGCCCACTTTAGTCAGTAGCTTGACCAGCGCATAAACCCCTGCAAAGAGCAGTGCGCCCTGGAGCTGCAGGGGGTTTTGTACCGGCACGCTTTCCGGTGCTTCCCGGTCGCGCCCAGTCAGCCAGGCCGCGACCAGCAACCCCCACAGTAGCCACAAAAGCACCGGGAGCCAGAGCAACTGCAAGAGGGCCGGGGCGGTAGCGCTCCAGACCAGAATACGCCCCAGCATCATCTGGGAGGCCAGCACCACTCCGCTGGCCCAGAGCGGGTTACGGCTGGGGTTGGCGCGGCTCTGGGTCACCATCGAAAGGGTAACCGCAGTGGACGAAACCAGACCACCCAGCAAAGCCGCTACCCACAGGCCTTTAGAGCCCAGCAAGCGCAAGGCCAGATAACCCACAAAGTTAACCCCGGCCACCAGCAGAACCACCTGCCAGATTTCGCGGGGATTCCAGACCCCATAAGGGCCATAGTTGGCGTCAGGAAGCAGCGGGTAAACCACCCCAAGGAGCAGCGCCAGCAACACCGCTGCCTCCACCTCGCCCCGCTGTACCCCCCCGGCAAAAGCGTGAAGTTCATCGTGAAAGGCCAGGAAACCCAGCAGCAGGGCCCCGGCGAACAGGGCCGGCAGCACCGTACCCAAACCGCACAGCACCCCCAGCATATACACCAGCAGGGCCGCTACCTGGCTGGTAGCATCGCGGCTGTTTTTGAGGGTGTACACCGCCAGCCCGGCCACCGCCGCCAGCCCCACCGCCGGCAACCACTGGTTTTGCCCAAGGGCGCTTACCCCTCCCAGCAGCCCCAGCAGGGTGAAGGTGCGCACCCCCCCGATGGTCGAGCCCTGGCGCTCTACCTTCGCCCGCTCACGCTCGAGGCCCACTGCAAAGCCAATCAGGGTAGCGGCCAGCAAATGCCATAGCGACTCTTGCACTTCTCTACGCTACTACGTTTTAGCACGACGAAGACGATCAGCTTGAGGGCAGGTTCAGCTCTGCCCTCAGCGTAGTGCCTGCGCCGGGGCTGCTGGCTATGTAAAAGCGCCCCCCCAGACGCTCGATGCGTTCCCGCATGGAAACCAGGCCCAGGTGGCCGGGATACTCGCGCTGGCTATCAAAGCCCACCCCATCGTCGCGGACCTCGAGCTCGACCTTGCTGTCGTGCTGCTCCAGGCGCAGGTACACCTTGTGGGCCTGGGCGTGCTGGACCACGTTGTGGAGGGCTTCCTGGGCCACCCGGTACAGGGCTTCTTTAGCCTCCAGGCTCAGGGGTGGCTCGGAACCCAGGCGGGTCTCGATATACAGGCCATGCCGGGCCCGTGTGGCCGCTACCTGCCTGGCTAGCGCTGCAACCAATCCCTGGTGCTTTAGGGAGTCCGGGCGTAACTCAAAAATCAGGGCCCGCATCTCGGCCGTAGCCGCCTCGGCCAACTTCAGCACGAAGTCCAGCGTTGCCGGAACCTGCTCGGGGTGCTGGGCAAGCTGGGCTTTGGCACTGCGCACCCCCAAGACAATGCCGTAGATGGTCTGCGAAACCGAGTCGTGCAGGTCTCGGGCCAGCTTCTGGCGTTCTTCCAGAACCGCCTTGCCCTGGGCCTGGGCATAGAGCCGGGCGTTCTGAATGGCAAGGGCCGCCCGTCGCGCCAGCGAGGTAAAAACCCGCTGTTCTTCGGGGCCAAAGGTGTGGGGCTGCAGGTTGTTTACGCTAAAAACCCCAAACACCTGGCCCTCGAGCCGTATGGGGATATGCATAAAAGCCCGGATGCCCTCGGGGTCAGTTATCTGCCGAACCACCGAGCCGTCCTGGTGGGTGTCCTGCACCACCACCGTTTCCCCACCGCGGGCCGCATAGACTATCAGGCCGTGTCCCGCGTACTCGTTTATAAGCTGCACAAACTGGGAAGTAAAGCCCCGCTGGGCCCGGGTTATCAGGCGCTGGTGGGTTTCATCCCAGGTCAGGATGCAGCTCTTGTCGGCGCCCAGCAGATCCACGCACACATCGGCCAGGGCCTGCAACACCTGATCGAGCTCGAGCGAGGCATAGAGCTTTTCGTCGGCCTGGTAGAGTGCCTCGAGACGCTTGCTTGCGAGGCGTTCTGCTTCAATGGCGTTCTGGGAAGCATCAGGCACATCCGCGTCCGTAGTGTGCGCCTCGAGACGCTTGCTTGCGAGGCGTTCTGCTTCAATGGCGTTCTGGGAAGCATCAGGCACATCCGCGTCCGTAGTGTGCGCCTCGAGGCCCGAAGGGCGCGAGCCTCCGGTAAGTTCCCCCTCGGCGCATCTGCTGATGGGATGGCCTCGTCTTCGCTCGAGACGCTTGCTTGCGAGGCGTTCCGCTTCAAGGGGGTTCTGGGAAGCATAAGGCACATCCACGTCCGTAAGGCTTTGCCGGGTCTGGCGGGGCTGGGCCATGTCTTGCGCGATGGCCGCGCTGTAGATCTGGCCTTCCATCTCCAGGTACAGAAAGGAACAGCGCGCATACCGCCAGCTCCCGTCCTTCTGCACAAAGGCAAGCTCGAGGGTGCCGGGCTGTGCAGGGCTGCCAGGCCACATCGCTCGGGCCAGCCCCTTGCGGTAGGGCAGCGCAACCCAGTCCAGCGTCTCTTTGGCCTGGAGCTCCTCCAGGCTGTAGCCCAGCAAGTCCAGGGCGGCCCGGTTGGCATAGACCAGCCTGCGCTCTGCTGAGGCAATCAGGACAGCCTCTTGAACCGCCTCCAAAAACCCGGCCAGGGTTCTGGCCCAGGGTCGGTGCAGGAAATCAACCAGGCCCAATTAGCCCCTCCCGGATGGCAAACAAGGCGGCCTGGGTGCGTGAGGATAGCCCCAGCTTGGAAAGCAGGTTGGAGACGTGGGTCTTGACAGTGAGTTCGGACAGGCTCAGTTGTTGGGCGATGCGCTTGTTGGAAAGCCCCTGGGCTATCAGCCGCAGTATTTCGGTTTCCCTGGGGGTCAGGGCTTCGCGCATCTCGGCGGTACGCACTTCCTGGGCTAGCCGTCGGGCCGCCTCGGGGTGCAGCCGCACCTCACCCCGGCCCGCGGCATAAATGGCCTCAATCAGTTCCTCGGGCTGGGTGTCCTTGAGCAGATAACCCGTTGCACCTGCGTGTATAGCCTCGGCCACCCACTGGTCTTCCAGCACGCTGGTCAGGGCGATGACCTCCACCTCGGGAAAGCGCGCTTTGATCTCGCGGGTTGCACGCACCCCGTCCATTACCGGCATCAGCAAGTCCATCAGCACCACATCCGGGTGTAGCTCGGCCACTTTCTCGAGCGCTTCCTGGCCATTCTGGGCCTCACCCACCACATAAAGCCCCTCATCGGTTGCCAAAAAAATACGCAACCCCTGGCGCACCACCGCATGGTCGTCTACCAATAAAACGCCCAGGCCTGCCTTTGGGTTGGGATGGCGCATGATCTCAGGGTACACTCTGGTGGTCTGGCTCACCAGAGGCATCAATTTTCCGTGTCGCAAAGCGAGAAAACTCGCCTCGCTGGCCAGAGTCCACTAGCCGGTTGAGGGTAGCATACCGTACACGCCGGGATGAGCGGCCGCACCGGCATGATGGTGGGCTACTGGAACCAGCACTTTACCCATGTGCCCGTTGCGATGGCCACACAAAAGCGCAAACAGATTGACCCCCAAAGCGAACTCTGGCCTCAGGTCTTGGGAGCTACCGGACAGCCCAGGGGGATGTGAAGCAGGCGCAGCCTACCCGCTACCCATGCCCCCTCGAGGCCAGGTTCAAAATCACCACCCCCACAATAATCAGCACGATGCCCAGGGCAATTGCGCCGTTCATGGGCTCTTTGAGCACCAGCCAGCCCAGTACTGCAATCAGGGCGGTGCCCAGCCCCGACCAGACCGCGTAGGCGGTATTGAGCGGGATGGTCTTGAGCGCCAGGCTCAGAAAGTAGAAGGCGCTGGCATAGCCCAGCACCACCACTAATGAGGGCAGCGGCTTGCTAAAGCCCTGCGAAGCCTTGAGACCCGTCGAGCCAATCACTTCCGACACAATCGCAAGCAGCAACAAAGCCCATCCGTTCATCATCAAACCTCCTGGCTATATTTGAACATTCCCTTGTACGCCGGTTGAGTCAGGCTTCTGTGTACAATGCATACTAATGATTCGCATCTTACTCGCCGACGATCACGCCCTCTTTCGTCAGGGGCTCAAAAGCCTGCTGGAAGCGGAGCCTGACTTTAAGGTCATGGGCGAGGCCAAGGACGGGCGCGAGGCCCTGCGCCACGCCCTCGAGGCCCACCCCGACATCATCCTGATGGACATCCAAATGCCCGGCCTGGATGGCGTACAGGCCACCCAGGAAATCCTCAAGGAATGGCCCCAGGCCAAAGTAATCATGCTAACCATGTACCGCCAGGACAGCTACGTCTTTGAGGCGGTGAAGGCCGGAGCCCGGGGGTACATGCTCAAGGATGCCGATGCCAAGGAGCTGCTGGAAGCCATTCGGCGGGTTTATCAGGGCGAGGTCTTGCTGGATGCCGAGATGGCTGAGCAGATCATCCAGGACTTCAAGGCCAAACAAGAAGCCATCCCCAAAGAACACGCCGAACTATCGGAACGCGAGGTGCAGATTTTGCGCCTGGTAGCCCAGGGCTACACCAACCTCGAGATCGCTTCCGAGCTTTCGCTCTCGGAAAAAACCGTGCGTAACCGCCTGTCGGACATTTTCCAGAAACTCCACCTCAACAACCGCACCCAGGCCGCCCTCTACGCCCTGCGCGAGGGTCTGGCAGAAAAAAACAACGAGCAGTAGGTGTGCCTGCCCCGCCCGCGGTGTGGTGGGCCTCGAGCCAGTATTATCTGAAGCCAATGAGCGACTTTACCACCGAAACCAGCCGCGATCCCATAGCCCTGCTGGGGGAAATTGCTGAAATTGGCGGCGATGCGGCCCGTGGGGCCTGGGTAGCTCGACAACTCCAGGCCCAGGGACTGACGCCCCAAACCGATGAGCTGGGCAACGTTTGGGCAGGCCAGGGCCCCACTTTACTGGTTGCCCACCTCGATACCGTGCTTCCCCCCGCCCCCTTGCGGCGGGAAAAAAGCCGCTGGTACGGGCCCGCTGTGGGCGACAACTCCTCAGGGGTAGCTGTCTTGCTGGCGCTGTCCCAGGAGCTGGTGGCTCTGGGCTGCACCGTGGCTTTTAGCGTGGGCGAGGAAGGGCTGGGCAACCTTCGGGGAGCCCGGCACCTGGTCAAGCACCTGCGGCCCCAACAGGTGGTTGCAGTGGATGGGTACCTGCCAGGTATTGTGAGTCGCTCGGCGGGTTCGCACCGGATGCGGGCCCGTTTTATAGGGCCGGGTGGCCATGCCTGGGGCGACCGGGAGGCCCCATCACCCGTGCCGGCGCTGGGGCAGGCCCTGGCTGAGATGTACGCCCTAAAGCGTAGCAGTAATACCAGCCTGAATGTGGGAAGGTTGTGGGGTGGCGAAGCCATCAATGCCATCCCGCAGGAGGTGGGCCTCGAGCTCGATCTGCGGGCACTAGAGGCCTTAGAGCTGGGCCGGATGGTTGCACAGGTGCGCGAAATTTTGATGGAAGCTGCTCGCAAGTTCGGCCTGCGCATGGAAATTGATGTACTGGGTGAGCGTCCTGCTGGCATGACCGCCACCGAAGCCATGCTGGAAGCGGCCCGTCGGGCCTTTATGGAGATAGGCCTCGAGGCCCAGTTCACCGCTGGTTCTACCGATGCCTCGGCGGGGGTAGAAGCAGGCATTCCTGCCATTACCCTGAGCGTCTACCAGGGGGGCGGTGCCCACACCCCCGAAGAATGGGTAGAGCCCAACTCCCTACGCTTAGGAATGCACGCCCTCCGAAGCTTTGTGCGGCAGCTTCTCCAAACATAACGGCTTTGTAACGGCTTCCCTGCTACCCTCTGAGGCACAAGAGGGGCTATGCCGAAGAACCAGACCTTTTTGTTGCAACTCTGGCAAGACCAAAGCGGCGTTTGGGTGGTTCTCAAGGGTGGCGCCGCCCTCAGACCTGCTCTCGCTGCGCCAGGAGACCCCGAGCACCGGGTAGCTGAAGTCCCCGACGGTGAAGGAAGCCGTGCCGGCGACGGGCTGTGAGTCCGGCAGTGGCTGGATCAGGGTGACGCGCTGGGGCGAGTCTGTGTTGTTGTATTCGTTGAGAATAGCCACCCTGCCGAGTGAGGGGTGGTCGGGTACGGGGACGGCCTCTATCCCGTTACGGATCTCGACCCGATCCTGCCCGGAGCCGCGTGTCTGCTCCACGAGGTTTACCGATTGATAAGGAACCTCAACATTGACCCGCGCCGGGACGGCGTTGGTCTTGATGATCCCCCTGTCCACCATAAACGCACGGGCCGCGTAGCCGGGGGCGGGCACCTCCCAGTAGATAACGCTGCCCTGGGGGTAAAGAACCGAGAAGGGGTAGTTATTCCAAATCGGCCCCTCCCTATAGCGGGAGTTCTGCCACACCCCGTCGTGCTCCCAGCGCAGCCCCACCAGATCATTGGCCTCCTGGCCCACGAAGCCCTGGTTGCCCTGGAACAGCCCGCCGCACTTCAGACCCACCTTGAGGACGTACAGCCGCCCCGGCTGGAGCTGGCTGGGGTAGACGGCGATCGAGTCCCAGATCCCCCTGAAGGCCAGGCAGTTCCCGCCCCCGCCCACGCTGTAGGTGATGGGGGCCGCGTTCAGGGGAACCATTTCGCTGCTCAACTCAATGTACCGAAAGTTTCGCATAGTAAAAGTCTATCGTGAGTGTACTTAAGCTCGCACTTTGGTTTCGCAACACGGGGTGCCCAAGTCGGGGCTGTGGAAGGGCTTTTCTGGGGCCCCCACCGCGGCTTTCGCCGCGATGGGGCACTTAGCCCACCTGGGGAGCGGGCTCCTTGGGCCTCAGGGCCTCGGCCACAAAGGCCGCCATCACCCCCAGCATCAGACCCAGGGCCACGGCCAGGGCCAGGAGGAGACCCCGCTTGGGGGCCACCTTCTCGTAAATGGGGTAGGCGGGGGCCAGGATGGAGGCCCAGGCCTCCTGGTTGCTGGCGATCTGGATCTGCAGGTCCGTGCGCTTCTGAGCCAGGGCTAGGTACGCGTTTTTGGCCAGGTCCAGGGCCTGGTTCACCGTGTCCTGCTCCACCTGGGCCTTGGCCACCCGGTCCTTGAGGAGCCCGAGGCGGGCCTCCACCTGGTTGATGCGGGCCAGGAGGGCGGCCCGCCTGGCAGAAAGCCGGGCCTCCTCCGCCTGGGCGTCAATGAGGACGCTCCGGAGGCGCTGGAACTCGGGGTTGGGGCTGTCAAAAGTGAGATCCTGGGCGGTGAGGCTGGCAATCTGGTCGTAGCGGCTACGGAAGGCCTCGTAGGCCGCCTTCTTGGTGGCGTACTCCAGGGTCACGGCCTCCTTCTCCCGCTCCTGGGCGGCCAAGAGTTGCTTCAGGGAAGCGATGCGCTGGGAGATGGCTTCCTGCTCCTTTAAAAGCGCCTTTTCCTCAGCCTTTAGGCTACCAATTTGGCTGCGCAGACCTACCGCCTGGGCGAGAAGGGGAGCGTAGGCCGGGTTCACCTCCTGCACCTTGAGCCTTAATCCGGCGAGCGCACTCAAGTCCCCCTTGGCCACGGCCGTGGCCACCACAGGGTCGGCCACGACCTCGCGCACAAGGTCTAGGGCCTTAGGCTCCTCGGCCAAAGCCTGCTCTACCTCCTTCAAGGAGGCCTCTTTAGAGGCCTGCTCGGTGAGAATCTGGGCCAACCGCACCCCAACGTCCGCCAAGCGGCTGGAGAGCTGTTTCAGCTCGTCTTGCCACTGTGCGGTGCGGTCTTTCACCCGAAAGGCTTCTAGAGACTGGTAAGAACCTATTCGAAACGAAGGCCGTCAGTTATGTTTATAGCATGAACCGCCGTCCATATCCCTCCGACGTAAGCGATGAGGAATGGGCCTTCGTGATGCCCTACCTGACCCTGCTGCCTCTGGACGCAAGCCAGCGAAAATACGACCTGCGGGAAGTGTTCAACGCCCTGCGCTGGCTGGTAAGAACCGGTGCCCAGTGGGAGTACCTGCCCCACGACTTCCCCCCACCCCACATCGTTCGTGAGCAGGCCCGGCGCTGGATGGAGCGGGGGGTGTTTGAAGACCTGGTGCATGACCTGCGGGAAACCCTACGGCTGTTGCAGGGTCGAGCAGCTCAACCCAGCGCCGCCATCTATGATGCACGAACCTTGCAATCCAGCCCCGAGAGCGGGGAGCGGGCAGGCTACGATGGGGCCAAGCGCCGTAAAGGCAGCAAGGTGCACATGGCGGTGGATACCCTGGGTCATCTGCTGGCCCTGCTGGTTACCCCTGCCAACGAGCAGGAACGCAGCCAGGTGGGGGAGCTCTCCCAGGCGGTGCAAGCTGTTACCAACCAGCGGGTCGAAATCGCATACGTAGATCAGGGCTATACAGGCTCGGAGGCGGAGCAGGCGGCTGCGCAGGAAGGGATAGCGCTGTGTGTGGTCAAGCTGGAGGAAGCCAAAAGGGGCTTCGTGTTGCTTCCCCGGCGTTGGGTAGTTGAGCGCAGCTTTGCCTGGATGGCTCGTTTTCGTCGGCTGGCGCGTGACTACGAACGACTTACCGAAACGCTGAAGGGTTTTCACTGGCTGGCCTTCTCGATTCTGTTATTACCGAAAGTTCTTGATGGTTTACGATCGGCTTCTTAGCAGACTCTAGCTGCTACGGATTTACGAGGAGCGGAAAAGTAATGCATAAACCGCGTGTTGTCCTAATTACTGGGCATTATTGGAATTCTAAGAGGAAAGCAGGTTTTCATTGGCTGGCAGATGCGTTTCATAATTTGGATTGGGAAGTTCTTTTCTTTACGGCTTCTTTAAGCTGGCTTTCCTACTTACGGCGCGATCACCGTTTGAGGTATTTCGAATTTTGGGGTGAGAGAAATGTGCTTTGTAAGGTAAAGCCAGGCTTTTTCAGCTATGTGTGGTTTACTCCGTTTCATCCTGCAAATTTGCGTTTTGCGCTTTTAAATAGGCTGAGCAAACGACTGTTTGCATCCTATGGTGAACTCCCTCTGGGTGAGGTAGAAGAATGGATTACCAGTGCAGATATATTTGTATTTGAGAGTACACCTGGTCTTATGCTTTTTCATAAATTCAAAAGTCTTAATCCACAAGCTAAGTTTATTTACCGTGCTTCGGACGACCTCAGGCTCTTAAAAAACCACCCTGTAGTTGTAGAGTTAGAGAATGCCATCTTGTCAGAGTTTGATGTGGTCAGTGTACCTAGTCAGTATATGTACGAAAATTTTAAAGACAGAGCTCAAAATCTTTATTTGCATTACCATGGGATACAAAAAGAATTATTTGATCGGTCGTATTTAAGTCCTTTTGATAAGGCGAAGAGTCCAAATTTTGTTTTTGTTGGGATATCGCGCCTTGATTATGATTTCCTACAACGTGCGGCCCATCTTCTACTGGAAGCGCAATTTCATATCGTTGGCCCTTTTGAGCCCAAAATAAGGAATTCAAACATTCATTTTTACGGAGAGCAGCCCTTTATTAACACTATTCCATTTATTAAGTGTGCTGATGTGGGGTTGGCAACTTGGGAATATAGTCCCGGAGCAGAGTCTTTCAGCGACACTCTAAAGATCATCCAGTACTCATATGTACGACTGCCCATAATTGCACCGGATTTCCTTTGCTCCTCGAGGCCCAACGTAATTTCATACCGTCCTGGCGATGATGCCAGTATCGCTGAGGCTTTAAGGAAGGCTTTAGAGATGGATCGCTCAACTATACCTACCTCTGACATTTATTCATGGGAGGAACTCGTACAGGCCTTGTTAGAGGGTTAGAATGGTCAAGCGCTTTTTAACGCACCCCGGAGTAATTGTGGCTGTTCTCTTTTTAGGGCAGTTTGCTTTTTGGTTCTTCTTCATGCCCGAGCAGCCCACTATTAAAAGTGCTTCCCCTAGATATGACAGTTCTTCAGCATTGCTACAATGGGCCGTTTTCTTTATCATTTTCGAGGCAAGCATTATTTTGGGTACCCTAATTCCTGTCTCTCAAAAGTATCGAGTTGCTTTGCAGGAAGGGCATATCCGATTTTGGTGGCGATGGGCTTTGATAATTATGAGTTTTGCGTTACTGGGCGAGTTGGTTTATATTCGAACATTTCTTCAAAATCCTGAACTATTTAGCGAATTATTAACACCGGGAAATTTGGCTGCTCTTGGTGAGTTGGCCAGGTCAGAGCGAAGAGTCGGAATTAGTTCTTTAAATAACTTATTTCTTCTTTCAACGGCTATTCTCGCTGTTTTGAGTTTTCATCCACATGTTCCAAAACCATGGGTTTCCCGCGCGAGGTGGTGGCTTGCTGGGCTGGGCTTGGCAGTTGTGTTACATGCTTTTTTCCTTGCTGCTCGGATGTTTTTTGTTTACTATCTGCTGGTGATTCTAGCTGCTTATTTCATCTTGCAAAAGGTGTCTACACGTCTGATCTTTTACGCATTAATAACTCTAGCTGCGCTGATATGGATCGGAGAACTTTTCCGCTCAGGCGCAGCTTTTGCAAAATCTAACCAGCTCCCCCTCATTTCTCCTGAAGTTCAGGTTTATACCTGGGAACGCCTTGCTCAAGGCTATTTTGCTGCCGATTTCAATAATACTTTGATCATGATGAGCTGTAATCCCTCCATGCAGTTGTGGTCCACAACTATGCTTGCTGGGCCTTTGGGTATACAAGCATATTACGATCAATGTCCAGGTTGGCAGGGTGTTGACGGTACTGTAAACGTTCTAGCGCTGTGGTGGTACGATTGGGGTTGGACATCTATAGTTGTTGCCATTGTTACCGGTTTTGTTTTAGGCGCACTATACAAGTTGCGACTGGCTGTGTACCATCTTCGCCCAGAAGGTTTTTATTTTCTCTTGGCTTTTCCGGGTCTATTCTCGATTCTCCGCATCAATTTCTTTTTCCTAACCATCTGGGTTCTTCCTTTTTTATTCCTTGCTTTGGTACATCTGACCTATCTCATAAGAATATCCCTTAAAGGAACTAAGCAATGAGCGCCGATCTAACTGTCAACGCACGTTTTATGACACAACCTTTAACTGGAGTTCAGCGTTATGCTCTGGAAATTTTGCGTCGCTTACCAAAGGTCACATTAGCAAGCCCATCAAAGCCGATTGATGGGTACGGCCTTCTGACTGAACAACACCAACTAGTGACTAAGACACTACTGTGGGGGAGATATGGATTAGGTGGTCATCTTTGGGAACAAGTGGTACTACCTCGGCTGATTTCCAAGGATGGTTGGCTCTGGTCTCCTGGAGGATCGGGACCTTTGTTAGTGAGCCGTCAAATTATCACAGTTCATGATGTCGCGCATTTAGAGCACCCCGAGTGGTATAGCTGGAAGTTCTCAACTTTTTACCGATGGCTTTTGCCACGCTTGGTTAAGCGTGTGGCACTCATTCTGACTGTATCGGAATTTAGTAAGGCCCGAATTCTTGATTTGTTTGGGCTGCCAAGCGAAAAGGTGATTGTTGCGCCTTTGGGTGTGGATC
>Ga0272446_1005126_pt1 | contig 14719 bp, 12 predicted proteins | sample YNPCB0061_FD_194587 | JGI IMG/M metagenome (GOLD analysis project Ga0272446, IMG submission 194587) | Hot spring microbial mat communities from Yellowstone National Park, WY, United States - YNP-CB-006-1 | ecosystem: Environmental > Aquatic > Thermal springs > Hot (42-90C) > Sediment | place...
GCTTCAAAAAAGTGGGGTCAAGAAAAAGGCATCAGTTCATACCCTGCGGCATAGCTTTGCCACGCACCTTTTGGAAAACGGAACGGATATTCGCTTCATTCAAAGCTTTCTTGGGCATCGCTCCATCCGAACCACGCAGATTTACACGCATATCACCAACGCAAACAAAGCCAACATCAAAAGCCCCCTCGATGGTCTATAGCTTGGCCAGCATCCTCTTCCAGAGCTGTCTCATTTCTCCGTTCGTTGCAATTTTTCGAGAGCGTGGGCACAAAAGTGGCGCAATTTCAGGGTTTAAAGACAAAAAATCCGCTTTTTCAGCGGATTTTTTGCGTTTTTGTGCATCTGCTAGGGCTCGAACCTAGGACCCAGTGATTAAGAGTCACTTGCTCTACCAACTGAGCTACAGATGCAACACTGGTATGTTTTATTTCTTCTCGTCTGGTTTAGGCGCAGTTTCGTTTGCCGGCTTTTGCGTTTCTTGCTGCGGCGTGGGCGAAACTCCCGTCGGCGGCAACGATGGCACGGCAACTGGCGCAGTTTGTTTTGGCGCGTTTTTTTGCAAGATACTGTCTTGCGCGTCGCTCTTCTTTTCTGAATTTACTGTAAACTCCGCTAAAACGCACAAGACCATAAACACGCCTGCCAAGACCGACGTGGTCTTGCTTAAAAAATCTGCGGTTCTTCGCACACCCAAGACTTGCGTCGCGCCCATTGAGCCGAAAGCACCCGCAAGCCCTGACCCCTTGCTGCTTTGAAGCAAAATTGAAATCACCAGCAAAATGGAGACGACAATTGTCAAAATTACAATGAATGTGTGCATAAATATGAATTTCTCTCGCTAAATTTTAGAGCCGCAAATTTACGGCACGCGCTTGAATTGTCAAAAGAATTTTTATGGCTTCTCTAAAGACGCTTTCCAACGGAACAGTCGCTGCCCGCCGCGCCAGCACGCACCGCAAGACCAAAGAAACAGATATTCATGTGTCGGTTCATCTTGACGGCACTGGCGTCTACCGCATTGAGACCGGCATCGGTTTTCTTAACCATATGCTCGAACTTTTTTCAAAACATTCGCGCATTGATATTGACTTGCGCTGCACCGGCGATTTGCACATCGATGACCACCACACGGTCGAGGACGTTGCGATTGCACTTGGCGCCGCACTGCGCGACGCCTTAGGCGCGAAAGTCGGGATTGAGCGCTATGGCTGCGCTTACATTCCAATGGACGAGACGCTCGCGCGATGCGTGGTTGATTTGAGCGGACGCAGTTACTTGGTTTTCAATGCAAAGTTTTCACGCGCCAAAATTAGCGACATGGCAACCGAAATGGTCGAGCATTTTTTCTTGTCGCTCGCCGAGCACCTTAAAGCCAATGTGCATTTGGAAGTTCTCTACGGCAAAAACACACACCACAAAATTGAAGGACTGTTCAAAGCCTTTGCGGTTGCAATGCGCGATGCAGTCAGACTCACATCGTCGGATGTCGCGTCGACCAAAGGCGTGATTTGAACATACGGCTTGCACCTGCGCTATGGAAAAACGATGAACGGCTGATAGGCTCGCAATTGGTTTTGCAAGTCGTCGTATCGCAGTTCGCCGCGCCAATAAAATCCTTTCGGCGGCGCAGGCAGCGGCGGGATCATAAACTCGAGTTCTTGTGCAACAAACGGCACTAAGTCAAGGTTGCCACTACCGCTCTGCTCCAACAGCGTTGGTTGAACAACATGCGTTTCTTCAATCGCAGCGCGGACGAGACTAGCCTCGTGCGTAAAGCCATAGTGAATTTCAAAAAAGACTTGGGCAGGCTTGTCGTAAGGGTTCGGCAGCCGAATCGTTTCCGACGCGCTCTCTAAATTTTGCGAGACCAATTTTTTGCCCGCGCTATCGACAATCATCATGCCGACATCGGTGTTTTTATTGTAATCCTCCTTGCTGACGCCAACGCGAATAAACAAACTGCGGTCGTTTGGATTGAGCGCAATCGCTCGTCGATACACCGTGCCTGCTCGAATTGTATCGAGCGTTTGTTTTGTGTAAGCGCTGATGCGCGCGCTGACGCTGCCTTGCTCGAGTTCATCGCCAGAGTTCATCACTTTTGCACGAATGGCTTTTTCGAAAATGCTTGTTTGAAAAAACCGAACTCGATACAAATCGGCTTCCAGCGAGAATGTCGATACGGCTTCGCTCGAGGGATTGGCTTGAACGACGACTTCGTAAATGCCGCCTTCCAAGTCGCGCGTGAGCGACTCTTGGGAGAAGCGTTCTCTTTCGCCGATAGTGGGAATTGCGCCGACCGCCTTGCCTTTTGGATGGATGATAGCCCCCATTACATCGTTGGGCAGATTTTTTTCGCGTGCAATTCGAAAGACAACCGACGAGGCGTCCTCTGGAACAGCGAAAAAATATCGGCGGATTTCGCCCGCATTTAATTTTTGGTTTGGTATTACAAGTTCGCTGCGGTGGTTATCGAACACATACGGCACAACGACGGTATTGAGCAATTCAAATTCTGGTTCGGGCACTTTGCTTGAGACGCCTTTTCGAGCCGCCGCCGTTGCCACAACTTTGGCGGTGTAAATGCCCGGCGTTGAGAGCCGACCTAATTCATATTGAACCTTGACGACGGCATTGGCGTCGCCTCGGATGACGACATTTTTTTGAACGGGCTTAAGCCACGACGCCGTCGAGCGCAAGTCGTAGACTCGAAAGAACTCGTCTTTTTCGGTCTGGGTCGCCGATGTTTTGAACTTCGGCGCGACGAGAAACTCCTGAGTAGCGGGCGGCGCAATCGTGCGGCTATACGCGGCGGGCATTGAGACGCCCCATCCATGCTGCATCGACGAGGTGCGAATGACATACTCCATTGCGCGCTCTGTGAAGCCCGACGTTCGATACGCCTTTAAGATGTCGTAAGTTTTTGGCACGTTCAATACGCCGGCGCCAAGGTCGAGTTCGGAATACGCCGCCGATTTAGCCAGTGCCGACGCGCCCGTGCGCATCGCGGTTTTCATCACGCTTTGTCGATAGCGTCCGTTCCAAACGCCCTGTTCGTCTTCTTTGAGCAACGCACTGAGTAAAATCGCAATTGACCCAGCGACATAGGGCGACGCCATACTCGTGCCGCTCAGGAGCGGTCGCCCCGAATGGTTTGGCACGGTTGAGTAAGCCGAGCCGGGCGCAACGATGTCGGGCTTTGGCACTTCGCCGCCGCGACTGCTGAAATTCCATATTGAGTGGTCGTTTTGTGCCGAGAGAAATCCGTCGCGGGCAATGTCTTTGTTGAGCAGTGCGCCGACTGAAATCACCCGCGCCGACGCTGCTGGCAGTCCCGTCGATGAGATGCCCGGTCCTTCGTTGCCGTTGGAGACTGAGACATATAAATTCGGCGTGTTCTCGATGAGCGAATCGAGGTAGGTTTCCATTTCGGCTAAGCCTTCCAATTCCGATGGAACACCGAAGCTCATATTGACGACGACAGGTTTTCTTTGCGATGTAGCAAGTTTAGCAGCATACTCATACGCGCGTTTCATGCTGCCCGTCGTGGTCAGTTGTCCAATTGCGCCGTCGCTGATTTTCAGGCTGATGAGTTCCGAGCCGGGCGCAATGCCGTCGAAGCCTTGTTGCGTGGGCGTAGCGAAAATGTTATGCCCAGCCGCAATGCCCGCCACATGCGAGCCGTGTGAGCCATCGTCGTAGTGAAAGACGACCAGATTTTTCTCGAGAAAAATGTTCAACGCGCAGGTCATCACGGGCGGCTTGCCTTTGACCTTGAACGCAAAGGTGAAGGTATCGAATTTTTCGCGGTAGGTGCGGATTGGTTTTTCATCAGCGAGATTGCCGTCGGCGTTGGTATCGACGAAAGCCACTGCGCCGTCTGCCGTTTTGAAGACCAACACGCCGAAGTTCGTCTTTGATTCGCCATCACCATCTACATCAGGCACATCACCGTTTTGGAGTCGGCGTTCATCGAAGACGCCGATGAGATAGGTCGTGTCCATCGGCTTTATCGGCAGCGACTCGACGCCCGCAAGCGTAACGCGCTTTGCCGCGTCTCGATAAACTTTGCGTCCGTTTTTTTCTTCGACGATTGCTTTTTGCAACGGAACGTCGCCGCCGCCCGAAAAATCCTGAACGTCAATGACCTTCGGCGTTCCCAGCGATGTGGTCTTTAAGCCCTGCACGCCCATATCGACACCTGTGTCTAAGATGAGAATCAGCACGCCGCGCCCGTCCGCCGTTGGATTTTTTTGCAGAAAATCTGTAACGCCGCAGGTGGCTTTGGAGATAAAGCTCCATCGGTCGGGCGACGGCGGCTGTTGAGCGACAAGCGAAAGCGGCACAAGGAACAACAGTAGAAACGCGCGAAGACTGAAAGGCATAACGATTACGGACACGGTTTTTATTGATTTGTAACAGAGATGGCAGCATTTGTTTAAACGACTCCCGTCCATTGCGAGGAGCGGAGCGACGAAGCAATCCAGAAAGGCAAACGATTTCAAAGATGGATTCCTCGCCGCGCTCGGAACGACAGCTGCGCAAATAGACGCTTTTACTAAAAGTTGTATTAGAAGCGTTAAAAATAAAAAAGCGCATCGTTTGAAGATACGCTTGAAAACCGTTTATACAACTGCGGCGGACGCGGCAACTTACTTGACTTCTTTATGGAGTGTGCGGCGTTTCAGATACGGGTTGTATTTTTTGAGTTCGAGACGCTCGGTGTTGTTGCGCTTGTTTTTTTCGGTGGTGTAGCGCGAGGGCGTTTTGCCTTCTTTGCGGGCTTCCGTGCATTCGAGCGTAATGACCAGCCGATTTCCCTTCTTTGCAGCCATAGCCTTAAACTTGAAAGATTTTTTACCGTGAAAAATGAGGCGCAAATATACGGCAACGGTGTTGAACTTCCAAACGGTGATTATTGATACCCGCGCGCTTGCAGTTTGAAGAGTTCGGCATAACGCCCGTTTTTTGTCAGCAATTCGGCATGTGAGCCAATTTCCAAAAGTTCGCCGTTTTCCAGCACCAAAATTCTATCCGCCATTCTGACCGTCGAGAAGCGATGTGAAATCAACACCGCCGTTTTGCCGCTGGTCAGTTCCGCAAAGCGTTGAAAGACCTCGTGTTCGGCGCGTGCGTCCAACGCTGCTGTTGGCTCATCGAGAATCAAGAGCTGCGCCTCGCGCATATACGCCCGTGCAAGCGCGATTTTCTGCCACTCGCCGCCCGATAAATCCACGCCGCCGTCGAACCGCTTGCCGACAAGCTGCTCATAGCCTTTGGGCAATTTTTTGACGACCGAATCCGCCAAACTTTTTTCAGCTGCATACTCGATGCGGGCAGCATCATCCCGCGCATCGATTTGCCCAACGGCGATATTGTTTCCAGCGGTGAAATGATAGCGAATGAAGTCCTGAAAAATGACGCCGATTTCTTTTCTCAGCTCTTCGGGATGGTAGTCGCGCACGTCGCGCCCGTCGAGCAAAATTCTGCCTTCGGTCGGCTCATAGAGCCTTGCCAAGAGTTTGACGAGCGTAGTTTTGCCCGCGCCGTTTTCGCCGACGAGCGCGAGTTTTTCACCGACGTTCAAGTGAAACGACAAATGCCGCACTGCCCACCGCTCCGAGTTCGGATATTTGAACCCCACATTTTCAAACACAAATCCGTCGCGCATCGGCTTTGGCACAGCGATGGGATTGGGCGGCGCAACAATGCGCGGTTTCAATTCAAAAAAGTCGAACAAATCTTTGAGGTAAAGCGCGCTTTCGGCAATGCTTGAAAAGCGCGAGAGCAAACTCTCCAGCAAGGCGCGCAGATTAGCAAACGACCCCGCCAAAAATCCCAAGTCGCCGATACTGATGCCGCCGCTCAATGTGCGTTCAATCATCACGGCATACGCCAGCGTGTAGCCTGCGTTTCCAACCATTGAAAACACTGCGCCCCAGCTTGCACGACGAATCGCCAACACGCGGTTTTTGTCGAAAAATTTTTCGGAGAGGTCTTTGTAACGCGCAATTAAAAACTCCGACAGCCCAAACACCTTTACTTCCTTTGCTGTCTCGTCGCTTGCACCTGTGTATCGAATGTAGTCGAGTTCGCGCTTTTCTGGCGTGTAGGAATAGAGCAACGAATAGCTTTGCCCGTTGAAATGCGTTTCGCCCAAAAACGCGGGCACCAGCGCGACCACAAGCAAGAGCAGCAGCCACGGATTGAATACGACAAGACCAATCGCCAGCGCAACAATCGTTACCAACTGCTGCAACTGCCCCATCACTTCCGACATGAGCGAAATGCGCGACGCGGTTTGCTGTCGAGCGCGCTCCAACTTGTTGTAAAACTCGGCGTCCTCGAAGCGTTCAAGGTCGAGCGTCGAGGCGTGCTGCATCAGTTGAAGGGAAATTTTATTGGCAACGCGGTCGCCCAAGAGACTGTTCACGAGCGCGTTGGCACGACCGAGCGCGTCGGAGAGAATTGTAATCGCGAACTGTGCGGCGACAATCTGCCACAAAAACGCAACATCTTTGTCTCCACTTGTCTGTGTCAGCCGCACGATTTCATCAGTGATGAGCTTAGCGGCATACAACGTCGCAAGCGGCACAGTCGCCCGAAATAACCGAATCAACACATCGAGCGAGACCATTGACGGGCTGGTCTGCCAAACGAGTTTAAAGAACTTCGGCAACTGTTTAAGCGCAGCGAGATTTTCTTTGAGCGTCGGAACTTTATCGTTGTCGCCCTTGCGCGCGGGGGAGGCGGGCTTTTTTAAAAACGGAAATAACGATTCAAACATAGTTTTCTAATTGTCATTCATTTTCGCTTGGGGCTGTTCTGATGTTTCGCTGCTCTCATTTTCTCGATTTCTTTCATTGCCTCGTGGTAAGGCAAATAATTCGGCTCTTCGCGTTTCGCCTCTTCGTAAGCGATAACGCACGACAACTCATCGAGGTCACTCCAAGTAGTTTTTCGTAGGTGTTCAAATCGAGCAAGACACCCACGCGCTTGCCGTTCTCGTCGGTGATGGATTGCGGTTTCTTCGTGCGTTTTTGTTTTGTCGGCATCGTTGCGAATTTTGGTTAACGCATCTTCCATTCATCGTTTGGCTAAACTTACGCAGGGGCGCAACAAAAATTCAGAAAAAATTTTGACCCTGCTCGTTTCTCAATTTGACAGGCTTAGGCGATTTTGTCAGGAATTTTTGTAGGCGCGCCAATGATATTTTTGTCGCAGCCACTTTTCGAACAGCCTGTTTCCAAACGGAAACCGTTGGAAAATCGACGGAATTTGCGTGGTGTTCCGCTTTTGTGAAGCCTGTTTGCAACGTTTGCCGTTGGCACAGTGTTTGATTTTCTCATTCGGAAATTGTTTTTAACCGCCTGGTCCCACTGCGACAGGCGAACACTGAAAGGACGACAAAGTTTATGGATAATAATTTTTCAAGCGGCGTTCAGACGGCGATTCGTTTTAGCCGCGAAGAAGCATTGCGACTTGGACATGACTACATCGGCACAGAGCATTTGCTGCTTGGTCTCTTGCGCGATGGAGACAATGTCGCCGTCAGAACGCTTGAATCACTCGGCGTTGACTCGACGCAACTCAAGCAAGCGATTGAGGAAATCGTCGGGCGGCTGCAAGCGGGCAGCACGTTTCTGACGAACATTCCACTGACGAAAAGCGCGGAAGCTGCCTTGCGCCGCACTGCCCTTGAAGCCAAAGCCATGAATGCCACACACATCGGCACCGAGCATCTCTTGCTCTCGCTCTTGCGCGATGGCGATACCTTGGCTGCACAAGTGCTTGGACAGTTCGGCATCACTTATGACGATGTCAAGCAAGAAGCGATGAATCTTGGTGATGGCGGAACGACGTTTGCGAAATCAACGTCAGACCGCGAGCCGGAAATGGCGTCGGCGAGCGACGCGCCGATTGAACCGGAAAAACAAACGACGGGACGCGCCTCATCGAAGAAATCCAAAACGCCCGCGCTCGATTCGTTTGGACGCGACCTGACCAAACTCGCCGAAGAAGACAAGCTCGACCCAGTGATTGGACGCGAAAAAGAAATTGAGCGCGTCGCGCAAATTTTATCACGCCGCAAAAAAAATAATCCGGTGTTAATTGGCGAACCCGGCGTCGGTAAAACGGCAATCGCCGAAGGCTTGGCAGTTCGCATTGCCAAACGACAAGTCCCTGCTGTGCTTTACGGCAAACGCATCGTCGCGCTCGACCTTAGCTCTATTGTTGCCGGCACAAAGTTTCGTGGGCAGTTCGAAGAGCGCATGATGGCGATTATGCAAGAGCTTGCCAAATCGCCCGATGTAATTTTGTTCATCGATGAACTGCACACCATCGTCGGCGCAGGCGGCGGACAAGGCTCGCTCGACGCAGGGAACATCTTTAAGCCCGCACTGGCTCGCGGCGAACTGCAGTGCATCGGCGCAACCACGCTCGATGAGTTCCGAGAGTATATCGAAAAAGACGGCGCCTTGGAACGTCGATTCCAAAAAGTTCTTGTCGAGCCGCCGAGTGCCGAAGAGACGCTCAAGATTCTCGACCAACTCAAGCCGAAATACGAAGCACATCATAATGTTCGATACACGCCGGCGGCAATTGAGACGATTGTCAAATTGAGCGACCGATACATTCAAGACCGATTCTTTCCCGATAAAGCATTGGATGTCTTGGACGAAGCTGGCAGCCGCGTGCGGCTCTTGAACATTCAAGTTCCGACGAACATCTTGGAAATGGAGCAGAAAGTGGAGTCGCTTCGCCAAGAGAAAGCCGCGTTCATCAAACAACAGCGCTTCGAAGACGCCGCCCGCGTGCGCGACGAACAAGAACGCTTGCAAAAGGCATTGAAAGACGCCGAAAAAGAGTGGTTCGATAAAACCGAAACGTTTGAAGTTAACGAAGACGCGGTCGCCGCCGTTGTAGCAAGCATGACTGGCGTTCCCGTCGAGCGCGTCGGTCAGAGCGAGTCGCAGAAGTTGCTGACCATGTCGAGCGATTTGAAAAGTCAAATCATTGGGCAAGACGAAGCGGTCGAGAAACTCACGCGCGCCATTCAGCGCAGCCGCGCCGGACTCAAAGACCCGAACCGTCCGATTGGCTCGTTCATCTTTTTAGGACAAACCGGCGTCGGCAAAACCGAAACCGCCAAAGCGCTCGCGCGGTATCTTTTCGGCAGCGAAGATGCGCTCATCAGAATTGACATGAGCGAATACATGGAACGCTTCAATGTGAGCCGTTTGGTTGGCGCACCGCCCGGCTATGTCGGTTACGATGACGGCGGCGAACTGACGGAAAAAGTTCGACGCAAACCTTACTCGGTCGTCCTGCTCGATGAAATCGAGAAAGCGCACCCTGATGTGTTTAATACGCTTTTGCAAGTTTTGGACGATGGCATTTTGACCGACAGTTCTGGCAGGCGCGTGGATTTCAAAAACACGATTATCATCATGACGTCCAACATTGCCGCACGCGACATTCAAGCCAAAGCCCGCGGCGGCGTGGGCTTTGCGGTCAATGACGGCGAAGAAGCGCGCCACGCTTCGGTGAAATCGACGATTGAAGACGCGCTCAAACGCTTTTTCAATCCCGAATTTTTGAACCGCATCGATGATGTGATTGTCTTTAAAGCGCTCGAGAAGGAACACATCGCAGCGATTATCGACCTCTCGCTCAAAAAACTCTTTGCGCGATTCAAGTCGCTCAATCTCGATGTGCGCGTGAGCGAGGCGGCAAAAGCGTTCTTGGTCGAAAAAGGCTACGATGCAAAGTTCGGCGCTCGCCCGCTCCGCCGCGCGATTCAGAAATACGTCGAAGACCCGCTCGCGGAGGAAATTCTCAAAGCACGCTTCGCTGCGGGCGGCATCATCGACATCGACCTTGACGCCGCAACGAACACGCTAACGTTCAACTCGAGCGTCGCGACAAGCACGCCGATGCCAACATCGACAACGGTAACACAAAACTAACCACTACTTTTATGTTCCGATAACCGCAAGGCAGAGCGACCAAACGCTTTGCTTTGCTCGGAACAGCCCGCGCTTCACACAACCATCTTTTCCGCTACCTGCATGCTTCGCAACGACAGAGCGCGGCGGCGGCTTTTTCAAACATAAACGTAAAGAACGATGAAACCAGTATTGCATTTTATTTCGGACGACGCACCGACCAGAGGCGGCGCGTTGCAAGGCGGCTCAGGCGACGGCACGCTGCTCGATGCGTATTCGCAAGCCGTAACGGGCGCGGCGGAAAAAGTCAGTCCGTCGGTCGTCAAAATCGAGCTTGAACGCGACGGCAAGCGCGGCTGGCGACGCTGGAACGTTGGGTCAGGCTCAGGATTTATTTTCACCGCCGACGGCTACATCATGACGAACAGCCACGTTGTGAGCGGCGCGAAAAAAATATCCGTCGTTTTGATGGACGGGCGACGCTTCGATGCGCAGCTTATCGGCAATGACCCGCACACCGATTTGGCGGTCATTCGTATCAACGCGCCAGCTCTCTCGTATGTGAATTTTGGAGATTCATCGAAGATTCGCGTCGGGCAAGTAGCGATTGCGGTCGGCAATCCTTACGGGTTTGATTACACCGTAACGGCGGGCGTAATTAGCGCGCTCGGTCGTTCAATGCGGGCGAACTCCGGTCGTTTGATTGACAACATCATTCAAACCGACGCTGCGCTCAATCCGGGCAATTCGGGCGGTCCGTTGGTTGATTCCGCCGGCGATGTGATCGGCGTGAACACCGCCGTCATTTTGCCCGCGCAAGGCATTTGCTTTGCGATTGCCAGCAACACGGCGCAGTATGTCGTCGGGCAGTTGCTCAAATACGGCAAGGTGCGTCGCGGACACTTGGGCATTGCGGGACAGAACATCAAGCTGCCGCGTCCGCTTGTCTTGCGGCACAATCTTACAGTGGATAGCGGCGTGTTGATTTCAGGCGTTGAGGAAAACAGCCCCGCCGATAAAGCCGGACTTCAGGAGGGCGATGTGATTGTCGGCTACGACGGCGCAACGATAGAGGGCATCGACGATTTGCACAAAGTTTTGACGGAGCAAAAAGTCGGCTTAAAATCGAGCATCGATGTGCTTCGCAATCCCGAAAAAGTTACGGTGGAAATCGTGCCGATTGAAAAGAGCGATTCGGCGAAGTAACGCACAGCGACATACCATAAGAAAGCGTCTCGAGACATCGGGACGCTTTTTTTTCTTCGGTTTTCTTCCGTTGTTTTTTAGGCGCGGTTCTGCGCTTGAACGCCTTGCGCCGCCCTTCTCTGAAACATCGGCGCAACCAAGCGGCTCATCATCAAGCCGACAATGAGTGTAAAGTAGACGGATTGCAACAACGCAAAAACCGTGTCCCGCTTGACTTCGCCGACGAGTGCCTCGTTGAACAACATAGTCGCAAGGTCGGGCAGTTTTCCGACGTTGTGCAATAGCCACGGCAATGAGAACCACATAAACGCGCCCCAAATGCCGAAGCCGAGAACAGTGTAGACAATCATCACGCCGGTTATCCAATTGTTCCACGGCAAGGGTTGAACCGATTCGCCGCGCAAGCGTTGCCAAAAATGCTTGATGATTCTGGCAGGCTGCTGACTGAGGTTCGTTACGCCAAGCGCGTCGGCAAGCGCCCAATGCCCGTCGAATTTGAAAATCGGGTTAAGATTAAAGACGATTGTTCCGGCAATGAGCAGGTTCGCCATAAAAAACGGCTCAAAACCCGACATCGCGTAGCCGACCGCATAGACCGCGCCGACCGCCAATTGAAAAAACATACCGCCGAAATCCACTACCACACGTTGCCAGCGTTTCAATTCCCATGCCGCGCTCACATCGCTGTAGAACGCGGGATAGATAAGGTAAATCGTGAAGCCGATGTCGCTTGGTGTTGCGCCGTATCGCGCACATGCGCTTGAATGACCAAACTCGTGCGCGACGAGCGAGAGCTGAAACAGCGCAAAGCCTATCCAAAACGTCTCGCCGCTTCGGGGCAAACTGTGGTAGCCTGAAATCGTCAGCGCAAGCGCAACGCCGATAAAGACGAGCAACCCGGTAGCGACGGGCGGCTGATATGCAACGGAAAGCACAGTGGAAATTTTGGAGACAAGCACTTCGGGAATGAGCGTGAACTTGAACCAAAACCCTGACGGCAACACCTGCTCTTTCGATTCAATCGCCTCAATTTGTTTGACGACCTTGTGATAAGCCGCTTCGGCTTCGGCGGCGGTAATGACTTTTCCGGAACGCTGGGACGCGATTGCCGCAATGACTTCAAACGATGCGCCGCTCTGCTGTTGTTCCAAGAGAAACTGCGCCGCTTCGGGCAATTGAATATACGCGCCATTCCGCCCCTTGAAGAGATAAGCGGTAGGTTTTTCTGGTGTTTCAATGGCGTTCATCTCAGCATACGTCAAGATCGTTGAAGATTTTTAAGAATGATCTTGGTTATGTCGTTTTTAATCGACACACATTCATTTTGCAAATTTACAATAGCGTTATGCCAGCCCGATTGAGGTAGACCTTCAATTGCTAATGTAGCATGATGAAGTTCCGCAATAGCTTGTTCCAATAGCGTTTCAGCATGCCCTCCGTAGTAAAACTCTCTCGTCAGCGCATTTAGAAACTCACTATCTATTTCTTGTATAAAAACATCAGGATATTTATTCGAAAGACGTGCAAGCACTGTTGAATATATCGATTTACTTAAATCATTTTTCCAATCTGTAATATCATCACATATTTGCCGCGCAATATAAAAATGTTGCATAGATGCAACTAGTGGAAGATATAGATTTTCTTGACCTGAAAGTTCTACAAGACCGGCTATTACGGTACGAGAAATTCCTGTTTTTCCAAGTATGACTTTTCTTGATAACTTCTCTACATCAGTTGATAAAAAAAGTTGGTTTTCAATTATTTTTTTCTCTTCAAGGACTGCGGTTGTGTATTCAAGAAGATAAACTTGAAACCTATTCCAAAAAAATGAATCTATTGTAAACAACTGATAAAGTATGTGATAAGATTCAAATTGCATTGCTTGGTACCTAAGAATATCTTCTCCAAATCCATGAGAAATATTTTTAGATTCGCTATCTATAACGCAATCTAGTAGAAAAATAGAATCAGAAAATAATCTAGCTGAGATAGTAAATTTTCGCATTTTATCACTGTCAACCCCGACGAAGAATTGTTTGAAGAGATACGGATAATAATGATAGATATTGAATTTTGAAGGTGTCAGAAGATTAGCGTGTGCAAGCCATTTATTTTCGATAATATTAATTATTTTCGACAGTTCGTTTACCTCTTCGTCAGAAATATTTTTTCTATTTATATTATTTTTTTTATTCATGAAATATTATTTTTTCAATTGCTCTATTCTTTTCTCAGCATCTTTTACAGTTCCAGCTCCTTTATCAGATTCTAACGTTAGAAATTTTGTAAGGTATGAAACTGCTTTTTCTCTCTCTCCTTTTAGCTGATAAGTGACTCCTAAACGATAGTAAGCACTTTTAAAATTGTCATCTACTGAAATTGCTTTCTCAAAGTTAGCAATTGCTTCATCATATTTTTTTTCTTCTACAAGAATTCTTCCGTATCCCCAGTAACCTATTGGAGAGTTTGGAAATTTTTTAATGCACATAGAAACTAATTTGCTTGCATTTTCAACATTATTTTTACTCAATAGATATACAATTTCATCAAATAAGTCATTAAGAAATGAGTCGCGATATACCGTTTTGGATATTTCATCCTCAGGAGGCTGAATTTTACCGAAAAACTCCAAATAATCGTCTAAACTTCGTTGGCGTTTGTATATCACTGCCCAAAGAATGTTTGCTCTATTAATATCAAACTTTTCATATTCCCTTGCTATCTTTGTTGCTACTTCTTGGTCTCCACCTGCAATACCCGGCGCGACCATGTGAAATGCTACAAGAAGATAAAAAGCTTCAAAATTCTTATCGTCTAATTCAATTGCTTTTTCGAGTGATTTCTTCACTTTTCCTGCCGTGTTTACTTGCCCAAAAATTCCACCTTTCTTAGCAATTTTTCCCAGTGTTTTTGCATGCCATAAATAATAATTACTGTTTTTGGGATTTAAATCTATGCTTTTCTCAAAGCAAGTAACAGCTTCCTCAAAATTTGAATCTTTCAAGTAGAAAATAACCCCTTTATAAAAAAAAAGTGAGTCTCTATTAGTTTCTTCTACCATTCTCTTTGCAATCATTTTTTCCGCTTCTGGATATTTTTTTTCTTTTATTAGCAAATTAATATCCGGAAGATTCTGAGCAAAATTTGATATTTTAAAGAGGCTTGCTTGCAGCATTAAAAAACATAAAAATGAAATATATTTCATCGGCAAAATTATTAAATTTTAATACTTAAAAAAGCGTTGTAACCAATCAAGATTACAACGCTATATCAATCAATTCATTAGCCGTTTATTGAACATGAAAAACTCCAACAAAGAATAGCATCACCGTCTTCAACGCTTGAGTTTTCAGAAAATGTCGCCATCTCCAAGCGGTTTTCCAACTCGGTGACATCCAAGCCGTCAAAATTCAGGCTTTGGATTTCTTGCTGCTGCGCTTTGACGAGCGACATTTCATTGCTGTTTTGTTCAGTCATATTGACCTCCGATTTAATTGTTAAGATAAATTTTTTGAAAAAATAATGTTAGTAGCTTGAATTAAAGGAAATAACAGAAAATC
>Ga0272446_1005127_pt1 | contig 14718 bp, 12 predicted proteins | sample YNPCB0061_FD_194587 | JGI IMG/M metagenome (GOLD analysis project Ga0272446, IMG submission 194587) | Hot spring microbial mat communities from Yellowstone National Park, WY, United States - YNP-CB-006-1 | ecosystem: Environmental > Aquatic > Thermal springs > Hot (42-90C) > Sediment | place...
ATCGTTTTCTAAAAGAAGAAATCGTTGTTCCATTTCCCAAGATCGTGCTGAAGGCGCATGCCCAACAGAACCAGATCGCCATAGAAACGGGCGAAGCGATGGGCCGGCTTGTCAACGCCCAGATACGCGGATCCGTTGCCTTGGGCCAGCAGACGGAGCTCAATCTTAACCTGATCATCAAACCAACGGAAGAGTTTTATCAGAAGTACCAGGACAAAGACCCGAAGACGCTGCTCAGGTTCGCCAACGTACTGCAGGACGACGGCCGCATTGAATTCAAAATTAAGGGAACCATAGCGCAGCCCGTTGTCGAACCTGTGACCGCCACTGCAGTCAAGCCCCCGACTGCACCGTAAGCCTGATTCAGCGGGCCGGAGCAGAAACTGTTTTCACTGGTTTGGTTTTTTTACCTGCTTTTGCCGGCATGATAACAAGTGGCTGCCAGCCGCGCAGTTCGAAAGCATTTGCATAATGCCGTAGTGACCGCAGGTACAGGTGCGCACTATAAGAAAAATTTCGGCTATTGTATGCCGCGAGTGCGCGCGTTTCATCCTGTTTGCCAACCTCAACCGTAGAGAGAACCTTTTCCCGCGTTGCAGTATTCTCAAAGGCTTCACCGCTGCGCTCGTTGTAGGCTGCCTGGTGCTTGTCAACCAGTGCCCGCAGAATATCTGCTATCGCCTGGAACTCAACCTGGAATTTTTCATAGACATTCTGCACCTGCCGCAATGCAGCATTCCGGTCTGTATGCCTGGCTTCTTTGTAAGCGGTGAGGCTCCGCTCGAAGTTTTCAATCTGCATTTCAATCGGCGTCTGCCGTTGGGCAACAAGCCCGGTTTCCAGAAAGTAGCGCAGCTCCTTACTGCTCTGCGCACCCTTCAGCCGCAGCTTCTGTATGTCGAGTGGGCCAGCAAAAATAGCGGCGAGAGGGAGCACGACTGCGGCAAAACCTGCTGCCGCATTGAGATACCGTGCTTTGTAGCGCGCAATCCGCACGGCTATTTTTTTGCAGGCGCAGGTTCGGTCTTCGCCGGCTCTGCCTTTTTCGCCTCGGGTTGGTCTTTCGCCGGGAATTCAGGATTGCGTGGCTGTTTTTCGGGGCGCCTGGTCTGCAGTTCTTTGAAAGAATCCTTCAGCAGCGATTTCTTTTGTCCTGATATCAAACCGTAGTTGTCATCATGGTGCAGAAAGAAGTTCATCGCATCGGTATAGAGTTTGCGGTTCATCTGGTTAACCAGGTTATTCTTAACACGCTCGTAATCGCGGATTTTTTCGCGCTCATCCTTATTGCGCGCGTCGTCCCAGGTCTGCGTCTGATAATCTTCTTTGTCCTCAATCGGCGTCTTGCTTTCTATCAGAGCCAGAAAAGCGAAACGCTTGGCGCGGCGGGAACGCTTGATGCCGTCGATGTAGTACCGGATCTTGTTGGAAAAAAGAAAGCGGTTATAGTTGTAACCCATGTCGCGGAACTGGCGGGCGACTTCTACATCCCGGTAACCGAGCTGCAGAAAATGCGCCGACTTACGGTCTTTGGACTGAATGATGATGGGCGCGTTGAGATCGAGCAGCGAGCGCGAGTCTTCTATGTAGCGTTTCTGCAGGATGTCATAATACAGATCGAGCAGTATCTCCTGGCTGAGACGGATCTCCTTAAATGCATCAACATAGTTACTTTCGAGGTAATAGAGGTTGGCGTTGAAATTGTGTTGATTTGACTGCTTGAGCGCTTTTTCATTCTCAGGGGAGCCAAAATTGGAGACGCAGACATTGGCAAACTCGATGAAATACCGGTTCTCACGCAGGATTTTTTCGACAAAACCCTGATCGGGAGCAGCCGCCCGCAGTGGCGACGAGCCAAGGCTACATACCAGGATCGAAACCCTGAATACCAGCGCCGTTATATGCTTAGGTGAGTGCATCTTCCCTCTTAATACAGCCGTACCGTATGCCTGCAACTTGCCGGGACATCTTTCGCATACAGGACACCTGCTTGTATATCGGACAACTTAGCACCTGCTTCAAGAAAAAAATGAGACAGAATGCGTCTCTACCCGCTATACAACCCCCTGGCGGGGCAATTTCTGCCGCAGGCTGTGGAGGTTCTTCTCGGTGAGGCGAATGAACCGGGCCCCTGCTCTGAACCTACGGTTCTGCGAATTGTTATCGACCCAGACAATCTGCACCGGTAATTCAATCGTCTCGGCATCGATGTTAAGATGCAGGCTCATGAGGTCCCCCGGATGCGCAACTTCATCGAGTTCAAACGAAATGCCTTCGATCGAAACATCCTGCGAGCGGGTCTTGCTCTGTTTGCCCATGGGACGTGAAAGTGAAAGCTCCCACTCGAGTGGATAACGGACGTGCCGCCGCTTGTTGCGCGAGTAGCAGATTACCCGGTTTTTGCCCGAATACTTGGCAAAGTAGAGCATCTGGTCGGCCCGGTCGATCAACTCTTCGGTACTCTTGGCGTCGCGCGGAAATGTCGCGAGTCCGCCGCTGAGAGTGAGATCCGTCGAGGCAACCCTGAGCTTTGCGAATTCGCTGCGGATTTTTTCGCTGACGACTTCGGCCCCGTCGGGTCCGGTTTCAGGCAGGATCACGGCAAACTCTTCGCCGCCGATGCGGCAGGGCGTGTCTTCGCCACGAATTGACTTCTTCAGCAGCTTGCCCAGCGCCGAAATCACCGCGTCGCCGGTAGTGTGGCCGTGCGTGTCGTTGATGCGCTTAAAATTGTCGATATCGAGGATCAGCAAAGAGAACTCGCGCCCGTGTCGCTGTGCCTGCTTGAACTCGCGCTCGATCGCGCCGTCGAAGAAGCGCCGATTGAACACCCCTGTCAGCTCATCGATCGCCGCCTGTCTGGCGGTTTCGGCATAGACATGGATTTCAATGACCTTGGGATTTTTAATATCGCGACTTTCATTCACGAAATAATCGAGCATGGCAACGCGGAAGCCTGTCTTGCGCCCCAGTTTGGATTCGAGCATATCGCGGTGCCTGAGGATTGCCTGCCACGATTTGCGCGCATCGGCAGGGGTGAGCCTCAGGTGGCACATGACGTGCAGCAGCCGTGCATGGATATTCTTCTCACCCGCGCCATACAGTTCTTCGACTGTCTGCAGTATCTGCTCTTCACTCTGCTCATCATCACAGAAAATGCGGTTGATGAGATCCAGTTCACCCTGGATACCTGACGAGACGCGCATACCTCTCAGGAGGCTGCCGGTACGCGGTGTAAAGACGAAAGCACTTTCAGCGCTTTGACTGCTGTTTCAGCCATTCGAGCATCTCGGGCGTGATCGTGACGTCGGGGTTACGGGCCTGCCACTCGGCAAGATCGACCTCTTCAGGCTCAGGAGCATGGTGGAATGTCGCGCGCAGCAGGCGCAGAAAAATGAATACCGAGACCGAGCTGATGAATCCTGCTATGACGTAAGCGAGCGGCTTCACCAGCGTCGACTGCCCCAGCAGGTAATGCGCGAGAATACCCGCATCTGTGCGCATCACGTCGCCGCGGATAAAATCATTCAGGTCATAGAGCGAATAGAGCGCGGTCAGCCCGCCAAGGAAAAACAGGATGAAGTGGTTGAAGCGCGGGTAGAGGAAAGCGCTGACAGTGAGCACGAGTCCCCATGAACCACTGATCAGGTACTTGAGCATCTTGTCTGAATGCCGCGGTGTTTCGCCGTCGGGAAAAAAACCGAAGAAGATGACCGTCAGGCCGACGATCACCGATACCGAGCGGATCCAGCGGCCCGTAAGCGAGGCGCGCAGCATCAGGTAACCCCAGATAATGCTGCCAATATAACCCGCAAGCGCAATAACGACAAAAACTCCCTCGCCGCTGCGCGCGTACGTAGCGCCCGATTCATCCCAAGCAATCGAGATCGAATGCAGCTGCCCCCCAGTCGCAATCGTCGCAATCGCATGCGAGGTTTCGTGCAGAAAGACTACGAACAGCTTGAACGGTTTAAGCAACGCTGAATCCCAGAAGAAGATCAGTAGTACCGTCAGCACGGTCAGCGCGATGAGCCGCAGAATCACCGTACGCATGGTTACATGACCGCGTAGACCAGACCTGCCATCAGCATAAATCGCAGGTGCAACAGGTCGCCGACCGAATAGGTATGTTGCCTGCCAGGAATCACATTCAACCCAATGACCCCGGTAATGACAGCGGATATTCGCTCGCTCAGCTGCGGGCGGACCTGCAGTGCAGCATCAAGAAATAGATGGTTATAGCTCGATTCAGGCACGGACTGGCCGTTCAGCTGCATCGTGGTTTCGGTCAGATGCGCCAACCCTGCCCCGAGCGAGAACAGCTTGTCGAGCCGGTAGAAAGCGTGCACGTATAAGGGCACATGCCACTGCACACGATTTTCCATACTCTGCGAAAGCCCGTTCACGCGCAGCCCCATAAGCCGCATCAGGCCAATACCACCATGAAAGTAATAATCCGGCAGGTGGTACTCGGCTACCAACGAGCCCCCGAGCGCCGAATAACTGACCGAGTACTCACCCTTGCTGCGGTCTAGTCCCTCTTCTGAGTGGCCGGCAACAGCGAGCTCCCCGCCCAGAGATAACGGACGCTCCACCGAGTTTGGCCCGGCTGCATCGACAAAAAACTCCGCAGGCGCAGCAGCGGGCAAAAAAACCAGAACCAACACAAGCAGCAACCGCCTGGACAAATTCGGTGATTCTGCAAGGTGCAATAGTTTCACGTCATGACCTGCACGATGCCGTGAGTATCTCGTTACCTTCGGCGGTGATCAACACATCATCTTCAATGCGAATGCCTATGCCGCGGACTTCCGGGGCAAGAAAATCATACTCGGGAGGAAAGTACAGTCCGGGTTCCACAGTGATCACCATTCCGGGCTCGAGCAAGCGGCTCTTACCTGCAACGTGGTAATCGCCGACATCGTGCACGTCGAGGCCAAGAAAGTGCGAAGTCCGGTGCATGTAGAAATAGGTATGGTAGTCGTGCTGCGCGACCTCTTCTCTTGTCTTGAGGGAGATCAGGCGGTTACGGTCTTCACTGCCTGAACTGCGGTCTGGCACGCGACCAAAGAGACCGAGCTTTAGCAGCCCGTCGCAGAGTACGTCGACCGCCGCCTGGTGTACAGACTCAATCGAATTGCCGGGACGTGCATGCGCAATCGCTGCCTTCTGCGCGGCAAGTACAAGATCATAGAGTTCACGCCGAATTCCCGGTGCAGAGGAGAACCCCCCGACGGGGGTTGTGCGCGTGATGTCTGACGCATAGCCTTCGATCTCGGCGCCCGCGTCGATGAGTATGAACTCCCCCGGCTTTGCGAGGTCAGCTGTACCTTCATAGTGCAGTACAGTAGCATTTGCCCCGGCAGCCACAATCGAGGGATAGGCCAGTTGGTCTGCGCCCTGCCGCATAAATTCATACTCCACCAGCGCCTTCACCGCGTACTCGCTCACTTCGCCTTTGGCAGAGAGAATGTAGTCCTGTGCCGCGTTATGTGCCACTGCAGAAATTGCGGCCGCACGGCGCATTGCCGCAAGGTCATGGCTGTCTTTTAACAGACGCAGCGGAGCCAGCAGCTCTGAGGCGCGCGTGATCGTCCGCGGAGCATAGATGCCCTTGCGGGCGTACTGCGCGAGTTCGGCTATGTGAGACAGCACCTGCGTATCACGCCCGGCATCAAGACCGAAATCATAGAAGAGCACCTGGCGGCCGCGCGAGAGTTCACCGAGCTTTTTCTGCCACTCCGATGCGCCGCTAACTGTCACGCTAAATGGTGCTTCGGCAAATCGCTCGCGATAAAAATCATGGCCCCGCACCTTGCCAGTCCAGCGCTCACGTTCAGGATCGCTGGTGCGCGCGCAGATATGCAACGCGTCGTTGGTCACAAATACCGAGAGCTCCTCTTCGTTGACGCCGGTCAGATACAGCGTGTCAGAGTGGGCCCGGTAACGGTAGTGCGTGTCCCGGTTACGGAAGCGACTGCCCATGGCCGGAACGAAGAGCAGCGAATCCTGCGGCATGCGCTGCTGCACTCTCTGGACACGTTCGGCGAAGACTGTCATCCCGATGCGCACGGTCAGGGCGTGAGCTGCTGCGTCATCTCTTTTGGGCGAGCGTGAATCGACATGACAGCGCGGCAGGCTGCTCAGAATGGGCAATTAGGCAGTCTTTTCAGTTAGCATGGATATCCTCGATCGCTATATCTTGCGGAACTTCCTCAAAGCATTTGCCGGAACGCTGCTGCTTTTGGTGGGAGTCTCGGTAATTGTCAAGGTTTTAGACTCGCTGAAGGACTTCACCGAAAACCAGCACGGGGTCGGGTTATTGCTCGAATACTACCTGGTAGTCACCCCGTCGTTCGTAACGTATATCGTGCCGCCAGCGCTGATGTTTGCGACGGCCTTCACGATCTCAAACTTTAACCGCAATTTTGAAATCACAGTGATGCTTGCTGCGGGCAGATCTTTCCGGCGTATCCTGAGGCCAATACTCATATTCACCGCCTTTTTTTCGCTGGCATTCTTCATTTTTAATGAGTACGTCGCATTTCCATCGGCCTACCGCGCCGTGGACATCAGCTACAAACTGCGCAACAAGGGCGACGATGCCAGACTGCGCAAGTACGACAAGAGCGGTGACATGACTCTCCGTTTTGGCAACCGCTATTACACCATAGGCCACGGGGCATGGTACCGGCGTGAGCTCGTTGGGTTTCACCTGCTCGAAATTTCTGACCACGGCAGTATTGCACGCATTGCCGAAGCCGATAGCGCTGCAGTAGCAAACCACGAAAGCACAAAGTGGCAGATGAAAAACGTGCGCATCACGCGCTTTACCGACCAGGGAATTTACGCGGGCACGGACTCGTACGAAGCGTTGGTCATGGAATTACCGGAAAATCTCATGGCATTCCAGAACTTCTACGTCGAAATGGATTCAGAAGAGCGCTCGCTGTTCGATGCCTTCCGCATCTACCAAAAGCGAAAACAATCGGGAGGTTCGTACGAGGTTTTCCTCACCGAGGTATTCTGGCATATCGGTTATCCGCTGGTCTGCCTGTTTATTGTGTTTATTGGCGGCATGCTCGGCGGTAAGCTAAAGAAAGGCGGCGTGCCGGTGAGTATTGCCGTGTCGATGCTCTTTACCCTTGGGTACTTCTTCTTCATGTATTTCGGTACCGCGTTCGGCGACAGTGGCACCTTACCGCCTTTCATCGCCGGCAATCTGGCAAATCTGGTTGCGGCGAGCCTTTCTGGCTGGATCTACTTTCGACTCGACTATTGATTTTTTGCAAACGAAATTGTCCCGGAGATACTTATGAAAGCCTTCTACACGCGCCACCCGCTTCTCGTAATACTCTCGGCCGCCTTCATCCTGAGAACCGCAGCAGCCTTTTACAACTACACTCCCACTGCTGAAGACGACTACGCCAACATCATCGAGCCGGCCCTCAAACATTACCAGACGGGTGCAGCAATCACGACAGAACTCTACAGATTGCCGGCACTGCCAAAGGTGTTCTACGCGTTTCTCGTGCCACTGAAACTGGCAGCTGTAGCAGACACCACGCTGCTGGTTTCGTGGGGCCTGTTTTGCCTCGGCATTATTTCGCTCGCGGGCGTCTGGGCCTTCTACCAGTTGGTTCGCCAGACGACGCCCGGCTGGGAAAAAGCGGCCGGCTGGCTGTATGCCGGCCATTTTCTGCTGCCGTTCTTTTCAACGCGCGCCTTCCAGGAGAGTCTGACACTCACGACCGTGCCCCTGGCGCTGTACTTTCTCTTTCACCCGGAGCGTCCGCCCTACCGGTTATTTTTCGCCGGGCTGTTCCTCGGGTTCACGGTGATCTTTCGCTTCCAGGCGGCTATCCTCGCAGTGACCATTTTCCTCTACCTCTGCTATGAGCTGCTGCGCCGAAAAAGCAATCCGCGGCAGCTCCTCGCATTCAGCGCCGGCGGCGCTGTTGCGCTGCTTCTGCTGGTGTTGCTCGATGTCGCTGAAGGTCGCGCTGCACTTGCAACGCCACTCGAATATATCCGCATCAACTTTTTAGGGAATGTCGTAAATCAAAGCTATGGCTCAGCCCCCTGGCACACATACCTGACGCTACTGACTGTTGTATTTATTCCGCCCTTTTCATTTGTCCTGCTGCTAGCCCTCTACCGCGGTATGCGTAGCGACCTGCTCAGTACGATTTGCCTCGCGGTCTTCGTCATTTCTCATAGCCTGATTGCTAACAAACTCGATCGCTTCATGCTGCCTATCTTACCCTTTTTCTTTTTGCTGACGCTTAGAGGACTTTGCGACCTGGCCAACTCGAAATTCATAAAATTTGCCTGGCGTGGATTTATCATATCCAACATAATCATTCTCCTACCCATTACCCTGAGCCGCAGCCAGCTCAATACGATTCACGCTGCGCAGTACCTGGCGCCTTCGCCGCGTCCGCTGCTGCTATACCGCATTGACCTGTGGAAACAGTCCTACATGACCTTTGCCAAACCTTTTCCCGCAAACCATGATGACCTGCGCTCACTGCTTGCGGCGATGAAGACCCTCGATGCAGGCGAAGCTGACCTGCTTTCACTGGGAATAATTTCAGCCGAAGAAGAAAAAGCATTGCGCGGCGCGGGCTTCGAGTGCCGCCAGGAAAGGACGTTTGAGCCTTCATGGCAGGAAAAGATCGTGATCTATCTAAATCCCCGGTTTAACGCCCGGCGCGACACATCGGTGCTTTACCGCTGCGTCAGTCAGGTTTCTCGCCCCAGGTAATATTGAGGTTAATGAAATAGTTCCAGAACGTGGCAACAGCCACGCCGAGCAGGTTCGCGAAATCGATATTGAAGCCAAAGTCGTTTTTCAGGTTCATGGTAATCGCGTAATTGATGAAAGCTCCCCCGAGGCAGATGAAGTTATACTTGAGATACCCCCACAGTACGTTGCGGAAGCCAACCAGAGTGCGGTCGCGAAAAGTGAAATAATTGTTCAGAAAGAAATTGGAGGCAATGCTGAGCAAAATCGCCATCACCAGCGCCTGCGAATCGCGCAGAACAAGAAAGTTTCTACCAAGCCAGAAAAACAGCGCGTTGACGAAAATACCCGAGAAACCCACCATTGCGTACTTGACAAAGCGGAGCGGAAGGTACCTGCCGAACCGCAGGTCATAGAGCGCAACCAGGTAAGCAAGCGCCACCGATGCAGTCAGCTTGCTCTTGCCGTGCTGCCGGGGCCTGAAGGTGTAGCCTACTTCCGCGATCGTGACACCGCGCGAGCGCGCCAGTATTTCGAGGAGTATTTTGAAACCGCGTGGATTGATACTCGCTGCAATGCGGTTGTAGAAGCTTCGCGTGACCCCAAAATAGCCGCTCATCGGATCAGAGCAAGCGCGCGGCAGGAAAACTTCTGCAGCTTTCGTCGCTCCCCAGGAAAGAAAGCGCCGGAAGTACGACCAGTTCTCGACACCCCCACCATGCGCTTTGCGCGTGCCGACGACCAATTCGGCGCCCGCGCGAAAACGTGAAACAAATTCAGGAATGACTGTCTCATCGTGCTGCATGTCGGCGTCCATCACAAGCATGTACTGGCCTTTCGCCACCGAAAACCCCTCGGCGACTGCCTGTGACAGTCCACGGTTTGCCAGGCGTCGTACCGCCCGGATATGCGGGTTCTCGGCTGCAAGCCGCTCGGCCAGTTCGTACGTGCCATCGGGGGAGTTATCATCCATGATGAGAATCTCGTGGCTGAATGGCTGCAGCACTGCTTCGAGCCGCGGCACAATGAGTGGAATATTCTCAGCCTCGTTGTAAGTCGGCAGAATAACCGAAATCTCCACCGCCGATCGCCGGACGTCTCGTGCCATGCCCGTCATTCTGCGCCCTGCAAACAGGTTGTCGTTCTTAAACAGGCTAAAGCTCCCACACCGCTTGCCGGTTGCTCTCACAATTTGACTGCTACCTATGGCCACCCACTGGCTTGATTCGCTGAAAGAGAAATACGCCGCGCAAATCGCGGCGTCACCGATTAAGGTCCGCCTGATTGCTTATACCGAGCACCCTTTCGATCTTGCCGCGGCCTCTGCCCGCACCTGCTACAGCTCGCGGGGGCTGCTGCTGCCAGCCGACATGCACAAGTCGGAAAAATCGCTGGAGCTACGCAACAAAGTGGCGCGTGCCACTCTCAAATCCGGGCACCACACGACGCGGCAGCATGCGCATTTTGTTTTTGGGATTGAGAATGTTACGCGGCAGCTTGTTTGGCAGGTGCTGCACGCACACCCATACTACAATTCTGAGCAGGTGTCTCAGCGTTATGTGCCCATCAGGGACGACAGGACGTGGTACGCGCTGCCCCCAGGCCTTGCGGGTATGGCAGAAGTACACGCTCTGCACCAGCACGCATTCGCTACGTACACTGCGCTCGTAGAGACCCTGCGCCCCGTTGTTGAAGATATCTTCTTTTCTATCCATCGCCTGAAGGCGCGCAACAAAGAACAGCATGCAGACGCGATCAAAAAGCGCTGCATGGAAGTCGCGCGCTACGTGATGCCCGTATCGACAGTGGCGTATCTTTACCACAGCGTGAGTGCACTCACCCTGATGCGGTATGCGCGTATGCTGCTCTGGTCGGGCCACACCGAGGCAATCGTGCTGGGCATACAGATGTTTGAACTGGTGCGCTCGGTCGACCCCGACCTGTTCAACGAATTGCCCGAACCGTTGCAGGCACCGCAGCGCACGTTTGACCCGGCCTCGGCCGCGCGCGACAATGCGGCCCACGACAGACTGCTGAACGGCAAATCAGCCGCACTGCTATCTGCCTCTGTGGGAGCGCTATTTGAAAACGCCCAGTTGACCCGTCTGACAAACGAAGCCGCCGCGGCTCTCGATACGGCGCACAACCCGCTGCTCGGCGATGTGTTTTATCCCGGCACTCTCGACGAGACGACGCGCATTCTCCACCATGCGCACTTTACTTTTCGCAAAAAACTCTCGCACACGGCAGACTCTCAGGAACAGCGGCACCGCACGCTGCCGGGCAACCGTCCGATACTTGCATCACAGGTGTCGCTGGAAAATGACTATATCACTCCTGCGTTGATCAATGCATCAGCAGCAGCGCGGCAGCTGTACGACGACTACATGGGCAAAAACTTTGACCTGGTGCGCAGCCTCTGGCAGCAAAGCGAAATTCCCCGCGAAGACATTTCTTACCTGTTGCCAAACGCTTTTCCCATCCGTTTTCTTGAATCCGGGGACTTCTACAATTTTTACCATAAGTGGAAGGCGCGCCTGTGCTACAACGCGCAGGAAGAGATCTTCTATTCAGCTCACGCAGAAGTCAGTGCAGTCAGGAAAGCCTGGCCGGAGCTCGGCAAACACATTGGTCCTCCCTGCGTCGTGCGCGAACACCTCAAACCCCGCTGCCCCGAGGGGGATCATTTTTGCGGCATCAAAGTCTGGCAGTTGCCGTTTGCGAAATATGAGCGGGTAATTTAGCTGTGGGAGTTTCTGTAATTCTGCGACACTAATCGAGCAGCGCAAGCGCTGCGCTAAATCGCGCCGGCAATTCTATAGAGTATTCAAGCATGCGCCGTTTGAATGGATGCTTAAACGCAAGTGAGTTGGCAACGAGTAGCATTCCCGCCTGCGCCAGCTTTTCACGCCTGGCCTTGCCAATTTTGTAAAGCCTGCACTTGCCCGCGTCATCACCGTAAAGCCGATCGCCTATCAACGGCGCATGGAAATGTGCGAGTGTCGCGCGTATCTGGTGCGTCCGGCCGGTGATCAATTCGATTGTTAGCTGGGTAGCAGATTTGTAACGCTCCTGTTCGGTTACCAATAAATCTGCCGAGCGAAACCGCGTCGGCTGTTGCGGCGGCTCTTCTGCGAAGCGCATTTTCTTCCGGTTTTTCAGGTCGCGCCAGATATAACCGCTGACTTTTTCAGGCAGCGTTACTCTCCCCCAGACTAGCGCAGCGTAACGCTTTTGAATCTGGCGATTAGCAAAACTCTCGCTAAGGCGTTGTCGCGCCTCTTCTGTCTTGGCTATCAGCATCAGTCCTTCGGTGTCGCGATCGAGCCTGTGCACAATACCTGGCCGCTCGTCATGGGGTGATAGCCTGTTGAATTGACCAAGCAGCGCGTGCACCAGCGTATCGTTACCCGTGCCTGCGCCTGGATGCACGGTCATTCCGGGCGGCTTGTGCACAATCGCCAGATATTCATCTTCGTATAACACGGGAATGCCGACGTTGATAGGCACCAGGCGATGCTCTCTACTCGCAGGCAGGGTAAATTGAATCGCTATCGGTCGCTTTGGCCTGAAACCAACTTTGGCTTGACCCGCAGGCAATCCCTCCACGCCGCCTTGTTCAATCTGCCGTTGGATTGCAGAGCGCGAGAGAGTAATTCCTTGTGCTGCAAGTGCTGCGGCGAGAAAACGGTCAAGCCGCTCGCCGGCTGGGAGCTCAAAGCGAAACTGCTTTTCCATTTTGGCTCCGGCCATGAGGCTGTCCCACTCTGTCTGCGCTACGAAATTCTACTCGCGGAACTGCAGATCATAGAGCTTTTTATAGTGGCCTTTTTTCTTTATCAGCTCTTTGTGTGTTCCACGTTCAACGATGCGCCCCTTGTTCATCACTAAAATCAGGTCTGCATTATAGATAGTCGAGAGTCGGTGCGCGATCACGAAGACCGTCCGGTTTTTCATCAGCTTTTCAAGTGCTCGTTGCACCAGACGCTCCGATTCGCTGTCGAGTGCGCTCGTCGCTTCATCGAGAATCAGTATCTGCGGATCTTTGAGAATCGCGCGGGCAATCGAGATTCTCTGCCGTTGTCCCCCGGAAAGCATTAGGCCGCGTTCACCAATCTGGGTTTCATAACGCAGCGGCAGATTCTTGATAAAAACATCTGCATAAGCGAGCTCTGCCGCGCGCTCAATATCTTCCTGCGCGATGTCGTCGCGGCCATAGGCAATGTTCTGCCGGACTGTGCCGTTAAAGAGGAATATCTCCTGAGTCACGACACCGATGGAACGCCGGAGGTCGGCAATGCGCAGGTCGCGCACATCTTCGCCATCGAATGTGATCTTACCTTCGGTGACGTCGTAAAACCTGGGTATCAGATCCACGAGCGTCGATTTACCGGCCCCCGAATGACCCACAAGTGCCACGCGCGAACCGACCGGGACATCAAACGAGATGTTGCGCAGCACCTGCGCCTGAGTCTGCGGGTAGCGGAAGCTAACTGCATGGAAGCGGATATTTTTGCGCAGAGCTTCGAACGGCTTTGCATGGGGAGCCTGTGTCACGTCATTCGGAGTGTCGATGAGGCTGAAAATGCGCTCGCCTGCTGCTGTCGCCCTCTGCACCATGTTATACCACGATGCCATCTGCTTGATTGGACTAATCATCACCATGAGAGTGAAGAGAAACAGGAAAAAGCTGCCTGAGGTAAATTCGCCTTCAATAATGCGCGCGGCGCCATAAACTATCAGTGCAATAATGAGCAAGCTGGTTGTAAACTCCACCAGAGCTGGTGACAGCGCGTTGTTCATCCGGTACCTGAAGATCTGCCGAAACAGCGACTCATTTATACTGGAGAACTGCGCGTGTTCAAATTTTTCCATCCCAAAAGCGCGAATAATCCGGATACCGGAAATGACCTCTTGCATATGGCCGGTCAGGTCAGCCAGGCTGGTCTGTTCCCGCTGTGTGATATCTTTGATTTTTCGCGCATAGTGGTTGACCGGCCAGAGAACCAGGGGAACTCCCACCACGGTAATAAGAAGCAACTTGAAGCTGATTAAGCTCAGTAATACAAGGTGCGTTGTAATGATAAAGAAGTTATTTATCGAAACACGCAGATAATCCGAAGCAGAATCTGATAGCAGGTTTGCGTCATTAATGATGCGGCTCATCATCACGCCGGTTTTTTCTTTCACGAAAAATGACATAGGCAGATCGAGCAGCTTGCGGTACAGGTCATCACGTATGTTATTCACAGCGCGCAGACCGGTGGAACTCATGAAGTACACCGTGCCAAGGTCGCACAACAATTTGAGCAGATATATCGGAAGCACCAGGAACGCCACAAACATAAGGACCTTCATGGCATGGTACTGGAGCAGAAACAGGTTAAGCTGCGTCTTCTTTTCCGCGATAAAGTACTTTATCTTGCCTCTGAGATCAGTGGCGGGCAGAGCTTCGACCTGAAAAAAATAGTCCCGTTCCTTGTCAAAAAACTCCGGTGAGGGGTGCCGGGCCAGCAGCACCTGCAGATCTTTGCGCAGGGGGCCTGACTTGGCATAGGCGATCTCGTCCTTGTCAAAATGCAGCTGGAAAGGTTTATTGCCGCCCGTCTCGATGACGTCAAAGATCGGTTTCAGGGCAGTCAGGCTGAGCGCATTGAATACCGAGACAAAGAGCGAAAGCAGAACCCCGAGCAAAAAGCGCCATTTATAGCGCGCCGCATAACCCAGAATTCTCAGGTAGACACGCTTTTGTTTGGGCAAAACTGGGTCCGAATTCGGAGGCATCCTTGCGCATCCGATGATTTTGACAGGGCGAAAAGCGCTTTTGATTAGCAACGAGGGTGTTCCTGGGGGCTGCGCGGCAAGTCGCTGGTGCAACTTTTCTGCTTGCGCAGATAACCTAATCGCGACGAATTCCTCCGCAAATTCTGCGAATTTGCTCTACGGGGCGCCATTCTGGCGCGAATCCGTCG
>Ga0272446_1005129_pt1 | contig 14715 bp, 15 predicted proteins | sample YNPCB0061_FD_194587 | JGI IMG/M metagenome (GOLD analysis project Ga0272446, IMG submission 194587) | Hot spring microbial mat communities from Yellowstone National Park, WY, United States - YNP-CB-006-1 | ecosystem: Environmental > Aquatic > Thermal springs > Hot (42-90C) > Sediment | place...
AAACCCCAAAAACGCGCAAAAAAGTGCTCGCCACATAGCATTTTGAGCCCATTTTAGCGCGAAACGGTCAAAAAACTGCGAAAAACCGCGCCGCGCGTGAGCTGGCAGGAGCGCCGCGCGCGGCGCTGAGGGAAGAGGAACCGGTTCCGAATCCGATTCGTCCCATTGCATGCAAGTCTCCAGCCAATCAGACAAGTCGTTGAAAACAATAGACCGCAGCTCCTGCCCGCGTGGAAGTATTTTCACACTGCGCGCCACACACGCCCCTTCTTACAATGAAAGGGTGCCAGCCATCCGGTTTGAGATCCAGGCGGTTTGTCCGGCCACCGGCGCCCGTGCGGGCCTGCTCCACACACCGCATGGAACGGTCGAGACGCCGGTGTTCATGCCGGTGGGGACCCAGGCTGCGGTTAAGGGGTTGATGCACCGGGACTTATCTGAAAGCCTCGGGGCGCGCATCATCCTGGCCAACACCTATCATCTGTATCTGCGGCCAGGGCACGAACTGATCCGCAAGCTCGGGGGGCTACACCGGTTTATGTCCTGGCCGGGAGCGATTCTGACCGATTCGGGCGGCTTTCAGGTTTACAGCTTGAGCCAGTTGCGAAAGGTGACCGAACAGGGGGTCCAATTCCGATCGCACATCAACGGCGACCTGCATTTATTCACCCCCGAGTCGGTGGTGGACGTCCAACTCGCCCTGGGCAGCGACATCGCCATGATGCTGGACGAGTGCTTGGAGTATCCCGCCACATATGAGCAGGCGCGGCTGTCGATGGAAAGGACCGTCCGCTGGGCTCTGCGCGGCTATGAGCACTACCGCTGTAGTACGGGAGCTACGGGGACGGCTTTGTTTCCGATCGTCCAGGGGTCCACGTATGCGGATTTGAGGCGGCGCTGCGCCGAGGAGTTGCTGGCGCTGGAGGCAGACGGTTATGCTATTGGCGGTCTTTCGGTGGGCGAACCCCGGGATCTGAGTCTGGAGATGGCTGAGACGGCAGCCCGGCTGCTACCCTTTCAGCGCCCGCGCTACTGCATGGGGGTAGGGATGCCGGAAGAATTACCGGAGTACGCCGCCCGGGGCATCGATATGATGGATTGCGTATTGCCGAGCCGGAATGCGCGCAACGGATGCCTGTTTACGTCACAGGGGAAGCTGGTGATCAAGCAGGCGCGCTATCGGGAGGATGCCTCACCGCCGGATCCCGCCTGTTCTTGTTACACTTGTCGGAATTTTAGCCGGGCTTATCTCCGGCACCTGTTCCTGGCTGGCGAGATGCTGTTTTCCACGCTTGCGACCTTGCATAACCTTTGGTACTACCTTGACATCATGCGTCAAACCAGACAGACTATACTGCTTGGGACATTCCCGGAGTTTCTGGGCCGGGTGCGCGCCGTTGCCCTTTCCGAACCCTGACGCTCCGCCGTTCTCCGCCATGGCTTTATAAGCGAGGTGAAAGGTGTTCTACAACCTGATTTTGCTGCAATCGCCGGGTCCGTCGAACCCGATCGTCGGTTTTCTGCCGATTCTTCTGATCTTCGCCATCTTCTATTTTTTGTTGTTCCTGCCTATGCAGCGGCAGAAGAAGCAACAGCAGAAGATGTTGCGCGAGCTGAAAAGCGGCGATGTGGTGGTGACCACCGGGGGAATTGTGGGCACCATCGTGAAGCTGGAAGATGATAAGCTAGTTTTGCGGGTGAACCCCGACAACCTCAAGTTGCAGTTTCTCCGCAGTGCGGTGTCCGCCCGGCTTTCGGAAGACTCCAGCAAGTAGGTTTCAGTCCGGTACGATAATCGCTTTATGAACAGGAACCTGAAGATCAAGTCGCTGATCATTGCGGCCACGGTGCTGCTGTGCCTGTATGGCATCATTGGCGTGCCGAAGTCCGTGGCCGATGTTAAGGCAAACCTCCAGAAGAACCTCCGTCTGGGCCTGGATTTGAAAGGCGGCAGCCACTTGGTCTTGCAGGTGCAGATTCAGGATGCTTTCAAGATCGAGGCGGACCAGGTGATCGAGCGGCTGAAGGAAGAACTCAAGAAGGCCGGCATCGAATACGCCTCGATAGATCGCAATGAACCGCAAACGCTGGCTGAGGCGGACCAGATCCAGATCAACATCAAGGGCGTAAACTCACTGCGGGCGGGCGACTTCCGGGCCATTGTAAACGAACAGTTTCCATCCTGGATCCTCACGGCGGTGAACGCGACCGACTACCGGCTCACCATGAAGCCCACCGAGGCGATTAAGCTGAAGCAGGACACCGTCACCCAGAGCATACACACCATTCAGCGCCGGATCGACGGATTGGGGCTGGCTGAGACGGCGGTGCGACCGCGCGGAAGAGCGGATGCGGAGGCGGAGGTGCTGGTTGAATTGCCAGGCGTGGACGATCCGGCGCGCATCAAGCAGATTTTGCAGACCACGGCCATGCTGGAGCTGTATGAAGTGAAGGATGGCCCGTTCTCTTCGCAGGAACAAGGGTTGGCCAAACACGGCGGGATTTTGCCGTTGAACACCAAGTGGTTGCGCGGCGCACGCCGAGGTGACACCTTGGACACCTGGTGGCTGGTGGCTCGCTCCCCCGTTATCACCGGCCGCGATCTTCGCGACGCCAGGCCCCAGCAGGGAGAATTGGGGCGTTGGGAGACCGGTTTTGTGCTCACCCAGGATGCCGCCCGGCGCTTTGCCCGTTTTACCGAAGCGAACGTGGGCAACCGCTTGGCCATTGTCCTAGATAACCAAGTCATCAGCGCGCCCACCATTCAAAACCGTATTGAAGACCAGGGGCGGATCACCGGCGCCGCCAGCCAGCAGGAGGCTTCGGATCTGGCTCTGAATCTGAGGGCGGGCTCGCTTCCGGCGGGCATCGTGCCCCTGGAAGAGCGGACGGTGGGGCCTTCCCTGGGGTCGGATTCGATCCGCCAGGGGATCATAGCTGGAATTGTGGGCTTGGTGGCGGTAGTGGCCATTATGCTGGTTTACTACCGTAAGAGCGGCATTAACGCCACGGTGGCTTTGGTGCTGAACGCAGTGCTTTTGCTGGCGGCTTTATCGTATTTCGGCGCCACTTTAACGCTGCCGGGCATCGCCGGGGTGATTCTAACCATCGGCATGGCGGTTGACAGTAACGTATTGATTTTTGAGAGGATCCGGGAGGAAATCCGGGCGGGGAAAGCGGTCGTGGCGGCGGTGGACACGGGTTTCAGCAAAGCGTTCCTGACCATCATTGACACCCACGTGACGACCATTGTGTCGTGCGCTTTTCTATTCATTTTCGGGTCCGGTCCGGTGCGGGGGTTTGCCGTGACCCTGGTCATCGGTCTTATCGCCAATGTGTTTACGGCGGTGTTCGTCTCCAAGACGATCTTCGAGTGGGGTTTCTCGCGCCAGCGGCAGGTGGTGGCGCTGAGCATTTGAGACAGGGACAAGATTTTTGAGAGGATTGAGAGTCGGGACGGGAACAAGGAGATTCAGTTCGGTGTCTATGCTGGTCTTAGGCTAGCGCCGGCGAAACGCGTCGCATGCAGATTTTCAAGGACACGAATTTCGACTTCCTCGGCAAGAAGTGGCCTTTTATCATTGTTTCGTTGGTCTTAATCGCAGCTAGCTTGATCAGTTTGGCGGTGAAAGGGCCCACCTACGGGATCGATTTCAAGGGCGGCACTTTGATGTACGTGAAGTTTGCCTCAGATCCGCCGGTGGCCCAGATCCGGTCGGCGCTTTCGGCAAGGATTCCGGGTGAGATCAGCGTCCAGCATGTCACCAGCGGGGACAACGAGCTGATGATCGGCACCGAGGTGCGGGATGAAAAGCAGCTTGAGAAAGAGCGCCAGACGGTAATTCAGACGCTGGCGCAGACGCTCGGGCAAGCCGAGGCGGGTGGCAAGCTCGACCTAAACAACTCCGGGCAGCAGGCGGTGATCGACCGGTTGCGGGACCCTCTTCAGAGGGCGGCCGTGCCGCTATCGGAGGCGCAGCTTAAGGACTTGGTGGCGGCGATCTTTCAGTACCGGGACAGCGCGCCGCGGTCGGGTCTGGTTCGGAGCATTGATGAGCTTTCCGCCGTGCCGGGCGTCAACGCTACGGTGTTAAACGTGCTAAAGCAGGAGCTATATGCGGCGCCGTTCGCCATCCGGAATGTGGAAGTGGTCGGTCCCAAAGTGGGCGCCGAATTGCGCTGGCAGGCGATCAAGGCCACCCTTTACGCGCTGGCGGGCATGTTGGTGTACCTGGCTTTCCGCTTCGAGTGGATTTACGGCGTGGCGGCCGTGTTGGCGGTTTTCCATGATACATTAATCACCATCGGCCTATTCTCCATTTTCAACAAGGAGATCAGTCTGACGGTGGTGGCTGCTTTGCTGACCTTGGTCGGATACTCGATGAATGACACGATTGTGGTGTTCGACCGGATCCGCGAGAATTTAAAGTTGATGCGCAGGGAAAAGTTCCCTGTGCTGGTGAACGCCAGCATTAATCAGACGCTGAGCCGGACGGTGCTCACTTCCGGTTTGACCTTTTTGACGGCGCTGTCCCTGTTGCTGTTCGGCGGGCCGGTGCTGCACAATTTTTCTTTTGCTTTGGTTGTAGGTATTATAGTCGGGACGTACTCTTCGATTTTTATCGCCAGCCCGATCTTGGTGTTCTGGCAGGAGCGCCGGGACATGCGCAAGAGAGGACGGCCGGCGGAGGCGGCGACGAAAGAGGGCGCCCGGCGCGGTTCGGTGAATGTCAAATGAGCAGGCGGCCGGCCGGCAGGCCCCGGAACCAAGGATGGACGAACGGGGTCTAAAGGTACGGCAGGAAGAAAGGTTGGACGGACATGTTTGAGCAAACCTTTGTCGAGGGAACCGGGAAGACCAACAAGCCTTGGACGGTGCTGGTATCCACCATCATCCAGTGCATTCTGGTGGGTTTGATGGTTCTGATCCCGTTGATTTGGACGGACGTGCTTCCGAAAGGGACGCTGACGAGTTTCCTGGTTGCTCCCCCTCCACCCCCTCCCCCGCCCCCTCCACCTGCGGCGGCAGCTCCGGTGAAAGCGGTTAAGATCATTCCCAGGCAGTTCGACGCTGGGCGGCTGATGGCGCCGAAGGCGATTCCGAAAGAGATCGCGATGATCAAGGAAGAGGAATTGCCGCCTTCGATGGGCGGCGCCGTGGGTGTGGTTGGCGGCGTGCCGGGCGGAGTGCCGGGCGGGACACCGGGCGGCGTGATCGGGGGCATTATCGGTTCGGTGCCGACGGCGGCGCCTCCGCCTCCTCCTCCCCCTCCGGTGAAGCAAGAAGCTCCCAAACCGAAAGAAGTGCAAAGAATTCGTGTCGGCGGCAACGTGCAAGCGGCCAAGCTGGTAAAACAGCCAAAGCCGATTTATCCGCCGCTGGCGAAACAGGCTCGCATCCAGGGCACGGTGCGTTTTACGGCGATCATCGGCCGGGACGGCACCATCCAGAACTTGCAGGTGGTGAGTGGACACCCACTGCTGGTTCCGGCGGCCTTGGAAGCCGTGAAACAGTGGGTTTATCAGCCGACGCTCCTCAACGGGGAGCCGGTTGAAGTGGTGACTCAGATCGACGTGAACTTCACGTTGAGCCAATAGGGCGGGCTGAGGCTCGCCTGGCGGAGAAGCGGCAGCGCTTTCATCCGCCGAATGAGCGTTAAATTCAACTCGCAGGAGAAGAGACAATGCTTTTGCAGATGCAAGTTTGGTCGTTCCTGTTGTTCCAGGAGGCCATATCGTTCGACGCCCGCGGCATGTGGGCTCAGATGGGCTGGACCGCCCGAGCCGTCGTGATCGCTCTGTTCATCATGTCGGCTTGGTCGATTGGCGTGATGATTGACCGTTGGATTGCCTACTCGGGCGCCCGCAAGCAATCTCGGCAGTTTGCTCCCGCTGTGGCGGGCGCGCTGCGCGAAGGCAAGCTGGATGAGGCGATCAAGATTGCGGACCGTTACAAGAAGAGCCACTTAGCGAAGGTGGTGGTAGCCGGTTTGCAGGAATTCCGAGCCCATCAATTGAGCACCGAAATTCCTGGTGAGATCGTGGAAGCCTCTCGCCGGGCGCTCGACCGCGCGGAAGCGATCGTGCATGCGGAATTGAAGCGCGGCATCAGCGGCCTGGCGACCATCGGGTCCACGGCCCCGTTCGTCGGACTGTTCGGCACGGTGGTCGGCATCATCAACGCGTTCAAGGGCATCGCGACCGAGAAGGGCACCGGACTGGGCGCAGTGGCTGGCGGTATTTCTGAGGCTCTAGTAACCACTGCTATCGGTCTGTTCGTGGCTGTGCCCGCGGTTTGGATGTTCAACTTTTTCACGAGCAAGATCGAAGCCTTTGACGTTGAGATGTCGAATTCCAGCTCCGAGCTGATCGACTACTTCTTGAAGCGTCTCGGCCAGAAAGCCGTGAAATAGTTGCCCAAGAAGGCTCCGGCGAGTTGATGTCTCTTGGGAGGGCGGCTCCGGCGGTTGCCCTCCCAAAAGACCGATGTGGAGCTAGAGTGAGGAGAATACGCTATGGCCAAAACTAAGATGCGGCCGCCCGTCTCCGACATCAACGTGACTCCCATGGTCGATGTGATGCTAGTGATGCTGATCATCTTCATGGTCATCACGCCCATGCTTTCCAAGGGTGTCAGCGTGGATCTGGTGAAGACGAAGAATCCCATCGCGATGCAGAATGCGGACAAGGAGGATGCGGTGGTGGTCGCGGTGACGCGCGACGGACGCACCTATCTCGGAAGCAGCCCGATGCCTGCGGACCAGCTTCCTCAAAAGGTCAAGGACTTGCTGACCAACAAGCTCGACAAGACGGTGTATGTGAAGAGCGACGCCCGGGCGCGTTATGAGAGGGTGGTGGAAGTGGTGGACAATTTGCGCGCCGCAGGCGTAGACCAGCTCGGTTTGTTGACGGAACAGATCAAGGAAAAAGGAGCCGGCGAACAGTAGAGCCGGCTGGGATGGCTTAAGCGCCAGGAAAGGAGTTCTACTATGGGAATGGCAGTTGGCGGGAGCGCGGGCGGTCCGAAGGCCGACATCAACATGACGCCGATGATCGACGTCCTGTTGGTGCTGCTCATCATCTTCATGGTCATCACGCCTATGACGCCGCACGGACTAGAGGCGCTGGTGCCACAGCCGCCGCCTCCAGGAGCGCAGGCGACGGCCGCCGACAACCGCACGGTGGTGGTGATTATCGAAAAGGACAAGTCCATGATGATCAACACCGAGCCCACCGATGAGCAGCGTCTGGGGAAGCGGTTGGAGGACATCTTCAAGACCCGCGCCGAGCGCGTGGTGTTCGTCAAAGGGCATCCCGATCTTGAGTACCAGAACGTCGCCCGGGTCATCGACATCGCCAAGGGAGCCGGCATCGATAAAGTGGGCCTCATGACGGCGAAGATCGAGGCGGGCCAGTAAGGGACGGGCTTCCAGGAGCAAAGAATGCGCAAACTCATCCTTTCTATCGGCATTTTTTCGCTGGTGTTCTGTTTGGCCGGTTGCAACAAGCTCAAGTCGCGCGACCACCTGAACAAGGGCGTTCAGGCATACAAGAACGCCAAGTATCAGGAAGCGGTGGACCACTTCAAGACGGCCATCGAGCTGGATCCGACCAACTCGAACGCCAAGCTGTATCTAGCCACCGCATACATGATCCAGTACATCCCCGGCGCCGACTCTCCGGAGAATAACAAAATGGCCGAAGCCGCTTTCAACGGCTTTCAAGACGTCTTGAAGGACGATCCGAGAAACGCTTTGGCTATCAACTCGATCGCCCTGCTGTACTTCAATCAGAAAAAAATGAATGAGGCGCAGGAATGGTACAAGAAGCTGATCGAGATCGAGCCGCAAAACAAGGAGGCATATTACACGCTGGGGGTGATTGCCTGGACGCGCGCGTATCAGGACCGCATGGCGGCCCGAGCCAAGATGGGCATGAAGCCGGAAGATCCGGGTCCTTTGAAGGATAAGAAAGTGCGCGCGGAGTTGACGGCTAAGAACATGGGCCTGATCGAGGAGGGCATCAAGTACTTGGAGAAAGCCATCGCCATCGATAAGGAATATGACGACGCCATGGCTTACCTGAACCTGTTGCACCGCGAACGGGCCGACTTGATGGACTCCGTTGAGGCTTACAAGAAGGACATCGCCATCGCCGACGAGTGGGTCCAGAAGACCCTCGACACGAAGAAAGCCAAGGCGGCCAAGGCTGCTGCCGCGGCGGCGGCGGGTATCGTTCAGGAAAAAAAGAAGTAGGGTGGGCCATCCGCCGTCGCTTTGCGGCGCGCGAGTTATACTGAAAGTAGCGGGCGGCCGGCAGAGGCCGCCCGTCGTGTCTCATGTCCAGGGATCCCTCGCCGGCGATTGCGATTGGCTCGCAGCCGACAGCCGGTTTGTGGCCCGAAGCTGAGCAGCGCTTCGGCGCGCTGTGCGACATTCTCAGCCAGACCCGGCCTACAGAGAGCCTGGCTCCTCTTCGCAAAGCATTCGAGTTCGCCGCCAAATGCCACGCCGGGCAGCGCCGGGAATCCGGCGAGCCGTACATCCTTCATCCGATCGAGGTGGCGATCCTGCTGGCGGAAGGGCAGATGGACGGCGTGTGCCTCCAGGTTGCCCTGTTGCACGACGTTCTGGAGGACACAAAGACCAGCCTGGAAGAGATCTCAAAAACATTCGGAGAAGAGGTGGCCCGCTGCGTTGACGGCGTCACCAAGCTGAGCAAACTCAAGTTCTATTCCCGCGAAGAGCGCCAGGCGGAGAGCGTTCGGAAGATGTTGCTGGCCATGGTCACCGATATTCGGGTGATCCTGGTGAAGTTGGCCGACCGCTTGCACAATCTCCGAACGTTGGACTCCCTCAGCCGGGAGCGCCAGGAGCGGATCGCCCATGAAACGCTCGAGATTTACGCCCCGGTGGCTCACCGGCTGGGCATGGGTAAGGTCCGGGCGGAACTGGAAGACTTGGCTTTCCGCTATCTAGATCCGGACGCTTACCATGACATCATCGCGGCTCTGGAGTCGCGCCGCCTGGCCAATGAGGAGTTTCTGGCGAACATCCGGGCAACCGTTGAACAGAAGCTCGCCGCCGAGGGGATTCCCGCCCGCGTCGAGGGCCGCCTGAAGCGCCCCTATTCGATCTACTTGAAGCTGAAGCGCCAAAAAGTAAGTATCGACCAGGTTTACGATTTGCTGGCCTTGCGGATCATCACCGAGTCGGTCAAGGACTGTTACGCCGCCTTGGGAGTGATTCATAACGAATGGCATCCCATCCCGGGCCGGATCAAGGATTTTATCGCCATTCCCCGGCCGAATCTGTATCAATCCCTGCATACCTCGGTCATGGGACCCGGCGGGCAGGCTTTCGAGGTGCAGATACGGACCCAGGAAATGCACCGCATCGCCGAGGAAGGCATTGCGGCCCATTGGAAGTACAAGGAGGGCAAGAAAGGGGCGGGCGAAGACGACCAACGCATCGCCTGGCTGCGGCAACTGGTGGAGTGGCAGCGGGAAATGCGCGACCCTGGGGAGTTTATGTCGACGCTCCGGGTAGAACTCTACCCGGAGGAGGTGTACACCTTCACTCCGCGCGGTAAAGTCATCGCCCTGCCGCGTGAGGCTACACCCATTGACTTTGCCTATGCTATCCACAGCGACGTCGGCCACACATGCGTGGGCGCGAAAGTCAATGGGCGCATCGTGCCGCTGAAGTACCAACTTAAGAACGGCGATGTGGTCGAAATCCTCCGCCAGCCAGGGCACTTGCCGAGCAAGGACTGGCTGGCTCTGGTCAAAACCTCCCGTGCGCGCAACAAGATCCGGCAGGTGATCAACCAGCAAGAGCGCGCCAAGGCGGTGGAGATCGGCCAAAAGTTCCTCGAGCGGGAGGCGCGCCGCTTGGGAGTGGCGCTTAGCCGGGTGTCCAAGGCAGATTGGGAGCGTGTGGCTGCCGAGTACGGCGCCGGTAAGTTGGAGGACCTTCATGCCGCTTTGGGCTACGGGAAATTCTCCGCCCGCCAAGTGCTCCATAAGCTGGCGCCGGAACTGGTTAAGGAAAAGGAAGAACAGCCGCCCGAACGCCCCCAACCCTCAGGGGTTCCGCCGGGGGAAACGGCGGCTTCCGATGTTGTTTTGCGGGTCAAAGGGGTGGATGACCTTCTGGTTTACCGCGCCAAGTGTTGCAACCCCATCCGGGGCGAGCCGATTGTCGGGTACGTGACCAGGGGCAAGGGAGTAGCCGTGCATTCGGTCAATTGCCCGAACGTCCAGAATCTGATGTATGAGGTGGAACGCAAGATCGAGGTGGAATGGGGGCGCGCAGGCGGGGATCAATTCAGCGTGAAGATCATCGTCCATACCGACGACCGTCCCGGCATGCTCCACAAGCTGACTTCAGTGCTCTTTGACGAAAACGCGAACATCCGCACCTTGGAGGCGCGGCGGGACGAGAAAGCCGGCGACGCGGCCATTGTTGATATGACGGTGGAAGTGAAGGATCAGAAGCAGTTGGAGCGGATTGTGAGCGCATTGCGGAGGATTCCGGGGATCCGGGACGTCGAGCGAGTCCAATGATGGTCACCAAAACCGATCCCGAACATGTGGCTGTATCCAAGTCGAAAGGGCTGAAAATCGACTGGAAGGATGGCCATCACAGCGAATACCCGTTGGCTTGGCTTAGGGACCGTTGCCCGTGCGCGACTTGCACAGGAGCCCACGGCGCGCCGCCGCAGCAGACCAATTATTCGGCGCCGCAAGCGAATCCGTTTCCCATGTTTAAGCCCGCCTTAAAGATGCTGGACGTTGTGCCGGTGGGCAATTACGCCTTGCAACTGAAGTGGAACGATGGCCACCAGAGCGGGATCTACTCCTGGGAGTATTTGCGCTCGATTTGCCCCTGTGGGGAATGCCAATCCAGCCGGGCTACAGCAGGCGGAAGTTGACTTCGATTTGGGCCGCCACGGCGACCGGTTTGCCATCTTTAGTGCCGGGCTTAAATCTCCATTTTTGAACGGCTTCGATGGCTTTCTCGTCGAGGCCCAAACCCAGCGGGCGAATGACTTTGAGGTTGCGCGGCATGCCTTTCTCGTCCACCACCACGTAGAGAATTACTGTGCCCTGAAACTTGGCCTTGCGCGCTTCTTCGGAGTACTCCGGCTCCACTTTGAAAATGAGCGTCGGGGCGGAAACGCCGCCGCCGATGCGATGGACTCCGCCGCCAATACCGCCGCCCTCGCCGGGGCCTACGCCGGGACCGTGACCCGAGCCTACGCCGCCGCCCGAACCGGAACCAATGCCGCCGCCCGAACCGGGGCCATTCGAAAGCGGTCCGCCGACGCGGCCAAACGGATCGCCGTAATTGGCCATGTTGATCTGCGGCAACTGGGCATCCGGAGGAGCGATGATAGTCGGCTCCATGATCAACTTGGGGTTGGGGTTGTTGACCACGGCCATGGGCGGAGTGAACTGGCGGGTGGCGACCCGTGGAAGTCTTCCTTTACTGGCGGGCAAGGGGGAGCGATCTCCGCCGCCACCACCTCCGCCGGGTTTTTGCGGAGCGGGCTTGGCTACGTAAGGGGCGAGGTCGATGGGCGCCACCAAGTGCACGGTCTGCTTGGCCACTTCCTGAATTTGCTTGTTCGTTCCGGCCAACAAGAGTAACGCGGCCAAGCCGAGGTGGATGGCCATCGAAATGGACCCGGCCCGTTTCTCGTTGCCGGCGGTGAGCCCCCAAATGTCTTTGACCGCCACTGGCTTGGAGGTGATCTCCAGCGGGGGAAGTTTAGGAGGGTTAACCAGTTCTTTAACGTTCCGGACCAGGGATTTGAACCAAGGTTCCTCCACTTCCGGGATCAGCAGGCGATCCAAGGGATCCGGCTCGGTGGCCGGACTGGAAGCCTGGGGTTTCGTTACTTCTTGCTCTGGCATCGCTCAGCCCGGATACTCGTCGTGGTTTTGACTACCTTTAAGACGCTCTGGGTCGCCTCAAAGTTGCGGAACAAGGGGGACCCGATACATCTTTTCCCTCTTAAAAATGGTAACACATTCATGGCTCAAGAGTTGCTGTCTTCCGATAATTGAATCTCGCGCGTTTTCAACCGCTTGTGCTACCCTCGGAGTTCATGGTCCGATTTGACGTCGTCGGCGTCGGGCTAAACGCGACCGACACCCTGATTCTGGTTCCCCGTTTCCCGGCCTACGCGGGCAAGGAACCGTATTCGGAGGAGCGATTAAGCCCTGGGGGTCAGGTGGCAACCGCCATGGTGACCTGCGCCCGCCTCGGTTTGCGGGTGGGCTATGTCGGCACCGTGGGTGACGACGAGAGGGGCGAAATCCTGATCCGGTACCTGCGGGAGGCGGGCATCAACCTAGACCACTTGGCGATTCGCGCCGGCTGCCCGACCCAGTCAGCTTTCATCATTGTGGATCAGTCCACTGGAGAGCGCACGGTCCTGTGGCGGCGTGACGAGCGGTTGCGGTTAGGACCGGAACAGATTCCGGAAGCGTACATCCGGGAGTCGCGGCTCTTGCACATCGACGGGCACGATACGGCGGCCGTGGAGCGAGCCGCTTCCGCCGCCCGCCGGCACGGCATCCCCGTCACGGTGGATGTGGACACGGTCTATCACGGCTTCGACCGGGTGCTACCTTTGGTGGATTATTTGATCGCCAGCTCCGAATTTCCCCCGCAGTGGACCAACGAGGGTGATCCTTTCCGGGCGTTGGAACTGATTCAGGAGGAGTACGGGATGCGGGTGGCGGCCATGACGCTGGGCTCTTTCGGGGCGCTGGCGCGCTTTGAGGGGCGCTTCATTTACTCGCCCGCCTTCGTAGTGAATTGCGTCGACACAACCGGGGCGGGCGACGTTTTTCACGGCGCGTTCTGCTACGCTGTTCTTCAAGGACTATCTATTGGGGAGGCGCTGGATCTCAGCAACGCCATGGCGGCTTTAAATTGCACGGCTTTCGGCGCGGGAGGAGGCATCGCCAGCATCGAACAGGCGCGCGCCCTTATGGGCAGGGGAGAACGCCGGGCGAAGCCGGAATTTGTACAGCGCGGCTAGATCGAGTCTTGGATGATACCGTTACGTGATTCCCAGCCCAGCTACTCCAAACCGCTGGTGACGGTGTCCCTGATCGTCATAAATGTCTTCCTGTTCTTGTACGAGCTGTCACTGGATCCCTTCTCGCTCAACCACTTCATCGCCGTGTATGGCGTGGTTCCGGACCGCTTCCAGTTCAGCGATTTATTTACGTCCATGTTCTTGCATGGCGGCTGGATGCACCTCATCGGCAACATGTGGTTCCTTTGGATCTATGGCGACAACGTTGAGGACATTCTGGGTCACGGCAAATACCTGGTGTTCTACTTAGCCTGCGGCGCGCTAGCGGGGCTGACCCACGTCCTCACCAACCCGTATTCCAGAGTACCCACCATCGGCGCCAGCGGCGCCATTGCCGGCGTGATGGGCGCTTACATGATCAAGTTCCCCCATGCGCGGATCTTGACGCTGATTCCCATTTTCGTTTTCTTCACCACGGTGGAAGTTCCGGCAGTGTTGATTCTGATGTACTGGATGGCCATTCAGTTTTTTAGCGGCGTAGGGAGCATCGGGTACTCGCACTTGCAGCAGGGCGGAGTGGCCTGGTTTGCCCATATCGGCGGGTTTCTGGCGGGTATGGCGCTGGTGAACCTGTTTCGCCCCAAGCCGCGGTACCGGCGCCGGTACGATTTGCGATGGTGATGGGATGAAGGTTTGCGATCTGAGCGCGGAGTGGAGCGCCCCGGAGCCTTTGGATGTGCTGGCTATCGCCGCCCACCCGGACGACGTGGAACAAACATGCGGCGGCGCATTGATTCGCATGGCTGAGCTAGGCTACCGCACCGGGGTGCTGGATTTGACCGCCGGCGACATGGGAACCCGGGGTACGCCGGAGATCCGGCTCCAGGAAGCGGGCGCCGCCGGGGATTGCCTGATGCTGGCATGGCGCGGCAACCGCCGTTTTCCGGACGCGCGCTTGGAGAACACCCTCAGCGCCCGCCTGACTCTTTCCGGAGATATCCGCCGCCTGCGCCCCCGCGTGGTGATCTTGCCTTACTGGGAGGCGCGCCATCCGGACCATTACCGCGCCGGCGAGATCGGCTTCGAAGCATGTTTTTTAGCCGGGATCCGCAACCTGGACCCCTACGCCGAGCCTCACCGCCCTTACAAGGTGATCTATTCCTCGCTTTACGCCAATGTCGCGCCGTCGTTCGTAGTGGACATAACCGCCCAATTCGACAGGCGCATGGAGGCGCTGTTGTGCTACCGCTCCCAGTATGGCGAAACGCACGATGGGGCGGAGCTTTTCCCCTGCGAATCGGAAATCCGCGACCGCTTGGCGGGCATTGCACGGTTTTATGGCAATCTCATCGGCGCCAAGTATGGGGAGCCCTATGTCATCAAGGAGACCATGCGGGTGGACGACTTGGTGAGGCTGGGCGTGAGGAGCCTCTGAACCGAATCGGGATCCCTGGACCGGGAGATCAAGGAGACGAGTTACGCGCCTTTTGCGGACTCCCCCGAGGGAGGCTGAAGCCCGCGGCAGCGGCCCGGATGGCGGCCAAAACGGTGAGCACCAGCAGGACCACCCAGGCGGCGATGGCGGGTTTATATAACGCTTGGTGGCGGAATTCAAGCTGGAACGGCAGCAGCGACGGCCGGGTCCATTCGCGAGGCACA
>Ga0272446_1005130_pt1 | contig 14714 bp, 13 predicted proteins | sample YNPCB0061_FD_194587 | JGI IMG/M metagenome (GOLD analysis project Ga0272446, IMG submission 194587) | Hot spring microbial mat communities from Yellowstone National Park, WY, United States - YNP-CB-006-1 | ecosystem: Environmental > Aquatic > Thermal springs > Hot (42-90C) > Sediment | place...
GTGGTCACCCCCACCACGAGCAGGTACACACCCGCGTCGAAGAGCAGCGGCGTTCCCGCGTGGACCTCGCCCAGCAGGGGCACGTCCGACCAGTGGACGTGAAAATGCTCGAGGAACGGCCGGCCGGCCAGCATCGGCGCCGTCGCCGTCAGCGCGGCCAGCAACAGGCCCGCCCCCGCCAGCAGGACCGGGTCCCACCGCACCACGCGCGGCATGGCCTCGACCCCCAGCGCCAGGCTCAACAACACGAGCGAAATGGCCGAGGCCAGGCCCGCGATGAAGCCGCCCCCGGGCAGGTTGTGCCCGCGCAGCAGCAGGTACAGCGCGACCGCGTTCACGAGGAAAAACACCACGCGCACCAGCCGGTCGAAGAGATAGGAACGCGGCCCGTTCATCGGGGGTCCTCCCCGGCGCCCAACCCCATGCCCGGGGCGCCCAGCGGGCCCTGACGATATTCCTCCGGCGTGCGTTTGTAGCGCATCAACAGCCCCAGCGCCCCGAGCGTGGCGATGAGCAACACGGTAATCTCGCCCAGTGTGTCGAAGCCGCGGAAGTCCACCAGCGTGGTGTTCACCGCGTTGGTGCCGGCGGCCAGGTCCGCCGTGCGCGCGGCCAGCCGCTCGCCCACCCGGTCCGCCGCCGGCCGGGCGTTTACCCAGAGCACCAAGGTGGTCATGAGCGCGCCCACCCCGAGGGCCAACCCGCCGTTCCACAGCCGCTGCGCTCGCGACGGGCGCCAGGTATGCTCGCCCTTCTCGGCCGCGCGGGGGAAACGTGCCAGCAGCAGCAACACCAGGATCAACGTCACCACCTCGATCAAAATCTGCGTCAGCGCCAGGTCCGGCGCGCGGTAGAGCACGAAGTAAAACGTGGTCAAGAACCCGGCCACCGAGAGCGAAATGAGCTGCGTGGTCCAGCGCCGCAACCCCACCACGCCGATCACCGCCAACGCGATCAAGCCGGCCGTGAACGCGCGCAACCAGTCCACCATCCGGGCCGCCTCCCCGAGCCCGTCCGGAACCAGCGCGCCCCTCTGCCCCAGAGCGTAAACCGTCCACCCGCCCACCAGGGCCAGCGCGAACGAAAGCACCAGGGCCAGATACACCACCGGCCGGTCCGCTTGCAGCGCGCGGGTAATCCCCTTGGTGAACCGGAAAAACGCCGTCAGCGCCGCTTCGAAGAATAGGTCAAACCGCAGCGCCGGCGAGATGCGCGCCCAGCGCCAGGCCGTGCGTTGGCCGAACGCGTACAGGCCCGCCCCCAGCAGCAGCACTCCCAGGCTGGTCAGGAACTCGAGCGTCACCCCGTGCCAGAGCGCCAGGTGTTCCGGCACTTGGTGCAGCCCGCGCACGGCCAGCGCGTGGAACGGCCGGTCCAAGAGCGCCGGCGCCAGGCCGAACAAAACCGCCGCCGCCGCCAGCAACACGGGCGGCAGTTGAAAGGCCCACGAGGGTGCGTGGAAGTGCGCGCGCACGCCGGCCGGTTCCGGGCCGAGGAAGACTTGGGTGAAAAACCGCGTGGCGAAGGCCACCTTCACCACCGAGGTCACCAGCACACAACCCGCCGCGTAACTGCCCAGCGCGCCGTGCGGCCGCATCGCCTCGAGGATTTCCTGGAGCATCATCTCCTTGCTCAGAAACCCGGTGGTGCCGATCACCCCGGCCATCGTGGCGGCGGACACCGCGCAGGCCGCGGCCAGCACGGGCAGGCGCCGCCCCAGGCCGCCGAGTTGCCGGAGGTCTTGCAGGCCCGTGCTGTGGATCACCACCCCGGCGATCATGAACAGGCTGCCCTTGTAGAACACGTGGTTGAGGATGTGCAGGTAGTCGTACTCGACCCCCCGGACCGGTCCCAGGCCGTAGTACCCGATGAGGTAGCCCAGTTGGCTGACGGTCGAGAAAGCGAGGATGGCCTTCAGGTCGTGCGATTGCAGCGCCAGTACCGCGCCCAGCACCATGGTGCCGAAGCCCACCCAGGAGAGCAGCGGCGCCCACAATTCGTTCTCGACGAACAACGGGAAAAGCCGCGCGCACAGGAACACGCCCAGCTTCACCATCGTGGCCGAGTGCAGATACGCGCTCACCGGCGTGGGCGCGGCCATCGCGTTGGGCAGCCAGAAATGGAACGGAAACTGGGCCGACTTACCGAAGGCGCCCAGCAACATCAGCGCCAGCGCCGCGCTCAACCAGGCGCGGTGTTCGCCCGCCGGCAGGCCCGCTGCCAGCAGAGTGTCCAGCTCGAACGTGCCCGCGACCTGCCGCACCATCAGCACCCCCGCCAGCAACAGCAGGCCGGTGAACCCGGTCACCAGCAACGCCTGGCGCGCGCCCACGCGGGAGTTCTCCTCCTCGTGCAGAAAGCCGATCAACAGGAAGGACGCCAGCCCGGTCAGCTCCCAAAACACGAACAGCACCAGCAGATTGTTCGCCAGCACCGTGCCCAGCATCGCCGCCATGAACAGCGTCAGGTAGGCGTAGAACCGGCCGTGGTGTGCGTAATGGTCGTCGAGGTAGAAGTTCGCATACCAAAACACCAGCACGCCCATGCCGCTGACGATCAGCGCGAAAAACAGCGCCAGCCCGTCCAACAGGAAACTCAAGTGAATGCCGAGCGAGGGAATCCAGGGCCAGGTGACGACCTTCGCGTCGGGCAAATCACTTTGAAACGCCAGCCACAACAACGCTCCGGTGGACAAGACCGGAAAGGCCAGCGCCACCCAGCCCACGCGCCGGCCCAGACGACGTCCCAGCAACCCCAGCCAGGGCCCGAGCAGCAACGGCAAGCCGAGGGCGATGAAGAGGGCGAATTTCATGCGCCTCAGAGCTTCATTTCGGCCACAACACGGCGAGATAGGCCCCGTAGGCCCCCAGCAGCGCCACGCCTTCCCAGCGTTTGATCATCAGACCGGTCCAGAGCATGGGGAATAGAATCACCGTCAGCCCCGCCATCCAGTAAAGGTCAAGCGCCTGCAGGCCGGGCGCAGATAACGGCGCCAAAACCCCGCTGAGGCCGGCCACGCCCAGCAAGTTGAAGAGGTTCGAACCGACCACGTTGCCCACGGCGATGTCCGGCTGCTTCTTCAGCGCCGCCACCACGGTGGTGGCCAGTTCCGGCATGCTCGTGCCCGCGGCCACAATGGTCAGACCGATCACCGCCTCGCTCACCCCCCAGACGCGCGCCAGCGTTGCGGCGTTGTCCACCAGCAGGCGCGAGCCCAGGACCAGCAGGCCCAGACCGGCCCCGATGAAACCCAGGTCCACCAGCCAATGCCGGCTGAGCGGGGGGAGGGCGGCTTGAAACTCGGCATCCACGGTCGCAGTGACCTCCCAGCGCGCCAGGTACAGGCTGCCCACCGTGTAAATCACCAACCCGACGCACAAGCAGGCGGCCTCGGCCCGGCTGAGGACCCCTTCCCGGACAAACCACCAGAACAGGCCGGTCACCAGCAGCAGAATCGGCGCGTCCTGCCGGATGAGCTGGAACTGGACCTTCATCGGGCAGATTGCCGCCGCCAGCCCCAGGATGACGGCGATGTTGAAGATGTTTGAACCGACCACATTGCCCACCGCCAGGTCGCCCCGGCTGGCGAGCGCAGCCTCCGCGCTGACCAACAGCTCCGGCGTGCTGGTGCCGTAAGCCACCACGGTCAGCCCGACCACCAGGGCGCTGACTTTCAGCCGCTGGGCGATCGAGGCCCCGCCCCGCACCAACGCCGCCGCTCCCGCGTACAGCAGGCCCAGACTCGCCGCGAGCAGGAGCAAATTCAGCAGCATGGACGGGTCGGGTGTTGTGGCGTGCGGTTTCGGTGTCGCCCCGGGCTGGGCCAGGCGCGCGAATTTTAGAGGGGGGTGGTCCGAGCGCAAGCGGATGCGGCCGGGCCGGCGCCGATTTTGCCGCCCCTGGCTTGCGGAGGCGCCACGCCGCGCCCGGACCGGCCGGAAACGGCCGCTCCAGTGCATTTCCGCCTTGCCGCCGCACCGCCGAAGCCGAACATCTCCGCCACACCAACACACTTATGAAAACGCTCAATGTCGGCATGATCGGCTACGGCTTCATGGGCCGGGCCCACTCGAACGCCTTCCGCAAGGTGGGCAATTTCTTCGACCTCCCCTACCAGATCGTCCTCAAGGCCGCCTGTGCCCGCAACGAGGAGAAGGTGCGCGCCTTCGCCGCGCGCTGGGGCTACGAGTCGGTCGAGACCGACTGGAAAAAACTCCTCGCCCGCGAGGACATTGACCTGGTGGACATCTGCGCCCCCAACGACGTCCACGCCGAGATCGCCATCGCCGCCGCCAAGGCCGGCAAAATGATCATGTGCGAAAAGCCCCTCGCCCGAAACGGCGCCGAGGGCGAGAAAATGGTCAAGGCGATCGAAAAGGCCGGCGTGCCCAACATCGTCTGGTACAACTACCGCCGCATCCCCGCCGTCACCCTGGCCAAGCAACTCATTGACGAAGGCCGCCTGGGCCGGATTTTCCACTACCGCGCCAAGTTCCTCCAGGATTGGACCATCAACCCCGAGCTGCCCCAGGGCGGCGCCGGCCTGTGGCGGCTGGACGTGAAAGTGGCCGGCAGCGGCGTCACCGGCGACCTGCTGGCCCACTGCATTGACACCGCCCTCTGGCTCAACGGCCGCATGGACAAGGTCAACGCCATGACCGAGACCTTCGTCAAGGAACGCAAGCACACCCTCACCGGCAAGGTCGAGAAGGTGGGCATTGACGACGCCTGCGCCTTCCTGGCCCGCTTCAGCAACGGCGCGCTGGCCACGTTCGAGTCCACCCGCTACGCCCGCGGCCACAAGGCGCTCTACACCTTCGAGATCAACGGCGAGCACGCCTCGATCGCCTGGGACCTGCACGACCTGCACCGGCTCCAGTACTTCGACCACCGCGACCAGGGCACCACCCGCGGCTGGCGCAACATCCACGTGACCGACAGCGAGCATCCCTACATGGCCAAGTGGTGGGTGCCCGGACTGGCCATCGGCTACGAGCACAGCTTCGTGCACCAGGTGGCGGACTTCCTCCAGGGCGTGGCCGAGGGCAAGCCAGTGGGCCCCACCTTCAAGGACGCGCTCGAAACCCAGTACGTCTGCGATGCCGTCCTGAAGTCCGCCCAGACCGGCAAGTGGGAGAAGGTCAAACACGTCAAGTGACGGTTCCCCCAACACACTTGCCCGGACCGGAAGCCCCTTGGCTTCCGGTTTTTTTTGCCCGTTGGCCCGGGCCGTGCGTGCGGGGCGGCGTTCGCACCGGCGTCAGCGCAGAAGGCCGGAACCGGCAGCGGGCGGGGCGCGGGGCGGGGGTTGGGCGTGGCCGCCAACACGGGGGCTTGACGTCGTGAAGGCTGTATTTCACACTCGTGTTCATGAACGTAACACGATTCCGCACCCGCCTCGCCGCCCCGTGTTCCCTGCACCTCGGGATTCCCCGCCTCGCGGTCCTGCTTCTGGGCCTGGTGCCGGCAACGCTGGCGGCCGAACCGGAAACCCACGCCAGGCTCCAGGCGGTCCAAGCCGACGGCACCAGCGCCTGGACCGGCACACTGCCCTTCACGTTGCGCGGGGTGTTGCTGAACGACCCGGAAGAGTTTCTGGACAGCTCTCCCCGTTTTGTGCCGTGGAACGACGGCGCCGGCGCGGGTCAGATGGGCGGGCAGTGGCAGATTTTTCTGCAAGCGGCCGACCCCGGGGACCGCGGCGGCACCGCCTGCTGGATGGGGCAGAATTACGGCAACCTGCCGTGGATTCGGAACACGGCCAAAAGCTACACCGATGAGGAGTGGCGGGCGGAAATCCGCCGGCTCAGCCGCGACCCCGCCACCAACCACCGTTTTCGCCGTGGCGACCTGATCGAGGTCACGGCCAATCGTTCCCTGTTTTACGGCGGCAAGCGCAATATCAACGAGGCCCATGACAAAAGCCCCGAGGCGGATTTCACTGTCCGCCTAGTCTGGGCGGATTACGGCCTGCCCGAGCCGGAGGTGATCACCTTGGCCGACCTGGTCCGCCCTGAGGACGGCGATCCCGGCACGCGCGAAGACATCTTTGACCCCACCCGCCAGACCGGCGGCGAGCGGTATCAGGGCGTGCGGGTGCGCCTCAACAACCTCATGCTGGTGGACGCTTCCGGTTGGGGTAAGGTCGCTTGGGGTGAGCGCCTGTGCCGGGTCACTGACGGCACCGGACGGTTATTCCCGGTGCGCACGGCGCTGGGCTCCTGGGGGACGCCTCCGAGCGGGCGTTTCGATGCCATCGGAATCCTCAACCAAGAGTCCGGCTCGGGTACCGACGGCACCTTCGGCTACGAATTGTTTGTGCAGGAGGTCGTGGTCCACGACCCACCGGCACTGCAAATCAGCCTGGTTTCCTGGCCGGCCTCGGCACCGGGCTTTCAACTCCAAGTCAGCGACGCTGTAAACGGCGGCCTCTGGCAGCCGGTCACCCACCCACCGGAATTGCTGAATGGCCGGTGGGTGGTGTACGAACCGGTCATTCCGGGCAGCCAGCGTTTTTACCGCTTGTTCAAGCCGGAATAGGCACCGCCACTGCCCCCGCCTTGATGAGCGCGCACCCCCGCATCCCGCCAGCCGACCCACGCATCGCGTTTTTCGACCAGCACGCGCCGCACTGGGACGATGATCCCGCAGCCGTGGCGCAGGTGCTGGCGCGGGTGGCGGCGCTGCACCCCCGTCTGGACATCCGCCCGGGCATGACGGTGCTCGAGGCGGGTTGCGGCACGGGTCAACTCACGAGCCTGCTGGTCGAGTGGGCCGGACCAGGGTGCGTGACAGCGGTGGACTTTGCGCCGGCCATGCTGGCGCGGGCTCGGGCCCGCGGGCTGGCGGCGGATTTCCGCGAACTGGACATCTGTACGCAGGCGCCAGAGCGGGAAGCCTACGATCTGGCCCTGTGCTTCCAAAGCTTCCCGCACTTTCGCGATCGGCAGGCCGCGTTGCGACATCTGGCGGAGAGTCTCAAACCGGGCGGGCGGCTGGTCATCCTGCACTTGGCGGGCAGCGTCCAGGTCAACGCCTTTCACCGAGAAGTGGGCAGTGTGGTGGGGGCGGATCAACTGCCCGCTGCGTCCGCCTGGCCGGAACTGCTGACGAAGGCTGGCCTGCACCTGCACGCGCTGGAGGACCGACCGGACCTGTTGTGGGTGGAGGCGGTGCGGAACACGGCGCCCGCTTCGGAGCCCCCATGAAAGTTTCCCTGTCGCCGTGTCCGAGTCGGCCCCCGCCCGGCGGTTTTACCTTGGTGGAACTGCTCGTGGTCCTGGCGGTCATCGGCCTGCTCATGTCGCTCCTGCTGCCCACACTGGGCCGGGCGCGGGAGCGGGCGCGCGTGGTCCGGGTGCACGCGGAGTTGTACGGCATCGGCCTGGCCTTGCAGATGTACAGCGACGACCACGCGGGGCGCGTGCCGCCGGTGCGGGTCAACTGCAACACCGATCTTGCCTCGCACTGGTGCCCCTTGCCCGTGGAGCTGGCGCAAGCCCGTTATCTGCCCGCCGGGCGAGACGCCGGACGCGAGGCGTGCCTGGAAGACCCCTTCAACCGAGGTCACACCTACAAATACGCCGCGCCCGGCCCGCAATTGCTCAACGGCGACCTCGTGGGCCAATGCGAACTGTGGGTGCCCCGCGATTTCCCCGCGCTCGAAAGCGAAGACGGCGACTGGTATCGCGACCCTTTGGCCAGCCCGGTGCGCTGGGTGGTGTGGAGTCTGGGGCCACGCCCCACCAGCACCAAAAGCCAAAGCCCGCATGCCCCGCTCAGCGCGCAGACCTGGTACCGCCGGGCCGGGGACTCCGGCGTTATCGTCCGGTTCGCCGACCGTGACGGCGTGCAACGCAAAAGCCCGTGAGCCAGACGGGGCCGCGTTGCGGGTGCTGCGCGGAAGGCCGCCCGACAGCCAGCAACGGCGCGGGGCGGGGGTTCGGGGGTTTGACGTGCGGGGGGACGCCTCTAAACTGTCACGCGTGCGGCGCGTTTTCCGAGCCATCACGGTGCTCCTGCTGGTCCTGACCCTGGGACTGCACTGGGCCGTGCTGCAAACCGTCGCCTGGACCGGCATGATCGTGGCCTACTCGGCCGAGGCCGGGCTGCGCGAAGGCGTCAGCCGCACCTTCGACGGCCAGCATCCCTGCCCTTTGTGCAAGGCCATCCAAAAAGGTCGGGCCGAGGAAAAGCAGCAGTCGCAGAACATCCCCAAGGCCGGCGGCAAACTGGACCCGGCCGAGACTTGGACCCCGCTGGAACTGGATTTCTGGCAGCCGGCCGAGCCGCCCCCGTCTGATTTCCCCGTCTGGCTGGAGCGGCGCGAACCGCCCGCCCGGCCGCGTCCCCGCCTGAGCTTCGCCTGAGCGGCGAGGTTCCCACTTTCCAATCCCGTCGAACTGCCGGTCTGCGGTTCCGGCGGCGACCTTCCCCCGGGTCGGCGAAACCCGCCGCGCGCCTTTTCCCAATCGTTGCCGTTCTTCCGACCGTGGCGGTGGGCCTCCTTGTTCCGGGGCAAGGAGGCGGGTCGGACGCCCGTGGGGGCGATTCACCGCCGAACTTGGAAACCGGTTTGAAAACCTCCAACTCCCGAAAACGATGATGCGCAAAACTCCCTCCTGGATTGGCGCCGGCCTGGTGGTGCTGGCGCCCGCGGCCCTGGCCGCGACCCTGACCACCGTGCCCATGCAGGGCGGCATGGTCATGCCGATGATCGCCTACCACGCCGAGCACGGCCATCTCCACGTGATGATGCCCACCGAAGTGCCGCAACTGACGCCCCTGCTGCTGAGTCACCCGGGCGACCGGTTCGACCCGGCCGACCCGTGGTTCGATGACCTGGACCCTTCCCGCAAGGGGCTGTCGTTCAGCCGGCGCTACGGCTTCGTGATGGACACCCAGAGCGACCCGCTGCCGCCGAACACGGTCATCTGCTTGCGCAAGCTCTCGGGCGACCCCGCCCTGAACTTTTACCGCTACTCTGGTTCCGCGCCCAAACGCTGGGAGCCCATCTTCGGCACCGCCGGCTCGCCCGCGGCCCTGGCGTGGAACGGCATGATGTTCCATCCCGCCGTCACCGCGCCGCCCGGCACGAACACCTACACCGCCGTCTTCGAGGCGTACCTTGCGGACGCGACCACGGGTGAGGAAATCCCTGACTCGAGTTCCGGGCCGTTCGAGTTCCGCTTCACGAACGTGCCCGACGGCCGCCCCGCGCTGGACATCGCCAAGAGGGTGGCCATCGCCTGGCCCACCGACGCCGCGAACTGGGTTTTGGAACAGGCCGACACTCTGCCCGCGGCCCAATGGACCCCGGTGAACGTCACGCCGGTCCTGCTCGAAGGCCGGCCCGTCGTGTTGCTCGAACCGGCGGCGGCCACCAAATACTTCCGGCTGCGCCCGCCGCAGTGAGTCGCCGATGCGTCAACGGTCCGCTGCCGCCCGGGGGGCCTGGCTCTCCGGGCGGCCGGACCGGCTTTACCCTGATCGAACTGCTGGTCGTGCTGGCGATTATTGCGATTCTGGCCGGACTGCTCTTGCCGGCGCTGGGGCGGGGCCGGGCGCTGGCCCGGAGCACCGCCTGCGCGGGCCAGATGCGGCAGTTGGGGCTGGCCGTGCAGATGTACGCCGACGACCACGGCGACGAATTTCCCCGCAGCCAGCACTCGGCCTTCACTCACGGACAACGCACCTGGGGCCAGGCCGTGGCGCCGTATCTGGGCGACTCGGCGGCCACCTGGACCAATCTGCTCAAGACCCTTTACCACTGCCCGAGCGACCGCCGACGCGGCGCCTGGAGCTACGGCCTGAACGTGTACTTCGAGCTGGGCGAAGAAGACGACTACACCGGCAAACCGCAGACCTGGCGGCGCGTGGGCAGCGTGCCGCGCCCGGCCACCACGCTGCTCTTCGGCGAAAACGCCTCCGAGGCCGACCACATCATGCCCAACTTCTGGTCACGCCCCGAGGACGCCGTGGACCTGGCGGCCGACCGCCACCGCGGCCGCTCCAACTACACCTTCGTGGACGGCCACGTCGAGGCGCGCGCCCTGCGCACCGTGTACAACCCCGCCGGCGGCGTGGACCTCTGGCATCCGCTCCAACCCTGAACCCGCATCACGCTTTGCCCCATGCAAAACCACCCTCGATCCCCAAAACCCATGAAACTCCGCACCCTCCTGGCCGCGCTGCTGTCCGGTCTGCCCCTGCTGATGGGCAGCACCGCGGAACGCGAACCCAAAGCTCCGCCCGCGCCGCCCGCTCCGCCCGCGGCCAACGCCACCAACTGGCTGGCCATCTCTGGCATGCACTGCGAGGGCTGCGCGCGCGGCATCACCTCCGAACTCAAACGCACCCCCGGCGTGCTCCGCGCGGAGGTGTCCTTCACCAACAAACTGGCCGTGGTGGCCTACGACACCAACCGCGTCTCCCTCAAAACGCTGCAAGACGTCATCGCCCAAGCCGGCTATGCCGCCAAGCCCGCCAAACCGCCCAAGCCCGCGCGTCGCTGACAACGCCCCGGCCGGGCGCGAAGCCACGCTCACCCGCCGCGAATGGTTGGCCACGCTGGGTGTGGGCGGCGCGCTTTGTCTCGCCGCCGTGACGTTGGGCTGGTGGACCGCCCGTCGCCGGAGTCCCCCCGCCCACGAGGCGCCTGCCACCCCGCGTGAGCTGGCCGACTTCGCGCTGCTCGAACGCTCGGGTCGCGCCGTCACGCGCGAGGACCTGCGCGGCCGGTTTTTGATCGTGAGCTTCCTCTTCACCAGTTGCTCGTTGAGCTGCCGGGCGGTCAACGACCGCATGGCCGAGCTCCAGCGGGCGCTGGCCGGCGCCGAGGACGTGCGCCTGGTTTCCCTGACCGTGGACCCGCGCACCGACACGCCCGCAACACTCGCCCGCTTCGCCGCGCGCTACCACGCCGACCCGAACCGCTGGTGGTTTCTGACCGGCGAAAAGGCCGAACTCTATCGCCTCATCGAAGCCAGTTTCCTGTCCCGCTCGCGCGAGCTGGAAACGCTTATCCCGGGCGGCTTCGCCAACCTCGACCACCTCTTCCTGGTGGACCGCACCGGCCGAGTGCGCCAGGCCTTCGGCGGGTTGCGCGCCGATGCGGTCCGGCAAATCCTCGCCGCGCTCGAACGGCTGCGCGAGGAAACCCAGGCCCCATGAAAACGCTCCCGACCCTGCTGACCGGCGGCCTGCTCCTGCTGATGACGGCCGGTTGCGGACGCGCCCCCGCACCGGCCTCGGCAACTGCCGCGCCGGACGCGGCCGGCACCCGCAGCTTCGAGGCGCGCGGCGTGGTGCGCGAAATCGCCGCCGACCGCCGCACGGCCGTCATTCGTCACGAGGAAATCCCCGGCTACATGCCAAAGATGACGATGGAGTTGAACGTGCGCGACCCGGCCGAGCTGGCGGAGGTCAGCGTGGGCGACGAAATCACCTTCCGCCTGCACGCCACGGCGGACACGCACTGGATTGACGGCATCCGGCGCGTGGGTCGCGCGCCCGCGGTCGCGGCGGCGGAAACGCCGCTGTTCGTGCCCGAAGAGACGCCGGAGTTGAAGCCGGGCGACCCGGTGCCGGACGCGGAGTTCCTCGATGAACACGGTCGCCCGGTGCGGCTCTCGGACTTTCGCGGGCGCGCGGTGGCGTTCACGTTTTTCTTCACCCGCTGCCCGCTGCCGGACTACTGCCCGCGCATGAACGCGCACTTCCGCGACGCCCGCCAACTGCTTCTGTCCCGGCCCGATGCCCCCACCAACTGGCAGTTCCTGTGCGTCTCGTTTGATGCCGCCTTCGATCAACCCGCCGTGCTGGCCCGCTACGCCCGCGCCTACCGCGGCGACAACCCGGATCGCTGGCTCTTCGCCGCCGCCGCACCGGCCACGCTGGCCCGCCTGGCGCCCCGGCTGGACCTGATGGTGATTCGTGAGGCGGGCGGTTTCTCGCACAACCTGCGCACCGTGGTGCTCGATCCGGCGGGCCGCATCTTTCGTCAGTTCGACGGCAACGCCTGGACCCCGGCCGAGCTGGCCGAGGCACTGGTCGCCGCGGCCCGCGAATCGGGCGCACCCGGCGACGCGGCCGAGGTGGGCCAACGCTGAACCGTCCCGGCCTTTACGGCGCCAGTCCCGCGGCCAGCGTGCGCCGGCGAAACACCCGCTCGCCGCTGCACACGTACAACCACGCCCGGTCCGGCCCGGCCAGCGCGCAACTGACCGGCGCTCGGCCCGGCGGGGGCAGAATGACCCCGCTGAGCCGTCCCGTGGCGTCAATCACCTGGATGCCCACGGTCGAGGTCACGTACACGCGTCCGGCGGTGTCGGTGGTGGCGCCGTCGCCGCCCGCCTCGGCCCGGCCCGTGGGCGCGCGCAGTTCCGCGTAGCGTTCGCCGCCCCGGAGCGAGCCTTCCTCGGCGATGAGGAAATTCCATACGTTGGTGCCGCCGTACTCGCTGACCCAGAGCTGGCGCTGGTCCGGGCTGAGGGTGATGCCGTTGGGTTGTCGCAGACCGCCGGCCACCGGCGGGGGACGCGACATGCCCCGCGCGGCCAGCGGCACGCGCACCACCGTGCCCGCCGCGGTGTCGGTGAAATAAATCCAGCCGGCGCGCGTGACCACCAGGTCGTTCGGGTTCACGTCGCTGGCCACGGTCGTGATTTCCCGCGACCCGGGATCGAGCGCGATGAGGCGTTTGACCTCGTTGGTGCCCGTGCCCTGCGCGCAGGCGTAGAGGCGGCCGTCCGGCCCGAACTTCAGGCCGCTGAGGCGCGGCGCGTTTTCCCACCAGACCTCCGGCCGCGACGCGCCGGCGGCCACGCGATAAAGGGTGCCGCGGGGCAGGTCGGCGAAATAAAAATGGCCGGCCGCATCGCTGCAGGCCGCGTCGGTGAAAGCGTAGCCTTCGCCCACCAACTCCCAGCCGCCCTCGGCGGGCAGGATTTTCGAGAGGGCCTCGTCACCGGCCAGGTTGTCGCGGGTCAGCGGCGGGGGCGGCGCGGGCAACTCGGGTCGCCACAGCCAGCGCAGGCTTTCGGGCAGGATGGCGCCGCCGTGGCGGCCGTCGTGGGCGCCTTCGCCGAACTCGAAGCGGAAGTCGTATCCGGCGAAGGCCAGGGCGGCGGCCATTTCCTGGTTGGCCAGGGGCCAGTGGCCGTGCAGGTTGTTCAGGTCGTTGCGGCCGTCCTGGAGAAAAACGCGGAGGGGTTTGCGCTCGGTCTTGCGGATGAGGGCCGGGTACACGTGGCCGCCGCGGATGTTCACGAAGCTGCCGATGTGACTGAGCACCTTGCCAAACTGGTCGGGCCGCTCCCAGGCCACCGTCCAGGCGCAGATGCCGCCGCTGCTCATGCCGGCGATGGCGCGCCGGCGCGGGTCCGGGCTGAGATTCAACCCGAAGCGGTGGGTCACGTAGGGCAGCAGTTCCTCGAGCAGGAAGCGCGCGTAGGCGTCGCCCAGCGAGTCGTATTCGAGGCTGCGGTTGTTGCGGTTGCCCCAGCCCGCGGCCGGCGGGGCGTCCGGGCCGCGATGGCCGGGGTTGATGAACACGCCCACCGTCACCGGCATCTCGCCGCGGGCGATGAGATTGTCGAACACGATCGGCACGCGCATCTGGCCGTTGGTCGAGACGTAGGCGTGGCCGTCCTGGAAGACCATCAGCGCCGCGGGCTCGTCGGCCCGGTATTGCGCCGGGAGGTACACCCAGCCGGCGCGGGTCGTCTCGGGAAAGATTTTCGAGTCGTTGAACTCAAACGCCTCCACCCGCCCGGCCGGCACGCCCGGCGCCCGGGCCAGCGAGTCCGGCCCCAGCTCGTAAAGTTCCGCCGCGGCGACCGGGAGGCCCGACACCAGCATCGCCGTGAAGACAGGGATCAGTTGCACGCGGGCAGTGTTTGCCATCCGCGCCGTGCCGGCCAAGGCGAAAGCTGCGCCCCGGGGCGGCCAGGACCGTATCGGTTCCGCAAAGTTGCGAAGACCCGGTCGGAGTCCAAACTCCCGCCCATGCAATCGAAGTCGCACCCGGCACCCGCCCTGCCTGCGCGCGGGGCAACCTTCATCGCTGGCGCCGCCGCCGGGCTGATTCTGCTCACCGCCCTGGCCGCTGCGCCGGAGCACCTTTCCCCGCAACCGACCGCTTCCGCACCGAAGCGGTCTCCATCGGTTGCGGAGGAGTGGCCCCGGCGCATTGCCTCCCCGGCCATCGAGAACTTGTACCAGCTCGGCCCGGGGCTTTTCTCCGGCGGCGAACCGCGCGGCGAGGCGGCCTTCGCCCAACTGGCCGCGCTGGGCGTCAAGACCATCCTCAGCGTGGACGGCGCGGCGCCGGAGGTGGAAACCGCGCGCCGCCACGGCCTGCGCTACGCCCACCTGCCGCTGGGTTACCAGGGCTACGCGGACGCCGCCTGCGCGCGCCTGGCCCGGGCGATGCAGACCCTGCCCGGCCCGGTGTTTGTGCACTGTCACCACGGCAAGCACCGCGGCCCCGCCGCCGCGGCCATCATGGCCATGACGGCGCTGGGCTGGACGCCGGACCGGGCCGAGCACTGGCTGCGGACCGCCGGCACCTCCACAAATTACCCCGGTCTTTACGAGACGGTGCGCCGCTGGCGGCCGCCCGCGCCGGCGGCCCTGGCGCAGGTGCCCGCCGAATTTCCGGAAGTGGCCCGCACCTCCGACCTCACCCGGGCGATGGTGGAAGTGGACCGGGC
>Ga0272446_1005131_pt1 | contig 14713 bp, 9 predicted proteins | sample YNPCB0061_FD_194587 | JGI IMG/M metagenome (GOLD analysis project Ga0272446, IMG submission 194587) | Hot spring microbial mat communities from Yellowstone National Park, WY, United States - YNP-CB-006-1 | ecosystem: Environmental > Aquatic > Thermal springs > Hot (42-90C) > Sediment | place...
CCGGATTCAGCGCACGGCTCACACTGCTGAGCGGTGCCCGGATCACGCTCCAGAACCTTCGCTGCGACGGCGAGACGTGGCAGGGCAAGACCGCCTTCGGAGCCGCCCTGCGAGGGCCGGTAGCGCAGGTAGTGGAGATCGAACGGTTGGGCGACAATCTGGTCGAGTTGTCCTCGTTGAAACCAGCCGGCTACGAATCCACGCCTTATCTCAATGAGCGATGGCCCTGGCTGGCGGATCGTTCAGTCTTCGGCCGCGATCTGCGACTGGGCGGCTCCACCTACTCGCGCGGTCTGGGTATGCACGCGGACAGTCGATTGCGGTTCGATCTGGGCGGTAGCTATCGTCGCTTTAGCGCACTTGTCGGGCTGGACGATCGGGACGGACGCGGCGGTCAAGTCCGCCTCCGCGTGCGGATCGATGGCAAGGTCGTCGCCGAGGTGGGCAAGGCCGGCCTCCTGACCCATGCTGATGGCCCACAATGGGTGAACGTCGATCTCAACAAGGCTAGAGAACTGACCCTGGAGGTGGTCGGTGCCCCAGATCCCGTTCAAGGAGCGGTCAACTGGGTGCAAGCCGTGCTGGTCAAGTAGCCGGCCCGTCAGCCTCAATGCGGCAGAACCTTTGGTGCCCGCTCCGTGTCACGCTTGAGATACCAGGCTCCGCACATCCAGAACACTCCGCCGAGCAGCACGGTCAAGGCCACGACCTGAAAGGCGAGGTCGTAACGGTCAGCTTGACCGATGATCGCGCCGATGATGGTCGGCGAGGCGGCATCGCCCAGCAGATGGATGATGAGGATGTTGAAGGCGAAGCCCCTGGCACGCAGCAGTGGATGGCACACGTTGGCATTGATGGCGTTGGTCGGCCCGGTGTTGAAGAACAGGCAGAACACGAAGCCGGCCAAGGGCAACCACGCCAGGGGGAACGGCAGCAGCACCATCAGCACCAGCAGCGGCGCACCGACGCACATGGCGAAGCCGGACACCAGGAAATACGACCCGCTCCAGCGTTCTCGCAAGGCATCGCCGGCGATGCCGCCTAGCAGCGTGGCGATCAGGCCGAGGACAGCCGTGAGCAAGCCGAAAAAGGTCTTGGGCGGAATGCCGAGCATCGGAGCGACCTGACGATGCTCTAGATAGCCGGGTGCCCAGAAGGCCAGCGCCCCCATCGCGAAGCACATGAAGGTCATGCCCACCAGGTTGAGCGAGTAGGACGGAATGCGCAAGAGAAACAGATAGTCGCTCCACTGCGGCTTGCGTAGCGAGACGATGGCCTGATCAGACTGCCCGCGGGGCGGTTCAGGAAGGAACAGGCACCAGATGCCCAGCAAGATGCCGGGTGGCACCACCAGATAGAAGGCCCAACGCCAGTCACCCGTGACTCGCACAGTCAGATCTCCCAAAGCGTAGCCCAGGGCACCTCCGAAGGGAATGGCCGCATAGAACCAGGCGAGGATCTGGCCACGCTTATCGACTGAGTAGAGATCGGAGATGACATCGGGAGCGACCGGCCCATAGACAGCCTCGCCGACGCCGACACAGCAGCGCGTCACCAGCATGATCAGATACACTCCAGGAAACGCAAAGCCGAACAGGGCCAAGGCGGGTAGGCCGATCACCTGTTCGAGCCAGGGTGCCAGTCCAGAGGCTCCCGAGGCTAGGCTCCAGACGATCACGCCGATGGCGATGAGCAGCCAGCGCGACATGCGTGTGGCCAGTGCCCCGAAGACCGGAGCGAGGAACATGTACGTCGCCAGGAAGGCGAACGACAGAAAGCCCATCAGTGCCTTGGCATCTGGCGGCTCGGCGATTTCGCCCGTCTGCGGATCGAGTACCGGAGGGAAAAACTCGGCTCGCACCGATGGCTCCACCGCCGCGAGAACCTGACGATCGATGTAATTGAACAGGTTGATGAGTATCAGCAAGAGCAGAGCCTGCCAAGCTCCGGTCGCCACGACCGAAGGGGGACTTGAGGGAGCAGCAACGCTGAGCGGGGGAGCGGCCATGACTAAAGGTTCCTTGTGATGTGACGCGAGAGCGAGCCCAGCCGCGTCAGCGCTGGGAGGTTTCCACTCCGCCTGCTGACGCGAGGCGGCTCGCCAGCGAGCCAGGTTGCGTTAGCACCTGGAGGGTTTCCACTCCGCCCGCTGACGCGAGGCGGCTCGCTCCAGCGAGCCCACCGGCATCAGCAGTGGGAGGTCTTTGCGTTTCGCATAGTACTCCAGGGCGTTCGGCGTGGGAAGCGCAAACGCCCCGAGCGTGCGTCTCACTTGCCGGGCCAATCCGGCAAACGACCGGGTATCCACGGCGCGCCGGTTGGGTCGAGTTGCTTCTCCAAGGCCTTCATGTCTCGGTCGATCAGCTCGCGTAGTTGTCCGAGCAAGTCCGTCAGTTCGGCACTGGCCTCGGCAAACAGTTGCCGATGCGTAGCGGTGGGGCCGGCGAGCGTATAGGCCTGCTCCTCGACGATGGCTGCCACTCGATCGGCCAGCGACAGCGGCGAATTCTCGTTGCGGCGACGGAGCGTGTTGTCACCGCTCAACTCGCGCTGGATGCGTCGTAGTCGAGCTTCCAGATTGCGAACCTTGGTTTGCTCTTTGATGCCGGCTCCGGGGGCCTGATCTAGTGCCTGACGCAACTCGCCCAACCGCTTCTGGGCGGCACGAACCGCATCGAGCGTCCCTCCCACTGCTCGACGTAACTTCAGCAGTCGGCTCTGGAAGGCGTATAACGCTTTACGGTCGGTTTCACTCACTGAGCCATCCCCGACCACCCGGAACGTCTGCTCCGCCGCAGCGACGGCACGCACCGTCCCTCGTTCACGCAACAGCAACCGGACGCGATAGGTGCCGGGCAGCACCAGCGGGCCAATGTCGGGAGTGCTGAACAGATCCTCGTCCTCGCCACCCGCCGTACGGGCAACCGGCAGACGCGGTGCCACCTCGCGGAGATCCCAGGCCACTCGGTGCGTTCCCTTGCTCACCGGGCCGGTCAGCCGACGCACGATGCGGTTGCTCGCATCGGCGATCTCCAGAACCACCGCGGGAGCTTCCTCTTCATCCTCCGCACGCAACTCGTCGGCACTGGGATAGGTCTTCACTCCCTCCTTCTTCTCGCGTTCCAGTCGGCGTTCCTTGAGGGTTTTCAGCCCCTCGGCTAGATGATAGGTGAACACCGCGCCGTAGGGCGGATTGTCGGCGATGTAGTACGCCTCGCCGAGGAAGCCCTTGCCCTTGAGTCCCAGCGGTCGCATGGGGATGAATTGCACGGTCTCACGCACGGGGAACAGAGTGGCCTGAGCAGCCAGCGTCTTGGCCGTCAACTTCCGCAGGCTGGCGTAGTCGTCGAGAATGTAGATGCCTCGGCCGAAGGTGCCGACCACCAGATCGTTCATCTGCTTCTGGATGGCCAGATCGCGAACGGCGATGGTGGGCAAGCCGTTCTTCAGACGAACCCAGTTCTTGCCGCCATCGACCGTGAAGTACAAGCCAAACTCGGTGCCGACGAACAGCAGGTCGGCATCGACGTGATCCTCAGCGAAGGCCCACACCGGGCCGTTGACCGGCAGATTGCCTGCGATGGATGTCCACGTCTTGCCGCGATCCCGGCTCCGCAGCAGATAGGGCTTGAAATCGCCGTTCTTGTGATTGCTGAACGCGGCGTAGACCGTGTCGGCATCATGCTGCGAGGCGAACAGTCGGCTGACGTAGGTCTTTTCCGGCACACCTGGAAAGCGTTCGATGCGTGACCAGGACTTGCCGGCATCGGCAGTCACATGAATCAGCCCGTCATCGCTGCCGGCATACAGCAGGTCTTCTTGCCGAGGCGATTCGCTCAGGGCCACGAGGTTGCCGTACAACGAGGTCGAGGCACTCTTGGCGATGGCATCCGGCCCCCAGATCTTGCCCATGACGGGCAGCAAATTGCGGTCAATCTGACGCGACAGATCCGGCGAGATCACTTGCCACGAATCGCCTCGGTCGTCGCTGCGGAACAGGCGATTGGCCCCATAGTAGAGCCGAGTACGCGAGTGCGGGCTGAGAACCAGCGGTGAGTCCCAGTTCCAGCGCAGCGGAGCTTCCTTGCGCGACAGATAGGGACGGATGCCGACCGCCTGGCCGCTCTTGCGATCGAAGCGGATCAGGTCGCCATACTGAGCTTCGCCGTAGACCGTGTTAGGATCGCGAGGATCGACCTTGCAGTGGAACCCGTCGCCGCCGTGAATGACGAACCAGTCCGAGTTGGCGATGCCGTTGGCACTGCGGTTGCGAGCCGGCCCGCCCAGGGTGTTATTGTCCTGCGTGCCGCCATAGACGTGATAGAACGGAGCCGCCTCGTCGCAGGTGATGTCGTAGAACTGGGTCACCGGCAGATTGGCGATGTGTCGCCAGTTAGCAGCTCGGTCGTGGCTCTCGTAGAGGCCGCCATCGCAGCCGACGAGGTAGTGATCGGTGTCCTCTGGGTCGATCCACATGCAATGGCAATCAACGTGCATCCACTTCATGCCGAGCCGGCGGAGCGTCTTGCCGCCGTCGTCCGAGGCCTGGATGAAGACGTTCATAACAAAGAGGCGATCGGCGTTCTTCGGATCGACGACCAGATGCGAGTAGTACATGGCAGCGGCGTTGAAGGGATTGCGGCGTTGCCAGGTCAAGCCGCCGTCGTCGGAACGAAAGATGCCGCCCTTGTCGTCCTGGGCCTCGATGATGGCATAGACGATGTTGGGCTGCGACGGAGCGACCGCCAGACCGATACGGCCGATGTCGCCGGTCGGCAGGCCGCTACTCAACTTGTTCCAGGTCTTGCCGGCATCGGTAGAGCGATAGAGTGCGCCCTCGGGGCCGCCGTTGATGAGCGTCCAGACGTGCCGTCGTCGCTGGTAGGCAGCAGCCAGCAAGATGTCAGGGTTGCGTGGATCGCAGACCACATCGGTGATGCCGGTGTTGTCGCTGATATTCAGGATACGCGTCCAGGTCTTGCCGCCGTCTGTGGTTTTGTACAGGCCGCGATCCCCGCCGGCGTTCCAGAGCGGCCCCTGAGCGGCCACATAGGCCACATTGCCGTCGCGTGGATCGAGTAGGATCTTGCCGATGTGTTCGGAGCGATCCAGGCCGAGTTTCTGCCACGACTTGCCGCCGTCGAGGGACTTGTAGACCCCATCTCCGTAGCCGACGCTACGCTGGCTATTGTTCTCCCCAGTGCCGACCCAGACGATTTGCGGATTGCGTGGATCGAGCGTCACGGTTCCGATCGAATACGATCCCTGATCGTCAAACAGGGGGGTCCAGGTGGTGCCGGCGTTGGTGGTTTTCCACACGCCGCCGGAAGCCACGGCGACGTACCAGGTGGCCTTGTGCTGCGGATGCACGGCCACGCCGACGATCCGGCCCGAACACACCGCCGGCCCGATGGAGCGGAGTTTCAGAGCGGAGTAGGTGCCCGAGGAGAACAGCGGTTCGTCGGCCTTGTCGGCCTTGGTCGGCCCAGTTTGTGCAGAGCAATAGCGTGGGAGCAGCAATCCCACCAGGAGGATTGGCACAAGCGAGAAAACACGCGGCATGAGATCGGCTCTTGAGTGAACACGACAGGGCGAATCGGTTAAGCAGTTGTTGAGATAGCAAGCCGATGGGGCAACGTCAGTAGGGGTAGGATGGGGAACTGAGGGAATCGGCACTCCGTCAGGCTCACAGCCCGTTGGGCCGCGGCAGGTTGCCAGAACTCGAAGGGCCGCTGACCGTTCCGCGATTGCGGAAGCGTTCTAGGACTTCCGACCGAATGTTCGTGCGTGGCCGCTCGATACTCGTGGAAGAACCTGGTTTTCGTTCGACACTACCCGAAGTGCCGACCGGTGGCGGAATTTCAATGGAATGGCCGCTCAGCGAGGGTGACGGGGACACAACGGATGAGGCAGCCAGACTGGTAGACGAAGAGGCCTGATCCTCTCTCGGCAAGACCAGGCCGTCGAAGCGTTCTTGGAATTCGGTATCCTTGAGAGGTTGTGAAGTGCCGAAATAGTCGATGTGATCGTAGGGCAACACGAAAACGCGGCCCTGTTCTTGGCTGCCGGCCAACCGCCCCTTGACGATGAAGAAATCGGCCTCGATGCGCAGGAAGCGTTGCAACGCGATTTCGGTACCGCTCGCTGTGACCAGCATGTATTGATTTTGCTGATCTTCAGGGATGTGTCGCAGCAAAGCTTCCCAGACCGCGTGGCGCATTCGTTTCTTTCTCTCGTCAGCAGCGAACTGCGAGGATGATGCCATACCGAACAGGACAAGTCATAGAACGACCGTCACTCTTAGTGATTCGCGGTGCTTGACGAACAAGCAGAGCGACATCTAGCGGTATCCGCTCTATCCTAGCTTATAATTTTGCTCCAGGCATGGCCTCGCCAACGATTGGCGCAGCGGTTTTCCTCTCTATAACGAACCATCGGGCGATTTTTGGGTCGGCAGCAGGGAGCGGACATGCAGCAACTGACGGCGAAACTAGCTCTGGAAGATGGCACGGTCTACACCGGCCGATCCTTTGGAGCAACGGGCGAGATGGCCGGCGAGGTGGTCTTCAACACTAGCATGACCGGCTATCAGGAAGTGCTGACCGATCCCTCCTACAAGGGCCAGATCGTCTGCATGAGCTATCCGCTCATCGGCAACTACGGCATCAACAACGACGATTGCGAATCGCCCCGGCCGCAGGTGTCCGGCTTCGTGGTTCGCGAGCGATCGCGTCTGGTCAGCAACTATCGCTCCACCGGCGATCTGCACACGTATCTGCGCGAGTACGGCATCCTCGGTCTGGAAGGGATCGACACTCGCGCTCTGGTGCGCCGATTGCGTGTTCGCGGGGCGATGCGTGGCGTGCTATCGACTAGCGATCTGGACAGCGTGTCGCTAGTTCACAAGGCCCGCAACGCTCCCAGTATGGTCGGAGCCGATCTGGTTCGCGAGGTGGTGCCGCCTGGCCCGTCGCACTGGCACGAGGGCTTTACCAATCCCCTGGTCAGCTATCTGCCCCCTCGTCCGCCCACGCACCACGTCGTCGCGCTGGACTTTGGCATGAAGGCCAACATTGCCCGCTGTCTGACTCAGGTCGGCTGTCGCGTCACGGTTCTGCCGGGTACGGCTAGTGCCGACGAGGTCAAGGCGCACGAACCGGACGGCATCTTTCTGTCCAACGGGCCGGGCGACCCCGCGGCGGTCGAGTATGCCATCAACACCATCCGCGAACTGATCGGCTATCGGCCGATGTTCGGCATTTGCCTGGGCCATCAGTTGCTCGGACTGGCTCTGGGTGCCAAGACGTTCAAGCTGAAGTTCGGCCATCGTGGAGCCAACCAGCCAGTTCTCAACGAACTGACCAATCGTGTCGAGATCACGACGCAAAATCACGGCTTCGCGGTCGCCATCGATAGCTTGCCGCCCGAGTTGGAGCCGACGCATCTGAACCTCAACGACCACACCCTGGAAGGCATGCGGCATCGCCATCTGCCCATTTTCAGTGTCCAGTATCATCCCGAAGCCTCGGCCGGGCCGCACGACAGCAGCTATCTGTTCGAGCAGTTCCGCGATCTGATGGGCTGAGTGGCTCGCGGCGACGTATACAATACAGGCATGTCACTCCGCGTATCCAACATTAGCCTGAGCATCGAAGAGCCGGAGGCCGCCCTGCCGCGCAAGCTCGCCCGCGCGCTGGGTCTGCCGATCAACACCGCCTTGAACTATCGCATCCTGCGCAAGGCACTCGATGCCCGCGATCACCGTGCCTTGCAGTTCGTCTACACCGCTGAGGTCATCGTCGAAGACGATGAGGCCGCTCTGGCTCGCATCGCCCGACGTTCCTCCGGCAAGGTGCGCGTCGAGCGATATGTCGAGGAACCTTTCCGCATGCCCGCGCCGGGCAGTCTACCGTTGGAACATCGGCCGGTGATCGTCGGCTCGGGGCCGGGCGGGCTGGCCTGTGCCTACTTCCTGGCCGAGCAGGGCTATCGTCCCCTGGTGCTAGAACGCGGCAAGCGCGTCAACGAACGCATTCGCGATGTCCGCGCCTTCGATGAAGGAGGGCCGCACGACCCAGAGAGCAATTATCTCTTCGGCGAAGGAGGAGCCGGCACCTTTTCGGATGGCAAGCTCACCTATCGCGGCACTGGGCCGGACGTTCGCCGCATTCTCGAACTGTTCGCCGAGTGCAAGGGCAAGCCGAGCATTCTCTATGAAGCCAGGCCGCACTTGGGCAGCAATCGCCTGCCGGCCGTCGTCAAGGCGCTGCGGCGGCGCATCGAAGCCCTGGGCGGAGAGGTTCGCTTCAACTGTCGCGTCGAGGATCTCGACTGCCGCGACGGTCGATTGCACGCCCTACTGACCTCGTCGGGCAGCATACCGGCCCGTGTGGCGGTACTGGCCATCGGCCATAGTGCCCGCGATACCTACGCCATGCTGCTGCGACGCGGCGTGCCGATGGAGCAAAAGCCTTTTCAAATGGGCGTTCGCATCGAACAGCCCCAGGAGATCGCCAATCGCGTCCACTATGGCGAGGATCGCCTCGAAGAGAAACTCGGAGCCGCCAGCTACTCGCTAGTGGCACGCGGCAAGCAGGATCTGTTCACCTTCTGTATGTGCGCAGGCGGCTACATCATGCCTAGCGTGTCTGATCCGGGCTACTTCTGCACCAACGGCATGAGCCTGTCGAAACACGATTCGCCCTACGCCAACAGCGGCTTGGTGGTGACGGTGCCCGTGGAGGCGTTCGGCGGCAGCGATGCGCTGGCCGGCGTGCGTTTGCAGCAGCACTACGAACGGCTGGCCTACCAGATCGGTCGAGGCAGCTACGCCTGTCCCATCCAGCGAGCCAAGGATTTTCTGGCCGACCGACTCAGTGACGGCGTGCTACCTAGCAGTTATCCGCGTGAGGTGATCTCGGCACGCATCGCCGATCTGGTGCCGCCATTGATCGTCGAGGCGTTGCACCACGGTCTGCCGATCATGGATCGCCGCTGGCAGGGCCGCTTCTTGTCCGAGGCGACACTGGTCGGCCCGGAAGCGCGCGGCAGTTCGCCGGTTCGCATCGTCCGCGACGAGCGGACACGCCAGACACCCGGTCTGACCGGACTGTACCCAGTGGGCGAGGGCGCGGGCTATGCAGGGGGGATTGTCAGTGCAGCCCTCGATGGCCTGCGAACGGCCCAGGCGATTGTCGCGCAATACGCCCGACTGGAATCGCCGCGTCGCGTATCGGCATACCAAGCTGAGGAATAAGGCAGGCAACTCAACCGGCGTATCGCGTCGGATCAGGCACTCCCGCTGCGACAAACCCTGCTCGCCGGATCTGGCACGAGTCGCAATGTCCGCAAGCCAATCCCTGCGGCGACGGCGCGTAGCAACTGTGCGTTAAGCCGTAATCCACACCTAGAGAGACACCCAGCCGAATGATGTCGGCCTTGGTCAGCTCCACCAGCGGGGCGTGGATGTGGAATCGTCCACCTTCGACACCGGCCTTGGTGGCCAGATTAGCCAGTTGCTCGAAGGCTCGCACGAACTCCGGGCGACAATCGGGATAGCCGCTATAGTCGATGGCGTTGACACCGAGGTAGATGTCGAAGGCACCGCAACTCTCAGCATAGGCCAGCGCCAGGGCCAGGAACACCGTGTTCCGGGCCGGCACATACGTCACTGGGATACCGCTCGTCATCTCGGCTTCGGTGCGATCGGTCGGCACGGGAATATCGGCCGTCAGGGCCGATCCACCGAAGGCACGCAAGTCCAGATGCATCTGCCGATGCTCAGCGGCCCCCAGGGCACGGGCCACAGCGGCAGCGGCTTGCAACTCGACCGCATGCCGTTGGCCGTAGGCGATGGTCAGCGCATAGCAGGCGAAGCCATCGCGCCGCGCCACTGCCAGCGTCGTGGCGGAATCGAGTCCGCCGGACAGCAGCACCACAGCCCGAGGCAATGCAGACATGGACACTTCTCCTCCTTGGCCTTGTTGCAGGTCGAACAGAGAGCGGACGCAAGGCGATGGTGCCAACCGATCGCGTCACGGTCGAGGTTCGCTCTCCTGGCTGGTGCCGACTCCTAGGAGCCGAACGTCGATCCGCTGCGCTCGCGACAGGTCGATGCCCTCATGGGCCAGGTCGAATTCCAGCCGCGACTGATCGCTCAGAGTGACCGGCAAGCGCACAGTGAAGGTGCTACCTCGGCCCAGTTCGCTGTGCAGGCTTACCTCGCCACCGAGTAACTTGGCCAGTTCGCGGACGATGGACAGACCCAGGCCGGTGCCCCCGTGTTCGCGGGTCATCAGGTTGCCGGCCTGGCGGAACTTCTCGAAGATCAGTTCTTGCTCCTCCGGGGCAATGCCCACCCCAGTGTCCTGCACACGCAGAATCACGAACGCTCCGTCGCAGTCCACTTTGAGAACGACCCGACCTCCCTCGGGGGTGAACTTGATCGCGTTGGAGATGAGATTGTTGAGGATCTGTCGTAGCTTGACCGCATCCTGTCGCAATCGAGGCAGTCCTGGCGCGAAGATGCCGCGCAGTTCGATGTTCTTCTTCTCAGCCATCTGCTGGAACATGGTCAGAATACCCTGGCAGACATCGGTGACATCGAAGTTAGAAAGCGCCAGTTGCATCTTGCCCGCCTCGATCTTGGCCAGATCGAGAATGTCCTCGATCAGGCCGCGTAGTTGATTACTGCTAGTGCGAATGTTGGTCACCCAGCGGTGCTGTTTCTCGTTCAGCCCCGTGGCGGACTCCAGCAACTCGCTGAAGCCGAGAATGGCGTGCAGAGGGGTCTTGAGTTCATGGCTGACGCGGGCCAGGAAGTCGCTCTTGAGACGATTGGACTCGTACAGAGCCAGGTTGGCCTGGGCGAGTTCGTCCACCTTGCGATCCAGATCGTTGTTGACCTTGCGGAGACGATCCTGCATGGCGACCAGATTGCGAAGCATGCGATTGAAGGCGTGGCTGAGATCCTCGAACTCGTCACCGGTCTGGATCTCGCTGCGGACGTTCAACTCGCCGGAACTGATGGCATCGGCCACTTCCTTGAGGTGCTTGACCGGCTTGACGATGACGTAGCGGACAATGAGGTAACTGCCCATCATGATGAGAATGGCGGTCACCAAGGCGATGGAGATGAGCAGGGCGCGATTGGTGTGGAACTCCTCGACGATGGGGCCGGTCGGAAACTCAATCTTGATCATGGCCAGCAGGTCGCCCTCGGCTAGGTCGGGATTGAGTTGCCGATGACAACTCAGACACGTCTTGGTAGCGCGGACGGCTCCGTAGTAGAGGTGTTTGCCCTGGCTGAGCAACAGTTTGCTCTCTTCGGGCTTGTCGGGATGAGCGCGAAAGTCCTTGAGGACTTGCAAGCTCGCCAGATCGTGGCCGTTCTCCGGTCGGGTGGCATTGGCACTCAACGGCGTGAAGACGAACTCGCGATGGGCCTTGGGCCAGTGTTCTTCCCACTGCTGGCGAAACTCGTGCAGAGCCGACACCATGCGCGGTTGGGGCGGGTGGGCCACCGGCTGTGGTCGGCCGCTCTTGGGGTCGATTACAAGCGGATGGCACCCTGTGGCCAGTTGTTGATCGACGACCTGCACCACCAGCAAGCGGCAGGCGGCCTTGATCTGATCGTAGGCCATGTGTTCGGTATGCGAGGCGTACAGCCAGAATCCTCCGGTGATGAGCAGAACGATGAACGCGCCAAAGAGGAATCGACACTTCCGCTCCAGGCTCGTTTCTCCCAGCAAGCGTTTGAAAGCGCGATAGGACATGATGGCCGGCTCCTGGTGTATTCAGACCTTCTCGTCGGCGGAACGAGGTTCCGCCGGTTGACACCTAGGACAGAAGTGGCTGGATCGTCCCGCCACACGCAGCACGGTCAATGGGGTTTTGCAGCGAGTGCAGGGTTCCCCGCCGCGCCCATAGACGCGGAACTCCGCCTGATAGCCGCCTGCCAAGCCGCTTCCGCCGACATAATTGCGAATGGTCGAGCCGCGTCGTTCGATGGCTCGCGTCAGCACCTGCTCGACGGCTTTGCGGAGTCGGTTGGCTTCCGCCGAAGTCAACTCGCAGGCTCGTCGCTTCGGATGTAACCGGGCCTGATGCAACGCCTCGTCGGCGTAGATGTTGCCCACTCCGGCGATCACGGTCTGATCAAGCAGCACGGCTTTGATGAGCCGGGTGGTGCCGGCCAGGGTCTGCCGCCAATAGTCGGCATCCACGCCAAAGGGTTCCGGCCCCAGTCCGACCTCGGCGAAGAACTGTTCCAGAGCCGTCGCGTTGGTGTGCCAGGTGACGCTGCCAAAGCGACGAATGTCCCGGTAGCGGAGTTGCTGACCGTCGTCTAGGGCAAAGATCAAGTGCGTATGGCTGGCCAACGGTTCCTCGGGCCGCACGACGGTCAACTGCCCGGTCATGCCCAGATGGACGACGAGAAATGAAGCGTTGTCGAGTTCGAGGACGATCCACTTGCCGCGCCGTTGTACCGCCTGGATACGTCGGTCGATCAATTCGGCCGTCCAGGCATCGTTGTAGGGCCGACGCAGTTCGGCGCTGCTGGTGCGGCCGACGGCAACGAAGTGCCGATCGACCAGCAGCGGTCGCAAATCGCGAACCACGGTTTCGACTTCGGGCAACTCGGGCACAGCCGGTCGGCTCCTTTCGCGGGCAGCCCGATTGTACCACGCGCGGGCCGACTCTTGCCATGCCGGCTCCTGGGTTGATTGCCGTGGGCGATCTGATGCAAGCCGCAGTTCCCGACGAGGGATCATGCCACTATGAAGAACAGAGAGCTAACGTGCGTGTGTTGACGGGAGTTGCGATGGCCGCTTACAACGCGATGGAATTGATGATCTGTTGTGCCGCCCGCGAGTTGGAGGATGGCCAAACCGTGGCGGTGGGCACTGGAATCCCCTGTGCCGCTGCCATGCTCGCGCAGAAGACGCACGCGCCGCGACTGACCATTCTCTTTGAGGCGGGCGGGGTCGCGCCGCAACTGCCGACCATGCCTATCAGCGTCGGCGACTCGCGCGCCTTCTACCGCGCCGTCCTGGCCACCGGCATGGCCGATGTCATGGAAGCCTGCCAACGCGGCCTGATCGACTACACCTTTCTCGGCGGTGCCCAGATCGATGCCTACGGCAATCTCAATTCGACGATGATCGGCACCGACTACCGCAAGCCACGTGTTCGCCTGCCCGGTAGTGGCGGGGCCAACGATCTGGCTAGTCTGTGCTGGCGGATTCTCGTGGTCACGCCGCACGACCGACGACGCTTCGTCGATCAGGTCGATTTCATCACCACGCCGGGCTATCTCACTGGCCCCGGAGGTCGCGAGGCGGCCGGTCTGTTGCCGGGCACCGGCCCTTATCGCGTCATCACCAATCTCGCCGTGATGGGCTATCACCCGCAAACCTGTCGCATGCAGGTACTCAGCTTGCATCCCGGCGTTCGCCTACAGGACGTGCGCGACAACACCGGCTTCGAGATCGATGCCGTCGCCCCTCTCGGTGTCACCGAAGAACCCACCGACGCACAGTTACGCCTGCTTCGCGAGCAAATCGACCCATACCGCTACATCATCGGCCGCGCCTGATGCCTCAAAGATTCTCTCGGTTTCCTGATTGACCAAGGCTGCACAGCTTATACACTCGACATCATTTCCCGAATAGTCGGAGTGCGTCTACATGCCTGGGTTCTTGCGTGTGTTGCTGACAGGGCTGGTCGTACTGGCGATGGTGTCCGGTGCGTCGGCACAGCCGGCCGGTCGGCCCAACGTAGTGCTGCTCTTTGCCGACGACCAGCGGCCGGACACCATCGCCGCCTGGGGCAATCGCTATATCCACACGCCTCATCTGGACAGCCTGGTGCAGCGCGGCACCAGTTTCCGCAACAACTACTGCTTCGGCTCCAACAGCGGAGCGGTGTGCATCCCCAGTCGGGCCATGCTGTTGAGCGGGCAGACGTGGTTCGATGTCAAGCACAATCTGGCCGGTGTCACCACCTTGCCCGAGGTGCTGCGAGGGGCCGGCTACACTACTTTCGCGACCGGCAAATGGCACAATGGAGAGCCGTCCTGTGTCCGGGCCTTTCCCCAGGCGCGCTCCATTTTCTTTGGCGGCATGGACGATCACACTCGCGTCCCGATCGCCGACGTGATCGACGGCAAGGTCGTCAACCGCCGCATCGCCGGGAAGTTCTCTAGCGAGCAGTTCGCAGATGCCGCCATCGACTTCATCAACTCCCACAAGGGCAAGGAGCCGTTCTTCTGCTACGTCGCCTTCACCGCGCCACACGATCCGCGCAACCCGCCCGAACCGTATCGCCAACGCTACTACCGGGCACGCCCGCCGTTGCCTGCCAACTTCCTCGCCTTGCCAGCCTTCGACAACGGCCTGACCAAAAACATCCGCGACGAGAACCTGGCCGACTATCCGCGCACCAAAGAGGTCATCAGCGATCAGCTCTGCGAGTATTACGGCCTCATCACCCACCTCGACGAGCAGGTCGGGCGTATCTTGACCGCCCTCAAGAACTCGCGGCATGCCGACAACACCGTCATCTTCTACACGGCGGATCACGGCCTGGCGATGGGCAGTCATGGCCTGCTCGGTAAGCAAAGCTTGTACGAACACAGCATGAAATCGCCGCTGATCGTGGCCGGCCCTGGGGTGCCTGCGGGTCGCTCTACGAACGCCTTTAGCTATCTGTA
>Ga0272446_1005132_pt1:2500-5000 | contig 14710 bp, 20 predicted proteins | sample YNPCB0061_FD_194587 | JGI IMG/M metagenome (GOLD analysis project Ga0272446, IMG submission 194587) | Hot spring microbial mat communities from Yellowstone National Park, WY, United States - YNP-CB-006-1 | ecosystem: Environmental > Aquatic > Thermal springs > Hot (42-90C) > Sediment...
GTTTCTGTCGCGAACCGTGGGTCCTCCTCGGACTTGGTCGTTTTCGCCACGAACCGTGGGTCCTCCTCGGACTTTGCCGTTTTCGTCGCGAACCGTGGGTCCTCCTCGGACTTTGCCGTTTTCGTCGCGAACCGTGGGTCCTCCTCGGACTTTGCCGTTTCTGTCGCAAACCGTGGGTCCTCCTCGGACTTTGCCGTTTTCGTCGCGAACCGTGGGTCCTCCGCGGACTTTGCCGTTTTCGTCGCGAACCGTGGGTCCTCCGGGGGTGCCGAAACCCTATGACCGCTCGTGGGTCCTCTCACTTGTTGGCTGGGCGAACCGTGGGTCCTCATCGGACTTTGCCGTTTCGATTCATCCACCCGTGGGTCCTCCACGGTGCCGAATCCCTATGAGAGCTCGTGGGTCCTCCTCTATGTCCGGCTGGAGGAACCGTGGGTCCTCCCCCCACTTGTTTTGGCCGGACGAACCGTGGGTCCTCCCCCCTCTTCCGACCCAAACCGACCTCAGTTCACCCACACACCCACCCCTCCTCTCCCTCATGCACCCCACCCCCGGCCCTGGGGTCGCCCTCCCACTCGTGGGTCCTCCTCCCTTTCGAAAGGGGGAACCGTGGGTCCTCCCCTATGGCTGGCTGGACGAACCGTGGGTCCTTGAGGGACTTATCGCAAACTTGGCGGCGGCCGAGTGTTTCCGGCGGCGGCAAATCGGCCGCCCGGAGGACGGGTTTGTTACTATGAGGGGGAGTAGGGCTCCCGGGGGTCGGTCCCGGGGTGGGTGTGAATCGCGCTCCTATGGGCCTCCCGAGGCACGGGGGGGTGGGGGGAGGGGGTGGGTATGGGGTATGGAGGGGGGGCACTGTGGTTCATCCTGGTCAACCCTCGATATCTCGTTACTCGCCTCAGTCCCGCTCGCCTCTACGGACCTCGAGAGGACCCACGGGTCGGTGCGATTCATAGACTCGCCTCAGGGCAGGCCTCAAGGTTCTCTCTACTCTTGCCTTGCGCCAAGGCTCCACGGTCGAGTGCGCGGGGGTGGTTCTGAACGTTCTCATCGGGTCCTCATGCAGGGGGGCGGGGCACAGGCATATCGCTTGCCGTGACTACTGCTTGCGAGGGTTTGGGAGGAGGGCAGGGAGGGGGGGAAGGGGGGGAAGGAAGGCTTATTCAGTCTTTCTTCCTCCTCTTTCTTCCTTTTTGTTCGCCTCTCATATACGATCTCTCGAGCCCATAAGATACGATCGGCATATGCCTCCGTTTTTGCAGTGGGTCGTGCTTAGAGCGGCGCAGCGCGAGCTGCGAAGGCTGGTCACGGTTTGGGAAAACTAAAAAGTGCGAGTTGAGCGTTTAATTGAAAGTACCACAAGCCAGTAAGGACCTGTCCCGTTGTCGATAATCTCGAGACCGGGGACGACGGAAGGGGCTGGCGTGGCGGGGGCGGAGGAGGCTACTCGAAGGGACGAGAAAGAAGGAAAGGGGGGGGGGGCCTGAGAGGGAGGAAGAGAAGCGATTCTCCTATTCCCTTTCTCCCCTTTTTTTCTTTTTTTCTTTGAACAACGGGAGCTGAGCTTGGCTCCACCGTCGCGTCACTGCTCCATTCCCTTGAACCCCCCTCAGGGGGGGGGGGGTAAGAGGGACGGTGAACCCAACAGGACCTCTCTTCCTCTCTTCGGAGTGGAAGGGAGGTACGGATGCGCGAAGGGGATTCTTGTGCACGGTGCTCGACAAGGTCTCTTTCGAGGGACCTCGAGACCCGACTCTCAAGAACGACCTAAAAGAAAGCGGCGGGGACGCCCGCCTGGTTGAAACAGCCTCTTTGAGGCCTGTTTTTTGGCCAGGAGGGCAGCCCGTCGTGAGGGCGGGTCGTGCAAGGACGGTAGTGAATAGATAGTAGTGGTAAAACACTCTTTTATCCATTGCTTCACCCTTTGCAACGGCCTCGTCCAGGAGAATTTTACCCGAGCGGGACGGAGCGACGAGAGGAGGGGAGGAAAGGAGAAGGCTTCGGCTTTCTTTTCGACTCTTCCTTCTCCCGGCGACCCCGGCCAAACCCAATGTTCGTTTAAAAATCACGCCAGGGGAGAGAGTACAAGGCGGCAACGCTTTGTGCTCTCTCTCCCTCTTCGACCTTGGTCCTTTCTTTTGGCCTCGCTTTCCCCCTTTCAGGGGTTGGGGAGGTTCAAAGGGAAGTGTTAAGGAAGAAGGGGTATCGGAAAAGGTTTACTTTTTTCAGTTACCTGGTTGATCCTGCCAGTAGTCATATGCTTGTCTCAAAGATTAAGCCATGCATGTCTAAGTATGAACGAGATTATACAGTGAGACTGCGGATGGCTCATTAAATCAGTTATAGTTTATTTGATGGTTCCTTTTTTTCTTTCCACTACTTGGATAACCGTAGTAATCCTAGAGCTAATACATGCCAACAACCCCAACTAAGGGGTGGGGGAAGGGGGGCAACTCTCTTTCCTCACACTCACCCTTCGGAAGGGGCGTATTTATTAGAT
>Ga0272446_1005132_pt1:7500-10000 | contig 14710 bp, 20 predicted proteins | sample YNPCB0061_FD_194587 | JGI IMG/M metagenome (GOLD analysis project Ga0272446, IMG submission 194587) | Hot spring microbial mat communities from Yellowstone National Park, WY, United States - YNP-CB-006-1 | ecosystem: Environmental > Aquatic > Thermal springs > Hot (42-90C) > Sediment...
AAAGGTTCGTTTCTTCTTTCTATCCATTGGTACTTTTTTGAGAAGGAAAGAAAGAGGGGGGACCCCCCTTTCAAATTCTTACTTGATACCAAACCATTACACACTATTCTTTCAATCGACCGACCTCGGATCGGACGTCGTCACCCGCCGGACTTAAGCATATCATTAAGCGGAGGAAAAGAAACCAACCAGGATTCCCTTAGTAGCGGCGAGCGAAGCGGGAAGAGCCCAAGCTCCTAATCCGGGCGTCGCAAGGCGCCCCGAATTGTAGCCTCGCGGGTCAGCATCACACAGGTCGCCCACCCTTTCGAGATCCCCTGGAACGGGGTGCCGCGGAGGGTGAGAGCCCCGTGCGGAAGAGTGCGGCGATCGGGATACCGGTTGCTGGCCCCCAGAGTCGGGCTGCTCGGGAATGCAGCCCCAAGCGGGTGGTAAGCCCCACCCAAGGCTAAATACGGGCGAGAGACCGATAGCGAACAAGTACCGTGAGGGAAAGATGAAAAGGACTCTGAGAAGAGAGTCAAAAGCGCTTGAAATCGTCGGGAGGGAAGCGCTCGGGGCCCGCCGGTTCGGGCCCTTCGGGATGTCCAGCGCGGATGCGCGGGGGCCAGGCGGGATGCTGTTGGGAGCGCTGTCAAAGGTGCCTCCGGTGTTTTGTTATGGTCACGCGTCCGCGCCCGTCCATCCCGGAGGGACGGCCAGCATCAGCTCCGCGGGCGGCAGGGGGGTGGGGAGAGGGCCGGGCAGGGGGGCTTGCTCCCCTGCTGCGGGCCGCCTCGCCGGCCGTCGCCCGAGGGGCTGAGGAGCAGAAGACCCGCGCCCTCCTTCGGGGGGGCAGGGAGTGCGTGTCCCGGTGGCTTTGGCGTTGGGCGGGGGCCGGGAATCCGGCGCCCGTTTGCACGAGGCTTCCTAGGGCATGCAATTTACCCTGGCGGCGTCAGGGATGCAGGCACGGCGGCCCCGAGCGGCCCGTCTTGAAACACGGACCAAGGAGTCTGACGCGTGCGCGAGCAGGCGGGCCTCAGGAGCCCCGCATGCGAAGTGAAAGCGAGGGAATGTCTTCACGACATCCGAGGTGGGAAGGCCTTCAAAAAAGCCTGCACCATCGGCCGACCCGGATTTTCTAGAAAGGTTCGAGCAGGAGCGCACTCGTCGGGACCCGAAAGATCGCGAACTATGGGCGACCAGGACGAGGCCAGAGGAAACTCTGGTGGAGGTCCGAAGCGGTACTGACGTGCAAATCGTTCGTCAGAGTTGTCTATAGGGGCGAAAGACTAATCGAGCGATCTAGTAGCTGGTTCCCCCCGAAGTTTCCCCCAGGATAGCTGGAACCGCGAGCGTTAAACAGTTTTATCAGGTAAAGCGAATGATTAGAGGTTCCGGGGCTGAAACAGCCTTGACCTATTCTCAAACTTTAAATAGGTAAGCCGAGGAGCAGGTGCTTGAAACTTGACCTGACTCCACGCGAATGGAGGGTTCTCAGTGGGCCATTCTTGGTAAGCAGGACTGGCGATGCGGGATGAACCGAACGCCGGGTTGGAGCGCCAAAGCGTGCGCCCATGCGGAGCCCAGAAAGGGCGTTGGTCCATACAGACAGCAGGACGGTGGTCATGGAAGTCGAAACCCGCTAAGGAGTGTGTAACAACTCACCTGCCGAATGGACCAGCCCCGAAAATGGATGGCGCTGGAGCGCGCCGCTCATACCCGGCCATCGGCGCCGAGCGGCGATGGCCCGATGAGTAGGGGGGCGCGGGGCTCTGCGAGGAAGCCCCCGGGAGCGATCCCGGGTCGAGCGGGCCCTGGTGCGGATCTTGGTGGTAGTAGCAAGCGTTCAAACGAGAGCTTTGAGGGCTGAAGTGGGGAAGGGTTCCATGTGAACAGCGGTTGGACATGGGTTAGTCGATCCTAAGGCATAGGGTAAAACCATTCAGAAGGCGTGCGATCGCGTGGTTCGTTGTTTTCTCGCAAGGGAGGCAGCGGGCCCGTCTCACCTCAAACCCTTCGCGAGGAGGGAGAGGGGTCGCACCCTCGGCCGAAAGGGAATCGGGTCAAGATCCCCGAACCGACGGCGGGGGACGGACCGACGCGGCGACGCGAGGGAGCCCAGGGACACCGGTGGAGGCCCCGAGGAGGGTTCTCTTTCCTCCCTGACAGCCGCGCGCGTGACGCTCTCCGCAAGGAGGGCTTGCACGCGTCCGGACGACCCTGGAATCGGCTCGCCCGGAGAAAGGGTCGGACGGCTGGCAGGGCGCCCCAGTCTCCGGGGCGTTCGGGAGGCCCCCCACCGGTCCATGAAAACCTGGGGGACGGCGATCGTGTTCCCGCCCGGTCGTACCCATAACCGCATCAGGTCTCCAAGGTGAAGAGCCTCTAGCCAGCGGAACAAAGTAGGTAAGGGAAGTCGGCAAAACGGATCCGTAACCTCGGGAGAAGGATTGGCTCTAAGGGTCGGGCCCGGGGGCCCGCCTCGAGTCGGGAGGGACCCCCTGGGTGGGCCGCG
>Ga0272446_1005133_pt1 | contig 14709 bp, 18 predicted proteins | sample YNPCB0061_FD_194587 | JGI IMG/M metagenome (GOLD analysis project Ga0272446, IMG submission 194587) | Hot spring microbial mat communities from Yellowstone National Park, WY, United States - YNP-CB-006-1 | ecosystem: Environmental > Aquatic > Thermal springs > Hot (42-90C) > Sediment | place...
AGAATGGAATTTAAACGATGAAGAAATTGCGTTAATAAACACATATAATCGTGATAATCGTGTTTAAAGAAATTCAATAATAATTCTAAATTGATTTTTTTTTAAATTTTAATCTAAATGAGATCCATAGAAAGAAAAAAATCACTGGGAGAAGTTTTTACTCCCCCTGAACTTGTAAAAGAAATGTTGGATCAACTCCCACAGGAAGTATGGCAGGATCCAACCAAAACTTTTCTTGACAATTCCTGTGGCAATGGTAACTTTCTTGTTGCGGTTTTGGAGAGGAAAATACAACAGAGACATGATCCCATCCAAGCATTGGAAACCATATATGGCGTGGATATTATGCAAGACAATGTGGATGAGTGCCGAGAGCGACTTAAGCAAACATTTTTGCAATTTGCTCCAAATTCAAAGCCATATACTGCAAATGAAACAACAGTTGATGAGATTTTAAAAACCAATATTGTATGCGCTGATGCGTTGAAATACCATTATAGATTTGATGGCTCCCCACCATATGATAAAGAAGAGAAGTCACAAATTGATGAAGAAGAAATGGGTTTGGAAATTAAACTCATACCAGAGGCTGATACTTCTAAAGAATCTCTTGATTTGGCCGGTGACGAACTTTTTGATTGATGTGCCAATAAACAGATTTGAGAAGAAGCTGCTATGAATGAACTAATTATAGAAAAACCCGTTACGAATAAGCAAAAAATGGAATTTTATGTTAAAAATCATTGCAAAGATGCAATTGAAGCCAAAATAGCTTGGGTTTTTTTCAAGCATGCAACGGTGATTTTCAAGAAACTATCGAGATAATTGATCGATCCAGGGAAATTGGGTTTCCCGGATGGGGCTTTCTGAAATTCGTCAAAATTCATCAGATGATGATAAATTCAAAACATCATTGGTTTTAGGTAAACCTACATTATATGACTATCTTTATTTTTGTATAGAAAATTAAAAATAGATGAATAATCTGTCAACATCTATAAACAGCAAGCACTGGCCATCTTAGCCTTACCATCATAATATCTTCCTCGCTGAAGAATTCCAAAACAATTTTGGAAAAGGTAACTGTCTTTGGTACAAATTTGATGTTTTGAGAATTGCACCAATCAATGAATTCTCTGGAGATAGTGGCAAATTCTATGCGGTGCTGTGGATTGAATGCATTGGCCCATTGAGAAATGCCAATAGCATTATAATCAAAATCCAATTCATATCTTGGCGTGGCAGTGACCTTAACGTTCTGCAACTGAGTTGGTAACATCTTCTCCATTGATTATCACTTTTAATTTTGCAGCCTTGCCCTGCCACATTTCCACTTCTACGCCGGCTTCACGAAACAGCAGCAAAGTTTTTTCTTGATCGGGGGCACCTTGCTTGCCTGAAGGAATGTGGTCACATTTGAATGAATGTATTATCACTTTACGAATGCCAGCTTGTATAATACCAATGGAACAGTCAGTGCATGGCATGCCGGTGACATATAAGTCACAGCCTTTTAGTGCCGTGCCCATTCTTGCAGCATTGTAAATGGCATTGCGCTCTGCATGTGAAAACCAAAGATATTTTTCAGGACGCTCCTGACGTTCAGGACGAGTGTCGTCAATGCCACGTGGAAATGAATTGTAACCCGTGCTTCTTATTTCTTTATCAGGCCCTACAATTACACAACCCAATTTGGTTTTTTGATCTTTGCTTTTCATGGCTACAAAATGAGCCATGGTTATAAAATAGGTATTCCAATCCATACTCATAATCAAATACTAAATGATTTTGAAATATCAATCAACATTATTAAATGTCAACTTCAAACGCATCAAATCATCGCTTTTTAGTATAACAATGGTTTTGGGCGATTCAACTGAATAAGGCCATGAAAATATATTTTTAATCTTGATTAACAGATAGGAAGCAGCGGATATCCATATAAAGTTATAGAAAAACCTATAGTTTTCCAACACCAAATATATTTTGTGGAATTCAATCATGGGTTTTTAATTTGGCACACCATCGTATCTTGAATGTCACCAAGTCTTCCTCTGAAGGGAAACGAACCGCCACTGATTCAAAATTGGGAGGAATTGGTAAAACTCTTACGCTAATTTGATTAAGTTCCAACCAGTCTGAAATCTGAGGTTGAATTTGTCGCCAATGTTTTTCAAGCATCACCAACATGGTTCGGTTTTCAATGGGTTTGGTCATAGTTTGATCTCTTCGCCGCAGGTGCTCAGAACTTTTGCAAATCTTGCAGGGTCATTGTGAATCACATGCTCCATTGTCTTATTATCAAGTTCTGTGGTTACCAAATATGATTTGATATTTCGCTGGCCATTGAGACGAAGACGCATACCAATGGCATTCAATGTGGTGTGGTATTTGTTGGGTTTGATGTTTTCACCATCCTGTGATTTCAACTTGTTGATCATCACACGTTCATCTTCCTGTGGATAGTCACTGATATCCAAGAAGATTTCCAAACCTTCATTACCAATGCAGATGATGTAATAATTCATTGCTTGATTGTATAACTGAACCTTTAATCAGTCAAGGTGCTATTTCAAATACCAAAGCATCTTGAATGTCGCGGCATCGTCGCTGTTTAAAAATGATATATAATATTCATACTCTCGTTCATAGATTTTGAAGCCCGCGGTGTTCATATTCAACCAATGCAACACCGCAGCATTCAAGGCAAAATTCAAATTCCAACTGGAAGCTACAAAATCGATTTCTTTTTTGGCCTTGCCGCTGAAATGAGACGAATTCAATTTGACTTCATACATGGATAATTCATTTCATAATAAGAAATTGACTAAGTCTACTTTTCATATTATAAGTTATTACATATTAGTAGGAAATCAAATGAATCTTTTAGCAAACAAATGGACTTTCCTGGATCTTGCACATCTCCCCACAAGAAAACATGGAAAAATGGTAGCGGATTATGGCGTCATTGGAGTACCTTTTGACAACGCCGCCAGCTTTAGAACTGGCCAACGCCATGCCCCTGCTGCATTGCGTATGGCTTCAACCATGCTAATTGATGGCGCCCCTGCGTTTGCTAATGTGGATCCCACTCAAGACATCACTGGTGTGGATTTGGGAGATATGGACGTGGCCGTTGGTGATGTGAAAACCGCACACAAAAACATTGCACGAGCTTACACTAAAGCAAAAAAGAATTTGAAGCAGGTTGTTGCAATGGGTGGCGATCATTACGTCACTTTGCCAATTCTACAAAGCTTGCTGAAAAAATTAGGAGAGCCCGTTGCACTGATTCATTTTGATGCACATCATGATCTTTGGAATGAAGGCGTGGGAACCAAAAAGGGCCACGGTACTTGGGTGAGAAACGCCATTGAAGAAGGGTTGATTCTCCCACAGAATTCCGTGCAGATTGGTATTCGTTCGCCTTCTCCTCGTGAAACACAGGAATATGCTCGTGAAAAGGGCTTGTTGCAATTTAATGCTCAAACCATTCACACCGGTGATATCAACTATGTAAGCAGAAAGATTTTGGAAAGAGTGGGCAGCGTTCCCACTTATTTGAGTTTTGACATTGACGCAGTGGATCCATCACAAGCACCTGGCACTGGTACACCAGAAGCAGCGGGATTGTGGATGCATCAGGTGTTTGCAATTTTTGAAAGCCTAACCGGCAAGTGGCAACGCAATCCCATTAAGTGGGTGGGTGCTGACTTTGTGGAATTGCTGCCTGAAAAAGACCCATCAGGTATCACGGCATTGGCTTTGGCAACTGTGATATATTGGTATCTCACCATGCAAGCATTGCCTTCAGCATAAGGGATTAAAATGCATTGAGAGGTTTTGATCAAAAGCCTTGGATGAAGAGATCGCCTCTAGAATAGTATAGAAAATTTTTGGCAGTCAGACACGGGATCACTTCCGTCAATGGCAATTGCACGGGCATCGAAGCAGTACAAAACTGGTTCAATCTTCTATAAATTTTGACACAATTCAAGTTGACAGATTACAAAAACAAGTCCCCAAATAAAACCACTTGACGTTTTATCAATTCATCATACTGTATGGGTATGAACATATATCGCACTTTTGCTATGGCAACTATTTTGTTAACTGCTGCCTGTGCGTCTAACCCACAACTACAGAACTTTAATGTTCACTGGCAGTTTTGGGAATCCAGTGATCGTTGCGAAATTCAATCCACAGACACCAATAATCCTCAAATCGTTTGGCAGGCGGTGATCAATGCGCGCGACAGATTAGAAGCACGAATGTTGATCCGTAATGCACAGCCTTTTGAGGAAATCAAAGACGGTGTGATTGCCAAGTTTATTTTGAATAAAGTGGAATTTGATATGCCCTTGTTTGAAACAGCCACTCGTCATCAATATCGCGTGGATTATCAGTCACTGTCAGTGCTGAGCAATCTGTTTATCACTATGATGGCTCGTAGCACAACAATCACTTTGGAAATTAGTGATCGCAAATATCAATACTCGACCACAGATCTCGATATGCTTTTGGATCTGTGGACGGATTGTTATATCTACAAATCCAAATAGTTTTAATAAGTAACGTTATGGTCAAAAAACTTTACTTGGATGATCTACGTATGCCGCACCAAAGTGGGTATGTGGATTCAGAATGGACGGTAGTTCGATCTGTTGCTGACTTTAAAAAATACATATTAACTCATGGTATACCAAATATAATTTCTTTTGATCATGACCTCGGTGAAGATCAAAATCAAAAAGAGATGCCATCGGGTTATGATGCTATCAAATGGTTGGTTGATTTTGATCAGAAGTTTTCCAAAACACCTGGAAATTGGGAAATAAGAGTACATTCAGCCAACCCGGTAGGCCGAGAAAATATATTGCATTATTATCAAAATTATAAAAAATTCTTATCTAATCAATAAAATAATAGTGTGCCTGTATTGTTAATAATTTGGTAATTTGATCTCACGTGTGGATCTTAAAAAGTCAATCACACCATTACCTATGAAATTTCTTTTCTCAATTAAATGACATATGCTGCATCTTTTTTTGTTGACAAACTACCAATTACAGTTATTATAAGGAAAAGTGAAAAGGGTTTGCAATGAATACCAAATCTGAATATGGCGAAGTGATGAAGCACGGTGTTGCTGCCGAAGGCGGTTTCAATATCAAAACCACTGCCACGGCCTTTAAGATCCTCAGTGAGGGTCTCTATTCCGATAAGATTTTGGCATTTGTCAGGGAGTTGGCGTGTAATGCCCATGATGCGCATGTGGCCGCCAAAAACCAAAAAACACCCATACAGGTGCATCTACCCAATAAACTGGAGCCTTACTTTGAAATCAAAGACTTTGGCGTTGGATTGCATCCAGATGACGTCTTTGGTCTTTACACTACCTATTTTGAGTCAACCAAAAGCAATTCTGATGAATTCATCGGACAAATGGGATTGGGCAGCAAAAGTCCATTTGCCTACTGTGATTGTTTTTCTGTAAGCTCACGTTTCAATAGTGAAGAATATCACTTTACAGCATTCATTGATGACGCTGGTATTCCTGCCATTGCATTGTTAAACAAAACCCCCACTAACGAACACAATGGTTTAACAATTCGTATACCAATCCGCCAAATGGATTTTGGCGAAGTTGCTGAAAAGGTCAAACGAGTTTTTCAACGATTTGATCCCAAGCCCGAAATTCAAGGTGGTATTATAATTTGGACCCAAGAAGAAAAACCCATAGCATGGGGTAAGAATTGGAGGCTTTATCCCAACAATTACAGCCGCAACGCCGCGAGAGTGATTATGGGGTTGATTGAATATCAAACTCGCGGATATCATTATTTGAATGATCTCGAGTATTGGATGCTCAATTCCAATATGGAAATTGATTTTGCTATTGGTGAATTGAGCGTAACAGCATCTAGAGAATCCATTTCTTTTGACAAACACACCGTTGCAGCATTTCACAATAAACTCAACGAAATCAAGAATGAGTTGGCTGCACAGATTGAAGATCAAATTCACAGTCAACCCACTCTTTGGCAAGCTGCGGTAAAGAAAAATGAAATTTCCAATCAAAGCCTCTTGAGTCAAGCAGTTGATAGAAATTCAAAGATTCAATGGCGAGGCAAAGACATCCCCGATGAATTTGTGTATGAAATTTCAGACAAAGTAAAGATTGAACATTTTTGGGTTAAAAACAATCAAGTCACATTTAAAAGAGAAACATGTAACAACAAACTGTTTTTAAAACCAAAGTCAAATATTGAAATCTATTACAATGGTTTGGGTGATGTATATCGTGCTCATACCAAAAAGAGAATCAATCAACAGGACCGTAAAAATCTCTATTATGTGATTCACAAAAATCCCAATACTACGCTAAAGGAATTCCAAATGGAATTGACTAAAATTAGCGAAACTTTGGGTAATTTTGAGTTGAAAGATCTTTTGAATATTGAAATTATCCAACAGCCACGTAATATCAAAAAAACACCCGTGCTTACATACAGAACTGTCAAAGTGTTGCATGGTGAAATTAGACGCAAAAAGTATGGATATGTTGACTACTTTATCAAAGAAAATGCACAAAAATTTTTAGAGAGCAATACCATCATATGGTATATTCCATTGTTCAATGACCGTGCCATAATTGGTGCAAAAGAAGATGGCAGTGCCGTTACAACATATCATCCAATTCACAGTGCATTTAATGTACTTCGTAAATTGGGTTTGGATATTCCCAAGGAAGTGGTAGGAGTACCTTTTAAAAAAATCAAAAAGCTACCCAACAATTGGGTGAATGCAATTGATAAAGTTCGAGAATTCGTTTTAAGAAAAGACATTCAAGAAAAAATCGATGCGATCTTTGGATGCCAAGCTGTTATAAAAAATTTCAGAGATTTCATTGGAAACTATTATGAATATGAAGCATCGAAAATTGAAGGGGTTGAAATGCGAGAGATTTTCAGTCTCTACCAAGAAGCCAAAAAAACGCAGGAAACATATGGTAGTATGACATCCATGGCGCCATTGATGACATTGTTAAAATCTATGAATATTGATATACAAATCACAACCAATATTCGTTTTGAAAATATGATCAACCAATTTAAGAGAAAATATCCGTTGCTACTAATGATTTCCACTTATGACCTATGGAGAAATCATAACAACATGGTAAACACCTATATTCAAGCTATCAATTTATTGGAACAAAACAATAAAATGCAAGAAGCATCAATAATATAACGCTATCTATTATCAAAAAATTACGGACTTATAACCCCCAAACAAAGGGAACTATGACCTGAGATCGGCCTTTAAGGCCGATCTCCGCTCGCTCAACCTCTGTTTGGGTTATAAGTCCGTAAAATTAAATATCACAGTTTTTGTTGATAGTCAGCAAATCAGTAATTCGAAGAATTATACCAGATATCAAGCTCTAAGTGGCTTGTTGGTCTGAAATAGTTGGGAAGAATTGAGAAGACTTCAAAAAAGTTAACAATCTACCATGCCGCAATCCCACAACAAGGGGGTTGTGTCCAAAAAATAAAAATTTTGATTTTTTATGTTGACAACGATCCCAACCAATGGTTATGATACAACTATAGCAAATAATAATTAAATGCTTTGTTAATTTTACTAAATAGGTAGCCATCCACGGTGGATGGACACCTATGTAAAATTTAAATGGAGAAAAATAAAATGACGTCTCTTCGTTCAGTTCTGCTTGCATCGGCCTTCGTTTTCGCGACTTCTGTTGCAATAGCAGCCAATAACAACAACCAAAACAATAGCTCAAATACCACCAACAACATTACCAACCAAGGAGGCCAGGGCGGAGCCGGCGGCGTTGGTTTTGGCGGTAATGCAACGGCCAACGCCGGCGCGGTTGCTGGTGCGGTTGCTGGCGCATCATCAAATGCCTCGAACCGTAATAACATCCGCAACACCAACATTGCTCAGGGAGGCAGTGCACGTCAAGGCCAAGCTCAGGGTCAAGTTCAGGGCATTGCTAACTCAGGCAACGCAACAATCAACAACAATGTTCCTGCCAACACCACTAACGAAATCCGTTACTCTGGCTCTTACACCGTTCATAACACCCCGGACGTTTATGCTCCTCCAATCGCAGGCGGTGCAAATCCCTGCGTTGTTGGCGTAAGCGCCGGCGGCGCAGTTGCTGGTTTCGGTATCTCTTTCGGCTTGACCCGCAACGATGATGGTTGCGAACGCCGTAACACTGCCGCTCTATTACACAACATGGGAGAACGTGAAGTTGCACAAGAAGTGCTTTGCGAAACTGAATCAGTTCGCCAAGCACGTTTGCGCGCTGGCCGTCCTTGCTACATTGACCGCGTAGCTCAAGCTGCCGCTGCTCGGCCAGTTGTAGTTACACAGGCCTCGCTGGACCCTGTGATCGTAACTCAGAGCCAACAGGCTGTGGCAGTGACCCCGGCTGCTCGGCCTGCTCGTCCTGCTACAGGCCATGGCGGTTCAGGTGGCGTATTCCCTGAATACAATATCGGCAATAACTGATCTCAGTTATCCACTAACTGGAAACAAGAGGGGCAGAAATGCCCCTCTTTTTGTTTTGACCAAACCAAAATGTATCAATGAGTTTTGAATGAAATTTAAATATTGATTCTTATATATTGGTTTGCTATATTAACGACGCTGCTTTTTGAGGGCAGAAACATAACAAGGAGTAACCTACAATGACGCAACGTGAAAGAGTTCTAAACGTTCTAAAAGCTGGCCGCACTCTAACTGCTGCTGAAGCTCTAAGCCGCTATGGCATTGCGAACCTCCGTGCTCGCATCGACGAACTTCGCCAGGATGGCGTTCGTATCAACAGCGTGCCTTACACCAAGAGAAATGGTGCCCGTGCCGTGAAGTACGAATTGGCGTCTGGCCGAGGCCGCTGATTGAATAATTTACTTTAAAAGTAGATTTTCAAAAAAAAATCCCGATGACTGAGTTATCGGGATTTTTATTATCTTACGTTTTTTATTTTATACTATTTTTCTCCAGAGATACTTACCAGCATCCCAAATCCAATCAAACCCCAATTCCTGAGTAAGCTCACGTTCGGTTTTAGACAAATCCACTTCCGGATAGCGCTCTTTGATTCGGTTTTTCATAAAATATTCTCTTCGCCAGCGATGTTGATAATCAGTGACAAAATAGCCTGGCTTTTGTTCCTTTACAAATTCAAATCCATTTGATTTATACAAATGACCATTTGAGTGACGATTGTCGCTCCAACTGACAATTTCTCCTCTAAAATTTAATTTTTCAATAACCCAATTCAATATTTTTGAAAAAACACCCGGATATCTGTTTGATATATCAGTGGCAAATCTCACTATTTCCATTTGCGTTTGATCTTTATTTAATTTAAGACTCATTACAGCAACTAAATTAAATACATTATGCCAAGCACCAATCGCATGCGTTCTGTCATATCTGATACCTTGCAAATGATTTTGATTATAAAATCGTTCTTCGTCGCCCCCGTTGGTCAACCAATCAACTGATAAACATCTGGCGCCAATGATTGTGCCTGGATGTTTGTTGTTTAGATACAAGATTTTACTTTTTATAACTTCAAACTTGTCATTTACTTCATCTTCAAAATATTGATACAAATCAATGCCTTTTTCTTTACACAATCGCCATTTGTTGTAATGATAATTTTTATCTTTATTTCCTCCCATTTCACTATGCCAAAACAATCCATGACATTCAATGGCTGTTTTTATTTCAGGAAAATAAAAATCCAATTCCAGTGGAGGTATTATTTTTCTTGTATTTCTAATGAATTTTATATTATTTGTTTTACAAAAACATTCAATTTGATCTTCTAAATATGATGAACTTTTTACAATTAAATTTATGCAATTATACCTGTGTGCATATTTAATAATAGTGGTATAATCTACGTTCACTATCTCCTGTATTTGTTTAATAGTTTTATTATCACAAATATCAATAAATTTTTCTTTATCCAAGAGAATATCCAATTGATCCTTGGGAATATGAATTTGATTCAAATGTTCAACACCATATTTCTCAATATTTTTCTTTTTGATATTTTCTTTTATTTCAGTATGTTGCATTGGATTTTCAACTCCATATTTTTTTAAATTTGTTTCTTTGATCTTATTTTTTACAATCTTTTTGGCGCATACACACGCTCTTTCACAAAAATAAGAGTATGGATTTTCATTTAATTTATTTTTTATAACCAAATTTTTAAAAATCAATCTTTTACCACATTCTCCCAGTTTCGGGGATTTATTTTTAATGAATAACCAAATTGCCTCACCCAAATTTGAGGTAGAAAATTGTTTAAGAAGATCTTGTGCAAAAGCATTATGATCTCTTGAAATTAAATTCCATTTCCATTTCCTAGATTGTAGAAACTCAAACAATTGTTTTGGAGTAAAAGCTGTCACAGTGAATTTATACTTATGAATAAGTCAGATAGCAATAAACCGTTCATAGATTTAATCAGTTTTATTAAGGAAATATTTTAGAATTAAACATCTTAAAGATTGTACTGTCCCAGATTGTTTTGTTAATGTCAATTCACTTCCCCCGATTGATCCTCATCCCAATCTTCAAATTCATAAATGGGAACATGCATTCCAAACATATCCAACGTCAGTTGAGCATCCTCGCTCATTCTACTGGGATCCCAAGGAGGGTCCCATACCAATTCCACTTTCACTGTTTTGTCAGGAAAGGCAGATTTGATCTCATCATGAACTTGAACTGGTAATTCCTGTGCTGATGGACAACCAGGAGACGTTAAAGTCATTTCAACTTTTATTTGATGATCATTATATTCTATGGAATAAATCAAACCCAAATTATATATATCAACGGGAATTTCCGGATCAAACACAGTTTGTATCCGTTCTATAATTTTGTCTTTTATTGAATCAGTCATATGTTATTTTATCTTTCATATTTTATAAGTTTGGATTCATTCTTCAAATAAAGCGGATGTTTGGGACTGCCATTTCCATTTACACCCAAACAATAAATCTGTGTTTTTTGAATCAACAGTGCTTGATAGACTTGATTCGCCCATTCCACTAACTTGGTATTATTTCCCCAACAAGCCACTACACAATCCACTTCTCTTGCCCAGTTTAAAATCATAACCAAATTTTCATAAGCGAATTGATTTACAGCTTTAAAACAAATGTTTTTGGGATCAGTGGATCTGTAAGGTGTTACGTTGGTTTTAACGTATTTCCCAAATCCCCAACGCTGTGAAAATCCTATTTCCTTCTTCACGGTGGGATCATCCACAAACATATCAGCAATGCTAGGGTTCATACCAATCCACATTATTGTTTTCACTGGTTCTTCAAAACACCACTGGCGAGTCAAAACAAACCTTGCTTGACCACACGGTGAAAAGACCGCATCACTTTTAATGTTGGAACTCACTGGGATTTTTACTTTTCCTCCGGGGTCATGGTCGTTGCCAAAGTCAAATAAATCATCCATGTTAGTATGATATGTAAATTCTTAAAAAAAAATCAACAATTCATTAGGTATGCGTGGTGAATATACTAACATATTCTAAAAGCTTAAGGAATCCTTTACCGGGCTGTGTTTGATATAACATTTCATAGTCTTCATGTAATTTAACTGGAATGGGATCAGCTGGATAATTGAGATCAATGGATACGATCCATATGGGAATGCTGCATTGCTGCGCCAAAATCGTAACCATATGATTTTGTCTTTGTGGATGTACGAATTTGATCAGACGGTCATTTTATGGTTTCAATTCAACAAACTCATAAAAAATACACCAATATGTAATTGTCTCAACAATCCTTATGAAGACAAAAACAAATTCATATGGAGGTGTCCACTTCTTTTTTTAGAACCCCATAAATAAAGTTCTTGACTAATGTTCACTATACACATATCATTGTGTCATGATTATATTTGGTACGAGATTTAGACTCAAGAAAAATAACTTGTTTTGGAATCATAAAAAGAAAATCTGGGAAGGAACACCATCTTCCAAAGGTCTTCTTATGGAAGACGCCAAACAGGAATTAATGAAATTCAAAAATGACCCAGAATTTGACTCCATCAAAGTTGTAAACGTTAGAACAAAAATCATTGAAGTCAATGATAGCAGTTGGAAACCTCGCGAATTTTTAGATGGCTTCAATTATGAGTATGTTAGGAGTCAATTTTATGCATCCGAATTTCAAAAGTGGATAAAAAAAGCCAGATCTATAATAGAGACCCTAGATGGTGCCACACAAACTGTTGTTATACGTGATAAAAAAATTCCCATTGGCGAAATCTATTTGCTAAAACTGGGAGATAAAAATCGATATGGTTATTATAGCCATGAATCACATCGTGTACTTTCAACTGTCATTGACAAACAAATTAAAAAATATCTCAACAACGATGGCACGATGTTACTACATTCCACTGATGATCTTATGATTTTGAAATTAAGAATGCCTGCTTATCAAAAACAAATGAAAGATCAGGGCGTTAATGAAGTTGATTTCATTATAACTATCAAGCTCAAAGATCTGTTAGAAGCATATGATATAATGTCAAACGAAAGGAGGCAACGTATAAGCAAAACTCAAAAACTAAAACATATTGATTTAACTGAATAAAAAATTATTCAAACTTGTTTTTTTTAGAAAGTCAAAACCATATTCAAAACTCAAACAACAAACTTTTCCAATTCTGGAAATTCATACACTCCTGCTTTGGCCATTTCAATTTTTCTTGAAAACTCATTGTAAAACATTTGAATATTATGAGAGTCTTTTTCACCAATCCATCTTGAAGAGTATAGTATACGTTTATGGACTTGGGGTGATAAACGTCGTTGGTCTAGGATTAAATACGGGATCTGAGGATCTGAGGAGTGGATTTTATCAATGTCTGACAAATCACCTTCGGTAGCCTGCTATATAACAGCCGCTTGTTTTGTCATCAGATTTATTTAATCTTTGTGTATTTTGATGTTCCATTTACAAATCCTGTTCCAATTCCAGAACTTCAAATTTTTTTTTAGAAATCTATTTGGAGCGGGATCAGATACATGAGTTTCCTGTTGCTTTTGCCATACCACCGAATCTCAAGTATATAACTAATCAGTATTATAATGAATATCAAATAAACTTTGATACCAATTGGAGGACCTTTTGGAACCCGACAATGAATAGCATTCTGCCAAATTCAAATCTTTGGTATTGGCTTTTTTTTTTGAATTGGTAGATAGAATAAAATCACCAGTTATTTGACATCTCATAACATATATATCCTTATATTTTAATACGATGAAAATCAATCTTGTCAACGGTTAACTATCAACAACAGTTCTTCTTCAATTTAAATTAATTTGTTACAAATAAGATTCAATTTTGAAGTTTTAATACCATGACATTTTACTTCCATGTACCTACCAAAATCGTACAATAGACCTTCTAAAATTTTACATCCTTCTTCGGGATCCTGATCTAATACCTTTTTTATTTCAGGTATGGAATTATTCATAAACAAACCATAATGATCAAAATCAGATTCTTACATTTATTTTTTAAACCAAAAGCATTTATGATTTTTTTCAAACAACTCTTTTAATTCTTTATGAAAACTCTTGTCAACAACAATAGCAGCAATTTCATTATTTGAATAACCAAGATCTGCCAAATCCCTCTCTAAAAGACTTGGTGTTTTTTCACAAATTCTTTATACTCCAATACTTCTGATATTTTCATTTCAGACCAAACTAAACTATGTACGAATATTTACAACAAATCAATGTTTATATTCATACTTCCATCGAATCTTACCACAATCCCAAATCCTGTCATATCCCAAAGATTGCAATATTTCCCATTCTGACAATGAAGCGTCGTAACCCATTTTTACCAACTTAGCTTTTTCAAATTTCATTTTATGATATCTCTTTGAATATTTGTAAACGTAATATTGCATTGGAGGAACGATACCATCCATTTCAAAACCCAAAGTTTGATACAAGTTTCCTACGCTAAATCTATTATCAGAAAAACTAACAACAGATCTAACTGAATACATTTTACAAAAATTTTTCAAAATCTTGGATGCGCCGCCTATTACTGTATTCGAAGTAGCAAATCGAACCAATTCATATTCATGATCTTTTAATTTGACAAATACGCCGCACGCAACCATTTCCCCATTATGGGATAATCCAATGGCAATATTTTGCTTCTTATAAGATCCTAATATATGATATTCTTCTAAGAAATTTTCAACTTCTAGCCTAGAAGGCAGAATCAAATCTGTTTTTCTTGAAAAAATTCGATTATACTTTACCACACCCAATTTGTTACAGACCATTGATTTGATAATTTCTTTTTTATCCAACCATTCATCAGAAAAAATAGTCAATAGTTGATATCCCTTATCTTTCAACAAATCGAACTTTTTCTTATGATAACCAAATCCCTTACCTGAACTATTCTCAGAATGCCAATATAATCCACAATATTCAATTGCAATCTTTTTTTCAGGAATTACAATATCAACTTCATATGGATATATTAAAGACCGATTACCGCTTTCAACCTTAAAACCCAAACCCTTGATAAAATCTAGAATTTCAATTTCCTCATGACTTTTGTATCTTATATCAGATGGATGACA
>Ga0272446_1005134_pt1 | contig 14708 bp, 12 predicted proteins | sample YNPCB0061_FD_194587 | JGI IMG/M metagenome (GOLD analysis project Ga0272446, IMG submission 194587) | Hot spring microbial mat communities from Yellowstone National Park, WY, United States - YNP-CB-006-1 | ecosystem: Environmental > Aquatic > Thermal springs > Hot (42-90C) > Sediment | place...
CCAGGTCAGACTGAGGTTCAGACTCGCGGCACTACAGAAACTTCGACCTTGGTGCCAGCCGTCAGCACAAGTGTACCATTTTCATCGGGCGGTGTGCACGAATTACATGGACGGCTGAGGTGAACATCGCCGATCCTCCGCCGCCGTTTTCAGCGCGGTGTTGTGCGCCACACGCATGACCATGTCGAATGACAACGAGGGTTGTCATTCCGCGTACCTGATGGCCCGGCGGCGGGCCAGTGGCGCCGGGAGCAACCTATGTCACCCCGCGCCCTTCGGCTGCGCGGCTCCCGAGCTTGTCGAGGGGCAGGGCAGGCTCCGCGAGGGGTCTTGAGGCGCATGGGCACCACCAGATTCCTCACTCCGCCTGCGGCTCCGTTCGGAATGACATGAAGCATCTGGTTCTGAGGAGCGCAGCGAGGAATCCCGGCTGTGATGCCATACCAGGACCGTTCGCTCCGGCTACGCCTCCGCTCAGGGGGACATACGTACGGCTTACTGATGCGGCCAAAGGCAAAACCTCGTTGTCGTATCAGCTGCTCGCCGCCAGTACGACAACGAGCCCTGCGGCTTCGCTCAGGGTACACGCAGCGAGGAATTTGAAGCGCATTATGAACAACATTTACATCATTGGAGCGGCGGCCACACCGGTGGCCGAACACTACGGGCGGAGCCTGGCCGACCTGGCGAGTGAGGCGCTACGCACGGCTTTCGCGGCGACCCCGGCGCTGGTGGCCAGCCGGGTCGGCGCGCTCTACGTGGCCAATGCCCTGGGCGATCGGCTCGCGGCCCAGGGACAGCTGGGGGCCTACCTGGCCGCGGCGGTGGGGCTGCGCGGCGTGCCGGCCTTCCGCGTCGAGGCGGCCGGGGCCAGTGGTGGCGTGGCCATTCAGCAGGCGGCCCAGGCCATCGCAGCTGGCGCCGCCGAGGTAGCCGTTGTGCTCGGCGCCGAGAAGGTGACCGACCATCTCGACGCGGCGGTGGAAGCCGCCCTGGCGCTCGCCGCCGACGCCGAGGCTGAGGCCATCCACGGGCTGACCCTCACCGCCCAGTGGGCCATGCTGATGCGGCGCTACATGCACCAGTATGGCTATCCCGCCGAGGCCTTCGCGCCCTTCCCGATCAACGCCCACGCCAATGCGGCAAAGAACCCCCAGGCGCTCTACCGCTTCCCGATCAGCGCCGACAAGTACCGTAAGGCCGGTATGGTCGCCTCGCCGCTGAACATGCTCGACTGTAGCAGCGTGGCCGACGGGGCGGCTTGCCTCATCCTGGCCAGCGAGCGCGTCGCGCGCGAGGTCGCAGCGGCTAGGGATCTGCTGGTGCGCCTGGCCGGCGTCGCTGTGGCCACCGACGCGCCAGCGCTGGGCCTGCGCGCCGACCCGCTCGACCTGGCGGCCGCGCGGGCCAGCGCCCATATCGCCCTGGGGCGCGCCCACCTGGGGCTCAGCGAGGTGCAGGTCTTCGAGCTGAGCGACCCCCACGGCATCGCGGCGGCCCTGGCCCTTGAGGCCATGGGCTACTACGCGCGGGGCGAGGCGCCGCGCCACGCTGCCGACGGTGCGATCGCCCCCACGGGGCGCACGCCGATCGCCAGTGCGGGTGGCTACAAGGCCCGCGGCGACGTGGCCGGCGCCAGCGGGGTCTACCAGGTCGTCGAGTTGCTGCGCCAGCTGCGCGGCGTGGCCGGGGCCAGCCAGGTGCCCGATGCACGGGTCGCGCTGGCTCAGTGTCTTGGCGGTGTGGGCACAACCGCGGCAACCTGCGTGCTGGTGGCGGAGCACGAGCGCCAGGCGTAAAGCGAAAACTGCCCTGTTATGGGCTTGTTAAGCCCCCGGCAAGGGTCTTTCCGTTTTACGCTGCATAGGCTACAATGGCGCTGCAATCCGCCGACAGAAGGAGCCAGCATGTTTCAAGAGATGATCAACGGCAGCATCGCGGTCCTGACCAGACCTTCAGTCGCCACCTTCGAGGAGTACGAGAAGAACAACCTCGGCTGGGCCCTGATCTACTCGGTGATCGCCGGCGTGATCAATGCGATCATCAGCGCGATCCGGGCGGCGCTGTTCCCCGTGATGCTCAATCCCGAGATGCAGGCGCAGCTGGAGGCCAGCGGGATCGATCCGACCACCGCCGCCCAGCCGGGGCTCTTTGCCTCCGTTGTCGCGATCATCGTGACCGTGATCGGGCTGCTGATCGTCTGGGGGCTGACCTACCTGCTGGGCCGCGCCTTCGGCGGAACCGGGGAGTTTGGTGAACTGGCCTACGATATGGCCCTCTTTGGGGCGCCGCTGACCGTGATCGCCAGCCTGCTGGGGCTCATCCCCATCCTCGGCAGCATCGCGGCGATCGGCGTGGCGATCTACAACCTCTACCTGACCTATCTGGCCATCCAGTCGGGCATGAACCTGCCTGGTAACAAGGCGCTCTACGTCATCCTGATCCAATTCGCGATCTTTCTGGCGATCGGTTTGTGCATTGCTCTCTTCTTCGCCGCGGTTATCGCGGCGATCATTGGCGCGTCGGGTGGTTTTGCACCATAACGTGAGGGTTCAACGATGGAGATTGCTCGTCACTGGCGGCAGCGCGCCGCCCGCTACCGGCTTGAGGGTCAGCGCCACCGCGCCAGCGGCGCCGTGCGTTTCCCGCCCCAGCCCCTCGCCCTCGGCGAGGAGCCAGGCACCTGGGAACCAGTCGTACTCAGCGGGCGCGGCGAGCTCTACAGCTTCAGCGTGCTGCGTCAGCCTCCCGCCGGCTACGAGAGCCTGGGGGTCTATGCTGTGGGCCTGGTGCGCCTGGAGGAGGGCCCCCTGGTGAGCGCCCAGCTCACCGACTGCGCTGAACAGGATCTGGCGATCGGCATGCCGGTCGAGATGGTCACCCGGCGTCTGGCCGATACCGGCGAGGACGGGGTGCTGGTCTACGGCTACAAGTTCCGCCCCCGGCTATGATGGGGCATCAGGACGCCCGGATCGGGTCGCCGCGGTGTCCCGCGCGCAGATGCTGCCGGTACGCTGGCGGGGCGCCCCGCCGTGTATGTGAGTTCGCCGATGACCCCGTCGCTCTACGATATGACCCTCCCCGAGCTGGAGGCGCTGCTGCGCACCTGGGGCGAGCCGCCCTTTCGGGCCCGGCAACTCTATCGCCAGCTCTATGTGAACCTCACCGAGGACCCGGCCGCGATGAGCGATCTGCCGGCGGCCCTGCGTGAGCGCCTGCGCGCCGAGACGCGCCTCGGCAGCCTGCGGCTCGAGCGGGTGGTTGAGGCCGACGATGGCTTGACCCGCAAGGCGCTCTTCCGCCTGACGGGCGAGGCCGTGCTCGAGACGGTGCTGATGATCTACCCCGATCGGGCCACGGTCTGTGTCTCGACCCAGGCCGGCTGCGCAATGGGCTGCGTCTTCTGCGCCACCGGCAAGCTGGGCCTGTTGCGTAACCTGTCGAGCGGCGAGATCGTCGAGCAGGCGCTGTGGGCCTCGCGCGCGCTGCGCCAGTGGCAGCGCAGCGCGGCGCCGGTGGCGGCGCCGGCTCGCCCGCAGGAGGCAGCCGGGACCCTCGGCGACGACGGGCAGTGGTGGGGCGCCGAGGGCGAGCCCTTCAGCGAGCGGGTGACCCGCCAGGTGGGCCGCATCACCAACCTGGTGTTTATGGGCATGGGCGAGCCGTTCGCCAACTACGATCGCTGGTGGGCCGCGGTCGAACGGCTCCACGATCCGCAGGGCTTCAACCTGGGCGCCCGCAGCATGACTGTCTCGACAGTGGGGTTGCCTCCCGGCATCCGCCGGCTGGCCGGCGAGCGCTTGCCGATCAACCTGGCGATCTCGTTGCACGCCCCCGACGACGCGCTGCGCTCGGCGTTGATGCCCGTCAACCGACGCTACCCGCTGGCCGAGTTGCTCGATGCGACCCGTGAGTACATCGCGCGTACCGGACGGCGTGTTAGCTTCGAGTACGTGTTGCTCCAGGGACGCAACGACCACCCGCATCAGGCGCTGGCCCTGGCGAAGCTGCTGCGCGGCCAGGGGGTGAGCAAGGGGCCGCCGCTGCTCTGCCACGTCAACCTGATCCCCTGGAACCCCGTGCCGGGCATGCCGCTCGGCCGCTCCGAGCGCCAGCGCGTCCTCGCCTTCCAGCAGATCCTACTCGACTACCAGGTGCCCTGCACCGTGCGCGTCGAGCGCGGCGTCGCCATTGCAGCGGCATGCGGCCAGCTGGCAGGGATGGACGCCTGAGCCGGTCAGCTGCCAGTGGTATAATGCGTGGCAGTATGCCACGCCTGCACCGCCAGTGCCCCCTGCCCCTGCTCATCCTGCTGCTGAGCCTGCTCCTCGCTGGCTGTGCGGTGCTGCCGCAGTCGTCTGCTGCGACCAGCGCGCCGGCTGCGACGCCGCCCGCCGGCGCCGGTGGCACGCTTATCATGGCCCTCGGCGCCCGCGACCCGCAGACCCTCGACCCGGCCCTGGTGGGCGATACGACCAGCGCCTTTGTGGTGCGCCAGCTCTTCAGCGGGCTGGTGCGGCTCAATAGCGACCTGGAGCCTGTGCCCGACCTGGCCGAGCGTTGGGAACGCTCGGCGGACGGGCGCATCTATACCTTCTCGCTGCGCCCCGAGGCGCGCTTCGCCGATGGTACGCCGATCAGCGCCGAGGATGTGCGCGCCAGCCTGGAACGGGCCGCCGACCCGGCCCTGGCCGCGGCCCTGCCCGCTCGCGCCTACCTCGGCGATATCGTCGGCGTGCGCGAGAAGCTCGCCGGCCAGGCCGCCACGATCAGTGGCCTCCAGGTGCGCGATCAGCGCACCCTGGCGATCACCATCGATGCGCCGAAGAGCTACTTCCTGGCCAAGCTGGCTCACCCCACCAGTTTTGTGGTTGACCGGCGCGCCGTTGCGCGGGGTGGCCAGCGCTGGACCGAGCAGCCCAACGGGAGCGGGCCGTTCATCATTGAGCGCTGGGACCACGACCAGGTGCTCGTGCTGGCCCGCAACCCGGCCTTCTACCGCGAGCCGGCCCGCCTCGACCGGGTGCGCATGCTGATCGGCGCTGCCGCGAGCAACCCCCAGGTGCTCTACGAACAGGGCGAGCTTGACCTGACCAGCGTGCCGGCCTATGCGCTGGCTCGTGTCCGGGATGACAATAATCCGCTCGCGCGTGAATTGCTGAGTGTGCCGCAGCTCTCGCTCTTCTATATCGGGATGAACGTCACCCTGCCGCCCTTCGATGACCCCAGGGTGCGTGAGGCGTTCACCTTGCTGCTCGACCGCCAGAAGATCGCCGAGCTGTCGCTGCAGGGCGCGGCACGGCCCGCCGCCGGGGTGCTGCCGCCGGGTATGCCCGGCTACGACCCCGCGCTGGCGCTCGTACAGCCCGACATCGAGCGGGCCAGAGCCTTGCTCGCCGAGTCGCGCTATGGCGGGGCAGCCGGCTTGCCGCCGATCGTCGCCTATGGCGGCTGGGCCGCCACGCTGCGCGATGTGGCCGAACAGGAGCTCGGCCTCACGATCGAGGTGCGCGACTACGAAGACTTCGGCGCCTTCCTGGCTGCACTCGAGACGAAGACGCTGCCGATGTTCAGCAGCGGCTGGGTCGCCGACTACCCCGATCCCGAGAACTTCCTCGACCTGCTGTTCCGCAGCGGCAGTAGCGAAAACCACTTCGCCTACAGCAACCCCGCGGTGGACACCCTGCTGGACCGGGCGGCAGTCGAGGCGGACGAAGCAACCCGCCATGCGCTGTACCGCGAGGCCGAGCGGCGCATCCTGGCCGACGCGCCGCTCATCCCGTTGTACCATGACGTCGAATACATGCTGGTCAAGCCCTACGTGCGCGGCCTGGAGCTGACGCCGCTGGGCATCCTCGATCTGTCAACGGTGGAACTGGTGCGCTAGCACGCCGTTCGAGCCCTGCTGAGGGCTCGACCCTCGTCCCGTACGGCCCAATGCTTCGGCTACCAGGCAACAAGGGTTATGTCGAAAGTACAGAACATCAAAGGCATGCGCGACCACCTGCCACAGGCGATGCTGCTGCGTCAGCACATCCTGGCGGTGGTGACCCGGGTGGCCGAGCGCTTTGGCTTCGAGCCGCTGCAGACACCGGTGCTGGAGTACGCCGAAGTGCTTGAGGGCAAGCTCGGCGACGAAGAGAAGCTGATCTACCGCTTCGAGGACCAGGGTGGCCGGCGCCTGGCCCTGCGCTACGACCAGACGGTGCCCCTGGCGCGGGTGGTGGCCCAGTACAGCGGCACGCTGACCCTGCCCTGGCGGCGCTACGCCTATGGCCCCAGCTACCGGGGCGAGCGCCCGGCCCGCGGGCGCTACCGCGAGTTCTACCAGTTCGACGCCGATATCATTGGCAGTAGCTCGCCGCTTGCCGATGCTGAGATCGTGGCCCTGCTCAGCGAAGCGCTGGCCGAACTGGGTTTCCCCGGCTTCACCACCTTGCTCAACCACCGCCAGGTGCTCGGCGGCATCGCCCGGGTCAGTGGCCTCGATGAGCAGGCGGCCGGCGGCGTGTACCGGGCGATCGACAAGTTCGACAAGATCGGTGCGGCGGGCGTGCGCGAGGAGTTGCTGCGCCTCGGCGTGAGCCCCGCGGCCGCCGATCAGATCCTGCTGCTCGTCCAGATCGAGGGTGAGCCCGCTGCGGTCCTGGCGGAGCTCGCGGGCCGTCTGGCCGGCGATGCGCGCGCGACTGCGGCCCTGGAGAACCTGCGGGCCATCCTCGTCGGCCTGGCGGCCATGGGCGTGCCCGCGGAGCGCTACCGGGTCGCGCCGCGCCTGGCCCGTGGGCTTGCCTACTACACCGGCATGGTCTTCGAGTCGATCACGCCCCACTGGCCCGAGGGCTCGCTGCTCGGCGGCGGTCGCTACGACGAGCTGATCGGCCAGTTTGCCGGGCGCCCCATCCCGACGGTCGGCCTGGCCTTCGGCATCGACCGGCTCCACGATGTGATGGAGGAACTGGGCCTCGGTCCGCGGGCCAGCAGCCCTGCCACGGCCTACGTGACCATCTTCGGCGCGGAGCTGGCCGGCGCAAGCCTGAGCCTGGCCCGTGAGCTGCGCGCCGCGGGCGTCAATACCCTGGTTAGCCTTGACCCGGGTGCTGGCCTGGGCAAGCAGCTCAAGGAGGCCGACCGCAAGGGGGTCCACTACGCCCTGGTGCTTGGCCCCGACGAGCTGGCCCGCGGCGAGGTGGTGCTCAAAGACCTGCGGAATGGCGAGCAGCGCAGCGTGCCCCGCGAGGCGGTGCTGGCGGCCATGGGGGCGGAGGGGTAGAGGTGTGGAGGTGTGGAGGTGTGGAGGTGTAGAGGTGTAGAGGTGTGGAGGTGTGGAGGTGTAGAGGTGTAGAGGTGTGGAGGTGTGGAGGTGTGGAGGTGTGGAGGTGTGGAGGTGTAGAGGTGTGGAGGTGTAGAGGTGTGGAGGTGTGGAGGTGTAGAGGTGTAGAGGTGTGGAGGTGTGGAGGTGTGGAGGTGTGGAGGTGTCAGGATTCAGCTCCACAGCTCCACAGCTCCACAGCTCCACAGTTCCCCAGCTCCCCAGCTCCACAGCTCCACAGTTCCCCAGCTCCCCAGCTCCCCAGCTCCCCAGCTCCCCAGCTCCACAGCTCCCCAGCTCCCCAGCTCCCCAGCTCCACAGTTCCACAGTTCCCCAGCTCCCCAGCTCCCCAGCTCCCCAGCTCCCCGTCCTACCTCCCGCCCGGCCAGCGAAAGCGCCCATCGGGCTGGGGCGGAAAGGGGTAGACGGCCACCACCGCATCGAGGTTGAGCGGGCCGTAGAGGTGGGGAAAGAACTGACCGGGGTGTGCCTCCTCGTAGCGCAGCTCGGCGCTGAGCCGCGCCGGGTCAACGGCGAGCAGCAGCAGCCCCGCCTGGCCGTGGAACAGCGCATCGGCCACGCCGAGCACCTGCTCACGGGTCGAGAGGTGGATAAAGCCCTCGCTGGCCAGCGTGTCAGCCGTGTAGCTGCCGGCGGCCCGGGCCGCCTCCCAGGCTGCGCGATGGGTGATGTGGAAGATCATGCAACCATTCTTTCTGGCGCGGCAGCCCGCTCATGTTCCGAGCGCGTCACCCCGATCGCCAGCAGTCCGTCCTGCAGGGTGGCTGCAGTGCGCAGCGTGGTGAGATCAACCCCGAGGTGCACCAGCGCCTGCGCGACCTCGGGGCGGATACCGACAAGCAGCGTCTCGGCGCCCATGAGCCGCGCAGCGCTGGCCACGCGCAGCAGGGCGGCGGCCACCTGTGTATCGACCACCGCGACGCCGGTGATGTCGAGCACCACCGTGCGAGCGCCCCGCTCCTCGACGCGTTCGAGCAGGGTGGAGAGCAGCAGCGCAGCCCGTTTGCTGTCGATATTGCCAACGACGGGCACCACCAGCGTCCCGACGCTGATCGGGATGATCGGCACTGCGAGCTCAGCAATGACGCGGTTGAGCTCCTGCTGGGCCTCCAGGCTGGCCTGGAGCTGGGTGGCCACGGCGCGCTGCTGATCGGCAGCCTGGCGCAGGGCGGCAGTGCGCTCCTCGACGCGCGCCTCGAGCGAGCTGTTGCTGGTAGCGAGCGCCGCGCTCGCCGCCTCGGCCTCGGCACGGGCCACCTCGGCGGCGCCGAGCGCGTGGCGTGTGGTGCGGGCGCTGAGGAAGGTGATCAGCGCGACCACACTCAGGAGCAGCGGTGCGCTGAGCATCGATTGCCGCCAGAGCATACTGTCCCGTGCCTCAGGCGGCAGCAGCCCGAAACCAATGCCGCTGCCCACGATCGCCAGCGCCAGCACGCCCCAGACGTGGACCGGCGGCAGCAGTACGCCGGCACAGAGCACCGGCAGGATCATGAAGAAGAGCCCGTTGGGCTGGTTGTTGCTGGTCGGGAGCGAGCCACTGATCACCAGGAGCGTGGTGCCGATCAAGATGTAGGCCCCCAGGTTCACCTGGCCGAAGCGCCCGAGGAGGACCACGCCGGCAAAGGCGATCGCGGCCCCCGCCAGCCAGACGAGGCCCATCGTCGTGTACACGGTAGCAAGAGTGACCGGGAACAGGGCCAGGGCCAGCACCATCAGGCCGAGCGCGATGATGATCAGCAGCTTGCCCCGCCGCTGTACATCCTCATCCGGTGAGTTCACGCTGACAAGCCACATAGCCAGGTTGTCCATCACACCATTCCTCTCCGCGCAGTCCCTGCACTGCGTGCGAACCGACGGGCCACATTATAGCTGCCGGGTGCAACCGGCTTGACACCAGCTGGCCGCCGCGGTAAGCTGCCCGGGCCAGTTCAGCCGTAAACATACCTGGCGCAAGGTAGCTGCGGATCGCTCATGCAACGACTCCTCACGGTCCTGATCCTCGCCGGGATGAGTTTCCTGGCCGCTCAGGGCACCGGCATCAGGCTCTTCTTCCACCTGAGCTACCTGCTGGTTGCCCTGCTGATCCTCGCGCTGATCTGGGCCTGGCTTAACCTGCGGGGCCTCGACGTTGAGCGTGAGACGCTGACCCGGCGTGCCACCGTCGGCGAGTACGCCCGCGAGCGGATCAGCCTGCGCAACCGCTGGCCGCTGCCCAAGCTCTGGGTCGAGCTGCACGACGACTCGGAGTTACCCGCGCACGGCGGCGGCTTCGTCGCCTCGCTGGCCGGCCGCGAATGGGAGCGCTGGACGGCCCGCACGCTCTGCACCAGGCGCGGGCGCTTCCGCCTCGGCCCGGCCACACTGATCAGTGGCGACCCCTTCGGCATCGTGCGCCTGCGGCGGGTCGTCCCCGCCACCAGCGAGATCCTGGTCTACCCGCAGACGGTGGACCTGCCCGACTTCCGCCTGCCCAGCGCCGAGTTGCCCGGCGGGCAGGCCACACGCGCCCGGACCTTCAACGTCACGCCCAATGTGGCCACGGTGCGCGAGTACGCCCCGGGCGACAGTATGAACCGCATCCACTGGCGCTCGACGGCGCGCCTCGGCCAGTTGATGGTCAAGGAGTTTGAGCTTGACCCCAGCGCCGACATCTACCTGGTGCTGGACATGCAGGAGCGCACCGTGGTGCGTGATGCGCGGCTCAGCGACAGCGCGGGGCCGCCGGCCGATCCACGCGAGCAGGGACCGTGGTGGACGCGGCAGCCCGATGTGGCGCCGGCCCGGCCGGGGTTCCTGATCAGCACCGAGGAGCACGCAGTCATGGCCACCGCGTCACTGGCCCGCGCCTTGCTGAGCCAGAACCGGGTGGTTGGGCTGGTGGCCTGGGGCCAGCACCGCGAGGTCATTCCCGCTGAGCGCGAGGCGCGTCAGCTCTTCAAGATCCTCGAGGCCCTGGCGGTGTTACGCGCCCACGGTGCGCAGGGGCTGGCCGAGGTGCTCGTGGCCGAGAGCCAGCGCTTCGGGCGCAACTGCACCCTTGTCGTGGTCACCGCGTCGGTCGATCCACGCTGGGTGAGCGCATTGCAGCAGCACCTCTACCGCGGGGTGCGGGCAGCGGTGCTGTTCGTGGACCCGCAGAGCTACGGCGGCTGGCGCGACCCGGAGCCGGTCTTGCGCCACCTGGCCGAGCTGCGCGTGCCCACCTACCGGCTGCGGCAGGGCCAGCCGCTCCCTGATGCGCTCCGGGCGCCGATGGCGCTGGGTGCGGCGGCGTGAGACGCGGAGGCAATCCCCATGGCCTACAGCTTCATCTACCCTGGCGCGATCCACATCCACACGACGTACTCCGACGGCACCGGCACCTTCCCCGAGGTGATCGCCGCTGCCCGTGCGGCGGGCCTGCGCTGGATCATCGTCACCGACCATGACACCCTGGCAGGATTGCCCTATGCCGGCTGGCACGATGGTCTGCTGGTGATCGTCGGCCACGAGATCACGCCGCCGCGCAACCACCTGCTCGTGCTCAATCTGAACGAGGTGATCAGCAACCGGCTGGCGCCGCAGGCCTTCATCGACGAGGTCTACGCCCGGGGCGGCTTCGCCATCATCGCCCACCCCGACGAGCGGGTGCGCAACGACTTCAAGGACTGCTACCGCTGGGACGACTGGACAGTTGACGGTCCGGGCGAGCGTGCCGGGCAGCCGGTCGGGCTGGAGCTATGGAACCTGATGAGCGACTGGGGCGAGAACCTGACCCGGGGCAACCGCTACGCCCACTACTTCGTGCCGAGCCTGGGGCTCAGCGGGCCGACGCCGGCCACACTGGCCTGGTGGGACCGGCTGAACATGCTCGGGCGGCGCACCTTCGGCATTGGTGGCGTTGATGCGCACGCCTTCAAGCACCGCGCGCCCTGGGGCGAGATCGAGGTCTTTCCCTACCGCTGGCTCTTCGGCACGCTCACCAACTACCTGCTGCTGGAGCGGCCGCTCAGCGACGACCCTGTGCTGGCCACCAGCCAGATCTACGCGGCGCTGGCCGCGGGCCGCAGCTACTTCGTGAACCGGCTGGACGGCGTGGCACCCTCGATCGTCTTCACCGCGCGCCGGGGCAACGAGGTCTACACCATCGGTGACACGGCCTCGATCACGGGTGGCCCCTTGCTGATCGAGGCCGACGTGGGTAGCAATGCCTATCTCCGCCTGCTCGCCGACGGCGAGGTGCTCACCAGTGGCGTGCGGCGCCTGCGCCAGAGCATCGACGCCGGCGCGGTGTATCGGCTGGAGGGGTACGTGGGGGGGAAGTCGTGGTTGTTTACCAATCCGCTGTTTGTGGAAGATGCGCCCGGATGATAACGCGGGTGTTGCCACGCGGCTGGTGTGGATCTGATACCAATTGGAATTGAGCAACCCGCATAGGTGTTACCGTCAGAGCGCATTGGAACGCCATGCGCGGCAATCCACAATCCAAAATCGGCAAGCCAAAATGGTATGACCTCAGCCCAGGCGCTCAACGATCAGCCGGTTGCGTCCGCGGCGCTTAGCGGCGTACATCAGGTCATCGGCGGCGCGAATCAGCTGCTGGTAACTCCGGTAGCTCTCGGCGAAGGCCAGGCCGAGGCTCACCGTTACCCGCAGGTGCGGACGCAGCGCTCCCCAGGGGTGGTTTTCGATCGCCTGGCGGATGCGCTCACAGCGTTCGATCGCCCCGTCCCGGCTCACGAGCGGCAGCACGAGCATAAACTCGCCGCCGCCGTAACGTCCAGCCAGATCCTCACGGCCCAGCTGGCGCTGGCAGATGCGGGCCGCAGTCTGGAGGACGAGATCGCCGATCTGGCGTGAATACTTGTCATTGATCGCCTTCAGACCGTCGATATCGAGCATGGCAACGGCCAGGGTGCCGTGCTGAGCGCCACGGGTAAACAGCTGCGCAATCTGACCTTCGAGGTAGCGACCCTTAAACAGGCCCGTCAGACCGTCGCGGATGCCGAGCTCGCGGATATGGTCGTGGAGATGGGCGATCTCAAAGATCCGTTGTTGCAGCGCCTCTTCGGTGCGGCGACGATCGGTCACGTCCATCAAGAGTCCGTCCCAGAGAATATCACCATTCGGCTGCACCTCCGGGCGGGATGCGCCCTGGATCCACTTTTCCTCGCCGCTGGGCAGGATGAAGCGCCCCTCCCAGCGCCAGGGGCGCAACGAGCGTGCCGATTGGTCAACCGTGATCTGGAAATCGAGCATGTCGTCAGGATGGATAAGCCGGATCAGCACCTGGGCGTCGTCCCGTAATGCTGCGGGTTCGAGGCCGAAGAACTCGCGGCAGCCGTCGCTGGCAAACGGGAAGTAGGCGCTGCCGTCGGGTCGGCGCACAAACTGGTAGACCATGCCCGGCACGTTGGCGGCCAGCCGATGGTACCGGGCATAGTCACTTGCACTCGCGGCGGCCAGTTGCCGCTCAAGCTCGGCAACCCGCCGCTGCAGTCGCGCGACCTCCTGCTCGAGATCGGTGTGTGTCGTCGTCATGAGGCTGTTTCATGCCGGTATTGCTCTACCAGTCGGTTCTTCTGGATCTTGCCGGTGGCGGTTTTCGGCAGGGCGGTGGTGAAGGCCACCACCCGTGGGCACTTGAAGTCGGCCAGGTGCGCCTGGCAGTGGCTGATGAGCGCTTCGGCAGTTACCGCACTGTCAGGACGCACGACGATAAACGCCGCCACTTGCTCACCCCAGACCGGGTCGGGCAGGCCGACTACGGCCGCCTCGGCGACCGCCGGGTGTCGGTAGAGCACCTCTTCGATCTCCTTGGGATAGATGTTCTCGCCGCCGCGGATGATCATCTCCTTCTTGCGTCCAACAATGAAGAAGTAGCCCTCGGCGTCGCACGATCCCAGGTCTCCAGTATACAGCCATCCGTCACGGATGCTTGCAGCGGTAGCTTCGGGATTCTTGTAGTAGCCCTGCATCACATTCGGACCGCGGATGACGATCTCGCCCACTGCTCCCGCCGGCAGCGGCTGGCCCTGCTCGTCGACGATGCGTACCTCCTGACCAGGGAGCGCCACTCCGATCGAGCCAATCTTGCGCGCTCGCCCATCGAGCGGGTTGAGTGTGCTTACACAGGTTCCCTCGCTTAGCCCGTACCCTTCGAGGATGAAGGCCTTGTAGCTCTGCTCGAAGCGCTCGAAGACCTCCACAGGCATCGGTGCGGCCCCGCAGATGCAGACCCGCAGATTGCTCAGATCGTACTGTGCGGCGTCGGGCAGGTCGTTGAGGATGGCGTAGATCGTGGGTACAGCGCTAAAGCTGGTGGCGCGGTAGCGCTCCAGCGCCGGCAGAAACTCACGGGGCGAAAAACCCTCCAGCAGGATCAACGCGCCGCCCTGGTACAGCGCCGAGAGCACGCTGGCCACCTGCGCGTTGACATGGAACAGCGGCAGCATACAGAGCAGGCGATCGTGTGCGCTGATCTGGCACGCTGTGGCATATGACCAGACATCGAACAGGTAGTTGCCATGCGAAAGCAGGACGCCCTTTGGCCGTCCGGTGGTGCCCGACGTGTAGATGATGCTCGCAATGTCATCGGGCGTTACCGTGACGCTCAGCGAATCAGCCGGGCCTTCGCGCAGGCTCCTGAAGGGCTGAACTGGCAGATCGATCGAGCTCACGGCAGCTGTGCCGACCAGCAGCACCTGGCGCAGGCCTGGACAGCCAGCAAGGCCAGGACCGACGATCGGCAGCAGTTCAGCCGCGACGATGAGCAGCACACTGTCAGAGTTCTGCAGGATATACTGGACCTCTTCGGCTTTCAGGCGCGGGTTGATCGGCACCGCAACAGCGCCGAGCGCTGCACAGGCGAAGAAGGCGGTGAGGAACTCGGGGCAGTTGGCCAGCAGCAGGGCCACCTTGTCGCCGTGACCAACGCCACGGGCACGCAAACCGTGAGCCGCCTGGCGCACCTGGTGCGCAAACGCGGCATAGCTCAGTTCCTCGTCACGCCAGTAGAGATAGGTCTGCTCGCCGCGTGCGCTGGCCTGTCGCTCCAGCAGCGTGTAGAGTGATGTGTCCATGGTCGATGGTTCATCTTGCATCGTGGGGCGAGGACTCACCGGGGTGTCTGGTGCCCCGATCTGAGGGCAGTACGTTGTCGGTGCAAGGTATTGGATCTAAGGGCAATACCTTGCACCTACGCACTTCGCCCCCACCCCAACCCCTTTCAGGTGTAGGGTTTTTGGCAGATGGCGTCCTGATGCGCTGCTTGCCCTCACCCCCCTCCCCCCCTCTCCCAGCCTGGGTTTAGGGGCGGACAGCACAAATATTCGAGTGGGACAGATGACAAAACGTCTGACTCCTCTTATGATTGACGTATTAGCCACCATCGTAT
>Ga0272446_1005135_pt1 | contig 14708 bp, 8 predicted proteins | sample YNPCB0061_FD_194587 | JGI IMG/M metagenome (GOLD analysis project Ga0272446, IMG submission 194587) | Hot spring microbial mat communities from Yellowstone National Park, WY, United States - YNP-CB-006-1 | ecosystem: Environmental > Aquatic > Thermal springs > Hot (42-90C) > Sediment | place...
CAAAAAAATTGTGATATTGTCCTCCAAAGGCAATGTTGCCCCGTTCCATCAGCCCTTGCTATCCATCACCTATTCCTCAATCACACAGTGTTTACTTGAATCATGACCACCAGCATCCTCACCCCAACCGCGACGGAACTGCCCAACGCCTCTGGCGAAGCATTGCCTAAAGCACTCCGTATTGTGATAGTAGAACACCACAAAGTGCTGCTCAGAAGCCTTAAGCGCGACCTTCAGCGCATTGCGCCCGACGCAGTGGTGTGCGCGGCGGTACGCACGGCGGACGAAGCCTGCGCTGCCGTTCGGGAATACCATCCGCACGTGCTGTTGCTCAGTCTGGATGTGCCTGAGGCAGGCGCGGCACTCGTGTTGCAGCAATTTCCACCGCCTGACCGCAAGTTTGCGCTTGTGCTGCTGTACACCAACGCGGCTCGGCAGGAGATACAATACGCTGTGAACCAACCTCATGCAGCTGCTCAACTTGCCCATCTGCACAGCCTGTTGCCATGGCTGGGTTATGGCGCACTGGAAACAGGAGCCTTTGGCAACGCCGAACTGACGACTCTTCTGGAAACCATTCGCAGAGACGTACAGCGCAGGATTTTTGAACAGCAAGAATTTGAACTTCTCCTGAGCATTGCCCATGCACTCCAACCACTCGCAGAACCAGAGAATGCGGGATTAACACTGAACGTCGGTGGGGTCGAGCAGTCTTTTGCATGGCATGATATTGCTTATTTGGAGAGTAGAGCCAACTACTGGCATCTCAAGTTGCGAAATCACGGGCAGAATACCGCCGCTCAACATCGTGGCGACAGCAACGCTGAACTCAGAATTCGCAAGGATAAACTGCCACCACTGCCTCGAGTGTTTGTGCGCGTTCACCGTTCGTTTGTGGTGAACGTGGAGTGCATACAAATGGTGTGCAGAAATGCGCTGCTGCTGGATACTCAACTGCTGCTGCCGCTTGCTGATCGGTATATTGTTCCCCTCGAAACGGCATACCGTGAATATCAGGCATACCGAAGGAGCATCCAGCTCATGCGTCGTGTGCAGCAAATGGAGCGACGGTTCTGATGATTATTGTGTATTGTGTCTCTTGTGGTGCGCTCGCAGCAACTATCCTTCAATTATCCTTCGATTGTCCTTCTGGCAGTTCGACAATAAACGCAGTTCCTTGACCAAGTTCGCTTTCGCACCATACGCGCCCGTTCATTGCCTCGACTAACTGCTTGACAATCGAAAGCCCCAGCCCTGTAGAGTGTTCGCCTGCTGTGGGGCGCGGCGTAAGTTTTGCAAAGCGTCCGAACAGTTTTTGCTGGTCTTCTTTGCTCAAGCCCGGTCCCTCGTCTTTGACAATAATCTGGACACGGCGGTTAGATTCTGCGTTCTGAATAAGCGCGCCCTGACGGACAGCATGAAGACTGAGCGTAGAGGATTCTTCGCGTGAAATTATCACCCATACATGCTTTCCCGGTGGTGAGTATTTAATGGCGTTAGAGACAAGGTTGTCCAAAATCTGCCGAACAGCACCATTGTCAGCAAAAGCATAAAGTTGTTCGGCGGGCTCAAAGTGCAAGGTGATGGCTTTGCGGTCGGCGTGTGGTGCGTAGTCGTTCAGTGTTGCTTGGGCAACTTGGGTGATATTGACCATTTCAAGCGTGAGGTTGAATTTTCCCGACTCAATTGCCTCCACATCCAGCAAATCCAAGATAATTTTGTTCATGCGCTCGCTGGTGGTTTTGATGTTGCTCACATGCTTGAGAAGGTCTTCACGCCTCATACGGTCTAAGTATCGCTCCACCATAGACGATGCCATCATAATTGCTGCCAGAGGATTTTTAAGGTCGTGAGCTACTACGCCAATAAGTTCATTTTTGCGCTTGTTGAGTGCTTCCAGTTGCACATTAGCATCGGCAAGCTCAAGGTTTTTGTGTTGCAATTCGGTGTTGATAAGCTCAATTTCTTGTGCTTGATGTGCCAAAATTTCGCTGTTGCGGTGTAGTTCTTTGCTGTATTCTTCCAACTGTTTGTTCATGGTCTTTAAATCGTCATTTTTTTGCTGCAGTTCCGTGTTGGTAAGTTCAATGTGCGCCGCTTGCTCTTCCAAAATGGTGTTTTTGCGACGGATTTCTTCATCAGCAGCGAGAAGTTCCTGATTCGTGCGCTGTAATTCTTCGTTTTGTGCGCGTATTTCCTCGTCAGCGGCAACAAGTTCTTCGTTTTTTCTGCGAAGTTCGACCGTGCGTTCGTCCACAAGCTGCTTCAAAAGACGATTGCGTGCTTCGACGGCTCGCAGACGAAGTGTGTGCCACGCCCACGCACTTGCTATAACGCTTGCCAGTACAAACAGCCGAAACCACCACGTTTTCCAAAACGGCGGGGTGATAACAATGCTGAGAGCAACGCCCTCCATATCCCAAACACCATCGCTATTGCACGCACGAATACGAAACGTGTATTCTCCGGGCTCTAACTGGCTGTATGAAGCAAAACGGCGTTTGCCCGAACGCACCCACGTTGCGTCTATTCCGTCAAGTTTGTACATATACTCGCTGTTGGCAGGATTGATGAAATCCAGCGCAGCGAATTCTACGGCAATCAAGTTCTCATCGTGCTTCAAAACGATGCTGCGCGTTGCTGGGCTGTTGGCACGCCGCACAAAAGCATTCAGGGGTTGGTCAAAGAAGCGCGGCTTGTTCAACACGGTAAATGCCGTTAGCACAATCGGCGAAACGTGTGGATTGTCGCTCATCAATTTTGGTGTTACAATGTTGAATCCATTCACTCCGCCGAACCACAGGTCGCCGTTAGCAGTTTTCAAAAATGCGCCCGAATTAAATTCATCACTTTGCAAACCGTCGCCAATGCCGTAATTGCGAAATTGTTTGGTTTTGGGGTCAAAACGCGACAACCCCTTATTTGTCGAAAGCCAAAGTAAACCAAATTCGTCTTCCAGTATGCCGTACACAAAATTGTTGGGTAAGCCTTCGCGCGTCGTGTAGCGGGTAAACGTCTGAGTATTTGGGTGAAATTCGTTCAGCCCATTGGCTGTGGCAATCCAGATTCTTCCCGCACTGTCTTCGTAAATACAACAAATAATGTTGCTGCTCAAGCTGGTGGTGTCGGCTGCGCGATGGAAGTAGCGAACAAAACCGTGCTTGCCAGGTAACAGCACATTCAAGCCTTTATATGTTCCCACCCACAACGTTCCGCGTTTGTCTTCATGCAGACAACGCGCTTCGTTATGGCTCAGCGACGTGCTGTCAGCGGGATTGTGCAGAAACCTTGTGAACGTGCGCGTTTTGGGATGATACAACACTAACCCACCTGTATTAGGAATGCCACCTGCCGCAACGTGGCAACTTATCCAGATTCGCCCGGCACGGTCTTGCAGTATAGACCGCACGCGGTCGCTGGGAAACGCCGTAGAATCTTCAGGGCGAAACGGGAAATGCTCAAACCGCCCTGTTTGTGGCATGTATCGCTGTAAACCCGTGCTGTTAGTGCCTATCCACAGAATGCCATCGCGGTCGCGGTAGAGTGAACGGATGTCGTTGCTTTTCAGCTCGTGAGCATTTTTTGTGCTGTCGGTATTGGCAGTGAATGTGCGCCAACGTTCAGTTGTACGGTCAAAAAGGTTCAAACCCTTGTCGGTGCCTATCCACATTGTGCCGTCAGGATTTTCCACAAACGCACGAACGCTGTTGTCGCTGAGAGTGTTATTGGTAAAAGGCATACGGCGATACAGCATAAAACGCTGCCGCGCAGGATGCCATGAACTCACGCCGCCAACGTCAACGCCGAACCACAGTGTTCCAGAGCGGTCTTGATACATCGAACGCACAACGTTATAGCTTAGACTTTGGGAACTTCCGGGATGATATTTAAAATGCACAAAGGCGTTCGTTTTCGCGTTGTACGCATCTAACCCGTCTATTGTGCCTATCCACATTATGCCGATGTTGTCCTCAAACATTGCCGAGACGGTGTTGGAAGAAAGCGACGAGGAATCTTGGGGATTGTGCAGCATAACTTGCGCTGATTGAAGCACATTGTTGGATTGCGTGTTCAGGCGCAGAAGCCCTTCGTTCATTCGCACCCAGAGCCTGCCCGTGTGGTCGGCTTTGATTGCTACCACGCCACTTTTGTAGCGTTGCGCTGCAGGTAAGATGCTCGCGTGGTTGTACAGTATGGCACTGTTTTGGGCAGGTCGGTATTCTACGATGCCGTATTCAGGCTTGCTGCGGTCGCTAACGTTTGCCACGCCCACCCACAGCCTGCCCGCGCCGTCTTCAAACAAGGCTGTGCATTGTTGCTGAAGATGCGCTGCGCTCACACGCTTCCAGACGATTGGCGTTGTGCCTGATGTTGTATGAGCGGTGGCATCTAATGGCACACGCTCCGAACCTTGCAGCGATGAACCACGCGGAAGTTCTGCCCAATACAAGCCCTGTGCCGTCGCCGCCCACAGTTTACCTGAGCGGTCTTGGAGCAGCGCGAAAATCTTCGTCATTGGCAGTACTCCATCTTTTGCCAAAGGCTGCGAGACGATTTCAAGAGTGTTATGAGGAGGATGCACCGCGTGCAAGCCTTTGTCTGAGCCAATCCACAACACACCGTGTGTGTCCTCGTGCCAGCACGTAACAGTACCCGAAAGCAAGCGGCGCGTGCGAGGCAGGCTCGCATCGGCGGCAAAATTTGTAAATGAGTGAAAGACAGGGTTGTACAGACTAAGCCCACTGCGGCTTATTGCCCACAGTCGTCCCGATGCGGATTGATATAAGTCGGTAATCCAGTTGTTTTGCAGTGAGGATTCATCGTTCGGGTCATTACGAAACACGGTAAATCCATACCCGTCGTAGCGATTCAGCCCGTCTTGAGTAGCAAACCACAGAAACCCTTCGTGGTCTTGCAGAATCGCAAGCACCGTGCCTTGGGAAAGACCGTCTTCAATACTTAGCTGCCTGAATGACAGGGAATGTGGTGCATCCAGAATATGAGAAAGTCTTTGTGACGGCTTACTGCTGCCCAACAGTGAAGCAGGTGAAGAAGCAGATGAACGTGAAGCAGACAAAGTTGCGGAAGTAGCTCGGCACACAAGGCTCACCACGCCCGCAGCCGTAAGCGCAGCCGCCAATGCAGTCACCCGTACAACTGCCCATACAGCCGCCCGCACAACCGTCCCACTCGACCGCAGCAGCAACACTGTGCCACCGCGAGCAAATTCACCGCAAGACAACAGCGGGTTCATTGTACTGATAGCAACCATAACACAACAATTTCATTTGCAAACATAAAAACGGCACACCACAGGGCAATGGTCTGAAACACGATCGGCTTGGTCGTGATTGTACTGATGTGGAAACGCAATCATTGTTGCACTGTATGGCACATACAAGGCTCTCATTGCTGCACTCACCAGAATATGGTCAATAGACTGCCACAGTGTGTGCTTGCAGGATGTCATGCCTTCGGTTAAAAACGTTGCGCTGCCCGTTGTTGTGAGTGCTGTGAGCGCATCCAGCGTTGAAGCACGCTTGCCGTTGCCGAGCGGCGCATCGTTCATATCACCCAACACCACAACGTTTGGCTCGTGGCGTTGAACGCTGTCCAGCCACCACGCTGTGCGCTGCGCTTGCAGGCGGCGTATGGAGCGCGAAGAATCTTTGAGTGCAAGCGTTGAATCTGCGTTCGACGTAGATTTAAGATGTACCACCATCATCACCCACTGTAAACTATCGCGCGTAAACCACGTAGAACAACGTACCGAGCAGCGCACCACGAAGCCCGCTCGGTGGCGTGCAGCGTCTATGGCAAGCGGCGTGTACTCGCCCAATGCTGTTACAGTCATTGAGGGCTTGAACAAGACCGCCAATCGCTGTTTTGAGGAGTTTGCTGCCGTTATTCCGGGCATGACAAAGCGGTACTGAGGCAGCAAACCCAGCACACGCTTGAGGGCTTGTTCGTTTTCGATTTCTTGCAATGCCAGCACATCGGCGTTTGCATCACGAATAACCTCTGCAATGCGCTCTATATCTGCTTCGGAGCGCACAATACGGTCGTTGATGCCGTCACCCATCCATGCAATATTGAACGTTCCCACACTAACGGTCGTGGTAGCACCAAATGTAGTGCCAAATCTTGTGCAAGCCACAGCGCACCAGAACGACAGTCCAAGTACAGCGCAGAAGGATAGTTGTCGCACCACAGTAGCCATGACCTTCAGCATCGGGTTTTGATGCCTTGAGCGATAAAGTGCGCCAGTGCTTGCACCGAAAGCATCGGGTTTGCGCCACTACATTCGGGAAACGCACTGGCATCGGTCACGAAGAGATTACGCACGGCGTACAGCTCGCCGTTGGGCGCGAGCGGATGAGTAGTTTTATTGCCGCCCATGCGACAAGTTGCCATCTGATGCGCCGAAAAGAGCGGGAAGCGATTTGCTCCCCAGCCCCATGCTTCCATGCCCGCAAGCATGGTTTCCAGTGCTGCCGCGCCGCGCTTGGTGGGAAATGTTGGAAAACTGTTGTGCGGGAAATACACCTCCAAAGCCCCTGCTGCCTGATGAATTCTTGCGGCAGTAGCGATGCCCTGAAGGAGGTGCTTGCGGTCATATGCACTCAACGCATAGTGTAGCACAGGTTTTCCTCGCTTGTCGGTGGTCACGCGCCCTCCGTCGCGGTCTCTCGTCAGCACGATAAACCCACCAATGTGTGCGGCGTGCAGCATCGTTTCTTTGTGCTGTTTGCCAGAAATCCAAGGCAGAGCCATTGCCAATAAACCACTGTGGATGGGCGGCGTTTCGATTTTTGCACCGTAGCCATCGTGGACATTCGCCACTTCATTCGAGAGTGCCGTCATCATGTTGCCCCACCAAGGATTGATAGGTTCGGCATATCGAGCTGCAACAGCAACCGTGGGGTGAAAGTTCAAGTGCCTGCCCAGGTGCGGATGTTCCAAACCACTCCGCATAAGCAGAGCGGGCGTGTGAAGCGAGCCTGCTGCCACAACCACTACCTGCGCCTTCACACAAACAGTCACCTCGCGTGTACTACCGTCTGGGCTTGTAATGCGCTGGCGCACTTGTACTCCTGTTGCTCTACCACGCTCAATCACGATGCGTTCTGCTTCGGCGTTATCATAGATGCCTGCTCCTCTTTCAAAGGCGCGTCGCAAATACGTTTTAACCGTTGATTGTTTGCTGCCGCGCTGACAGCCAAAGCAACAATATCCACACATTTTGCACTCGTCTATGACACAGCCTTTGGCATTACGGGGGATAACGCCAATGTCATAGCCCAACGCTGCCGCGCCGTTGTGAAGAGCTTGGTTTTGTGCGTTGTGCTGAGATTCGTCCGTGTCCACGTCGGTGGCGCGTTCAACAGCATCAAAACTTTGGCGGTATGCTGCACTCAGGAAATGAGGGTTGTCGTGCTTATTTGCCCATGCTGCCAGAACATACTCAGGCGTGCGGAGTGCAGCCGACCAATTGACAGTTGTGCCGCCACCCAGACAACTCCCCGCCAACACGTTTACTGCGCCGTCGCGAGTGGTGAGCGTCCCTCCTGCTTCGTAGAGCATCGCCATCATTGCGGTTTCGCGTTGAGTGAAGGCATGTTCGGCAACATAGCTACCTTTTTCGATGACAATCACGTGTTTGCCTGCTTCAGCAAGTTCCCCTGCTACAACGCCACCGCCTGCGCCACTACCAATCACTACCACATCGCAGGTTAGCGTTTCTCCGTCGCGGGCGCGGAGCGTCACGAGTGCTGCTGCTCCTGCAGCAGGCTCTGCGGGTGGTTTAGACAGTGGTCCTGGGTAACCGATACTCTGCCACGTGGGATTGGGATTGTCTGCATCCGAGTAGCCGTAGTATAAAAACAACGCCAGTTTTTTGAGCGCAGAAAATCCCTTGCGAAGCAAGCCCAAACGGCTTTGCGCCCACGTTTGCAGCAACCGTTCGCGTTCGGCAATGCTCAGAGCATATACAGGTTGTAATGCTCCAAACCATGTTAGTCCAAGCATTGGACTGGCAAGCAGGTCTAAGAGTTGGCGAAATTCTTGTTGCTCGTCGGGACTAACAAACGCTAAGGCTTCGACAATGCGCCCAGCAAGCCCTACGTCGCTTGCTGTCCGCCGCCAGTAGCCGTCGGTGTCGGGCGTGTTGGGTATGGCAGGCACTAGCGCGTCGCAAACTGCTTCTAATGCCTGAAATTGTTTGCGGGTGAGGTTCATAAGGCGTTTCTGGGCTTCATGCAGAACAAAACTTGATACAGAGCAGAGCAAAAGATTTCGGCGTGCGGGGTTCGTGAATTACTCGATTACATTAAACCTCTTTCAAAAGTGCTTGTTGATACTGCCCTCACCCACTTTCCGCTTCGCTTCAAGCACACTCTCACTATGGGAGAGGAATGGTGAGGGATTTTTGAAAGAAGTCTATTCTGTTGATTACAAAAGCATTTGTGGTCTATCTGCGCCGCTTGAGCGACGATTGTGCGCCGTATATTCTCAAAAATTTTCTACATTTGCAACAGAAGTTTGTGCTTCGTCCGCAGATTATCACAATTTTTTATGGTCGTAGAGAACGCGCACATTGCTTGCAGGCGGGTTCAACGTCTTGCACCACAGTGCCTCCAACCAACTGAAGACAACTATTCATGGCTATTTACCGTTTAGAAGAATCCAAACCAACAACTGTTGTCATCGCCGATGAAACTGAGCGCATAGCCTTTGGTATTGCCTCGGTGCTTGCCCACCACAAGGTGCCATTTTCGATATTGCTCCGCGAAAACCAAGAATTGTTAGCACCTTTTGAAGGGCACATTGTCAGGCGTTTGGACGACCTTCCAGCACTTCCTCAGATGATTATTGACTGTGCGTGGTTTCATGAATACGAGGAAGCACCATTGGACACGATAATCAAACAATTTCCCTACACACCTGTGGTATTTGCCTCGCCTTGTGCTACCTCGCTTGCCTTGCAGCGGCTCTACAACATCCCGGCAGCAGTACGAGTAAATGCCACTCCCGGATTTTTTCCTACTATGCGCCGTTTGGAGCTTGCCCCCTCAGAGGCAACACCCCCAGAAATGCTGCACTATGTCGTGCGATATTTTCATTTGTTGGGCTTTGAAACCGAGATTGTGGGCGATGTGGTGGGCTTCGTTGCACCGCGTGTGGTGTCCATGATTATCAACGAGGCAGCTTTTGCTGTTATGGAGCGTGTGGCAACTGCTCGCGACATTGATGCTGCCATGAAACTCGGCACAAACTACCCGCGCGGACCGCTCGAATGGGCTGATGATATTGGCTTAGACCACGTGGTCTTGCTGTTGGACGCACTGTACAACGAGTATCACCAAGAACGGTATCGGGTGTGTCCTTTGCTCAGACAATATGTTCGTGCAGAACGATTGGGAACGTTAATGCGACAAGGATTTTACGACTATGATGCAAGCGGACGAAAGATGCCAAGATAACACAGGCATAGTGCCGACCTTATTAAGAGTTACGATGAAGAGTCAAGAACGTCGTTTAGCGGCATAGTAGATTCCCACCCCCACGGCGTTCGTAACGACCATCACAGCAAGAAGTTTAGCCCCGAAGAGGAGCGGATTGTCCACATCTACGATGGGAAACAGAGACAAAACAATAAACGCTATGCTCACCAGCCCACCCAGCACTGCTGCCAGACGCAATCGCCATGACGGGCGTTCTGCTGAGTGTCGAAGGTGTTTAAGACCAAGCAACGGCACGGCAAACATCACAACATAGGTGATAGCATAGAAAATAAATGATGCGCTCACTAACAGTTGAAATGCCTCTTGTTCGCCCACACCAATAATGCTGACCACACCTACGACCAGCGTAATAATGCCCACAAAGATTACTGAGTTCACAGGAGTATGATACGTTGGATGCAACTTTGTAAACCATGCTGGCAGCAATGAATCCCAGCCAGCTACCATGGGCAGCCGTGCCATACCAGCCAATAAAATACTGCCGTAGGAAATTTGCGACAGCGCGAGCATAAGAATCGTTGCAGGGGCAAGATACAGTAACCACGAACTCTGCACGCCATACACAGCAGCGGCAGCATCCAAACGCTGCAAACCCGACGAAAGAGCTTGAGGCAACGGACCGATAAGATTGATGGCATCGGGAGTGTTAAATGCCAACAGCGACGACGTTCCCAAAATGTACATAAGCGCAATGATAGGCGCGGCAATTGCCACCGAGCGACCAATGCTGCGAGCGGGTTGCCTGCATTCCCCCGCAAACACCGCCACGTGCTCAAATCCACAGAGTGCGCCAAATGCCATTTTGGTCAAGATATTCAGCGAAAAAAGCGACAGCGTAGGCGCGGTAACAGCAAAAGGATTGTATAAGTGGTGATGCCCAAGCAGTGCTGTCACAAAGGGCAGCGCAATAAGCAGAACAAATACACCAATGCTCATCACTGAACCAACATTGTACACCACTTTACCAATTTGCATGCCCACGACTGATGACAACACCAAAAATGCCACAATCGCACAACTGAGAGCAGTAATAAACACTTTATCGGTTGCTATCCACTGTGAAGTGCTACCGTTTGTGCCATCGGTACTACCAACGGCATATGAAAGATATGTGGACACCTCCAAGCCAATAGAGGATAAATACACCACAACGTAGAGCCAGATGTTCCACGCCACAAAAAAGCCCATAAAGTTGTTGAAGCCGAGTTTTGCCCATTGGTACAGCCCGCCCTCAAGCGGCATCAGGCGATTCAAATACGACACCACCGCCGCTAATGGGATGTAAAACAGCACTACGGCAGGAATCCAGTAGAGCAGGTGCGACGAGCCAAGTTTGCCCGCCGTGCCAACAAAATTGTAGGTAACGATGATAAGGATTTGCGCCAGTACAAGGTCAAAAAGACCCAGCTCTTTCTTGAAGGCTATGCTGTGGGCTTCGATGCGTTCTTCTGCTTGGTGGAATGCAGCTTCGGCGGTGGAATGGTAACCGCTGGCATGGCTCTGCCTTGGCAGAGCGTCAGGGTCAAAGGCAGGTGCTGCCGCAGCGTCGGAGTTTCCCATCAACCTCTGGTGTATGGAGTGTGAAACACATGTGCGAAAGCACGCAATTACGTGAAATTGCGCTACGTGTGCAACAATTTTTTGTCAGAACATTAACCATGGTAAGAGCAAAACCATCTTGCGAGAACCTTACCGTTCATCCTCCTGCACAGCAGCCGGCTACGTGTTGAACCAATAGGTGATTTTTAGCGCAATGCCCCGATTGCGGATTGTGAAATCGGGCAGCCAACGTGCGTCCAAAGGTGTGATACCGTAATTGTCGGTATAAACCAAAAAAAGGTCGGACATTGGCGCGAAACGCCATTGCAAGCGGCTGTTGACGTTCATGTTTTGGATTTGCGTGTTGTATTGGACAAACGTTGTGAGGAAAACGTCACGGGTCGGTGTGAACTCCACTTGTGTACCAATAAGGGTGAATCGTGCCGAGTTGTATTCCGAAGGCAGATTGATATTGTCCTGCTGAATGTTCACATTCACCGAGCCAAAGGGCTGAAAACGGTAATTGATGCTGCCACCAAAACGCATACTATTGCCATTAAAATACCCGCCCCCATAGCAAAATGCGGAAAAAGTCAGTGGCTGGCGGCGGTCGGAATTGATGTCAAAGCCTGTGCGCCAGTAACGGTATTCGCCTTTGGGAAGCGGTGTTTGAGCCAGCCCCGTCACATCGAACGGTTCGGTGAGCCGCGTGAAAATTTCGCCGCCAAAAAACGACACACCAGCAGTGTTGGCAAAATTGAAGAAATACCACACGAACGTCGAACGGTCGAGCACATCAAGCGTGCGGTTGTTCAGATACACATCAAACTCCCCGCCAACACCGTGTTGATTCAACACGGAGCGGTCTGTGGGCAAAAACGTGTAGCTAAAATTGGGTTGAAATCGCACAATGCCTTTACGTGGCGTAAAACCAACTTCCGGAACGTAATGTTCACCGATAATTTCGTGATTCCAGCTCACATCGACGTTCGGCGTGTTGTAGCGCAGCCACCCCGCGCTGGCAAATTGTCCGGATCGTGTTTCTGGCGTGAACAAATGGTGATAGAATACCTTTCCCTGCCAAGCACCATCAGCACTGGCGTAGTTAAAATCACCGCCGAGTGTTCGATTGAAATTGTTGCCTACTCTGCCGCCGAAATTATCGCCTTGACGGTTGACAAAGATAAGTGCCACATTGGAACGCTCCAACACACGGTATTGGGCGGCTGCAACGGTATAATTTTGGGCACTTGTGCCTGCTTCGTTGCTGGCATTGGTTTGAATGTTCATCAGTCCCACACGAAGGTCTTGGGTCAGATTGCCACTAAGCCGCGCTCCGAACGGAATGGCGAGCGATTTGCCGTCGTGCAAGCCAATGCGCCGCGAAAAAAACGGACGCGCACGGCTAAAGCCAAAACTGCTGAACAGGTCGCTGTTTTCGATAAAAAACTGACGCTGTTCAGGAAAAAAGATGCTAAAGCGGTCTAAATTGGTGATTTGGCGGTCAACATTGACGTTGGAAAAATCTGGTAAAATTGTTACGTCCAAGTTTAACGAAGGCGTGATGCTGTACTTGAGGTCTGCGCCAATGTTAGAGCTTGGTTTGATTGCGCTACCGTCGGCATAATTCTGCGACACAATGCCTGTTACCGACGGAATAATTGACAAATTAAACCCTGAGTTGTGCGGCGGCGTGTCCCACTCCAAAATGCCCGTGTGAGCCAGCGAAGCAGCACGAAAATTCAAGGGGAATTGTGTCCATGTTGCAAGTTCGTTAAGTTTCCAATTCCACCGCGCAAAGTTCACGCGCCAATGCTTGCGGTTGCTTTCAAAACGAATGCTTTTGAAGGGAATCGCAAGTTCTGCCGACCAGAATCCCTGCCCTTTGTACGATTCAGAAATCCAAATGTTATCCCACGAGTGGTCAACGCCAAATGCCCCACCGTGAGCAATAAAGCCTTCGCGCTGCACACCGTTTGGCGTAACACCGAAGCCAAAGCCGGTTATTTTGGTGTTCAGAGGGTCTAAAAACACCGCTACACCATCGTTGCCGCCCGGGTCAAAATCGCGGCGTAGCGACTGCACAAAAGCGTCGCCCGAACTTGAATCGGGACACACAAAACTGAAATAGATGTACGTATCGTCGTAGGCGGCGCGCACCTGAACCTGTGATTGAGCAAGTGTGGAATCAAGTGGGAAATGCTGCACAAAGTTCGATATAGGTTCTGCGGCTTTCCAAGCCTCTTCGTCCACTTTACCGTCAAGTATGATGGGAGCAATGGCGCGGTTAATGCGAAGGACGTATTTGTCATAATCGATGGCTTGCTGGGCAAAGGTTTGCTGGGTAAAGGTTTGCTGGACAACCAGTGCGTCAGCAAAACCTACAAGCAACTGCAATGTCAGCAAAGTTCTCAACTTTGCCCAAAAACCATATCGAACGTTCATAGCCACACGAGGAGAGTAGTATCTTGAGCCTGGATAATCGCTCTGTGTACGGACAAGACGAACAGATTGTTGCAGAAATTGTGGAAAAGTCTTGCTATTCGTCCGTATTTTTGTTGAACAGCATCGTGCTGCCATAGGCAAATGCTGATTGAAGATTGACAACATATTTCGTGAAAGAGCTATCACCATGCCGTTTCATGCTTCACTGCCTCAGCGGGTGATTTGTTTGACCGAAGAAACCACCGAAACACTCTATGCGTTGGGTGCAGACGAGTTGATAGTAGGTATTTCGGGATTTACGGTGCGTCCCAAAGAGGCCCGCAAGACCAAGCCCAAAGTCAGCACGTATTTGGATGCAAACATTGAGGAAATCCTCGCACTCAAGCCTGACATTGTGCTGGCATGGTCGGATTTGCAAGCCAATATTTGTGCTGACCTTATTCGCGCTGGTGTGGAAGTGTGGTGCTTTAACCATCGTTCCATTGAAGGCATTTTGTCTATGATACTTCGTTTGGGAGCATTAGTGGGAAAATTGGCTCAAGCAGAACAGTACACAAGACAGTTGCAATCGCAACTTGACGACTACGCACGGCGCGGACGCGAACGCAAGCACGTACCCCGTGTATATTTTGAAGAGTGGTACGACCCACTTATTTCGGGCATTACGTGGGTAAGCGAACTTATCGAACTCTGTGGCGGTGTGGATGTGTTTGCCGAACACCGACACTACTCCGATGCCAAACGCCGAATTATCGCCGACCCGCTCGACGTTGTGCGTCGCAAACCTGACCTGATGCTTGCTTCGTGGTGTGGCAAAATGTTCAAACCCGAACGAGTGCTTGACCGTGAAGGCTGGCAAGACATTCCTGCCGTGCAGCACAAGCAGTTGTACGAACTGCACTCGGCGGTCATTTTGCAGCCCGGACCTGCCGCGCTTACCGACGGCGCACGGCAAATCATGGAAATTTTTGATGCGTGGGAACGCGCTCAGACAGCTCAATAATTCTGTGTCATAATGTTGAAGTTTAGATAAAAAAGACCGCTCGTTTTGCCCTTGTCCCCCGTCTTCTCGCAGCTATCCATTACCCATATCTTATGAGTATATTGGCAAATCCAAGCAAAGAGGGCTTTGGAGGAGGAAAAAACAGATGTACAATTATTATTTTTTGTAACTGGTCAGGTAGGCGTTTTGCTTTTTTG
>Ga0272446_1005137_pt1 | contig 14707 bp, 16 predicted proteins | sample YNPCB0061_FD_194587 | JGI IMG/M metagenome (GOLD analysis project Ga0272446, IMG submission 194587) | Hot spring microbial mat communities from Yellowstone National Park, WY, United States - YNP-CB-006-1 | ecosystem: Environmental > Aquatic > Thermal springs > Hot (42-90C) > Sediment | place...
CAGGCTCAAGGACTGGCGGCGCATCGCCATGCGCTACGACCGATGCGCTCACACCTTCCTCGCAGCCATCACCCTCGCCGCAACCGTCACCTTCTGGCTCAATCAATGAGTCCTGAGCCTAGGCTTGCGCCTAGGCCCTCCGGGCTACGCCGAGTGTCCGGTCGAATTGGGGGCCAATCCACCCCGAGATTGGCCTCCTCGACTACCCGGGGTTCTTCGAGGAGACCTTTCCTGCTCTGCGTTCGTCCTGGTGCGTCGAGCTCGACACAGGGCGCGTCGCGGCCGTCGACTTTTCGGCCCGTGACAATACCTCAATCCTGCACAGAAAGGAGCTGCTGCTTCCTGCGCAGCATCCGGATCGCGCCCGCTTCGCTTGCCTCACGGCGGAGCTGGAGGACTACGGCGCGTTCGAGCAACCGCTCCACACCATTGGCCAGCGGCTCCAATAGGAGCGTGCCCTCGCATCGCTCGGCCTGAAGGTCGAGAACCACCAGATAGTCGTGGGCTTGCACGATTCCGACGCTGGCGGTGGCTTGGGCAGCGTTAGCGTAGCACGCCACCGCACCGCCATCTCGCGGAGTCGCCCCTCCACCCCGATGCGTGCTGACCTGAGCCCCTTTGCTCCGCCGCTGATGGCTGGAGACCGGGCTGTTGATGCTCCTATTTCACAGCGGCCAAGGCAATACGGGCGGCCTCGGCGCGGGCGGCCCGCGCGGGAAGCGGAACGCGCCGCTCGCTTGCGCGCGATCAGCCGGCCTGCAAGGCGCGCGCCGCGGCCGCGTGCTCCGCCATCAGCGCCGCGAGATCGAGCCCCGGGATCGCCCCAACCTCCACCACCCACCGCCCGTTGACCATCACGCGATCGGCACGGTGCGCGCCGCACAGCACGAGCGCGGCCAGCGGATCGCCGGCGCCGCTGAAGCGCGGCTCATCCAGCGCGAAAAGGGCGAGATCCGCCGCCTTCCCCGGCGCGATGACGCCGAGCTCCGGCCGGCCGAGACAGGCGGCGGAGCCTGCCGTCGCCCAGCGCAGCGCGTCGAGATGCGTCACGGCTTCGGGTGTCCCCGCCACCCGGCGCAGCAGGAAGCCCTGCCGCACCTCCTGCATCAGGTTTGAGGAGTCCTGCGCCGCCGCCCCGTCCACGCCAAGGCCCACCGCCACGCCCGCCGCCTCGAGCTCCGGCACGCGGCAGATGCCCGAGGAGATGATCATGTTCGATGTGGGGCAGTGGCACACGCCGGTGCCGGCGCGCCCGAGCCGCGCGATCTCGGCATCCGTGAAGTGGATGCCGTGCGCGAGCCAGGTGCGCGGGCCGAGCCAGCCCGCCTCCTCCAGATAGTCGAGCGGGCGCATGCCGAAGCGCGCGAGGCAGTAGGCGTCCTCGTCCCGCGTCTCGGCGAGGTGGGTGTGCAGCCGCACGCCCAGTTGCTCGCCCATCCGCGCCGTCTGCCGCATCAGTTCCGGCGTCACCGAGAAGGGCGAGCAGGGTGCCAGCGCCACCTGCAGCATCGCGCCCTCGCGCCCATCATGGTGGCGCGCCACGACGCGCTCGAAATCGGCCAGGATCGCCTCATCCCGCTGCACCACCGCAGCGGGCGGCAGGCCGCCATCCTCCGCGCTGAGGCTCATCGCGCCGCGCGCCAGCACCGCCCGCAGCCCGAGCCGCCCTGCCTCCTCCGCCTCGATGTCGAGCGCCTCCTCGAGCCCCTTCGGATAGACGTAGTGGTGGTTGCTCGCCGTGGTGCAGCCCGAGAGAAGCAGCTCGACGCAGGCGAGCCGCGCGGCAAGCCGCAGCGCCTCGGGCGTGAGCCGCGCCCAGACGGGATAGAGGGTGGTCAGCCAGCCGAACAGCGGCTTATTCAGCGCGGGCGGGAAGGCGCGGGTCATCGTCTGGTAGAAGTGGTGGTGCGCGTTGATCAGCCCCGGGATCACGACGTGGCGGCTCGCGTCGAACACCGCCGTCACCGGGCGGTCAGGCTCCGCCCCGGCCGGCACGCAGGCCAGGATGCGCGGCCCCTCCACCAGCACGCCGCGCGCCGCATCCTCCGCCAGGATGGCGAGCGGGTCCTTGATCCAGAGCGTCATGCCCTCTTGCCCCGCGCGCGAGACCGGCGCGCGCCCGTCCCGCTTCTGCCGTGCCCGACCTCGCCGGTCAATGCCGGGGGCCTGCCCGCCGCCGGTCCCGGCGTGCGGCAGCTGCCCGCCCGCTGGGCAGGGGCGGCGCCCGCCTGGCGCGGCCGCAGGCAGTTGGCGCGGCGCGGCCGGGCACGGCGCGGCCCCTCGCGTCTTGATCCTGCGCCGGCCCTTTGCTTCGCTGCGACCGCAAGACGAGGGACGCACACATGCCTGGGGTTGCGATCAAGCGCCGCCATCTCGTTGCCGCGCTCGGCAGCGGCCTCGCCGCGCCGGCGCTCGCGCAGGGCCTTCAGCCGCTGCGCCTGATGCTCGACTGGCTGCCGAACGGCGACTACGGCGCCTATTATCTCGGCATCGAGCGCGGCTTCTGGCGCGATGTCGGAATCGCGCTCAGCATTGAGCGCGGCTTCGGCTCCTCCGACACGGTGACCAAGATCGCCGCTGGCACGGCGCCCTTCGGCCTCGCCGACATCGCCGCGCTGATGGCCGGGCGCGTGCGCGGCCAGGTGCCGGTGAAGGCCGTGGCCTCGATCTACACGCGCCCGCCCCACGCGATCTTCACGCTCGACGGGCCGATCCGAACCTTCAAGGACCTGGAGGGCCGCAGCCTGGCCGGCGCGCCAGGCAGCTCGGTGCGCGTCATGCTGCCGCTCGTGCTGCGCCGCCACAACGTGGACATCAACCGCATCAACATCATCAACAGCGAGCCGGCGGCCATGGTGCCGCTCTTGATGACCGGGCGGGCCGATGCGGTGACCAGCTTCATCACCAACACGCCGCGCTTCGAGCAACAGGCGCGCGCCATCAACCGCAGCGTCCGGCCGCTGCCCTTCCACGACACGCTGCAGATCTACGGCAACTGCCTGATCGCGGCGGAGGCGACGCTGGCGCAGCAGCCCGACCTCGTGCGCCGCTTCGCCGCGGCCACGATCCGCGCCCTCGAAGCGGCGCGGGAGAACCCGCGCGCGGCGATCGAGGCGATGATGCGCGTTGTCCCCGGCCTCAACCTCGAGATCGACGCGGCGCAGCAGGTGATCGTCAACAGCCTCACCTTCGACAGCGAGGTGGCGCGCACCAACCCGATCGGCAGCTGGGACGCGGCGCAGCTGCGACGCACCTGGGAGGCGGTGGCCGAGGCGCAGGGGTTCCAGCCCGGCGAGGCCGATCCCGAAAGCTTCGTGGCGCGCGGCTTCACGCCCGGTGCGTGAGCCGGCCGAGCCGCCGCCGGCGGTCCTGCTGCTCGGCGTGCGCCACGCCTACCCCACCCGCGCGGGGGGCGAGCTGCGCGCGCTAGACGGCGTCGACCTCACCGTGCGCCGCGGCGAGTTCCTGGCGATCGTCGGGCCCTCGGGCTGCGGCAAGTCCACGCTGCTGCGCCTGCTGGCCGGGCTCGAGCGCGCCGCCGCCGGCACGGTGCAGGTCGAGGGGCTGGATCCCGCGGCGGCGGGCGACCTCGTCGGGCTCGTCTTCCAAAAGCCAACGCTGCTCGACTGGCTGACGGTCGAGCGCAACATCCTGCTGCCCGTGCGCATCCGCCGCGACCGCCCCGGCCCCGCCGACCGCGCCGCCGCCCGCGCGCTGATGGAGATGGCCGGCATCGCGGCCTTCGCCGAGCGCCACCCCTCGGAACTCTCGGGCGGCATGCAGCAGCGCGCCGCCATCTGCCGCGCGCTGATCCAGGACCCCGAGCTGCTGCTGATGGACGAGCCCTTCGGCGCCCTCGATGCGCTGACGCGCGAGGAGATGTGCTTCGAGCTGCTGCGCATCTGGTCGGAGCGGCGCAAGACCATCCTCTTCGTCACCCACTCGATCGCGGAGGCGGCGCTGCTCGCCGACCGGGTGGTGGTGATGACGCCGCGCCCGGGGCGCATCGCCGCCGAGATCGCGATCGACCTGCCGCGCCCGCGCCGTCCCGCCAGCATGGCCGAGCCGGGCTTCCTGGCGGCGACGCAGCGCATCCGCGAGCACATCTACGGCGATGCCGCCCGCGCCGCGGCCGTGGGGACGGCGCTGTGAGCGGCGCGCCGCTGCTGCCGCGGCCCTCGCGGCTCGCGCGCGCCTGGTTCGCCGCGCGCGGCGTGGTGGTGCCTGCCCTCACCCTGCTCGGGCTGCTCGCCGCCTGGGAGGGGCTGGTGCAGGCCCTTGCCATCCCGGTCTTCCTGCTGCCCGCACCCTCGCGCATCCTCGAGGAGATGCTGGCCATGTGGCCGCACCTGCCGGGCAACATCCTGGCCACCCTCGCCACCGTGCTGCTCGGCTTCCTCGCCTCGCTGCTGCTGGCCGTGCCGCTCGCGGTGGCGCTCGCCGCCTCGCCCGCGGTGGCGCGCGCGACCTACCCGCTGCTGCTGATGACGCAATCGACGCCGATCGTCGCCATCGCGCCGATCCTGGTCGTCGCGCTCGGCACGGGCCAGCTCTCGCGCACCACCGTCGCCTTCCTCATCGCCTTCTTCCCGCTGCTCGTCTCGACGGTCAGCGGCCTGCTCGCCGTCCCGCGCGAGGTCGAGGACCTCGCGCGCTCGCTGCGCGCGGGCTTCTGGCAGTCGCTCTGGCTGCTGCGCCTGCCCTCGGCCATGCCCTTCCTGTTCGCCGGGCTCAAGGTGGCGATCGCGCTCTCGGTGATCGGCGCGGTGGTGGCCGAGTTCGTGACCGCCAATGCCGGGCTCGGCTACCTGATCACGCAGAGCACCGCCTTCTTCAACACGCCCATGGCCTTCGCCGCGGTGCTGCTGCTCGCCCTCATGGGCATCGCGCTGTTCGGGGCGGTGGTGCTGGTCGAGCGGCTCTTCTTCCCCTGGTCGGCGCGCGCCGGCCGGCCGGAGCGGCGCTGAGCCGTGCCGCGGATGCATCGCGCCGCCACGCTTGCCGAGGCGCGCCGCATGCTGGCCGAGGGCGCGCGTCCGGCGGCGGGGATGACGGCCCTCGCCCTCGCCTGGCATGCCGCCCCGCCGGCGGACGATTTCTGCGACATCAGCGGCATCGCGGCGCTGTCCGGCATCGCCGAGACCGCGGAAGGGCTGCGACTCGGCGCCCTGACCACGCTCGAGGAGATGCGCCGCGCCGCGCCCCTGCGCGCGCATTGGCCGGCACTCGTGGCGCTGCTGGCGGGCGTGGGCAGCCTCGGCGTGCGCGCGCAGGCGACGCTGGGCGGCAATCTCGGCTGGACGGCGGGCGATCTCGCCCCCGTGCTGCTCGCCGCCGGGGCGCGCATCGAGGGCGAGGACGGGCTGGTCGAGGCGGTGCTGCTGCCGCGCGACGGCTCGCGCCTGCTGGCCGAGAAGATCGGCCACCGCGCGGCCTTCTCGCCCACCCTGGTCACCGTCGCCGCGGGTTTCAGGCTCGAAGAGGGGCGCCTCTCGGGCCTGCGCCTCGCCGTGGGCGGCGGCCCGACCGCGCCGCAGCGCCTGCCGCGCGCCGAGGCGGCGCTCGAGGGCGCCAACCCCGCCGCCCTCGACTGGCGGGCGACGGGGCGCGACCTGGCGCAGGAGATCGCGGCGGGCGAGGACGAGCTCGCCTCCGCCGCGCACCGCGCGCGCGTGGCGGGCCGGGCGCTCGCCCACGCCCTGGCCTGCCTCGCATGAGCGCGCCGGCCGCGCTGCTCACCGACATCCCCTGGCCCGGGGCGTTGCACGCCGTGGTGCTGCGCAGCCCGCATCCGCACGCGCGCATCACCGCGCTCGACGTCGCCGCCGCCCGCGCCATGCCGGGCGTGCGAGCCGTGCTGACGGCGGCCGACATCCCGGGTGTGGCGCGCTTCGGCGTGCGCGTCGCCGACCAGCCCTTCCTCTGCGCCGAGGTGGTGCGCTGCGTGGGCGACCCGATCGTCGCCATCGCCGCCGAGACGCGCGCCGAGGCGCTCGCCGCGCGCGCGGCAGTACGCATCTCCTTCGCGCCGCTGCCCGTGGTCGGCGATCCGGAGGCGGCGCTGGCCGAGGGTGCCTGGCCGGTGCATCCGAGCGGCAACCTCCTGCATCGCCTCGCGCATGCCCGCGGCGACGTGGACGCCGCCTTCGCGGCGGCCGCGCATGTGGCGACGCTGCGGCTCGAGACGCCGCGGCAGGCGCACGCCTTCATCGAGACCGAGGGCGCGCTGGCCGTGCCGGAGGCGGATGGCAGGCTCACCATCTACGCCCCGGGCCACTGGGCGGAGGCCGAGCGCGCCACGCTGGCCGCCATGCTGGCCGAGGACCCGGCGCGGCTGCGCGTCGTCGCCAGCCCCGTCGGCGGCAGTTTCGGCGGCAAGGACTGCCTGCACGCGCAGCCGCTGGCGGCGCTGCTGGCGCGCGCCACCGGCCGCGCCGTGCGCCTCGACTGGACGCGCGAGGAGAGCTTCGCGATCGGCGTGAAGCGCCATGCGGCGGTGATCCGCATGCGCTCGGCCTGCGACGCGGCGGGGCGGCTGCTCGCGCAGGAGGCCGATCTGCTGCTCGACACCGGCGCCTACGCCCAGCACGGCCTCGAGGTGCTAGAGACGGCCTTCGAGAATCTGCAGGGCCCCTATGCCTGGCCCGCCTTCCGCGCCGAGGCGCGCCTCGCCTACACCAACAATGGCGTCAGCGGGGCGATGCGCGGCTTCGGCGCGCTGCAGGTGCAGGTGGCGCTCGAGCAGCAGATGGACGCGCTGGCGGCGCGCGTGGGCCTCTGCCCGCTCGCCTTCCGGCGGCAGAACCTGCGCCCCGACGATGCGCCCGGACAGCTCGGCCAGCGCCTCGTCGCCCCCTCCCACGCGGGCCTCGCCGCCGCGCGGCTCCTGCCGCCGCAGCCGCCGCGCGATGCTGGGCGCTGGCGCATCGCCGAGGGTGTGTCGCTGGTCGAGAAGGGCGAGGGCTTCGCCCAGGGCGGGCCGAACCGCGGCGCGGTGACGCTCGCCGTCGAGGCGGACGGGCGCATCCATGTGCGCATGGGCCTCTCGGAACTCGGGCAGGGGCTGCTCGAGGCGGCGACCGCCGCCGCCTGCCGCCTGCTTGGCTGCGCGGCGGATGATGTGGCGGTGGGTCTGGGCGATACGGACCGCACGCCGGATGCGGGGCCGATCGCGGCCAGCCGCGGCGCGGGCATCGCCTGGCGCGCCATCCTCGATGCGCGGCCGCGCTTCCTGGCGGCGCTCGCGGCGCGCGCCGCCGCGCTCGGCGCGGCGCCCGGGCTGGCGCTCGGCCCGGGCGGCCTCTGGCGCGCCGGCGGCAACGCCGCCGAGGTGCCGCTCGCCGCGCTCGCCGGCGCGCGGGCGGAAGGGGTCGCCGCTCCGGTCGAGACGCACACGGGCACGGGCGCCGTCCACGCCGCCTTCACCGCCTGCGGCGCCGAGGCGCGCGTCGCCGTGGACCGCGTCACCGGCCGCGCGCGCGTGCTGCGGCTGCGCCTCGTGCCCGTCTGCGGCCCCGTGCTCTCGCCGGCCGGGCTGCGCGCGCAGATGGAGGGCTGCGCCGCGATGGCCGCGGGCTTCGCGCTCACCGAGGAGCTGCCCGCGCGCGAGGGCCGCTTCCGCGCCGGCAATCTCGATGCCTATCTCGTGCCCACCCTGGCGGACACGCCCGAGGTGCTCTGCGATCCGGTGGAGCAGATTCCGGAGGACGCGCTGGGCCCGCGCGGGGTGGGCGAGATCGGGCTGAACGCCGCCGCGCCGGCCATCGTCACCGCGCTGATGGCGGCGATCGGCCGGCCCATCCCCGTGCTGCCCGCCACCGGCGAGCGCATCCTCGCGCTCTGGGAGGAGGCGTGATGCCCACGCTCCTCGACGGCCGGAGCCTGCCCGAGGCGGCGCTCTCGGTCGACCCGTTCCGCCCCCTGCTCGCGGCTCTGCGCGAGGAATGGGGCGTGATGTCGGCGCGGCAGGGCTGCGGCATCGGGCGCTGCGGCGCCTGTCTCGTGCTGTTGGACGGCGTGCCGGCCTTGGCCTGCCTCACCCCCGCGCACCGCGCGGCGGGGCGGGCGGTCACCACCGCGGCGGGCCTCGATCAGGCGCTGGCGGCGCGCGTCCTGGCGGCGCTGGCGGCGGAGCGCGCCTTCCAGTGCGGCGCCTGCGCGCCCGGGATCCTCGTCGCCCTGACCTGGCTGCTCGCGGCGCACCCGGAGACGGGCGCGGCCGAGGCCGAGGCGCTGCTCGCGGGCCAGCTCTGCCGCTGTGCGGCGCATGGCGGGCTCCGCCGCGCGCTCGCGCATCTCTTTCCCTCACCCTCGCATCCGGAGACGAGACCATGAAGCGCCGTTCCCTCCTCGCCCTCCCCGCCGCCGCGCTCGCCGCGCCGGCACTGCACGCCCAGCCCACGCGCCAAAACCTGCGCTTCGCGGTGGACTGGGTGATCCAGGTCAACCACTCCTGGGCCGTGCTCGCGGCGCGGCGGGGCTACTTCCAGGAGGAGGGCATCAACGCCACCGTCGAGCGCGGCTTCGGCTCCGGTCAGACCATCCAGCAGATCGCCGCCGGCGCGCTGCCGCTCGGCTTCGCAGACATCCCGACGGCGATCCAGTTAGCCATCCGCAACCCGCAGGCCGGGCTGCGCGTGGTCGGCGTGATCTACGACGGCTCGCCGCTCGTGCTGACGGTGGACGCGAACGGCCCCATCCGCGCTCCGCGCGACGTGGAGGGCCGCCGCCTGGCCGCGCCCGAGGCCGATGCCGGGCGGCAGATGTTCCCCGCCTGGGCGCGAGCGACGGGGGTGGACCCCGCGCGCGTCGAGTGGGTGAACGTGACGGGCCAGCTGCGCGAGGCGATGCTGGCGCGCGGCGAGGTGCAGGGCATCACCGGCTTCATCACCTCGACGATCATGGGGCTCGAGGTGATCGGCATGCCCGCCGCGCGGCAGCGCCACTTCCGCTACCGCGAGGCGGGGCTGCCCTTCTTCTCCGGCGGCCTTGTCACCACGCAGCGCTTCGCCGCCGAAAACCCCGCGCTGCTGCGCGGCGCGGTGCGCGCGCTGCTGCGCGGCGCGCAGCACATGGCGCGCGATCCGGCCGACGCCATCGCCGCCGTGCGCGAGCAGGAGCCGCTGACCGACCCGGCGGTGGAGCGCCGCCGCTGGGAGGTGGTGCGCGACGAGATGCTGGTCACCGAGAATGTGCGCCAGAACGGGCTCTCCTTCGTGGATCCGGCGCGGCTGCAGCGCAACATCGACATCGTGCGCGACACCTTCGGCCTGACCCAGCCCTTCGGCCCGGCCGACATCTGGGACGGCAGCTTCCTGCCGCCGCGCGCCGAGCTTGCCCTGCCGACGACGACCTGATCGGCGCGGCGTAGCGCGGCGGCGCGCGGCTTCCGGCAGGCGGCTCATCCGTGATCGGGCACGCCCGGCATGCGCAGGAAGCCGGGCAGCGCGCGCAGCCGCCGCGCCCAGCGCCGCAGGCGGGGGAATTCCTCGTGGTCGAGCCCCCAGTCGCGCGAGAGCTGGAAGGCGGGAAAGCAGGCGATGTCGGCGATGCAGGGCGCGGCCCCGAGCAGCCAGTCGCGACCGCGATCGGCCATGTGCTCCTCGAGCAGGCGCAGGGCGGCGCGCGCCGCGGGCGCATGATCGGCCGGGCCACCGAACAGCGCCGCCTGCCGCGCCTCGCGCGCCGCCCAGAGCTCGCGGGCCGCAAAGAAGAGCCAATCCGCCTGCGCTGGATCCTCCGACCAGAAGCGCCGCGCCGGATCGTGGTGCCAGGCGAGCCGGGCGAGGATGGCCTGCGGGTCGCGCAGCGCCACGCCGCCCGGCTCCTCCCACAGCGGCAGGCGCGCCAGCAGGTTCCTCGCGCGGAAGGCCGGCGCCTCGGTCTCCTGCCCGGGGCGCACGTCCACCGCCACGCGCGCATGGGCCAGGCCCATGAGCGCGAGGCCGAGGCGCACCTTGTAGGCCTCGTCGTCGAGCTCCCAGTCGTGCAGCGTGCCGATCACGCGCCCGTCCACTCCGCCGTGCCGAAGCGCAGGCCCTTCTCCTTGAGCCAGCGCCGGTAGGCGACGGACGAGGAATCGGCGCGCGTCGGGATTTCCGCGCGCGGGTCGAGCGGCAGGGCGAGCGGGCGCTGGTTCTCCACGATGACGCGGTCCTGCAGGAAAATGGCCTGCTCGAAATGCAGCATGGCGGTGTGCGTGGAGATGTCGTCGGCCAGCCACATCAGCGGCACGGCCCGGCAGAGCGTTGCCTCCATGGGCTGGATGAAGAGCGCGATGCAGTCCCTGCGGTGCGGCTGCGAGGGGGCGACGCGGTAGAGCATCACCACGAAGGGCGAGGGCACGCGGTAGTCGATCTCCATCATCGTGCCGGTGGTGTCGGTCGCCGCCGCGCGCGGCTGCCAGAAGCGGCAGCCCCTGGCCCAGAGCTCGTCGGCCTCGCGGCGGAACTCGACGCGGTAGGGGGCGACCTCGGTGCGCGGCTCGGCCCCGAGGATGTCCGCATGCACGTAAGGGAAATGCGCCATGTCGAGGAAGTTCTCGACCACGCGCAGGCCGGAGGCGCGCAGCAGCGTCCAGCCGCAGGGCACGAAGCGCCGGTCGGGCTCCACCGCCTCGGCGATCTCGACGATCTCCCCGCGCGGCGCGCCGAGCGTGGTGAAGACGAGGCCGTAGCGCTCGCGCAGCGGGAGCGGCGCGCCCGCCGCGTCGTGCGCCGCAAGCCCCGCGGGCGTGCGCGCGAGCGTGATGTCCTCGCCCAGCAGCCGTGTCGGCCATGGCGCGGGGCCGAGCTCATCGGCGCTCGCGACGGCGTACCATTCGTCGAGCGCCACGCGATCGCGCGTGCGCATCAGCCGGCCTCCCGGGCCGATCGCAGATGGCTGGAGCCGGCCATGGCGTGACGCCGCTCGGAAGCAGCGGGCTGTTCATCCGCGAACCGCTCCAGCGCGCGGCGGCGCGCGTGCAGGGCGGCGCGAAGCGCCGCCGCGTCGGCGGGCGGCGCGAGCGCCACCACATGCCAGGCCGATTGCGTCGGGCTGCGCGGCTGCGGCGCGAGGAGGAGCGGCGTGCCCGCGATGCGCTCCCGCCAGGGCTCGCGCGTCGTGGCCGGGCGGTCGAGGAACAGGCTCAGCACCGGCCAGGCCGGCGCATCGGCCGGCGGCGGCGCCTCGGCGAAGGCGACCCAGAGCAGGCCCGCGCGCTCGACGCAGCGGTGGCGGCGCAGGGTGATGGTGGCGGGCGGGGAGAGGTCGGGATGCGCGGGAATGGCACGGCAGCGGCCCGCGCCGTCGAACTGCCAGCCGTGGTAGAGGCAGGCGAGGCGATCGCCGCGCGCGAAGCCGAAGGAGAGGCGCATGCCGCGGTGCGGGCAGCGATCCTCGAAGGCGTGGGGCGTGCCCCCGGCGTCGCGCCAGAGCGCGATCTCCTCGCCGTCGATGCGCGTGCCGGCGACGTCGCCGACCCCGAGATCCGCCGCGAGCGCCACCGCGGTCCAGGCCATTCAGCCCTCCCGCTCCGCGCTGGTCACGAGGCAGTCGAGCGGGCCGAGGGAGAGGGCGAGCACGAAGGCCTCGAGCAGCCAGGCAGGGCCGCGAAGCACCGCGCGCGCCTCGGCCTCCTCCACCTCCAGCCGCTCGAGCGCGAGGCCGAGGCGGGCGGCGCGGTGCCGGGCGAAAGCCGCGAAGCTCGCGGGCACGAGGCGGCCGGCGAAGCGGAAGGCGGCGCGCTCATCCATCGCGCAGGAAGGCCGCCGCCCGCTCGCCCACCATCACCGCGGGTGCGTGGGTGTTGCCGCTCGGGATGTGCGGGAAGACGGAGGCGTCCGCGACCATCAGCCCCTCGGTGCCGAAGACGCGCAGCCGCCGGTCCACCACCGCGCCGATCGCGCAGGTGCCGCAGCAGTGGAAGAAGGTGGAGACGCGCCGGAGCAGGAAGGCCAGCGCCGCCGCGCGCCCGAGCCGGCCGGGCGGGAGCAGCGGCCGCGCCACCCAGGGCCGCAGGGCGGGCGCGGCGGCTAGATCCTGCGCCAGTTCCAGCCCATGCAGCAGCGCCTCGCGGTCGCGCCGCGCGGCGAGGAAAGCGGGCTCGATCACGAGGCGCCCCCCGGCGGCGGGCCGCATGGCGCCGCGGCTGTGCGAGCCCATCAGCCCGGGCGAGAGGGCGAAGACCGGCCCGGCCCCGCGCGGCAGGGCGCCATGCGGCCCCTGCACGAGCAGCAGGTGCAGGTCGGGCCGCTGCGCGCCCGGGCTGCGCGCGTTGAGGAAGGCCCGGCCGCCGAGGGACTGGGGCCGGCCGACCGGCCGGGCCGCGGCGAAGTTCACGCCCGCGACCAGCGGATGGTCCTGCAGGTTGCGCCCGACCCCGGGCAGGGCGAGCCGGCAGGGCACGCCGAGCCGCGCGAGGTCCTCGGGATCGCCGATCCCCGAGCGCCAGAGCAGCAGGGGCGAGTGCAGGGCGCCGGCGGAGAGCACCACCCCCGCGCCGGCCTCGATCGCCGTGCCGTCGGCGAGGCGCACGCCGGTGCAGCGCAGCCCCGCGAAGCGCAGGGCGGCCACCTCCGCTTCGGTGCGGATGACGAGGTTGGGCGGCGGCCGGGCGAGGTAGGCATCCGCCGCCGAGCAGCGCCGCCCCTGCCGGATGGTGAGCTCGCCGAGGAAGGCGCCCTCCGTCCGCGCGCCGTTCGGGTCGGCCAGCACGGGGTAGCCGCGCTGCGCCGCGGCGGCCAGGAAGGCGAGGGCGAGCGGGTGCGGCGGGCGGGGCGTCTCGATCCGCACCGGGCCGCCGGCGCCGCGCCAGGCGTTGGCGCCCGCGGCCCGGTCCTCGGCGCGCCGGAAGAAGGGCAGCACCTCGGCGAAGGACCAGCCCTCGCCCCAGCGCGCGTAATCCGACGGGTGGCCGCGATTCCACAGCAGCGCGTTGATGGCCGAGGAGCCGCCGAGCGCCCGCCCGCGCGGGATCGGGATGACGCGCCGAGCAAGCTGCGGCGCCGGCGCGTAGGAAAGGCCCCAATCATAGCTGCCGCCGGCGAGTTCGGCCCAGCGCCGGGGGTCCTGCACCGCCGCGTCGTCGCGCGCATCGGGGCCGGCCTCGAGCAGCAGGACGCGGCGTGCGCGATCCTCGGCGAGGCGCGCGGCCACCGCGCAGCCGGCCGAGCCCGCGCCGATCACGATGTGGTCGAAGCCCGACAGCATCGCTCAGTTGTGCTCGCTCGGCCCCATGATGACGATGCCCTCGCTGCGCTCGACGTGGCGGACGAAGATGTACTTGTCCTCCCGCCCGTCGGAGTGCTTGCGCTTCACGTCGCGCCGCGCGCTGCGGTCCACCTTGGCGACGAGGAGGTAGGGCTCCGCGGCGGCGAGGCCACGCTCGCAATGCGCGTCGAAGTCCTCGAGCGTGGTGACGGTGTGCGCTTCGCGCAGCCCGCAGCCGCGGGCGATGGCGGCGAGATCGACGCGGCCGAGATGGGTGTGGGTGGGCGGGCCGCCGATCGACTGGTAGCACTCGTTGTCCCAGACCACGACGAGCAGGTTTCGCGGCCACTCGTTCGCGAGCGTGGCGAGGATGCCGAGGTTGAACAGCAGCCCGCCATCCGTGTCGAGCGAGACGATGCGCCGGTGCGGCAGGCCGATGGCGAGGCCGAAGGCCTGCGGCGTGACGCAGCCGAGCTGCTGCTGGAACAGGCTCGCCTCGCGCATGTGGGGGGCGGCGTTGTACCACTCGTCCACGCTCGCCCCGAGCGAGAGGATCACGAGCTCGTCGCGCAGCCGCGCCGCGAGCTTCAGCATGCAGTCGTAGCGCGCGAGGCTCAACGCACCGTCTCCCCGCCCAGGCAGACGGCCGAGTGGTAGTAGGCAGCGTAGGACCAGAGGAAGGCGTCGGCGATGGCGCGGCGGATCTCCGCACCGCGCGTGACCAGCCGGTAGGGGATGCGCATGGCCTGCAGCAGCGGCTCCATCGTCATGCCATGGGGGATGGCCCACCAGTTGTTCTCGCCGAGTTCGCCGCGGTGGCTCATGACCATCACCACGGGGATGCCCGCACCAAGCCCCATGCGCGCGAGCGGCTCGATCGCCGCGCGCAGGCCGGAGTTCTCCATGACCAGCACCGCGCGCTTGCCGGAGAGGAAGACGCCGCCGCAGATCGCCGCCCCCTCGCCCTCGTTGGTGACGCGGATGGTGCGGATGTCGGGCGCCGCATCCAGCGCCGGGTAGAGGCCGCGGAACAGGCTGTCAGGCAGGTAACAGGCGATGGAGACGCCCGCCTCCCGCAGCCCCGCCAGCACCTCCTCGACCATCTCCTGCCGCATACCGCCTTCGTTCTGCTTGGCGCTCCCATCCTGTACCGATTCGCCTCCGGGCGGGCAAGGAAAACCGCCTGCCGGAGGGGCCGTCGGCGCCGGCCACTCGCAACAGGCCCCAAGAGGCACCCACGCCTGTCCAGGCGCGCACATGCCGCTCCCTCACAGGGCAGCCAAGGCCCCTCAACACACCCAATCCCCCCAACGAACGCAGTTTTCGGAGGTGTCCAGTTTTCGGAGGTGTCCAAAAGCGTCGGCTTGGAGACGCGTTGGAGCAGGCGCTTCGTAGCCACACTCCCTGCCGCCTGAGAGTCCGTTTGACAATCACCGATGTGCGACGCGGCGGAGCAGCAGGGCGCCCATAGCGATGTGGATCATGGCCTCGGACACGTCGAGGCGCCTCTCGTAGT
>Ga0272446_1005138_pt1 | contig 14701 bp, 13 predicted proteins | sample YNPCB0061_FD_194587 | JGI IMG/M metagenome (GOLD analysis project Ga0272446, IMG submission 194587) | Hot spring microbial mat communities from Yellowstone National Park, WY, United States - YNP-CB-006-1 | ecosystem: Environmental > Aquatic > Thermal springs > Hot (42-90C) > Sediment | place...
GCCAGGGAGAAGGGCACGTTATTTTTCACGCATTCATAAAAAATACCATTGGTCAAAACCCCAGCTTGTACCGCGTTGGCAATACTGCCGTGGCGACGAATCGTGTTAATCACCTTGAGGTGATGGCGATGCCCGCCTCGCACCGAAACGCCTCGCTTCATATCGACCCCCAGGGAGGTGCCTAGCATGGCCTGCTCCATGTCATGGACGGCGATCGCATTGCCGCCCAACAAAGCCTGCACATAACCCTCGCGGATCAACTTAGAGAGATGCTCACCACCGCCAGTGTGAATCACCACTGGCCCTGCAACGACCACCACCTTGCCGCCCTGGTCGCGGATCTGGCGCAGTTCCCAGGCGATTTGCTCGACAACCAACTCCACCCGGCGTTCGCTAGAGACCCCCGCCCCCATAAAACCAAACTCCTGGGCATTGCGTTGCTCTCGCGACTCGGCCTTGCGCACCGTGCGAATGCCTTCGATACCAACAATGACGCGATCGCCCACCTGCAAATCTCGCAATAGCTTGCAACAGGCGGTTGCCCCGTCGGGCGTATTGCTGACCACAATGGCCGCATCCATCCGCTGGTTATGAACCTTAACCCATTCGCAGTTGACCCGCACCTCCGTGGGGTAGATGGTGGTTACATAGAAGTCATCCGGTGCGACCCCAGCTATCTCTACGGTTTCCCAATTGATGTCGCAGATCTCCTGGGGACGGGGTACTGCCCCCAGGTCAATCAACTGGCTCATGATTTCTTCCATGGCCTCATGGGAAGGAGCCGACACTCTGATTTCTGCAGAAGAGGTGCTTTGCCGCTGGGCACCCAGGTTGAACTTCAACACCTGGAAGCTACCTCCCATATCTACGATCAAGTCCAACGCCCGGTTAATCAGCCCTGCATCGAGCAGGTGCCCCTCCATTTGAATAACACGAGCCTCGATCACCGCGTTGGCATGCACTTCTGCCCGTACTGGCTCTGTTACCCTCAGCGTCAAACATTTTGCGGCCCCGCCGGCCTTGAGAAACTCGGTCAGGGGAGTCTCAATCACCTCAAAGCCAATGGCCTGAAGGCGCTGCTTCAACCCTGCGCTTGCCTGATTCAGAATCACTGTGCGATCAATGTTGACGGCATTACAGGCAAAGTTAACGGCATCTTCTTCAGCGATCGCAATTCGGCGGCTGGGAGGCACCCGCAACTCAATCACGCGATTAGAGTAGGCATCAAAGGCGGGTGGGTAATACAGCAAATAGCCATCCGTTAGGGGGCAAAAACAGGTATCCAAATGGTAAAATCGCTCATCCATCAATCGCAGTGAGAGCACTTCCACATCTAACCACTTCGCAATCAGGGGGTGGGAATCTAACTCCGAGCGAAACCCATAGCCCGCCCAGAGCCAACGCCCCTCCCGATCAAAGAGGGCATCCCCCGCCCCCTCAAAGGGCAAGTCCTTAGGTAGCTCAAACACATGATAGCCCTGAGACTCAAACCACTGCTTGAAGAACGGCTCTTCTCCCTGCCGCTCCTTATGATAAAACCGACTCAGCACGACATTCTCGCCCAACACCAGCCCCGCATTCGCCGTAAACACCATATCCGGCACTCCCACTTGGGGTGGCACCAGATCGACGATCGCCCGTTCTTTAATGATGTGATACAGCTTCTCCCACTGCTCAACGGCGCGATCGCGGGAGGATTTGTGAATATTTCCCTCCATCCAGGGATTAATCACATAGTCCACATCGTAGTGAGTCGGAGCGCACATTAAAAAGCGGATTTCAGAGGTCATAGCGGTTAAACCCTTAAGGGCAGACGCGAGTAGTAATAGAGAATGCTTCAAAACTTGAGGTTAGCCTCCTCAAACAAGCCCTATTGGTCATTTCAATCAAAAACACAACGGCTTGTTCCAGGGTCTAGGCGAGTTTTGCAAGACAGTCCCTCATTGTAGGACAATGGCTTGACCGAACTCAGCACCCCACTTGTAAAAAGTTATCAAATGTTGACTTATGGGTTGTTTAACCGTTTTTTCGCTTTGTTTCTTCTAACACACTTCTCTCTTCATTCTCTCTAACAAAGCCAGGCTCGCGGTCTAGCAAGATTGTCTTGATGAGTTAAACCTTTCCAGGCAGGCCAAAAACGGGTTGGTCGATTTGCAGAATCCCGAAAATCTATCTTGACAGACGGCCAGAGCTAAGGACAGAAGTCGGGAGGGCTGGTAAAGTTTGAATGGCAGATCGCCTGAAGCGCCAGCAAGAGACATCAGACAGGGATCAAAACTCTCTAGCGAAAGTAGCAAATTGCCCAGCCCTGCTTAATTCTCTGACTTTCTAAAGATGACTGGCGATCGCCCCAACGCGCTATCCCCCCTTCGGAACCGTCACCTCGCCCAAATTTCTAGTAAGGAACTTCCACCATGTTGACCGACTTGCAAAAGCGCAAGCTAACCAAGCTCTTTGCGATGTACGACACACGCTGTGATGGCTACCTGCTTGCTGAAGACTACGAAAACATGGCTAAGAAAATTGCGGCCTCCAGAAACTTAGGACTCCGCTCGATTAAGTGCCAAACTCTGATGAGCCAGTTTACCTATGACTGGAAGTGCTTGCAGAAAAAAGCGGATGGCACCCACGACCAAAAAGTGAGCCTCAAGGAATGGTTAGAGTATCACGACGAGATTCTGGGCGATCGCTCTAAGTATGATGAACAGATTCGTGCTCGAACGGTTGCTCTTTTGGATGCTTTTGATCGAGACGAAAATGGTGGTTTAAGTCAGCAAGAATGGGCCGAGTTACTCAAAGTCTATAATGTCTCGCCAGTGTATGCCGACATCGTCTATCCAGCCCTGGATACAAATCAGGATGGGTTTTTGACTAAAGATGAAATCCTGCAACTGATTGATGATTTTTACTACAGTGATGACCCGAACGCGCCAGCAAATATGATGTTTGGGCCTTATTAGAGTAAAGGGGGGAAGCAGAATGAGTAGGGGCAGCAAAAGCCCGGCAAAAACAGTGTAAAGATATATTAAGAGTAGTCTGTTGCTGGACGGGCGGCATGAATCGCACGATTGTCTGGTTTCGGCGTGATTTGCGGGTATATGACCATGCCCCCTTGGATCGGGCAGCACGCCGGGGGGCGGTGATTCCCGTGTTTATCCTAGATCGGGCGCTACTGCACCATCCTGAAACCGCTGTAGCGAGGGTGGCGTTTATGCTGGAGTGCCTCCGCAGCCTGGATCAGGACTTGCGCGATCGCGGTGGGCGGTTGATTTTGCGCTACGGCGACCCGGTGCAGGTGCTCCCACAACTGATTCGAACGACGGGTGCAGACGGTATCTATGCCCATATCGACTTTGAGCGGATTTATGGGCGAGTACGGGATGCTCGCCTAAACCAAGTTTTGGCCCAGGAGGGCTTAAAAATTCGCTGGTTTGAGCCAACGGCCACGACCGCCGATCTAATTGCCTATGCAGAGTATCGCCAACTCTGGTACTCCCACATGGAGGCAGATCTGATTCCTGCTCCCGGGCAGATCCAGGTGCCTGCCGATGTTTCCAGCGACCCCCTGCCCACTCTGGCCGATTTAGGGTTAGTGGCGGATGAAAAGCCGATTCCTCCGGCTGGAACCCAGGCTGCCAGGAAGTTTTTGCAGGATTTTTTGCAGGAAAAGAGCGATCGCTATTACTGGCAACTGTCCTATCCGGGGGCGCGAGCGACGACGGGCCTGAGTCCCCATATCAAGTTTGGGGCGATTTCGATCCGAGAGTGTTACCAAACCGTGCAGCACCTGACGCCTGCCATTGACCACCGGGTGCAACTCAGTCGTCAGCAACTGATTGCCCGGATGCGCTGGGGGAGTGGCTTTGCCCAGCGGTTTCGCTATCTGCCCCAGTTAGAGGTGCGATCGCTTTACACCGTTTTTGACCAAGACGGATGGGAATTTGATGAGGGTCTCTATCAAGCCTGGCAAGCTGGAATGACCGGCTTTCCGATTGTGGATGCAGCGGCCCGCTGCCTCCAGGCTACCGGTGGATGGCTAGAACTAAACTTTCGCAGCCGTGCGCTTTACTCCAGCTTTCTGAGTAACCTGATGGGGATGGATTGGCGCTGGGGGGCGCTCCACTTTATGCGTCACCTGATCGATGGGGATTGCCCCATTGACCATTACCAGTGGGCGATGCAGGCGGGGGTGACCCATTGCCTCGACAAAACCTGGACCCGGATTTATAACCCGGAACAGGTCGCGATCGACCGCTGCGATCCAGAAGGGTTGTTTATCAAACGCTGGCTGCCCGAGTTGGCAGCGGTACCGCCCGCAGCGCTCGGTAACCCCCCTCGGATCAACGGCTACCCAGCCCCTATTCTGGATTACAAAACCGCCAGGCGGCGGCGGGTAAAGCAGCTAGAGCGGCAACGCCAAAACCTTTTAGGTCAAGAAAATGTTTTACCGTTTCTGGCCCGACTGCCTGGGGACTTAACACCCTTTGGCAGCGATCGCATTCTCAGTGAGGTGAGTTGGGCGACCCAAGCCATATCCGATCTGTTTCCACCGCCGCTAGCCTTAGATGCGCTGGATGAGGCCCAAGCCAGCGCCCTGCGCACCTGGTTTGTTGCCCATGTGGAGATAGCGCCCCGCAAATCAACCCGCCGCCAGTCAACCCCAAATTCGAACGAAATTCAGCTTAGTTTGTTTTGAACCTAATCAGCAAAAAGTGGCTGACAGGGGCTTGTTTTTCTAAAGATTATCAGTAGGATTGCATGATACTGTGGCAAGAGTGGGTCTCGGCTGGTTGAACCTTTCAACCCCTCCCTGAGTCAGGGCTGTTTACTAGCACCGCTTGGTAACATCTAGCCATGGGTGACTGAGGGGCTGCCACAACTCTGAGGATCATTGAGCAGGGTGATAAGTACGCGATCGCACAAGCTATGGACAAAAAGCGCCAACAAGCCAAGGCTAAACAACCCGCAGGCAACCGCTTGAAGCAACCACGCCCAATGCTAAGCCAGCCCAATTTGCGGCGAGGTGGGGATAGAGCCGCGAGCCTATCCAGAGTAAAGCCAACGGCGGCGACGGTTGGAGAGCAGACATTTCAAGCGGCTGCCGTTGCTTCATCCGAGGCGGTTGCCCCTCAGACGATGATTACTGCGGATTCAGCCGCCTTAGGAATTAGCACGTGGCGATGGCTAGGCCAGTGGTACGTCTGGGGAAGTTTGGCGGTTGTGGGTTGTAGCGGAGCAGCGGTGGTTGCCGCGAGTTCGCTTTTGGGTGTACCCGCTTTGCCGAATTGCCCGGCAATTTTTTGGCCCCTTGCTCCTGCTTCGCTTCGCTTTGAGTGTGCGCGTCTAGCTGCCAGCAAGCGCACCGCGAAAGATTTGCTAGAGGCGATCAAACTGGTCGATTCTTTACCAGAAAGCCATGCCCTTAGGCATGAGGCGGATCGGTTGATTGAGCAATGGTCTACCCAGGTGCTGGATCAAACAGAAGAAATTTTTCACGAAGGCAAAATTAAAGAGGCAATTGAAGCGGCGCGGCAGATTCCTCCCCAGACTTCGGCCTATGAGCTGGTGGAGGAACGGGTGAAGGAATGGGAAACGATTTGGGCGAAGGCAGAAGCGATTCAGAAAAAGGTGGAAGAGGAGTTGCGCCAACGGCAATATCGCAGGGCGTTTGAGCAAGCCGTGCGGCTGTTGAATGTTGAAAACAAGTATTGGCAAACGACTCGCTACGATACCCTGATCAAAACCATTGATCTGGCCCGGGTGGATGGAAATAAGCTTTATGAGGCTGAGCGTTTAGCCGACCAGGGAGGCAGTGAGCGTCTACTGAAGGCACTTAAGATCGCCCAGGAGATTTCAGCAAAGAGCTTTGTTTATGATGCCGCCCAGAAAAAGGTGATTCCTGAGATTGGGCGTAAAATGATAACCCACGCTCAAACCTTAATTAATCGACGGGATGTCCAGGGGGCGCTGAATCTGTTAAGCCAGGTGCCGAATGTAGGCCAACTCAAGGCAGAGGCGCAGGATTTGAGTATTCTGGCGAATGCTCAATACCAGGCGTGGCAGGGCAATGTGGCTGATCTGGAAGGAGCGATCGCCGAAGCCCAGCAAATCCAGGGCAATCGGCCCCTGTTCAAGCAAGCTCAACAGTGGATTGCCCGTTGGCGGCAGGAAATTGAAACCATTGGCCGCCTCCAGCAGGCTAAAAACCTGGCTCAGTCGGGTAATACCCGAGACCTTTCGGCGGCGATCGCCCAGGCCAGTACGATCAGTCCTAACGGCCCCCGCCGCGAAGAAGTAGAACGCCAAATTCAGGACTGGCGCAACCAACTGCAAACGATTGAAGATCGGCCAATTCTTAACCAGGCGGATCAGTATGCCGTAACGGGCGATCCAGTCGCCTTGCAAGCTGCGATTACCCAAGCCCAACAAGTCCGCCAGGGGCGTGCCCTTTACGGTGAAGCCCAAGAAAAAATTCGGCAGTGGCGCTGGCAAATTCAGGCGATTCATAACCAACCCTATCTCGAACAGGCACGCCAATATGCCAGTATGGGTGACTTGCCAACGGCAATTCAGTGGGCGGCACAAATTCCCAGAGGGGAGGCCTACTACCAGGAAGCGCAGGCAGACCTGAAAAATTGGCGACAAACAATTCAACAGCAGACGATTCTGGCCCAATCGCAAACAAATTTAGCCGAAGCGAATCAGGTCGCTCGGTCAGGGACGGTGGAAGCTCTCACGGCTGCCATTGCTAAGGCCGACCAAGTGGTGCCCTCCAGTCCGTTGCGAGGTGCAGCCGATGATGCCATCGATCGCTGGAGCTGGCAGCTTTTGCAATTAGCGGTGGATCGAGCAGGGGTGAATGATGTTCGCAATGCGATCGCGATCGCCCAAAAAATTCCGCCCGGTGCGGCGGCGACAACCCAAGCCCAGCAACAAATCAAGGAATGGCAACAATTAATCAGCCCCCCGGCTGCTCCGGCTACCCCTTTTTAGTCATTCATCAAGATGACTTGCCTGGGCTAAAAAAGTTGGGCAAAGCTATCCTCAAGATCCTACCGACTGTGACTGAGGAATCTCTGGCCCCGCCGGACTGGTTTCTAAAAAATCAGGAGGCAGTGGCTCGATTTCAGGAGCGCCATCGGCAGGAGCAGGCCCCAATACCACCGGTTCTGCGGGGGTAGCGGCCACTTCAACCGGAATTTCGAGCTGGGTTGAGTCTTCTGAGGATTCGGCAACGGCTTCTGCCAATGCAACGGTACGTTCCGCCGCTACTTCCCCCAGAGGGCGAACTCGTCGAATCGGTAGATTGGCAATTAAAGCCGTGGTGCGCTGGTTGTTTTCTAGAGCAAACTCCATTCCGTCTGTATCTAACTCCACATAGCGCGAGACAACCTCAAGAATCTCGCGGCGCATGGCTTCCATCGTATTTGCCGGTAAATCGGTGCGATCGTGGGCTAACACTAACTTGAGGCGATTTTTGGCGGCTTGGCGACTGCTGTCGTGGCGCGAGAAGAGACGTTCTAAGAGTTCAATCAGCATTTCAACATAAAAAATGACAAGTGAGGAGAAAGCGGCGCGAGATCAAGGGTAAAAAAAATGACGCCAGTTAGTGAATTATGAACGAAAAAGATTGAATTGCTGCAAAATGCTAACCTTAAACCAAATTCCGTGCTGGCAAGAGCCGGGGAATTCTGGATTTACTCCCCCTCAACTTTTGAGTGCTTCAGTGACTCGCCAAGTGAGATTTGAAAAGCAACACAGGTTCAATCAATAACACGACGCGGGTTGCCCCAAGCATCTCTGAACCCACTCCGACCGATTCCTGATTGCAGCCATCCTGCCTAAAATACTTTCTTGGTCAGCACTTTCCGCAATTTCGCGAAGAAACTGTCGTTCGCCACATTCAGATCAAGGAATTCAATTTTTTCCCCCTCTAGTCGCCGGGCAATATTATCAAAAGCAGTGCCAGCTAGACTTGGCGTTTCTGATAAAACCAGAGGTTCCCCTTTGTTAGTGGAGACAATCACTTTCTCATCATCAGGCACAATACCAATTAAGGGAACGGCGAGAATTTCCTGCACATCTTCCACCGACATCATGTCATTGGCTTGCACCATCGTTGGGCGAATCCGATTGATCACCAGGCGAATTGCCTTAACGCCGTTGGCTTCGAGTAAACCCACAACCCGGTCGGCATCTCGCACAGCAGAGACCTCTGGTGTTGTCACAATCAGCGCCTCGCGTGCAGCGGCGATCGCATTTTGAAAACCGCCTTCAATCCCTGCGGGGCAATCAATCAAAATGTATTGAAATGCCTGCGTTAGCGCTCCCACGAGTTTCTTCATCTGTTCGGGAGTCACAGATTCCTTGGTGCGGTTCTGAGCCGCTGGCAATAGCACCAGATTTGGTTGCCGTTTATCTTTGACTAGGGCCTGCTCTAACCGACATTGACCCGACAGCACATCGACGGCTGTATAGACGACGCGATTTTCTAAACCCAGCAGCAAATCAAGATTGCGAAGACCAAAATCAGCATCAATCACAGCCACCTTGCGCCCACGCCGTGCCAGCGCCATGCCCAAGTTTGCCGTTGTTGTAGTTTTGCCAACGCCACCTTTACCCGATGTGACAACAATAATCCGACTCATGAATAGGTATGAAAAACGTCTTACAGGGATTGAGTTTTCTAACTATAGCGGAGGTTTTGCCCGGCTCACTCCGTATTCCAAATTTCTCTATCCGTATCATTCAAAGGCGTAACCCTGGGCTTCAGGATATGCGATCTTCTTGCTGTTGCACCCGCCGAAAATCTGCTGCGCGGGTAATACAAATAGTGCCTTTAGGTGAAACATAGGCAACTTCTGGAGTATAAGGTGCTGGCGGCGTTTCTGGAGCACGGGCGACAAAATCAGCAATGCGAATTTGGGTTGGCTCAAACTGTAGCGCTAAAATGACGCAGCGACTGTTCCCCTTAGCACCAGCATGGGCGACGCCGCGTAATCGACCCCAGATCAAAATATCACCAGCCGCAACAATTTCGCTGCCGGGGTTGACATCGCCGAAAACAACGACGGTTCCGTTATGGCGAATTTCAGCCCCCGATCGCAGGGTGGTTTCAATATAAAGGGGTTCGTCTAGGGCCTGCCCCGCCTCTGCGCCGGGCTGATTGAGATGGGCCAGAGGGGATTGCTGCTCGACGGAGTAGCCTGCCGTTGCAGCCGCAACAGCCGTTTGGCGACGACTGGTATAAACCCGCTTGAGATAAAGCTGCACTTCTAGCAGGGCATCGGCGAGCTGTTGCAGTTGGCGGGCATCTAACAGGCGATCGCGGGCAATGAGGTGAACGGTTGTTTCCGGTTGCCAGAAGCGATCGCTCGCATCCAGACGCTGTTTTAACTGTTGCCAAATCTCGTTCCAGGTGAGGACTGCGGCTGTGTTGACAACGTCTCCCTCATCTTCTGGTGGCAGTAAAATCAGCAGCTTGCCCCCCTCGGTCTTAAACCGGACTTGCTGATCACAGGTAGATTCCGTGCTTGAAACGATGGGAATAGAGGAGGATGAATCAGTCATAGTGTAATCAAGAGCAGCGCAGATAACCAGATGTTTACCATGCCCAGGATATTATGGCGCTTCTTCAGCGAGATGAAAGAGAAATTGTGGGGGGAAATGGCAATCGAACCACAGGACTCTCACCCTTCCGAGATAAAGATTGAGCTGGAGCGGGCCACCCAATTTTGAAGTAGGGTTGGTAGCAAGTCTGATTTAAGGGGGAAGCCAAACTCTGTACAGTGGATATAACCTGAAACCAGCTCCATCTGAGAGACTTGGCCCATGACTGCATGGAACCGAGGCAATCGCGGGCAATCCGCCGCTAAACATAGTGTTGGTCAGACCGCTCAGGACAAAACTAGGCGCTCAAACGTTGATGCTGGGTGGCTTTCTGACTTGTGGTTGCGATGTTTCTTACGGCGATCGCGCTATTTCCAGAGGATGATTGCCATCATGAATGAAAAAAGCTGGGCGCATCGGAGATGAAACGCCCATCTCAGGAGGGGGGCAGGTGAATCGCGACCGTGGGCTGAGCCGAGTCCAAGCTCACAACTTTTAGCAAGCGGCTATCATGGGTCGTCGAGTTTTGACCATCGTACCGATTTCTTAAGATAAAACAGCAACATCAAGGGGCACTCCGGTCAGGCTAAAAGCCCGCACCTCCGTGACCTTTACGGGTAGGGTCTTACCCTGAAGCTCCTCAATTTTGCCAGGAAAGAAGGTCAGACGGTTGCTGCGGGTACGGCCCATTACCTGGGTGGGGTCTTTTTCATTGCGGGCTTCAACTAGAACTTCTTCAACCCGGCCCAGATACCGCTGCGATCGCTCGGCAGCAATTTGAGCCACCAAGTGGTTCAACCGTTGCAGGCGATCGCTCTTAACCTCCTCCGGTAGTTGATTTTGCCACTGGGCCGCTGGAGTTCCTGGTCGGGGTGAATAGGCTGCTGTGTTGAGCTGGTCAAAGCCAATTGCTTCCACCAACTTCAGCGTGTTTTGAAACTGCTCCTCGGTTTCCCCCGGAAACCCCACAATCGCATCGGCACTGATGGCAGCATCGGGAACATAGTCCCGAATTTTGTCGATAATTCGGCGATACCTCTCGTGGGTATAGCCCCGCGCCATTGCTTTCAGGACATCGTTATCCCCCGACTGAAAGGGAATGTGAAAGTGCTCACACACCTTCGGCAACTCCGCACAGGCCCGAATTAATCGCTCATTGAAATAGCGGGGATGACTGGTGGCAAAGCGAATGCGCTCAATCCCTGGAACATCGTGGACAAAGTAAAGCAAATCCGTAAAGGTTTGTAGATGGCTGCCATCGGGCTTGGTGCCAGGTAAATCGCGCCCGTAGGCATCAATATTTTGTCCCAAAAGAGTAACTTCCCGATAGCCTTGCTGACCTAGCACTTCCATCTCGGCGCGAATAGCCTGGGGCGATCGCGACTGCTCCACACCCCGTACAGATGGCACCACACAATAGGTGCAGCGCTCATTACACCCGTAAATCACATTGACCCAGGCGGTCACCGTACTGTCACGACGAGGCTTAGTAATATCCTCCATGATGTGAATGGGTTCCGTCGCCACTACCTGGTTGCCATTCAAAACCGCTTCAAGCAAATCTTGCAGGCGATTAGCGTGTTGTGGCCCCATCACCAAATCGAGTTCGGGTACTCGCCGCAACAGTTTTTCCCCCTCCTGCTGGGCGACACAGCCTGCTACCACCAGGGTCAAATCAGGCTGCGTTTGTTTTCGCTTCGCCTGCCGTCCCAGGTAAGAGTAAACCTTTTGCTCGGCGTTATCGCGAATCGTGCAGGTGTTATACACAATCAGATCGGCTTCATCGGGTTCTGCAACCCACTCATACCCCATGGTTTCTAAAATGCCAGCCATGCGCTCAGAATCGGCCTTATTCATCTGGCAGCCGAAGGTTGTAATGTGATAACGATGGTGGGAAGGCGTGGCCATGGGTTTGCGACATTGATGGAATGATCACCGATCTTCTATTCTAACGGGTGATTTTCATCGGCTGCTCACTTCTCGTGTAACGTCCTGCAATGTTCTGGGAATAACGATCAGGGTGCCGGAGACAGGAAAATCCGAGCGATCGCTCCACAGATGCCTCAGCCGTCGAATCAACAGATCTATCTGGGCGTGTAGAGGTTTCTTTCTAAGGGTGGTTCAGCGCGATAGAGATTTAAGGGCAGGCCATCGTACTCCTTGCTATCGACCAAGCTAGAAGATAGCGCATGGTAAGAGAAGGCTTCCACAGGAGAACCAGACAGGGACAAATCCATGGCGGAAATTAAGCTTGGTGTAGCAAAGCTGGATGCCCCCAAAAGCGCCTGATCCGCTCAGGAGGCTGAGGACGCTGGAACCGGAGGAGGCACTTCTGACCTTGTTCTAAAATTCATCGTTATAGCCACTGCTGCTCATGGGGGCTTCATTATCGCGCTTAGACCCCAGTAACTCTAGCCGGTCAACCCGCACCACTGGTTTAGATCGGCGGAGGCCAGTTGTGCGATCGCTCCAATAGTCAAACTTGAGGGAGCCACTCACCCCAATCAAACTACCCTTGCGGACATAGTTCGCGGCTACCTCTGCTTGTTTGCCCCACAGTTCTAAACTAAACCAGTCGGGAGGATCATCGCGCCGCATGCGGTTTACGGCCAGGCGCAGATTGCACACAACGCTCCCCGACTCAAAGTACTTGACATCCGGGTCTCCACCGACCCGACCCACCAGTGTCACATGATTTAAGCTCATACACTCTCCCTGTACTCTTTGTTACGATGGTTGAACAAGAACGTTGCTCTTCAGTTTATGACTGATGCCTAACAACGAATCAACCCCGTGGCAAAACTAAAGATGAAGAGAGGAAGCACTCTCCACGGTGCAAACTCTTACGCTGTTGCATTTTGATGGTATGACTTCTTCTATCAATAGATCATCCAAGGCATTTGCCATTGAGGTATTTGCGACGATCGCCACTCAACATCTGGATAAAATAGTACACTTTTATCATAACATTTTGGAGCAGCCACCCCATCGGCAGATTCCTCAGGTTTATGCAGAGTTTCGTTTGCCCGGTTTCAAGCTTGGTATTTTTTGCCCTAAGATCCCAGCCAGGCAATCCCTGCGCTCAACACCAGATGCGGGCATCAGCCTTTGCTTTGAAGTCGCAGATTTAGAAGTTGCAATCGCGCGCCTAACCCAATTAGGTTATCCCCCTACGGGGGAAATAATGCTGACCTCCCATGGCCGGGAAATCTACGCCCACGATCCCGATGGCAATAGCTTGATCTTGCATCAGGGCAATGGCATGCTTTCCTGATAGTTGGGTAAGTCGGGCTGTGGCATGATGGGAAGGCGAGTCGTAGGGAAAAGGTGATGACAGAGCCAGTCAGGTTTGGTGTGATTGTATTTCCGGGGTCGAATTGCGATCGAGATGTGGCCTATGTAACCCGCGACCTGTTGCATCAGCCGACCCGCATGATCTGGCATAAAGAGAGTGACCTGTCTGAGATTGATGTGGTGATTGTGCCAGGGGGGTTTAGCTATGGAGATTACCTCCGCTGCGGCGCGATCGCTCGCTTTTCTCCAGCAATGCAGGCCGTTGTGCGTCATGCCGAAGCAGGTAAATATGTCCTCGGTATTTGTAATGGGTTTCAGGTTTTAACCGAGGTGGGGTTATTACCCGGTGCCCTGGTGCGTAATCGGGATCTACATTTCATCTGCGATCGGGTTAGCCTTCGGGTTGAGCGCACAGATCTTGCCTGGAGTCAGGGCTACGCTAAACAGCCCATCATTACACTGCCCGTTGCCCACGGAGAAGGGAGCTACTATGCTGACCCTGAAACCCTGGCAGACCTAGAAGCCAATCGGCAGGTGATTTTCCGTTACGTTTCCAGCACCGGAGAAGTGACGGCGGATAGCAATCCTAACGGTTCTCTCAACAACATTGCGGGCATCTCTAATCGCACTGGTAACGTCTTGGGCATGATGCCCCACCCCGAGCGGGCAGCGGATGCAGTCCTGGGGGGCACAGATGGGATATGTTTGTTTCAAGGCCTAGTGGAGGCACTGACGACAGCACCACTACTGAACTAAGATCCACCGATAGTTGTCAGAAAATCATCATATAACCTGAGGAAAATCCTCCGCTTAATAGCGGATGTTGAGTTCCTTGGAAGGTCGAAAATACCAGGGTTACCGCCCTTAACCAAGGGGGATTTCCGACTTTGGAAGATTCACTGACCCTGGCAAATCGCTGAGCGATCGCCTACCCGTAAATTTACATATCTTGTAGTCTAGATATCATCAAAGGATTTTTAGGTTGGTTTATCCAGACGAATTTCGACACACATGATTCTTATGGCGATCCAGCCTAGTTCTTTGTGATGATGATGAGACCTGCCGGGGCGTGTAAGCGCCCCGTTTTTGTTAGTGATGGAACCAACGGCCAGATCCACACCACTTACTTGAGAATAGAGAAACTGAGAGCTTGCACCATTTTCAATGAGGGTTGCCCAAGCAGTCAAAGTCTGAAAGAAAGGGCGTAAGAAATTAAAGACGACGGTCATGAAAACCATCCTTCAATATGCCCAAGGGTCAACCTATCGCCTCCCAGCCGGGCTGAGAAGAAGCCATGTCTGTCGCCAAAATGCTGGATTGTCGGGGTATTTCTGAGTTGATTGAGTTAATCGCCAAAGGGCAATGGCGAGTCACGGATGCGGCGGCAGCAGACGCCATGTGGCATCAGAACTAGCGACACAAGAAAAGGGCTAGTTCTTTTTCCAGTTAGCCTGGATGACTCACCAACTGCTGAAACCTTGATGGCAGAAACACCTCAAAATGCAGACTGTTTTTTAGACAAATCGCTAGATTGGCTTCTTGGTAAGTCTTTCAGCGATTTTCCAAAATCGTCATGAATAATAATGCAGGATAGGCATCGCGGCAGACGAATTGCCGCTTATTTTTGAGCGCTTTTGGCGTTCTGAGCGCAATGCAGAAAATGAGGGCAGCGGGCTCGGATTGGCTATCGCCAAGCGGTTAGTAGAAGTGCAGGGTGGACAGATCGAAGTCGAAAGCGAACTGGGGAAAGGGAGCACGTTTCGCTTCTCGCTGCCATTGGCGAATGGGCAGAGTTCCG